>JACCDM011807910.1_pt1 | contig 10409 bp, 8 predicted proteins | sample 7445851 | NCBI WGS metagenome assembly JACCDM01 (sample SAMN15323438, study PRJNA562643) | freshwater metagenome | isolation source: river surface water | place: USA:Blue River Watershed | collected 2017-08-16
ATTCTTGGTGGTTTGCTCTTTGTCTCAGGAATTCCATTACGTCTTGTTGGAACACTTACTGCAACTGCAGCAGTAGCGGTTGGGTTCCTAATTGCCACTACTCAATATCGCGCAGCTCGTTGGAGTGTTTTTCTCAACCCCTTCGACCCTGCACAGTATAAAAATGAAGGCTGGCAACCTGCGCATAGTCTCCTAGGGTTGGCAAGTGGTGGAATATTTGGAGTCGGTCTTGGTGGAAGCAGGCAGAAGTGGGGCAATCTTCCTGAAGCGCACACTGACTTTATCTTTGCCGTCATTGGCGAAGAACTTGGATTGCTCGGAACACTCCTAATTTTAGCGCTCCTAGGTACCTTAATTTACTGCTCGCTCCGTATTGCAATGCGATCATCAGATTCATTTACACGCTTCGCATGTGCAGGAATCGGGAGTTGGATCGCGATTCAAACGGTTCTCAACATCGGTTCTGCCGTGAGCCTTCTTCCAGTTGTGGGAGTTACCCTGCCGCTGCTCTCATATGGGGGCTCAGCACTCATCGCCACCTATCTCGCTATTGCATTTATTGCCTCCAGTGCTTTACGTGATCCAGAAATAAAATTAGAAGTTAAGAACTTTGTCGCACAAAGGCTCCGTCGATAAATGCGATCGCGAAAAATCGTCTTTGCCGGAGGGGGAACCGCCGGACACATACAGCCTGCTCTGGCAGTTGCGCGATTGTGGAAGAAGACGCATCCAACCGACCAGATCATCTTTCTTGGAACATCGTCGGGGTTAGAGATAAGGCTCGTTCCTGAAGCGGGCTTTGATCTTCAACTCATTACGCGTGTGCGAGTTCCACGATCGCCCTCTCCTGATCTCCTGAAAGTTCCTAGTTCGCTTCGTCGCTCTTTTCGAGAATCAAAAGAAATTCTTGACGGTTCTGATCTGCTCATTGGTTTTGGCGGTTATGTGTGCGCCCCGGCGTACTTAGCTGCGTATTCACTTGATGTTCCAATTGTCATTCATGAGGCTAATGCAGCACCTGGTTGGGCAAATCGACTAGGTGCTCGCTTCACGGATGCGCTGGCTACTGGAACGCCAGTAAGCAACGGTCCATTTGCGGAAGGCTTAATCACCGGATTACCTCTTCGTGATGACATCTCTACATTACTGCGCGCTAATCGCAACGCAGACCAAGGCACTTGGAGTCAACTCAGAGATAAGGCAAAGAGTGATCTAGGAGTGAGATCTGGAGATAAAGTGATTTTAGTTTTTGGTGGCTCGCAAGGATCACTAGCAATAAACGAAATAATTGATCGCACTCGAAGAGAGATCAATGATCGATCAATCACAATTGTTCATTCTGTTGGAGCATCGAATGCACTTCCTATCAGTGATGAAAAATATATTGTCTTTTCATACATCGAAGATATGGCCAGTGCGTACCTCGCCGCAGATTTAGTCATCGCCCGAAGTGGAGCGATTACCTGTTCAGAGGTAAGAGCACTTGGAAAATATGCGCTATTTATCCCACTGCCAATCGGAAACGGGGAGCAATCGGTTAATGCAGATCATCTCGTTGAGATGGGACGTGCACGAGTTCTTGATCAAAAATCATTCACTCCCACATGGTTACTGGATAACATGGACTCCATGTTGGCGCTAAGTGCACAGTTCAGTGATCTTCCAGATTTTGCCGACCTAGAGGCCGCGGCAAAAATTCTAGCGTTGGCAGAATTTAAACTTTCAACGAGTGAAAGATAAGCGATGACTCCAGAGTCCCTCGAGCAATGGAGTGAGAAGAAAATTCACTTCATCGGAATCGCTGGTGCAGGTATGAGTGGATTAGCCCGCATCGCCCTCTCTCACGGAATTGCTGTTTCTGGCAGTGATTCAAAAGATTCATCCGTAGTCTTGGCACTTCGTACCCTTGGTGCAGAAGTGCATATTGGCCACGATGCCGCGCATCTTGATGGCGTCGATATCGTGATTTATTCAAACGCGATTTCGGCAAGTAATCCAGAGATTAAGCGAACTCAAGAATTGGGTCTTCCGCTACTCACACGTGCACAAGCACTCGCGATTCTTATGTCAGCAAGTAAGAGCTTGGCTGTTGCAGGAACGCATGGAAAGACAACGACGTCTTCAATGCTCACAGTTGCGCTTCAATCTTGTGGCGTTGATCCATCCTTTGCAATTGGGGGAACTCTTACCGCTTCGGGCTCGAATGCTCATCGTGGCACAGGGGAGTATTTCGTAGCCGAGGCTGATGAATCCGATGGCTCCTTCTTGGAATACCGCCCCTTTAGTGCAATCGTGACAAATGTGGAGCACGATCATGTTGATTTTTTTGCTACTGAAGAATCAGTTATGGAAATTTTTAGTGAATTTGCACAATCAGTAAGCGCAGATGGCTTCTTCGTGTATTGCAAGGATGATTCTGGCGCGGTCAAGATTTCAGAGACGAAATTTGCGGCCACAAAAGTTTCTTACGGCTTAGATGAAAGCTCTGATCTTGTGATTGACACTGTAAAACTATTACCCGGTGGATCAACAGCAAGGGCGTTGTGGAAGGGGCGAGCAGTTGGAACGATTGAAATGCGTGTTCCAGGTCATCACAATCTCCTTAATGCTGCAGCTGCTCTGGCTATGGGACTTTCACTTGGCCAGCCTGCACCAGCGCTTCTTGAAGGTTTAGCCTCATTTCAAGGCGCAGGTCGAAGGTTCGAACTTAAAGCCAGCGTTGCTGGCATTCGAGTGATTGATGACTACGGTCATCATCCAACTGAAATTGATGTCACATTAACTGCTGCGCGTCGATATGCCGGTGATGGTCGCGTACTCGTGATCTTTCAACCTCATCGCTATTCCAGAACCCAGGCATTTCTTGATCAATTTGCGAAGACACTGGATCTTGCAGACCTTGCAATTCTGCTAGAGATCTATCCAGCGAGCGAAAAACCGATAGCCGGTTTAAGCGCATCACTGATTGCGCAAAGGATGGAGCGCGGAAAATTTATTCCAAATTTCCTTGAAGCATCAGAGGAAGTCATCTCTATAGCAAAACCTGGAGATATAATTCTTACCTTGGGCGCTGGAGATGTGAATTCCTTGGCGCCGATAATTGCCCAAGGCCTCGAACGACGATTTGAAAACTCGACCACCCACTAATGTCAGTGCGCACGCGAAAGTTGATATCGACTCCACTCATAGTCATTCTTATGATTGTGCTTGTACTCACGTACATCCTTGGCTGGTCTTCGATCTTTACCGTAAAGGGGATTGAGGTATCTGGAGCACCGACAGCAGCGATACAGATTGAAATAGAGAAGAAAAGTCAGATTACTGCGGGCCAACAACTGGCGCGCGTGAATCCACAATCGGCGGCTAGAAAGATCGAAAAATCGACCTGGGTAAAAAACGTCGCAATTTCTAGAAACTGGATCAGCGGTCTGGTTAGAATCGAAGTGATTGCTCGAGAGCCACTAGCCTTCTTCAATTCAGACCAAGTTCCGGGTCAGACAATTGATGGCGAAGGTCAGCTCTTTGCAATACCCGGATACTCAAATCGTAATCTGCCAGTGATTTCTGCGAAGAGCCCAGAGAGTGCGCTGGAAGCTAACCAGCTTTTCACCCAACTTCCTGAGAATTTTCGCTCTCAGATCACATCTATGATGGCAACTTCATCCAATACCTTCACCCTCAACGCCAATATCCAAGGTCGAGAAATCCGCATACGGTGGGGCGATAGCCAAGATATGGCGTTGAAGATTTCGGTGATTAACAAAATTCTGAAGATGCCAGAAAATAAGCAAATTACAGTGATCGATGTGGTTGCGCCATATGCACCCATCGTTAAGTAAATCGCGAAATATTTATTACAAATAACTCTCAAGTTGTAGATGAGGAATTAGTTCGAGTCGGTATTTGATTGAAGCCTGCGATAACCCTAAGTTGACGGCCATTAGAGAGGTGAATCGTAAGTCTCAAGGCGAGGTTTATAGTTCATAAGGAGGACTCACGTGGCTGCACCGCAGAATTATCTAGCTGTCATCAAAGTTGTTGGTATTGGTGGCGGAGGAGTCAATGCGATCAATCGCATGATCGATGTCGGTCTTAAGGGCGTTGAGTTCATCGCAATTAATACAGATGCACAACATCTGCTGATGAGTGATGCTGATGTGAAGTTAGATATTGGTCGCGCATCCACAAAAGGTTTAGGTGCAGGCGCTGCTCCCGAAAAGGGACGACAAGCTGCAATTGATCACACCGAAGAGATTGAAGAAATTCTTCGTGGCGCGGATATGGTCTTTGTAACTGCGGGTGAAGGTGGAGGCACTGGAACAGGTGGCGCACCGATCGTTGCAAAGATTGCACGCGATCTTGGGGCACTCACGATTGGTGTTGTCACTCGTCCATTTTCATTTGAAGGAAAAATTCGTATGCGCCAAGCTGAAGAAGGTATTGAACTTCTTCGCAGCGAAGTTGACACACTCATTGTTATTCCGAACGATCGACTTCTTGCAATTTCAGACCGGAATATCACAGCAGTCGATGCATTTAAGAGCGCAGACCAAGTTCTGCTCAGTGGAGTTCAGGGAATTACTGAAATCATTACTCAGCCTGGATTAATCAATCTTGACTTTGCAGATGTTAAAACTGTGATGACAGATGCCGGTTCTGCTCTTATGGGAATTGGTTCAGCGCGCGGAGAAAATCGTGCAATCAGGGCGGCCGAACTGGCGATCTCAAGTCCTCTTCTAGAGGCATCAATCGATGGCGCAATGGGCGTCCTACTCTCAGTTGCTGGTGGATCTGATCTTGGACTCTTTGAAATCAATGAAGCATGTGAACTCGTACAAGCTGCTGCGCATCCAGATGCACGCATCATCTTTGGAACAAGAATTGATGATGCCCTCGGCGATGAAGTTCGCATCACTGTCATTGCAGCAGGATTTGATGGGGGAGAGCCTAAGAAGGTTTCCGTCCCTGTTATTGATGCTGCAACTCTTGGCGGAGTGGCGAACCCACTTCCAGGTAACGATCCTCTTGTAGTCGCAATGGATCTTGACGATAGCAAGCCAACAAAGCGCGTCACATTTGAAGAACTCGTTGCTGAAGACGAGATCGATGTGCCAGACTTTATGAAATAATAGTGAAATACAGATTTACGGATCGCACCGGTGGTAAATCCGCCGGTGCTTTTCTTTCTAATAATCTAGCAATCCATGTAGGCGATGACCACAGCACCGTAATTGCAAATCGAGCGCACCTTGAGCGTGATCTTGGCTTTCCCCTTCAGTTTATGGATCAAGTGCATGGTGATGTTGTAGTTCACGTTGGAAATGAAATCATTCCCGCTCCATCAGCTGATGGACTTCTCACTCAAGCAAAGGGTGTTGGTCTAGCAGTCATGGTGGCAGATTGCATTCCACTTCTGCTCTCAAACTCTAAGAGTGTCGCCGCAGTTCACGTAGGTCGCAAAGGTCTGATGAATGAAATTGCTATGGCTGCAATTCGTGAGATGCGTGGAATTGATTCCTCTGAAATAACAGCCATCGTTGGTCCATCAATCTGCGGTGAATGTTATGAAGTCTCCCAAGATGTATTTGATGAAGTATCAGCAAAATTCCCTCTCGCAACTTCGCAGACTCGTGAAGGTGGCTTCGCTCTTGACCTTTCGCGAGCCCTCATTGAGCAATTACTGGAAGCGGGAGTTCAAGTTCTTGATGAAGGTAGATGTACTGTTGAAGATAAGAATCTTTACTCGTATCGCAGAGATGGTGTGACTGGACGTCAAGTGGGGGTTGTCTGGCTATGAGTGATCTTGATCGAATGGCGCAACTTTCGCATTCGCTTGCCGATGTTCATTCACGTATCATTGAAGCCACGCGGAAGGTTTCGCGGAGTGCAGAGGAAGTCACACTCATTGCCGTTACAAAGACCTATCCAGTCAGCGATGTCGAAATCTTGTACCGCTTGGGTGTGACGAATTTTGGGGAGAATAGAAACGCTGAAGGGGCAGAAAAATCAGCACTGGTTAAGGGGCATTGGCACTTCCAAGGTCAGATTCAGAGCAACAAGATCGCAGCCATCTCTTCCTGGGCGCAGACAGTTCACTCATTGGATGACCTCTCGCACGTTGCAAAGTTTGATCGCGCTGTTGGAGAAATTTCTGGAAAACGCTTAAATGTCTTTGTTCAGGTATCCCTCGACGGCGACACCTCCAGAGCGGGGGTTTGTGGAGATGAATTACTGGCTTTGGGTCACGCCGTGGTCGCCTCACAGCACCTAGATCTTGTTGGATTGATGGTCGTTCCGCCTGTGCTGGCCGAACCGGCTAAGGCATTTGCTGAGGTGGCGGAAATCGCTTCGCGATTTCGTCAAGAATTTCCAATGGCGCAATCATTATCGGCTGGAATGAGCGGTGACTATGAAATTGCAATTGCTCATGGAGCGACACACATTCGGGTAGGCAGCCAAATACTCGGAACCCGCGCTACTCAAGCGTAAAATTACGTACATGTCTGCACTCAATAAAGTAATGGAGTACCTCGGCCTTGTTGATGGCCCAGAAGGTGCTACCCAAGAAGCAAAGCCAACGCCTACACGTCGCGAGGTTCGGGTTTCACCTGTCACCTCTGTTGCAACAAGTACTGCAAACACTGGCGTCACTGTTCTTGGTGGTCGCACCGCTATTGAGGTTGACCAAGTTGGAGATATTGAGCCTTCGTACAACATTGTCACACTGCACCCGCGTTCATATTCAGAAGCACGTCAAATGGGTGAGCACTATCGCCAAGGCAATCCCGTCATCATCAATCTTGATGATATGGATGAGTCTGAACGCAAGCGTCTTGTTGATTTTGCAAGCGGATTAGCTTTCGGATTACAAGGTGGTATTGAAAGAATCGCAAGCCGTGTTTTCCTCATCTCTCCTGCAAATGTGAGCGTTCGTACTGAAGATAAAGCCGCATATGCGCAAGCAAGTTTTTTTAATCAGAGCTAAGTAAAAATACTTAACTTCGATGTTCAAAGATCTGATCCTGACGGCACTTACCTTCTTCAAATGGGTTCTTTTCGCTCGACTCATCATTGATTACGCAAGAATGTTTGCGCGCAACTGGCGCCCCAAGAGTGGATTGATTGCTCTCTTTGAAGTTATTTATGCGATTACTGATCCACCGATGAAATTCGTTGGGCGCTTTGTTCCGCCACTAAGAATTGGTGGAGTTTCACTGGATTTGTCTTTTATTGTGCTCTTGTTAGCACTCAATTTTGCATCAACTATCGTTCGAGTGGTTCTTTAAGCCTTCTTGAGAGTAAGAGCAAGACCTAGTTCGTTCTCACCCATCGCAATTGAGTCGTCATGTGTGAGTGAAGTTGCAAGCACTTCAGCACAGATATGAGAAATTTGAGCAGAGATTGCGGCCAGGGTTTGTGGCTCTGCATTAAATGTAACAGTGATGCGATCAGAGATATCGAATCCATCGCTCTTACGTCGTTCTTGAATAAAGCGAATCACTTCACGCACTATGCCAGATTCAATCAGTTTGGGAGTCAGCGTTAAATCAAGGGCAACGGACTCGCCATCATGGCTTGCCACCATCCAACCGCTCTTTGGAACTTCAGTGACAACGAGGTCACCAAGGTCAATCTCATAGGTACCGACGTTTGCACTCTGCTGACTGCGCAAAGTTTTCACAAGATGAGTCGCATCGGCTCCAGCGATGAGTTTGGCAACTGATTGAACTTCTGCGCCATATTTTGCACCGAGAGATTTGAAGTTTGCCTTTATCGAGATGTCCACAAGATCTCCATCAGCATCTGCGATATCAGCAAGACTTAAAACGTTGAGCTCATCCGCAATCTGATCTTTCATTTCGTCGGGAAGATTGTCCCAACCAGGTGCCGAGATAAGTGCGCGTCCAAGCGGTTGGCGAATCTTGATTCCAGACTCTGCACGAGCAGCACGACCTTGTTCAACCACTCTGCGCGTCATGGCAACTTGCTTGCTCAGCGTGCGATTGATTAACTGTGGATTAGCGACAGGAAAATCTGTGAGATGAACTGACGCCGCGGCTTGCGGATCTGCTGGGCGGATCAATTCTTGCCACGCATGTTCTGAGATAAATGGAACCATCGGAGCAAGAAGCTGAGTCAGAGTCTTTAGGCACTCGTGAAGTGTTGCAAGTGCTGCGCTTTCTCCATCCCAGAAACGTCGACGTGAGCGGCGTACATACCAGTTGGAGAGATCGTCAATGAAGGCTGCTAGAACACGACCTGCTTGTTGTGAATCAAATTCGGTGTAGGCCTTATCGACTTCCTCGATCAAGATATTGAGCTCAGATAAAATCCAGTGATCCATTAACGAGCGATCTTTAATTGCGGGTGACTGCGCCTGATCAAAGTTTGATGCGTGGGCGTATAGCGAGTGGAAAGAGATTGTGTTCCAGTACGTCAAGAGTGTCTTTCGGACCACATCACTGATTGCATCATGGCCTACGCGACGAGCAGACCAGGGAGATCCGGCAGCGAGCATGTACCAACGGACCGCATCGGCACCGTGTTTATCCATCAGCGCGATTGGTTCCAGGACATTTCCGAGATGCTTACTCATCTTGCGACCATCTTTATCAAGAATGTGTCCTAGACAGAGCACATTCTTATACGAGGATTCATCAAAGACTAAGGTTCCAATTGTCATCAGCGTGTAGAACCAACCACGCGTTTGATCGATTGCCTCACAAATAAAGTCAGCCGGATAGGCGGCCTCAAACTTCTCTTTCGAGCCTTCTTTGTGCGGGTATCCCCATTGAGCAAAAGGCATTGCACCCGAATCAAACCAGCAATCAATCACTTCTGGAACACGAACCATCGTGCTTGCGCACTCATTACAGGCAAATGTGATGTCATCAACATAAGGGCGGTGCGGATCTAACTCGAGTAAATCTGCGCCAGCTACCTGACCAAGTTCCCTGAGAGAGTCCACGCAGACTTCATGCTTATTATCACAACGCCAGATCGGTAGGGGAGTTCCCCAGAATCTGTTCCGAGAAAGAGCCCAATCAATATTATTGTTAAGCCAATCTCCATAACGACCAGTCTTAATTGTTTCTGGATGCCAGTTGGTCTTCTCGTTTTCGCGGATGAGAGCATCCTTGATTGATGTTGTGCGGATGTACCACGATGGTTGCGCGTAATAAATCAACGCTGTGTGACAGCGCCAGCAATGTGGATATGGATGCTCGTACTGAAGATGTTTATAAAGTACGCCGCGAGATTTGAGTTCTTTCACAAGCGGTTTATCGGCATCCTTAAAGAAGAGGCCACCCACAAGAGGAACCTCTGGCAGGAATGTTCCGTTGGGAGCAATTGGATTAACAACAGGTAATCCATAACTGCGACAAACTTGTAAGTCATCTGCTCCAAATGCAGGCGCTTGATGCACAAGACCTGTTCCATCTTCGGTGGTCACATAGGTTGCTAGGACAACAAAGTGTGAATCAGGGATATCAATTAAGTCTAGCGGGCGCGAATATCTCACTCGCTCAAGAGATGATCCCTTGAATGTCTTGAGAATTTCAACTTCTCCGGTCAAGCTACTTACTAGCGCTTCTGCTACAACAAGAACTTCAGTGGCATCTTCATGGGTTACTCGCGCTGCGACATAATCAACCTCTGGGTGAACTGCGATGGCAGTATTTGAAACTAGCGTCCAGGGGGTTGTTGTCCACACAAGGAGAGATGCTTTGAGGCCGACTAAGTCGCCCGAGGTAATTGGAAAACGAATAAAGACTGAGGGATCTGTGACTGTCTCATAGCCTTGCGCTAACTCGTGGTCGGAAAGCCCAGTTCCGCACCGCGGACAATAAGGTGCGACTCGATGATCTTGCACGAGAAGACCTTTCTTCCAGATCTCTTTCAACGACCACCAGACACTCTCAACATACTCTGGTGACATCGTCCAATAAGCTTGATCAGAATCAACCCAGAAACCCATGCGTTCTGTCATCGATGTGAATGCATCTACGTGTCGCGTCACAGACTCTCGACACTTGTCGTTAAATGGAGCGATTCCGAACTTTTCAATATCGCCCTTACCTGTAAATCCCAACTCTTTCTCTACGGCAATTTCAACAGGAAGGCCGTGGCAATCCCACCCTGCTTTACGTGTAACGAACTTGCCTTTCATTGTGTGAAATCGCGGAAAGACATCTTTAAACACTCGAGCTTCAATGTGGTGCGTCCCAGGCATTCCGTTTGCAGTCGGTGGTCCTTCATAGAAGGTCCACGGGGCGGCACTTTCACGGGCCTTGAGTGATCTTTCGAAAATTGATTGCTCTGCCCACATTGCAAGGATTGAATGCTCCATCGCAGGCAGGTCAATCTGGGCTGCGAGTGGGCGAAATTGTGAGCTCATGAGGGTGTTG
>JACCDM011257657.1_pt1 | contig 10407 bp, 8 predicted proteins | sample 7445851 | NCBI WGS metagenome assembly JACCDM01 (sample SAMN15323438, study PRJNA562643) | freshwater metagenome | isolation source: river surface water | place: USA:Blue River Watershed | collected 2017-08-16
ATTTCTGAAAAGATATCTTCTAACTCGTTCAGATATTCGTCGGATTCAAATGATTCAAATTTTTTTATCACACTATTATATATAAAGATCTAAATATGATAAATTATCAACTCCATGAATTTCTTTTAAAATTTCTCTTCTTTTTATATCTGCGCATTTATGTGAACATGAAAATTTATTTCCCTTACTGATACTTCTGTTATAAAGACAGTATGATATTTCCTTTTTCGAATAGCAATAATCACATTTTGATAAAACTAAAACTTTAGATCCGGAACTTAGGTGTTCAATAGAAATAAAGATAGTATCTCCAACTTTACATTCATATCCTAATTCATTATACTTTCTAAGATTATTATGTGAAATTTTTATTTCTATTTCTTTACTTAGTATCATACTTTCGAGACTGTTTTATCTTATATATAAAAAATTAGACCCTCTATTTTAGAAGATAGAGGGTCTAATTTTTTAAACATTGATTTTAGTGTGTTTCTTCTACCACAATCTGCTTTACTTTACCATTAGATTTTGATATAGGTATCTGAGTACCAATTGATATCATCAAAACTTTACCCTTAACCTTTGAGAGATCAAGATTATCACAATATCCATCGGATAAAAGAACTGTATTGTACTGATTGAAATTTTTCACAACGTAATCAACTGAAGGTTGTAAAATTGTACCTCCTAAACCATGGATCTTCATAGTTTCTAACTTCTTACCCGACTTGAAATTCTCAACCCACTTAACTTCCGAATCTCCTTGAATCATATTAATTTCTATGTCGTTACGATAGACATACGATAGAATCTTCTCAAATGTAGATCCCATGCTGCCAGAGGTATCGAGTATGACATTCACCTTGCTCTTAATCTTCCTATTACCTTTTAGACCAGCAATTTGCCTACGATTAGGTTTAACAATGGTTTTTGTCTTAATATGACCAAAGATCATATTTGACACAGACCTTTTAATTTCCTTTAGATAATCCTTACGCTTTTTCTGAAGTTTATTCAGAGTTGATTCAATATTACCAGTGGAAAGACCCCTAGACTTAAGACGTTCAACAACATCCCGAATGATCGAACTTCTCATTTCTTCAGGAACATCATCACCAATGTGCTTGTCCATATATTCACCATTAGTACCATCCTCAAGATCTTGGAAAATTTTTTCTTTACTCCAAGTATCTAGTGGATCACCTCCCTTTTGTGGGTTTTGACCATATGGGCCATATCCAGGTTTACCATCACCTGATCCTGAACCTGAGCCCTCGCAATCTGGACAAGGCTCTTCACCTCCATTAGAGTCTCCAGGTGACTTACCATCACCCTTACCTTCACCTTCACCTTTTCCGTCACCCTTAGCATTAGGATCGGGTTTACCATTTTTATCAGGAGCAGACCCACCCTTGGTACCAGACCCATTACAAGATTTACACTTGCTTTTAGCCTTATTCTTTTGGAATTTTTCCTTTTCATCCTTTAGCCACTCATAAAGTTCCTCAAAGATCAATTTACCTTTATATTCCTTGGGAACAAATAGAGCCATGTTCTTACCATCTTTATCTTTTGGAATTTCAACAAAAAGGTGAGGAATATCTTCCCAAATAACATGGTTGATAATCATATCTTGAGCGATGTTACTCAACTTGTGATCATACTGACCAGTTATAGTTCTTTTTGGGTGGTCGAAAAGAAGGTGGAAATCTTCATGGATTACAATGAAGTTCACTTCCTTTTGGGATAGGTTTTCTAGAAATTTTGGTGCGTAGAAGAAATTCATACCCTTAGTAGTCATATTAACTGCACAGGTTCCAATGTTTTCTTGCTCATGAAAATTGACATGAAGATTAAACTCACCATAAAATGGTAGGTTGATTTTCACGTCGATCAACATTGTCTGAATACATTCAATTAACTTCTCATGTATATTCTTTAGGATCATATTTACTTATACTTTTTTACAAATATATGTTTTTTTAATCATCCAGACAAATTATAAAATTCACTAGATCGGATATATTTTAATATATATAGAAAATTAAAAGTCTATATGATAATAAGTCAGTTTGTAAGTGTAAAAAGACGAGGAAATAAAAATTTGAAATACTATCAAGATTTAGGATATGATATTACTAAAGGAGAGTTTAAGGTTAAGGTATGTGATTTAACAAAAAATAGTAAATGCTTAATCTCAGCTAAATGCTATTTCTGTGACAAAATTGTTGAAAAAGTTTACTACCTATACTTAAGAAATATTTCATCCAACGGATTATTCGCATGTTCATCTAAGTGTGGAAAAAATAAATCAATAATGACCAATGTCAAAAATATTGGAGTAGAATGGGCAAATCAAAGTGATAAGATTAAGGAGAAATCAAAGATGACTAGTATTGTAAATTGGGGAGTAGATAATCCAATGAAGTCTGAAGTAGTTAAGAAAAAGGTCAAATCTAATAATCTTAAAAAATGGGGAGTTGAGTGGACATTAGAATCAGTTAAAATTAGAAAGAAGATTAAAAAAACCAATTTGAAAAATTGGGGAGTTGATCATAATTTCAAATCTACTGAAGTTAGAAAAAGAATAAAGAAGACCCTACTTGAAAATTGGGGAGTTGATAACCCATCTAAATCGGAAGAAGTTAAGTCTATTAAAAAACAAACTTCTATAAGAAATTGGGGAGTTGATAACCCATCTAAATCTGAGGAAATAAAAAAATCTAAGAGGGTAACATGTCTAAAAAATTGGGGAGTTGAATATCCTCAGCAAAATTCAGAAATTCAGAAGAAATCTCAAGATACACTAATAAGAAAATGGGGAGTTGATCATAATATGAAGATACCTAACATAATTGAATTGATGAAGGCTAATAATATAAAGAATTGGGGAGTTGAGTGGACATTACAGTCTCCTGAAATAAAAGAAAGTATTAAAAGGACCAATTTAGAAAATTGGGGAGTTGATCATCCATTTCTAAATGAAGAATTTAGAATATTAAACTTCAATATATCAAAGGATAATAATTACTTATCGTATTTAGGTAACAATCTCTCATTATTTAGATGTAAAGATGGACATAATTTTGAAATTTCTTCAGTAAACTATTTCAGTAGAATTAGATCAAATACACCTCTTTGTACAGTTTGTAACCCAATTGGAGATTCGGTTTCTATAAAAGAACTAGATCTATATAAATTTATCAATTCAGTCTACACCAACCAAATAATTCAATCGTATCGAGATGGTTTAGAGATTGATATTTATCTTCCAGATCTACAGATAGGTTTTGAGTTTAACGGTCTTTATTGGCACTCCGAAGAAAAGAAAAGTAAAAGATATCACTTAGATAAAACAAACCACTTCAAGGAAAGGGGAATTCGAATCATTCATATTTGGGAGGACGATTGGGACAATAGGAAGGAAATAATAAAAAGTCAGATAAAGAATTGGATAGGGTTAAATAATAGAAAAATTGGAGCTAGAGAATGTATAGTTGCTGAAATAACCGATTCTAAAATATCAAAGATATTTTTAAACAATAATCACATTCAAGGGTATGTCAATTCAATTATCAAACTAGGACTTTATCATAATGATGAATTGGTTAGTATAATGACATTTGATAGAAATGAGGGTCGGAAAAAAATGGGACCTGGTGAATGGAATCTTTCTAGATTCTGTAATCTATTGGATACTAATGTTATTGGAGGAGCTTCTAAACTATTAAAATATTTTATGGATCATTATCATTGTATTAGAATGATAAGTTACGCTGATAAGGACTGGTCCACAGGTGATGTATATAATATCTTAGGATTCGATAATATAGGTGAATCAGATCCAGACTATAAATATATTATTGATAATAAGAGAGTTCATAAATCAAGATTCAAAAAAAGTAAATTAAACACAGACCTTAGTGAGTCTAAACATATGAGAGAAATGGGATATAATAGAATATTTGATTGTGGTAAAATTAAGTATGAGAAAATTATAATTGAAGATGGAAAAAGAAGTTAAACTACAAAATAAATCAATGATGATCCTGATTTCCCTATTTCTAGGAAACTTAGGTGTTCATAGATATATGATGGGATATTCGAATTGGTGGGTACAATTAATAACATTTGGTGGATTTGGGATTTGGTCACTTATTGATTTGATCAGAATCATTGTTGATGACATGAATATGGCTGACGGTAGACAATTATCATAAATGATTCTTATTTATGGAGTTAAATAAAACATATTTAGGAGATTGTTTGGAGATTATGAAATCTATTCCAGATGGATATATTGATATGATATTGTGTGATCTACCATATGGTGTTACTAAAAACAAATGGGATTCTATGATAAACTTAGAATTACTTTGGAATCAATATAGTAGAATCACTAAAGAAAATTCACCTATAATTTTATTTGGGCAAGAAAAATTTAGTGCTAAGTTGATGTTATCTAACGAAAAATTACATAGATACAATCTTATTTGGGACAAAGGTAATAGAGGTAGTGGATTTTTAAATGCTAAAAAAATGCCATTAAGAAATCATGAGGATATTTTAGTTTTTTATAAAAAATTACCAACATATAATCCACAATTCACCGAAGGGAATCCATTACATGGTATGGGAAGTAAATATAAAGAGGGTAATTTAGGTAATAATAATTATGGTAAATTTAATAGTTATAAAAACCCATCTGCTGAAAGAGTGGGCGATACAAAAAAATATCCTAAAAGTATTTTAAGGTTTGATAAACCACATCCCTCTATACATCCAACGCAAAAAAGTCAAGAATTATGTGAATATTTAATAAAAACATATAGCAATGAGGGTGATACCATTTTGGATAATTGTGCTGGTTGTGGTACGACAGGTTTAGCTTCGAAAGCTACAAAAAGAAATTATATACTGATTGAGAAAAATATTGTTTATTATAATATGTCTATAAATAGACTGAATGAAATTTAATTATAGAAATGAGAAAATTGTTACTTGGTGATTGTCTAGATTTAATGAAGAGTATACCATCAGGATCAGTTGATCTAATTGTAACAGACCCACCATATGAAATCGAAGATATGGGTCCATTTTTTACTGAAATGTTAAGATCCTTAAGTAAGGATGGGTCTATATATGTCTTCGGTAATAAAAATATGATTGCTGAACATTGGTTTTCACAATTAAAGATCCAAAACAAAGATCTGCTAGTTTGGCATTATAAAAATTCACCAAAACCAAAAGGTAGATGGAGAATGAGTATGCAACCAATTATTTATGGATATCGTGGTAATTCAATTTTTAATGAAGATAGTGTAAGGGTTGAATATAAAGAGAGCACAAAGAAGTTAAATGGTAGAATAAGACCTTCTAGTGGGAGGATGGGTAAATGTAGTGCTTACAATACATCAAAGGGAGCTTTACCCAGAGATGTTATTGAACGCCCAGCTCTACTTGGGCATCTCTCAAAAGAGCGAACAGGACATCGTGATCAAAAGCCTATTTCTATTATAACTGATCTAGTTTTAGCATCTAGTAATGAGGGACAATTAGTCCTAGATCCATTTGGTGGTAGTGGAACAACAGCTGAAGTTTGTCTAAGGACAAATAGAAAATTCATTACAATGGAATTGGATTCAGGTAATTTTGAAAAAATTAAAATCAGGTTAAAGAATCTATCTGATGACACTCCATTTGAAACAGAATGGTAAGGATCATTTTTAGATCTTTATATATAATAGTGTGATAAAAAAATTTGAATCATTTGAATCCGACGAATATCTGAACGAGTTAGAAGATATCTTTTCAGAAATAGAACTAGACTATCCATGTAGTATTTCGTCGTCTGAGGAACCATCAATGTATGTTTCATATAAGGGAAAAGAATCAGACAGATATACAGTTTCTATTAAATTTGATAAAAATTCAAAAATTCAAATTAAGGAATTTTTAAAATCAATCTGGTCAAAAATACTTTTTGCTAGAAATATGGGATTCGAGAGTTATTCTAATTTAGATAAGTGTTATGGTATAATGACTCTACAGATGGATAGTCCTAATGGTAAATTTTCAAAGAACCCAGGAATAGATGATTCAATATTTGGAAAAGGCCAAGAATCCCGTATTAATTATATAATTTATGCTACTTATAAGCTAGATAGTTATAAGCCAGGTGGGTATTTATCAAAATTTTTCAAAGATGCTTATGAAGCTTTTGATAAAACTTTTAAAGTTATTGAATTCAATCTATGGTTTAATATTCGTAAAGATTAGAAGATCAATTTAAAGTCCTCAAACTTTAACTTATTTGGATCAGGAACCTCCATACCCAATCCATGAAATACTTCTTCTAATCTGTTCCAGATAATCCTATCACCTTGAATAACACTGTATTCATTAATAAGATCGATACATTTTGGAGTATTGAATAGTGAATAGATTTGGTAGATTGGGTTATCATAACATATAAAAACTTTTTTCTCATTTAAAGAAAATTCAGGAACTTTAAAATCTATTATTTTGTTATTATTACAAAAAAAACCTCCACCCACTGAATTAGGAGCTCCTTCTAGACTCGTTAATCTGTTACTGCGACAAACAAAATCTCTAGCCACTGAATTAGGAGCACCTTCTAGACTCGTTAATTTACTATGAGTGCAATAAAAATCACCACCAACTGATTCAGGAGCACCTTTTAGATTGGTTAAATTGATATGAGAGCAATCAAAGTAACCACTAACTCGTCCAAATTTTACTGGAATTTTATCTAATCCTCTATCAGATATATTTACATCTCCATCCACATTTACTAGACCATCCACAATTTGAAAGTCTTGTAGTCCTAGATCCTGACAAGCTCTTTCGATATTAAGGGATTCAAATAGTTTAAGGTGTTTCATAATTTATATATTAAAGAATTGTAATATAAATTACAATAGAAATAAAGTAGATATAATATATACAGTATTATAATTAGAAGTTAATGAAGATATTTCAAAATCCACTTTTATCAAATCTATTCAAAAAAGGCTTAACTGACTCACAAGTTAAGAATATTGATTCGTCCAATTTAGTTGGAATTGATGTCAATGAAATACTTTATTCTAGAAATAGGAAAACCCACTCAGTTAAATTAGAAGGATATGTTGAGCCATATGAAGTTTCTGGACAAAGATATACTATGTTCTATACTGATGTTGATCACAATCTCCAAGTTGGAGAAAGAGTTTTTATTGTCGGTGGGTATTATGATTCAGATACTATAGTAAAAAGGGATAAGTTTGATAAATTAGCTGATGGGTATAAAGTCTTATTTGTTGATAGAACCAAAGTTGCCTTGGATGTTGAATACACAGGAAATGTACCTTCAAGGACAGATCCTATAGATGATTTTATAAAAATATACATCGCCTCATCACAAGATGAGTTTGAATATCTATGTCAGACGATCACAAATAGAGGATTGTCTATAACATTGGATGGTGAGGATACTCCTGTATCAAGTCACAGATTCTCTTATTCAGTATCTTCTTCTGTTGAAAATTCTGGACTAACATTTTCTACCAATTCCATACTCTACCTAAATGGTACATATTCTATTTCATCTGGAGACTATGGTATTGTTGAATTTTCTGATTCCACAACTACTATGGGAAATCGATTTGTTATTCTAGATCGAACACCATCCAGTCCAAATGAAAATAAGCTTGTTGATATTACAACTGATTTCTTATCAGGTAATTTAGTTCCATACTTATCTACTTTCTTAGATACAAATGGTAGACTTAAAATATTAGAAGAGTCATTTACAATAGGTGATACCGAATTTAGAAAAGGATTGGTGTACTTCTTCAACGATGTCTCTGGATATTGGGAAGAGGATAAAGAGTACGATCCTTCATTTATAACTGAACAAAATTTTAGAAGAGGTGTTTTCAAAAAAGGTCAATTTAATCAAGGTGTTTTTGGTAGTTACGGAGAACAAATTGTTTATGATGGGTCTGAAGTTAAATTTAATCTTGGCACACTTGTTAATGTTAGATGGGTTGATGGAGATATTTTTTCTGGTAAAAGTGAATCAGATTCGTATTTCACAGCCTTTGATGGAGGAGTTCCTTCAATAAGAGTTAATACACCAAATAATGGGGGATTTGGATACACCTTTGTATATAACTGTATAATGGAAAAAACCAGTATAACAAGTGGTGTCTTCGTTGATTCAGTATTTGGTACAGCATCAAATCAAAATGCTGTAACTAGCTATCTAGATGATGTCTCTCTAACATACTCTGTTATTATAACAGGAGGGACTTTCTTCAATTCTGATCTAGAATTTTGCGATGTATCTAATTCCAATTTAGTTAGTTCGATAATTCACAATTCTAAAGTTTCAAATTCAAAATCCGTTAACTCGGAATTTGAAAGATCTGTATTCCTAAAGAGTAAGTTTACATCTGATAAAATTATAAAAATTGACAAGTATCAAGAAACAGAAATTTATTGGTGGGATGATAACACTCAAACTGAATACAAAGTTCATAAATTCTATTTCAGTGAACAAAATTTCAATAGACTCAAAAATCTAAAAAATTTCTACTTTGATGGAATTGTTTTAGAGGGTGGTAATCCATATAAACTCATAAATTTCTTTGACGAGAAATTTACTTTAGGTAGCTATATCCATACCTATGATACAAATATCGGTAAGATTGGTGATAAGATGATCGTTCAAGTATCAACCATTGAAGATAACTTAAAGTTATATTCGGGTGTTACTGGTAGCAATTCACTCATAGAAGATGATAACTTTGAGTATGGAATGCCATCACTTGATATTCTTATCAATAATAAGAATATTGGTTTTAGTGGTAAGACATATCAATCATTTAATATTGATAATTGGGGATACTATCTATCAACTTGGTTAGATGATGGTGCAGGATCAGCTCTGTTTAATCTCAATGGATCTGAATTTAATTTACCAGCATCTCCTATATCATCAATTGGAGATCTGTTAGATTGGTTAAACTCTCTCAGTATTGGTGATTTCTATTATACTGAACTTCTTGGTGGACAGAAAATTTTAATTGATTCGGATTCTGCATTTACAACTCTCTATATGGAACAGATAAATGCTGATGTTGATCCAATAACAAACGTACTATATAATACAATAAATTTTGAGAGTAATAGATCATTTGATCAAGATCCATTTATAGATATAAGTAAAGCTTATATTATCGATTCTGATTTTAAATCTGGATTATTCAAAGATTCAGAATGGGTGACGGGTAATTATATCAATTATAACCGAGACTATTCATTAGAAACAGATATTGATGGGTATTACATAAATTCTGGAATAACAAGTTCAACAGCAACTGCTTCAATAACATTAAATGTTGGTGATGAGGACAGATATAATATTTTTGAAGTCGGTGATTCAGCATTCTTAAATGGTGTGTATCTAGATGCTAATTTACTTAACTCACCTAGTGATGATCTATTAAAGATACCAAGTAGACTAACTTTAGATTCAATAAATGAATCTATTAATGGTCGACACTTCACATTAATTGATAATACAGTATCTTCTCCTCTAATAAGTGTTGGTGAAGATTTCTATGATGAAAATTGGTTATTGACTCCAGAGACAGAAAATAAATATAATTATTTAAGTCCTGTTCGATTTGAAAATTCTAAGATCATATCAGGGATATTCAGAAGAGCTTATTTCATAAATTGTGAATTTAATAATCCAAGATTCAACTCTAATGATAAGGATATAAAAGATCCTTTAAATAAGAGAGAATTGCTAGTATCTGATACTATTTTTAATAATAATGGTAACACTATAAGAAACGGAATATTTGCCAATTCTATTTTCCTATCAGGGAATGATAAGTTCCTAGGTGGTATAGTCTATAACTCTATATGGGATGGAGTTGGGTTTGATTACAAGGAATCACTACAGAGTAATGGATTGACATATCCAAATCTTATTTTTGAGGGTGGTGTGTTTACAAAATCAAAATGGTTAGACGGGCAATTTAATAACGGACTATTCTATAATAACAGAACTAATAATCTGTTCAGTAGATATCTATATGGTGATACAAACGCATCATATTACTCAAGAAATTTCTTGACGAGATATGCTTGGTTAGATGGAACATTTAATAAAGGAACATTTGAACAATCTAATTGGGAATCTGGTACATTTAATAATGGAGAATTTTTCTATTCAAATTTCATATTTGGTGAAGTTTTTGGTGGTGTTTTTGGTAGAGAGAATTTAAAATCATCTTCAACTAGAGTTATATCTGGATCATTTAGCAATGCTATTGTTATTAACGCAGAATTTAGAAGTACTAACCCACAAGAAATTCCAATAGATCCAAC
>JACCDM010509841.1_pt1 | contig 10404 bp, 8 predicted proteins | sample 7445851 | NCBI WGS metagenome assembly JACCDM01 (sample SAMN15323438, study PRJNA562643) | freshwater metagenome | isolation source: river surface water | place: USA:Blue River Watershed | collected 2017-08-16
ATCAGGGGATACCTTGCCGGTCATGCCTGGAGAGAATACCAAGCGGGCAGGAGAACAGTTTGTGGCGTAGCATTACCGGATGGATTGAAAGAAAATGATCAATTGCCTTCGCCTATCATTACCCCAACCACCAAGGCTGCTTTTGGTCATGATGAAGATATTTCGAGAGAAGAAATTTTATCGAGAGGAATTGTTGCGGAGGCTGATTACCTGCAATTAGAACAATATACGAGAGCCCTCTACCAAAGGGGAACTCAAATGGCAGCAGCCAGAGGGTTGATTTTGGTCGATACCAAATATGAATTTGGGAAAACGGAGGATGGAACCATCCTGTTAATTGATGAAATACATACACCAGATTCATCTCGATATTTTTATGCCGATGGCTATCAGGAACGCCAAGACCGAAATGAGCCTCAGCGGCAACTTTCTAAAGAATTTGTTAGAAAATGGTTGATTGAAAACGGTTTTCAAGGTAAAGAGGGCCAGCAAGTTCCGGCCATGAGCAAAGAGTGGACTCAAACCATTTCCGATCGTTACATAGAACTTTATGAGCAAATCATTGGTGAGCCTTTTGTTAGGGCAGAAGGCGCTGATGTACTCGACAGAATTCATCAACATATTCTTAAAAGTTTAAACCTGCTCTCAAAAAAATAATTGATGGTAACAATTTTTTAACTATCTTAGAGAGAGATGAAGTTCACAATTGACAAGCACGATAAATATGTAATCTTCAGGTTGGATGAACCCAAACTGAATAGTTTAATTTCACCTAAACTCAAGTCTGAATTAATTCTGATCAATACAGAGGGACAGAGAAATATTGTGTTGGACCTTTCAGAAGTTAAATATTCTGATTCTTCTGGCTTAGGCAGCCTGTTGGTGGGCCATCGTATTTGTAAAAGTGCCGATGGGATTTTTATCTTAACCAATCTGAACGAGACCATTTCGAAACTCATCCATATTTCTCAGTTAGAAGAGGTGTTAAATATTGTGCCCAGCAACGATGAAGCTATTGATCTCATTTTCATGGAAGAAATTGAGAAAGAGCTAAAAAATGAAACACGCTAATACCCAGAAAACTGAATGAAGTTTGAGCTTACCATTTTAGGAAGCAGTTCGGCCACACCAATTTATAATAGGAATCCTACCGCTCAATTACTGAATATTAATGAGAAATTTTACCTCATTGATTGTGGCGAAGGTACGCAGCAACAATTGCTTCGTTTCAATTGCAAATTTCAGAAGATAGATCACATCTTTATTAGCCATTTGCATGGCGATCATTACCTTGGTTTAGTTGGATTGATCTCTTCCATGAATCTGAATGGCCGAAGTAAGGCCTTGAAGCTTTTTGGACCACCGGAATTAAAAGAAATTATTGATCTTCAATTAAAACATTCGCTTACTACGCTTAGATTCAGTTTAGAATTCAAGCCAAGCTCGGCTGATCAATTTATCACGCTATTTGAGAACCAGGATGTTTTGGTGGAAACCATCCCACTAAATCACCGGATCGCTTGTACGGGTTTTAAATTCACTTTGAAAAAGCGTTTACCTAAGATCCGGATGGATAAGGTAGAAGCCTTGCAAATTCCGCCTGAACAGCGTCAGTTAATCAAAAAAGGTTTTCCATTTACCGATTCAAGCGGTAACGTCCATCAACCAGAAGATTTGACCTTACCGGCCGACGAAGAGAAAAGCTATGCGTATTGCTCTGATACCATTTGTGACTGGTCTTACCTGGATCAGATCAAAGGCGTGAACTTATTATACCATGAATCTACATTTATGCACGATATGTTAGCTCGTGCTGAAGAAACCTATCATACCACTGCCTTGCAAGCAGGAGAGATCGGCAAGAGGGGGGCAGTAAAAAAACTCTTGATTGGCCATTTTTCGGCACGTTATCGAGATTTAGATCCACTTTTGGAGGAAGCTCGATCGGTATTCCCAAACACAGAGCTGGCAATTGAAGGCCAAAAATTTGAAATTATTTAGTTTTAGATCCCTTTCCGAATATCGAAAAGTGAACGTAACGTTTTGGATTTGCTTTTAAATCAATCATCAATTGATCTAAGTTAGCGGTGGCCTGATTCAAGTTATTATATAATTGTTGATCATTGACCAGTAGCCCTAAACTTCCTTGTCCGGCATTGATTTTATTGACCACTTGCTGCAGGTCGCTAACAGCTTTGTTCGCATTGACAAGAGTTTCGCCTAAATTAGCTTCCGCACCTTCTGCACTGATTTTTTTCAAATTAGCTGACATCGATTCCAGGTTAACAAGGATATCTCCAATTCGCTTACTTTGTGCACCCACCAAACCGTCTACTTTGCGACTGGTACCTTCGAGAGTTTGGAGCGTTTGGGCAATACTGCTAAAACTTTGATTGAAGTTACGTTTAAACTCTGGATTAAGCGTTTGGTTAATGCTATTTAAAACAGAGTCCATACGACTGGCAATTAAGCTGGCTTTTTCTTGTACAGGCTTCAACTGATCCATTAAACCGGCCTGATTGGTACCGATGATCGTGTCACCATCCACTGCAAACTCTTTACTGTCGCCTAAATAAAACACCACAGCTTTACCGCCCAATAAATCGGTGTTTTCAAGTTGAGCCTTGGTATTTCTGGGGATCTGGTAATCTGGATCTATCCTGAATTCAGCAATGATCTTTCCCTGGGGAGTGAGCTTAAGTTTAGAAACTCTTCCAACCTGAAAGCCGTTCACATAAACCGGCTTAGAAACAGTTAAGCCATCAATTTTATCGTAAACTGCATAATACTCATCATCGGTAGTAAATAAATCCATGCCTTTTAGGAAACTATATCCTAAAATAAGTACCGTAATGGCTACAGTAGCTAATATGCCTACCTTTGTTTCGTTGGAAATTTTCAATATTTCTAATTTTAATTTAAATCAATCTTACTCTATTTCAACCTGCTTCTTGTAGGTTTGAATCGCCCGAAGTATACCATTCACAATTTCTGCCTGTCCTGTTTCAGAATTCATATATATTTCTTCATCAGGATTAGAAATGAAACCAATTTCGGTTAACACAGCGGGCATACCAGCACGAGCTAATACCGCTAACGATTTTTCTTTTACACCGCGGTCAGGTCTGCCAGATTTGCTATATTCTTCCTGTATAAATGTAGCTAGTTTGATGCTTTGCTCTCTAAAACCATTTTTTATGAAAGAAAACATAATGATACTTTCAGGATCTTTAGGATCGTAACCTTCATAGTTTTCTTTGTAGTCTTTTTCTAACAAAATGGAAGCATTCTCTCTGATGGCAATGTCTTGTTCATCTAAGCGACCAAAACCCGAAACGAAAGTTTCTGTACCGCTGGTACTGGTACTTTGAGTAGTCACCGTTGAATAAGTGGGGACTCTTCTTCCTTTACTATTGGTTCGATAACCATTTATAACTCTCTTAGTATAAATTGGCATTGAGTTACAGTGTAGAGTGATAAAAAGATCTGCTTTTACGCGGTTTGCAATACCAATTCGTTCATATAAAGGAATGAATACATCGCTTGTTCGGGTATAAACCACTTTCACATCTTTCAAAGATTCTTCAATTGCCTTACCAAGCTTGAGCGCAACAGCCAATGCTACATCCTTTTCTTTCGAAATCAAACCCTTGGTTGCACCGTCCTGTCCTCCGTGTCCGGCATCAATCACAATGGTTCGGATGCGGTAGGGCGGATTTTCCTCCCGATTTGCAAAAGAAAATACAGATAAAAGCAGCAGAACCGTTAACAATCCATAAATCGGTCTGATGAATGGGATAATTTTCATTAATTTTGATCGATTTTTTGTGACAAGTTTTACAAAAATAGTATTCATCAGCTAATTTGGAATTTATTAAGCTCCTTTTTCGAAACAAGCTTCTGCTTTTTCTTTTTCTGGGAAATGCGTTAAAGGCTTTTGCTCAGCGAGATACCCTTCCAATTAATAAAACGACCAAAGCTGATACCACCGTACAATTGACCACTAAAAGTAATCAGAAAGCGTCGAAAGTAAAATATAATGCAGAAGATTCTATCCGTGTTGATAAGAAAAACGGCATGCTCTATTTGTATGGAAGAGCCAGGGTAATTTATGGTGATTTTGAATTGGATGCCGATTTTATTCGCTTGGATCAAAAAACAAATACGGTTTTTGCCAGTGGACTCATCAATAAACAAACCAATCGTTATCAGGGGAAACCTATTTTTAAACAAGGTGGCGATCAGCCCATTACTACCGATTCATTGATTTTCAATGTAGAAACCAAAAAAGGAAAATCATTTGGTATCTTCTCCGAAGTGGATGGCGGGTACTTAACCGCTCGTCAATTTAAAAAAAATGAATACGAAGAAGGCTTCTTCAAAAATGGTATTTTCAGCACCTGCAATCTAGAACATCCACATTTTGGAATTTTTATAACTCGGGGCATTGTAACTGAAAAGCAAATTTTAACTGGCCCAGCATTTCTGCAAATTGAGGATGTTCCACTTCCGGCGGGCATCCCTTTTGGTTTTTTCCCAAAACCAAATCGCCGTGCTTCCGGAATTATGTTCCCTACTTTTGGGGAGGATGCTGTCAGGGGCTTTTTTATCCGTGATTTTGGCTATTACATCGGTTTAAATGATTATTGGGACATGACTTTACGTGGCAGTTTGTACAGTCGTGGTTCCTATGATATCAATACGGCCGCTCGCTATCAAAAAAAATACAAATACGATGGTAATTTGAATTTCAGATACTCATCCACCCGAACCGGTATTGAAGGAACTCCTGGTTATAAGCCATTTAAGGATTTCAACATACAATGGAGCCATTCTCAAAGACCCGAAGCCAATCCGGGGACTACTTTTAGTGCTTCGGTAAATGCGGGTACTTCCAGCTATTTTACGAATACCGCAGCCGGTGGTTCATATAATTTTGACCAATTGACACGCAATACTTTGTCATCCAATATTAGCTATGGAAAAGTTTTTGCCGATGGTTTATTCAATTTTACATCCAGTGTAAGCCATAGGCAAGACATGCAACAGAAAACAGTCTATTTGGAGCTGCCCACTTTTAGTTTGAACATGAGTACCATCAGTCCCTTCGACTCTAAGAAAAGGACCGGTGACCAAAAGTGGTATCAAAGAATTAACGTAGGTTATAGTTTAAGAGGTACCAATTCAATCGATACGAAAGAAGAATTATTATTTAAGCAAACCGGCCTGAAAAACTTCAGGAATGGTTTCCAACACGCTGTTCCGGTTAACTTTTCTCTTAACTTACTGAAGTTTTTTAACCTTACTTCAGGTGTAAACTACACCGAAAACTGGTATACCAACACCATACGTAAAACCTTTGATCCTGCCCAAAATAAGGTACTTATCGATACTGTTCCGGGATTTAGACGGACTTATGAGTACAGCTTTAGTAGTGGTTTAACCACCAAGTTTTATGGTCAGGTGAATTTTAAAAAGGGGAAGCTCATGGCCTTGAGACATGTGGTTACGCCTAGTATTGGTTTTAATTTTCGTCCAGATTTCAGCTCGGCCCGTTTCGGATTTTATGATAATGTTCAGCAAAATCTAAACGGAGATCAGTTGCTCTATTCCTATTTTGAACAGGGAGTGTATGGTTACCCCGGTAGAGGCAAGGTGGCTGGAATTGGCTTCAGTCTAGACAATAATATCGAAGCTAAACTCAAATCAAAAGGTGATTCAACCGGGAAGCCTGAAAAGATACCTATTCTCCAAGGTTTAACTTTTTCAGGGAACTATAATTTCGCAGTCGACTCTTTTAAGTTGTCGCCTATTGTATTTTCTGGCCGAACCGCACTTTTTAAACAAAAAATGGGAATCAACTTCTTCGGAACTTTTGACCCGTATGAAGTGAATGAATTAGGCAAGAAGCTCGATAAATACACTTTCAGTTCAGGAAAATTGCCCAGAGTAACCAATTTTGGTTTCTCTTTAGATTTTAGTCTGAATTCTAAATCAAACAAAAAACAACAAAGCAATCAGACCAATACGCTCAGTAATTTGAACCCTGGGCAGGCAAATCAATTAGACTTATTGAACCGTGATAGAAATGCTTTTGTAGATTTTAATATCCCTTGGAACTTCAGGGCATCCTACAGCTTCAATTACTCTAAATTTGGATTGATGGCCAATACCACCAACACACTTAATTTCAACGGTGATTTTAGTGTCACTCCTAAATGGAAAGTGGTGTATAATTCGGGATGGGATTTCCAACAGAAGAAAATTAGTTTAACACAAGTATCCATTTACCGCGATTTACATTGCTGGGATCTTTCCTTTGGTTGGATACCTTTTGGGACTTACAGAAGCTATACCGTTGATTTAAGGGTGAAAGCATCTATTTTACAAGATTTAAAATTGAGCAAACGACGAGACTTTTTTAGCAATTTTTAATATGCAGGCGGAAATTATAACCATTGGTGATGAGATTTTAATTGGACAGATAGTGGATACCAATTCTGCTTGGTTAGGTCAAAAATTGAATGAAATAGGGATTTCAATTAAACAAATCAGTTCTATTTCCGACGATAGAAATGATATTCTTTCAACTTTGAGAGCGGCAGTCAACCGTGCAGATCTGGTGATCATTACCGGTGGCCTAGGCCCCACTAAAGATGATATCACCAAGAAAACCCTGGCAGACTATTTTGAAGTTGGTTTTAAGCGAGATGAAGGAACCTTAGAACAGGTTAAAACTTTATTTGAGCGATTCAAAGCACCTCTTTTACCGGTAAACATCGCTCAGGCGGATGTGCCTGAAAACTGTTTGGTTCTTCCCAATAAAAATGGAACGGCCCCTGGCATGTGGTTTCAAGAGGAAGACAAATTGATCATCTCTCTACCTGGTGTACCATTTGAGATGAAATATTTGATGGAAGAAGAAGTCATTCCTAGAATTAAACAACAATTCAAACTACCACATATCGTTCACCATACCATGTTAACAGCTGGTATCGGTGAATCCTTTCTGGCTGAAAAAATCAGCGCCATTGAAGATATGTTGCCTAAACACATCAAATTAGCATACTTACCTAAATTGGGTCAGGTACGTTTACGCTTGAGTGCTTATGGTACTGATAAAACGGCATTAGAGAATGAAGTAAACTTGATTGCTGGAGAAATCAAAAAGCTGATAGCCCCATATTTGATCAGTGATACCGATACGCCAATTGAGAAGGTTATTTTAGATTTCATGGAAATGAGGAATTTGAAACTAGCCATTGCAGAAAGTTGTACTGGAGGTTACCTGGCGCATCAAATTACCCAACACCCAGGATGTAGTAGTGTTTTTGCCGGTAGTGCCGTTGCTTATTCATACGAAATGAAAGAAAGCATGTTGGATGTAAAGCATGAAACTCTTACCCAACATGGTGCGGTAAGTGCAGAGGTGGTAGAAGAAATGGCCATAGGCGTGATCAACCGTTACAATGCCGATTATTCAGTTTCTATCAGTGGTATTGCTGGACCGGATGGAGGCATTCCTGAGAAACCTGTAGGTACAGTCTGGATCGCGGTAGCCAATAAAACCAAAACTTTGAGCAGGAAATTTCAGTTTGGTAACAAACGAAAAGAAAATATTGAACGTTCTGCCATCAGTGCGCTCATTATGCTACACAAATTATTGAAAGAAGATTACGCATAAGCAAAAAAGCATTAATTTTGCCCGAAATAAAAACTTATGGCTGAATATCAATTAACACTTCCTAAAATGGGCGAAAGTGTCGCTGAGGCTACCATCATTAAATGGTTAAAACAGCCCGGTGATACCATCAAAATGGACGAAACGGTTTTAGAAATTGCTACTGACAAGGTAGATTCTGAAGTGCCATCGCCTGTAGCTGGAAAATTGGTAAAACAGCTTTTTGTAGAAAATGACATTGCGCAGGTGGGTCATGTAATCGCTATCATCGAAACTGATATGAATGCCTCAGTTGAGACCCCTGCTTCTGAACCCGTTCAGACAATTGCGCCAGCTCCAGAGACCTCTAAGGCTGCAGAAATCCCTGGAATTGAACAATTGTCCACACCAGAACAAGTAATACCACCTGTAGCTGATTTTAGCTCCTCAGAGCGTTTTTATTCACCTCTGGTAAAAAGCATTGCCGCTGAAGAAGGCATTTCACTCAGCGAATTAGATTCAATTAAGGGTAGCGGTGCCGAAGGTCGGGTTACTAAGCAAGATATTTTAGATTACCTAGCCAACAGATCAGTAAGTTCTACTTCTCAAGCGCCAAAAATTGAAACTCCAAAAACGGATTCACCCAAAACAGCTTCGGCACCAGCACCTGCCGTTTCGGTATCGGGTGGTGATGAAATCATCGAAATGGATCGGATGCGTAAACTGATCGCCGATCACATGGTGATGAGTAAACATACTTCTCCTCACGTTACTTCTTTTGTTGAAGCCGATGTAACGAACATTGTACAATGGAGAGAGCGCATTAAAAAAGGTTTTGAAAAGCGTGAAAACGAGAAAATTACTTTTACTCCAATTTTTATTGAAGCGGTAGCTAAAGCCATCAAAGATTTTCCGATGATCAATGTCTCTGTAAATGGCAATCAAATCATCAAGAAGAAAGACATCAACATTGGTATGGCAACTGCCTTACCTTCTGGAAACCTGATTGTTCCGGTCATCAAAAATGCCGATCAACTCAATTTGGTAGGTATTACTAAATCGGTTAACGATTTGGCGAACCGTGCCCGTCATAATAAATTACAACCCGATGAAGTGCAAAATGGCACTTTCACCCTAACCAATGTGGGTTCATTTGGAAATGTGATGGGAACGCCAATCATCAATCAACCTCAGGTTGCTATTTTGGCGGTTGGAGCCATTAAAAAGAAGCCGGCAGTGATTGAAACCGAACACGGAGACGTCATCGCTATCCGTCACATGATGTTCCTGTCCTTATCTTACGACCACCGAGTGGTTGATGGAGCATTAGGCGGATCATTTGTCCGTAAGGTAGCCGACTACCTCGAAGCTTGGGATACCAATCGCGAAGCTTAAGCCAGCGCTTGCTCGATATCGGCAATCAAATCGTCGATGTGTTCTAAACCAACAGAAACCCGGATGAGGTTTTTGGGTGTAAGGGTATTCGGTCCTTCAACAGAAGCACGATGTTCCAGTAAACTTTCCACTCCACCCAAACTGGTGGCCTGCGTAAAGATTTTCACTTTATTACAAACCGCCTGCGCTGCTTTTTCGCCGTCTTTAACCAAAAAAGAAAGCATGGCACCAGGCCCGCATAACTGTTTTTTTATCACATCGAATTGTGGATGGCTTTCTAAACCCGGGAAATAAACTTTTTCTACCTTAGGATGTGCGTCCAAGAATTTAGCCAGTGCTTTGGCGTTTTCCATGTGTCCCTTCATTCGGTAGGGAAGTGTTTTGATGCCTCGAACGGTCATGTAACAATCGAATGGAGCCGGAACCGCACCGGATAGCTGTTGAATGGTTCTAATTTTTTTCCAAAAGGCATTATTTTCTTTACAAATTAAGGCACCACCCAATACATCGCTATGCCCGCCCAGGTATTTTGTGGTAGAGTGCATCACCAAATCAGCTCCATAAAAAATAGGCGCCTGAATAATCGGTGTTGCAAAGGTATTATCCACCGCAATCAGAATGTCTTTCGCTTTAGCAATGTTGGAAATCTGTCTGATATCACTGATTTTGAGCAGGGGATTGGAAGGTGTTTCTAGCCAAATAAGTTTGGTATGGGATTTAATGGAGGATTTAATGAGCTCATGATTGGTCATGTCGATGAAATCGACTTCCAGAATACCCTTGAAAACTTGAAGAAGCGAATTCCGGAGGCCGTGATACATATCATCAGGAGCCAAAACATGGCTTCCCGGTTCCAGGGCTTGAAAAACAGCAGTGCCTGCCGCATTACCAGATGAAAATGCGCAAGCATCGGCTCCGCCTTCTAATTTGGATAAGACCATTTCTAATGATCTGCGATTCGGATTATCCAAACGGGTGTACATGTAACCCTGCGGATAGGAACCATCTTCTGCTCTTTCGAAAGTGCTGGAAAGGGTAATGGGTTGAATGACCGCTTTGGTATGTTCATCCGGTTGATTCACGGCATTTATGGCAATGGTTTCTAATTTCATGAAACGGCTCTATAATCTTTAAGTAAACTTACGTGATTACATTCTTTTCAACAATAATTAGGCTGAATATTGTCTACTGAATACTTATTTTTGCAATTCCATGTCAATTAGCAGCACTAAACTTCAATACTTGATTCAAGATCCTGATCTCGATTCGGATCTAAGAGCGATTGCCCAAAAAATCGCCCAAAATGAGCGAATTTCTTTTGAAGAAGGGGTGATGCTCTACGAAAAAGC
>JACCDM010271793.1_pt1 | contig 10403 bp, 8 predicted proteins | sample 7445851 | NCBI WGS metagenome assembly JACCDM01 (sample SAMN15323438, study PRJNA562643) | freshwater metagenome | isolation source: river surface water | place: USA:Blue River Watershed | collected 2017-08-16
CAGCTGGCCCGCGAGCAGGCGCGCGATCACCTGCTGCGCATCCGCGCGCTCGAGCAAGCCAAGGAGCCGGACTGGCCGACGATCATCGAGGAGTATGACAAGCTCGCCGCGGAACTCCCGCCGGGCGAACGCCCGACCGTCCGGCATCAGGTGAGGTTGGCGAAGGCCAAGGCGAAGATCGAGATGCTCGACGTCGCCGGCGCCATCAGCGACCTCGCCCAGCTGCTCAAGGATTCCGCCGCCGTCGACGGCGAGGATGGCGCCACCACTCGTGCGATCCGCGAGACGCTCGGCAAGGCCTACTTCTACGCGACCTCGTTGTTGAAGGCCAACGGCGCGACCGAAGAGGAGTGGCGGCCTTACGCCGAACGCACCCGCCAGGTCTTCCGTTATCTCGCCGAACATCAGGACCCCGCCGCCCTCGCCGACTACGAACGGCGCGTCGAGGCGGAGTTCGCCCGCTCCGTCCGCCAGCATTCCTTATGAAGACGATCCTCTTCTTCTCCCTCGGCGTCGTGTGCGCCGCCGCCCAGGAAGCCCCGGCGCCGGCCGCCGTCGAAGGCGTCCGCGGCGTCCGTCAGGAAGGCTCCGGCAAGGTGAAGGAGATCGATCCCGCCACCAAGAAGGTCGCGCCCACCACCGTCCAAGGCGTCGAGAAGGTCGACGGCGTGAAAGTCCCCGGCGGTGCCAAGCCCGTCGAAGGAGCTGACGCCAAGGCCCCGCCGCCTCCGCCCCCGACGAAAGGTCTGGTCGGTGCCGAAGGCGTGAAGCCTCCCGAAGGCGTCAAAGGCGCCGGTACCAAAGGCACGCCGCCGCCTCCCGCGCCGAAGGGCGTGGAAGCCGTCAAGGGCGTGAAACCTCCGGAAGCGGTCAAGGGCGCGGGATCGAAGGCCACGCCGCCGCCCCCGCCCCCGCCCGCCAAAGGCCTCGCCGGCATCAAGGGCGTCAAGGCTCCCGAGGGCGTGAAGCCCGCCGCCGGCGGCATCAAGCCCGTCGAGGGCGTCACCGGCATCGGCGCCGGCAAGCAGCAGAATCTCGAAGCCGCCCTGCAGGTCGAAGCCGCCGGCAAGCCCGGGCCGAAGAAGGCCAAGGCCGCCGCCGCGCTCCTCGCCGGTCCCGAACCGAAGGGCAAGCCCACCAAGGCCGACGACCGCAAGGTCTTCGAAGAAGCCCGCAAGATCCCCGACAATGGTTCCTGAATCCTTTCCAAGCATCCCCATGAGACTCCTCCGTCCGTTCCTCTGCGCCGCGCTCGCGTGCGTGGCGACGCTTCCCGCCCAGCAGGCCGCGCCGCTCGACGCCAAGACCCAGCAGCAATATGAACGCCTGCTCCGCCATCGTTACTCGCGCGACCTCAGCGAGGTCTTCGCGGCGATGGAGAAGTCCGCCCGGCCCGACGCCCGCGCCGGCGCCGACGCCCGCTTCCTCTCGGCCTTCCGCCTCGGAGATTGGGCGCAGGTCCGTGCGGAGCTCGCCGCGCTGCCGCCCGAACTCGGCCGTGGCATCTACGATAAGATGCTGAACGACCTCGCCGAACGCCCGAAGAACGGCGTACGGCTCGAGGATGTCTTCGCCCTCGCCGACGCCGGCCCCGGCGACCTGACCGACCTCGAACTCCGCAAACTCGGCCAGATGCTCGGCCAGATCGTCGCGCCCAACGAAAGCTTCTGGGTCGCCGAACGCCTGACGCGCGGCACCGAGAAGCTCGGCGGCAAGGATCCTGCCCGCCGCCTCGCGGCCGGCCGCGTCCTGCTCGCCGGTGGTTTCCGTGACCTCGCCCGCCAGTATCTGCCCGCCGGCGCCGACCTGGACCAGATCGCCGACGAGGGCCTCCGACAGGAGATCGCGGCCTTCCTGGCGGCGGAACAAGCCACCGAGATCGCCCAGCGCGACCAGATCTCGCGCATCTGGAGCGACAACGTCGCGATCCTTCGTTCGGAGAAGAAGACCAGCGACTGGGAGCGCAGCAAGGCCGCGGGCGAGATGCTTCGCGTGCTCACGCAGGTCTCGCCGGCCGTGCTCGGCGGCACTTTCGCCGAACTCATGAAGTCGCAACCCGACGCCGCGCTCAAGGTGGTCGGCGGTCTCTCGCGTAAGATCCAGAACGAGAGCGGCGCGTCCGCCGCCCAGCGGACTGACAATCTCCGCGCCCAGACGGTGCTGGCCAACCTCATCGCTGAGCACGTCGACGACGCCGGCGGCGACTGGCGACAGGTCCTCGGCCTGATGGCGGAATCCTGGATGACCGAAGTCGAGCAGTCGTACGGCCGTCAGTCCGGCGGCGCCCGTCGCGCCAGCAACCGCAACGGCTCCAATGATATCGATCCGGAGGAGATGCTTCAGCTGGCGCCCGCCGGCAAGTGGCTCGCCTCCTTGTCGCCCGACCTGCGCGCCCGCTTCGACGCGACCCTCGCCCGGGCGGTCATCGTCAGCGCGAATTTCGAACTCGCCGCGGACCGCATCACCGAGCTCGCGCGTCGTCATCCGGCCGCGGGCGTCGCCTTGGCCGAAGATTTCCTGCTCGCCTGGGGTCAGGCCCATAATCCCCAGCTGCCCTCGGAGCTGCGCGCCCGTTATGGCCTGCCCGAGGACGCCCGCATCCCCGTGACCCCGGTGATGATGGAGCGGAACATCGACAGCCTCGCCCGCATGATGGCGCTCTTCCGTCAGGCCGGCGTCGCACCGCGCGATCAGAGCAAGGTCGTCACCGCCTTCGACCTGGCCTACAGCAACGCCGAGGCCTACCGCGACACGCACATCGAACGCGTGTTCGGACCGACCGCCAAGATGGACGAACAGGTGTTCTTCCTGCTCGCCCAGAAGATGCATGCCAACCTCGGCGACCGCTGGCGCCGCGCCGACGTCCAGCGCAGCGGACTGACCCGCCGCAACGAGGCCCAGACCTATGCCATGGCGGCGGACGGCTATGCCTCGCTGCTGAAGCTCATCGACGAATGGCAGGCCAACCGCCCCGACGCCTACAAGGCGCTGCTGCTGGGCGCCGTCGTCCTGAACGACTGGGCCGATTTCGAGAGCTTCCAGGACCTCGCCCCGACCGAGCCCGCCAAGCGCCTCGTCCTCGCCAAAGAGCGGACGCTGCGTTCGCAGGACTACTTCCAGCGTGCCGCCGAGGCCTACGGCCGTCAGGCCGTCCGACTGCAGCCTAATGAGCAGTCCATCGACCCTTACCTGAGCTGGTTCAACGCCGTGCTCGGCGTCGGAGGCAATAATCAGGTCAATCTCGGCAAGCCGCTCAATCGCGCGGCCCTCGGCCGCATCCGTGCCGCCATCCAGGCGCTGCCGGGCCGGCTCGCGGGTACGCACATGGGGCAGCTGGCGAAGACGCTCAACGCCCGACTCAACGACCAGAATAACCCGCTGCACGAGGACCTGAAGTATCGCTACCTCGCCGCCACGCTCGTGGTCACGAAGGACGACCCGTTCTCGCTCGGACTCAAGAAGCGTGCGGACTACCTCGACGAGCTCCTCGGTGAGATCCGCATCCAGACCCGCGTTGACGGACCGAACACGGTCGGGGCAGGGCAGGACTTCGGCATCATCGTGAGCGTCGTGCACACCGAGGCCATGGGCCGCGTCGCCCGTTTCGGACAATACCTCAGCAACGACCCGTCGGCGACCGCCGCGGCCAATAAGCGACGGGGTCCGCAGGCGCTGCGTTCGGCCGACGCGCTGGGTCCGCGCGATGAGTTCGAAAAGAAACTCACCGACGGCCTCTCGCCGTTCTTCGAGATCCGCTCGGTCACCTTCGCCGCGCCCGACGTGAAGCCGCGGCCGGCCGCCCGGCCGGGCTGGGAGGAGACGACGCTCGCCTACGTGCTCGTGCGGGCCAAGGACGCCAGCGTCGACAAGATCCCGCCGGTGCAGATGGAGCTCCGCTTCATCGACCTGAGCGGACCGGTCACCGTCCCCGCGACTTCCGCCGAGACCCTGCTCAAGGTCGCCGGTGGCAAGGCCAGCCCGCGTCCGGCCGACAAGATCGAGGTCACCCAGACGCTCGATACGCGCCAGTTCGCGATCAACGGCTCCCTGAGCCTCGAAGTCGCCGCGACCGCCGCGGGCACCGTGCCCGAACTCGACGACCTCCTGGACCTCGCCCCGCTGGCCGCCATGGCCAAGGTGCGTCAGGTCACGGTCATCGACCCGCTCATGGTCAAGGAACTCAACACCTGGGGCGACCAGGTGGCGCCGCGTACGGAGCGACGCTGGTCGGTGACGCTCGACGGTGACGCCATCCGCGCCGCCGACAAGGCGACCGACCTGCCGTTCCCGACGATCAAGGCCGCGAACGCGACCACCGTCTGGCGGACCTATCAGGACATCGACCCCGTCATCCTGACGAAGAACTCCGTCCTCCTTGACCGGGTCAAGGTCGCGGCCGGGGCGGGCTACGTCGCGCCGGTGCCCGAGGATGACCTGACCTACCTCTACGTCGGTCTCGCCGTGGCCGCCGCTTTCGTCGGGTGGCTCGTCTTCCGTCCTCGGAACACCGGTCCGCGTCCGCCGCGGGCCCGTGACGTCTTCAAACTGCCCGCCTCCATCGACGGCTTCGCGGTCGTGGCCTTGCTCCGTAAGCTGGCCGCCAGCCCGCTGGTGAAGTTCAGCTCCGCCCAGCAAACTGAACTCAAGGCGGACATCGAACGCGTCGAGACCGGCTGCTTCGGTGGCGCGTCCACGCTCTCCGAAGCCGACCTCAGGACTCTCGCCGAGAAATGGCTCCGCCAACTCCGCTGAGGAAGACGGACCAACCCCTAACCCTACCCCTTAAGACATGAGCCAACATCCTAATCCCGCGGCCGTGCAGGCCGCCCATCAGTTCGTCGCCGACGTCCGCACGCGCGTCGGCAAGGTCGTCGTCGGTCAGGACGTCGTCGTCGAGCGCGTCATGATCGCGCTCCTCACTGGCGGCCACCTGCTCCTGCAGGGCATGCCCGGTCTGGCGAAGACCCTCCTCGTGAACACCGTCGCGAAGGCCATCGCCTTGGACTTCCGGCGCATCCAGTTCACGGTCGACATGCTGCCGTCCGACATCGTCGGCTCGGAGGTCGTCGACCAGAAGACCGGCGAATTCCGTATCCACCGCGGTCCCGTCTTCACGAACTTGCTCCTCGCGGACGAAATCAATCGCGCCGCGCCGAAGGTGCAGGGCGCGATGCTCGAGGCGATGCAGGAGCGCAAGGTCACCCTCGGCGGCCAGACGATGCGCCTGCCGACGCCGTTCCTCGTCATCGCGACGCAGAATCCCGTCGAGCAGTCCGGCACCTTCGAGTTGCCCGAGGCACAGCTCGACCGTTTCATGCTTCTCCATCGCCTGGGCTATCCGGGTCGCGACGAAGAGCAGGACATCCTTCAGCGCCAGCTGGGCATGGGCCTCCGCAAGGAAGAGGGCGGGGCGGTCCCGAAGACGGCCTTCGACATGATCGATGATTCGCCAGTGGGCACCAAGGCCGACCTCGTCGCCGCGATGGAGGCCGTCCAAGGCGTCCACGTGAGCGAAGTCTTCCTCCGCCACTCCGTCGAACTCGTCCGCCGCACGCGCGAATCCAAGGACCTCGACTTCGGCTGCAGTCCGCGCGCCGGCCTGGCCCTCGTCAATGCCGCCCGCGCCCGCGCGGTCATCCGTGGTCGGGATTACGTCACCCCGGAGGATCTCTTCGAACTCGCCGAGGACGTCGTCCTGCACCGTATCCGCGTCAGCTACGAAGCCGCGGCCGCCGGTCAGACCGGCGCCAAGGTGCTGGAAGGAATCCTCGCCGGCTTGGGCTGAACGCATGCTTCGTCCGCGGACATTACCTCACGATCCGGTCGACAGCCGGCAGTTCGAAGTCGCCGTCCGGCGCCTCGCGAACAGCCTGGACTTCGGCCAGCGTGATTCCGTGTTCCACGGCGCCGGCCTGGAGTTCGTCCAGTCGCGCCCGTATGTCGCCGGCGACGCCGTGAAGTTCATCGACTGGAAGGTCTCGGCCCGCCTGGGCAAGCTGTACGTCAAGGAGTTCCGCGAGACCAAGCAGATCCCGCTTTACCTCCTGCTCGATACCTCCGCTTCGATGTGCGTCACGTCGCAGCCCCTGAGCAAGTATGCCTGGGCCGTGCGCATCGCGACCGGCATCGGTCTCGCCGCCCAGTCGTCCGTGACGCCCGTCGGTTTGCTCGGTTGCGGTGCCCGCGAACTGCATGTCCGTCCGACCCTTTCGCGCAATGTCGTCATGGAATGGGCTCATCAACTACGGCAGCATGACTTCACCGAGAAGACCTCGCTCGCCGTGCGCGCCCGCGAGCTCGCTCCGTCCTTGTTGAAGCGAACGACGGTCATCGTCCTGAGCGACCTACATGATCCTGACGCCATCGCGGCGCTGCAGGTACTGGCCCAGCGACATGACTGCGTCGTGCTCCATCTCGAGGACCCAGCAGAGCAGGGCCTGCGTGGCGCCGGCCTCATCCGCGGCGTCGAAGCCGAGTCCGGGCGCGGGTTCGTTGGTTTCGGCGGACGTCGGCAGGTCGATTCCTCCGGCTGGCAGGCCGAGCTCAGCCGCTTCGGCATCGACTACCTCCGACTGCGCACCGACGAGCCGATCCTCGGCCGGCTGACCTATTTCCTGAAGAACCGTGGCTTCGCCAGCCGTGCGGCCCGTTGAGCATGACCTCCGCGCCGTCCTCCTTCCGCCGATGGCTCCTCTGGGGCTTGGCCGCTGTCGTGGCCCTCGTCGCCGCGTGGTGGTTCCTGCAGGAGGACGACAGCCTGAAGGTCCCGCTCGGGGTCGAACAGGCGGCCATCATCACTTACGGCGGCCCTACGCTCGTCGTGAAGCCGTTCCGCTATGGCGTCGCCGTGAACGTACGCATCGCGCAGGTGACCGGGCAGGACGACTTGAAGGTGTATGACGTCCGTTACCTCGTGAACCGCGAAGGCGTGCACGACCTGACCGAATACCTGATGGCGGATGATGGTGCGCCGTTGAGCGGCCTGCCGTCGTTCAAGATCCAGGGTGATCCGAAGCTTTCCAAGGAACTCGAAGCCCGCGTGAAGGAGACCGAGGACATCGGCATCCAGGTGTGGGGTCATTATCGGGCGACCCTCTGGGGGCTCGGCGCCTTCTGGATTGGCTGGCTGCTGTTGCTCATCTTCTGGCGTCGCCCGAAGAAGCCGGTCGCCGTAATCGCGCAGCGGCCGCTCACTTCTGCCGAACAATTGCGACAGCTGCTTGCCGAACTCGAACAGGGCGCCCTCACCGCCGAACAGAAAGCCCGATTGGAGATGCTCCTCCTGCGTTCTTGGCGCGAAGGCCTCGTCCCGGCTGATGCTCCGATGGCCGAGGTCTTGGCTGCCATCGCCCGCGGTGAGCGGACGGGAGAAGCCTTAGGCCGTCTGCAGCGCTGGCTCCATCGTCCCGGCTCGGGCGTGGCCGACACCGAGATCGCCGGCATCATCCGGCAGCACCTGCCGGCCCCGGAGGCCGTCCACCCATGACCTTCCTGCATCCCCAGTGGCTGGCCCTGCTCGCCCTCCCGGTCATCCTGGCCTTCTGGGAGTGGGTCCGCCCGGGTCAGCCCCTCGCGATGCCTTACGATGGCGTCCAGGGCCGTCGCGGGTGGTTCCTCCGTTGTCTCGTGCTCGTCGCCAACTGCCTGCCGGCCGGCCTGCTCGCCGTGGCGATCCTGTTCCTGGCGCACCCCGTCACCTTCCAGCCGCCCGAAGTCGAGCGTCAGCTCACGAACATCCAGGTCGTCCTCGACACTTCGGGCAGCATGCGGGGGTCACATGGCGACCAAGGGAAAGCCCGTCACAGCCGTTTCGACTCGGCTATGGAGTCGCTGGAGAAGTTCCTGCACCACCGGAAGGGGGACGCGTTTGGGCTGACCATCTTCTCTCGCAACTTCATCCACTGGGTCCCGCTGACGCTCGACACCGAGACCATCATGCTCTCGCGTCCGTTCATCGAGCCCAACGTCCTGCCCGATGAGCTCTGGGGCGGCACGTTCATCGGCAACGCCCTCACCGGTGCTTCGGCCCATCTTGCCCAGCGGCCGGCCGGCGACCGCATGATCATCCTCCTTACCGACGGCGAGAGCCCCGACATCAAGTCGCCCAAGGACGTGCCCATCATCGCCGACCTCCGGGATAAAGGCGTCATCGTCTTCGCCGTACTCCTGACGGATATCCCCGTCGATCCGGCGCTCATCGGCATCGCCCGCTCGACAGGCGGCGAGGCCTTCAACGCGGTCACTCCGGAAGCGCTCAACTCCGTCTTCAAGCGGATCGACGAGATGAAGAAGGTCGTCGTCCTCGAGAAGAAGCCGCTGACCGCCGATTATTTCGACCCGCTTTTCCTGCCGGCGCTTGGTTTGCTCGCCGCGGCCGTGTTCGCGCTCTTCGGCCTCCGGTTCACGCCTTGGTAGGCCTTACTTCATCATCATCAGGCCGCGGATGGCGAAGGCCAGACCGAGGGCGATGAGGAGGTAGGACGACACGTAAGGGGCGCGGGCGGCGACGCGGCTGAACCAGCCGGACTTCTCGGCGAGCTTCTTGAAGCCCCAGGAGGCGAGCACGCCGACGGAGATCATCGTCAGGGCGAGACCCAGGCTGAAGGCCGCCACGATACCGAAGCCCAGGGAGAATTCCTTGAGCTGGAGGCATACGATGAGGATCGAGACCGCGGCCGGGCAGGGCATGAGTCCGCCGGTGAGCCCGAAGATGACGATCTGTCCGGTCGTGACGTGACGGCCGGCGAAACGCTTCTCGATCTCCGCCGCATGGGCGCGGGCGTGGGCGTCCTCCGCGTCGAGGTCGTCATGGGAGTGGTCATGGCCGTGCGCATGGTCACCTTCGCCGTGGTGATGATGGCCGTGTTCTTCGCGCAGGCGCATGATCGTCCAGACCGCCATGCCGACGACGATGAGGCCGCTGATGAGGAGGAAGTAGGGTTCGGTCTGTTCGACGTTCCAGTTCGAGCCGTAGTTCAGCGCCAGGCCGGCGAGGACCCAGATGATGAGCGTGTGGGAGAGGGCGGCGCAGAAGCCGAGCAGGGCGGCCTGCCAGGCCGTGCCACGGATCGCGATGATGAAGGCCGCCATCATCGTCTTCGAGTGGCCGGGTTCGAGGCCGTGCAGGGCGCCGAGCAGGATGGCGACAGGGATGTAGAGCCAGGCATGGGCGGTGCCCTGTTGCAGCAGCTGGGAGAAGTCCATGGCCAGACCTTAGCAACCTAGCTCAGGCTGTCGACCTTGGGGATAGGCTTGCGGCAGGGCGGGGCCTTTTGCTTGCTACAGGGCGTATGAAGACCGTCACCCTCGGCCAGAGCCCGCTCACCTCCAGCCGCCTCGCCTATGGCTGCTGGCGTATCGCCACCAAGGGCGAGGCTGACGCGGATTATGCGACGGCCAAGGCGGCGGTCTTCGCGGCGGTCGACGCGGGTTACACGCTCTTCGACCACGCCGACATCTATTGCGACGGCGAGGCCGAGCGCGTCTTCGGTCGCATCCTGAAGGAGAACCCCGGCCTGCGCGCCAAGATGACCATCGCGACCAAGGGCGGCATCCGTTTCAAGAACCGCCCCGTCGGCGCCCCTGTGCGCTATGACTTCTCCCGCGCCCATCTGCTCGCCCAGTGCGAACTCTCGCTCAAGCAGCTCGGCGTCGAGACCATCGACCTCCTGCATCTCCATCGTCCGGATTACCTCATGGATGCGGCCGAGGTCGCCGGCGTCTTCACGGAACTGCGCCGGTCCGGCAAAGTGCGCGAGTTCGGCGTCAGTAATTTCAGCCCCTCGCAGTTCTCGCTCCTGCAGAATGCGCTCTCCTTCCCGTTGGTCACCAATCAGGTCGAAGTCAGTCTCCTGCAGCTCTACGCCCTGCACGACGGCACGCTCGATCAATGTCAGGAGAAGAAGGTCACCCCGCTGGCCTGGAGCCCGCTCGGAGCCGGCCTGCTCGGTTCGGGCGGCGTGGATCTCCTGCCTGGGCAGCGACATTATAACCCGACCGCCGTATTGGCCGTCCTCGACCGCATCGCCCAGGAGCGTGGCGTCGCCTGCGAACTCGTCGCGCTGGCTTGGATCCTGAAGCACCCGGCCAAGATCGTCCCCATCATCGGCACCACCCAGCCCGAGCAGATCAAGCAGCTGGCCGCCGCGGCCGACCTCGAACTGACCCGCGAGGAGTGGTATCACCTCGTCACCGCGGCCCGTGGCGCGGAGATGCCTTGATCCAGGGGGCAAGGTGACACGGTGACACGGTGACACGGGGGCACGGGGGCACGGTGACACGGGGGCACGTGGGCAAGGGCGCACGTGGGCGAGGGAGCTGCCGGGCGAAATCGCCTCAGCCGGTGATGACCGGAATCTTCAGGCTCTGGCCGCCCTTCAGCGCGGACTGGTGGGCGATCATTC
>JACCDM011865605.1_pt1 | contig 10399 bp, 4 predicted proteins | sample 7445851 | NCBI WGS metagenome assembly JACCDM01 (sample SAMN15323438, study PRJNA562643) | freshwater metagenome | isolation source: river surface water | place: USA:Blue River Watershed | collected 2017-08-16
GCTCGGGGCAGTGCGGCGTGCCGGCGCGGGCATACAGCAGGCGCAGGTAGTCGTGGATTTCGGTCACGGTGCCGACGGTGGAGCGCGGGTTGTGGCTGGTGGCCTTCTGCTCGATCGAGATCGCCGGCGACAGGCCCTCGATCAGGTCCACGTCGGGCTTGTCCATCAGCTGCAGGAACTGCCGCGCATAGGCCGACAGGCTCTCCACATAGCGGCGCTGGCCCTCGGCATACAGCGTGTCAAAGGCCAGGCTGGACTTGCCCGAGCCCGACAGCCCGGTGATCACCACCAGCCGGTCGCGCGGGATGTCGAGGTCGATGTTCTTGAGGTTGTGCGTGCGTGCGCCACGGACGCTGATGCGTCCCTGGCGCAGGGCCGAGCCAAGGTAGCGCTCGGTTTCCGGCTGTCGGCGGTCCGGGTCTCGGGTCTCAAGGGCGGTGTCAGGCTTCACGGAGGGCAGTCAGCGGCAAAACCTTTGATTATCGGGGCTGGCCCGTTTCGCGGCCAAGCCAGGGAACCCGAGCAGCCAATCGGGGACAATCAGCCCCTTTGCCAGACTCCCTGAACCGCATCTCCTGTGTCTGACTCCGCCCGTCTTTCTGCTGCTGCCACGGCCATGACGCCTCTGGAGCGTCGCGCCAGCGCCTCGCTGGCCTCGATCTTTGCCCTGCGCATGCTGGGCCTGTTTCTGGTGCTGCCGGTGTTTGCACTGGAAGCGCGCAAATACCCGGGTGGCGAGGACCCGGTCCTGCTGGGCCTGGCCATGGGCATTTACGGACTCACCCAGGGCCTGCTGCAGCTGCCGTTCGGCATGGCCTCCGACCGCTTCGGGCGCAAGCGGGTGATCGTGTTCGGCCTGCTGGTCTTTGCCCTCGGCAGTTTCTGGGCCGCAGCCGCGACCGACCTGTACCAGCTGCTGATCGGCCGCAGCCTGCAGGGGGCCGGCGCGGTGTCTGCCGCCGTGACGGCCCTGCTGGCCGACCTCACGCGCGACGAGGTCCGCACCAAGGCCATGGCCATGGTGGGTGCCAGCATCGGCCTGATGTTTGCCTTGTCCCTGGTGCTGGCGCCCGCGCTGTCGGCCATGGTCGGTCTGTCGGGCCTGTTTGCCATCACCGGCGTGCTGGCCCTGCTCGGGGTGGCCGTGATCGTCTGGGGCGCGCCAGCCGCGCCGGCCGCGCAACCCGGAGCGCCGCGCGGGCGTCTGCGCGATGTGCTCGGCCACGCCGGCCTCATGCGCATGAACCTGGGCGTGTTCGTGCTGCACGCTGTCCAGCTGGCGATGTGGGTGGCCGTGCCGGCCCTGCTGGTGCAGGCCGGGCTGCCCAAGGATGCGCACTGGCAGGTCTACCTGCCTGCGGTGCTGGCGTCCTTTGTGCTCATGGGCGGCATGTTCGCCCTGGAGCGACGCGGTTACCTCAAGCAGGTCTTCCTGGCCGCCATCTTGCTGATTGCGCTGGTGCAGATTGGCCTGCTGTTGGTGGCTTCGGGCACCCCCCGTCTGATGGCCTTGTCCGGCCTGCTGTTTGCGTTTTTCTGTGGCTTCAACATCCTCGAGGCCACCCAGCCCAGCATGGTCTCGCGCATGGCGGCCACACCCGTGCGCGGCACCGCCATGGGGGTCTTCAACACCCTGCAGTCGCTGGGCTTCTTTGTGGGCGGCTGGGCCGGCGGCAGCCTGGTCAAGTCCTGGGGCAGCCAGATGCTTTTTGTCTGCTGCGCGGCGGCCATGCTGCTGTGGTGGATGGTGGCGCTGCCCATGCAGCCCCCTGCTCGGCATCCTGGCCCAAAGGCCGCATAATCGGTCATGGCATGGAACTGGCGGGACCCGTTTTCAGCCGTCCCCCACTGATCAAAGGAACAAGGCCACATGGCATCCGTCAACAAAGTCATCATCGTCGGCAACCTGGGCGCCGACCCCGAAACCCGCTACCTGCCGTCTGGCGACGCCGTGACCAGCATCCGCGTGGCCACCACCGACCGCTACAAGGACAAGCAATCCGGTGAAATGCGCGAAGCCACCGAATGGCACAGCATCAGCTTCTTCGGCAAACTGGCCGAGATCGCCGGCCAGTACCTCAAGAAGGGCAGCCAGGTGTATGTGGAAGGCAGCCTGCGCACCCGCAAATACACCGACAAGAACGGCGTCGAAAAGTACGCCACCGACATCCGTGCAGACACCATGCAGATGCTGGGCTCTCGCCAGGGCATGGGCGGCGAGGGCGGTGGTGGCGGTGGCGGTTACAGCCGCCCGGCGGCCCCCGCACAGCGCCCTGCGGCTGCACCGGCCGCAGCCGGCAAACCCGCACCGTCCAGCGGTTTCGACGACATGGACGACGACATCCCTTTCTGACCCTCAGTTTTCAGTCCACTCCCCCAAAAGCCTGCCTCGAGCAGGCTTTTTTTCTGCCCGCGACGGGTGACTTAACGCTCCCCCTAGATGTCACCCCGGACTCGATCCGGGGTCCATGCTGGATCATTGGATATCTTCAAATCCCATAAAATTCTTGTATGCATCCCGCAATCGCACAGCACACGCCTGAAATTTCAAGCATTTGCCAGCGCTTTCACATCAAGCGCCTGGAGGTGTTTGGTTCGGCTGCGCGTGCCAGTGACTTCAATCCTGAAACCAGCGATGCAGATTTTTTGGTGGAGTTCGCGGCCGATGCCGACCATGGCTTGCAGACCTTCTTCGGCGCCAAGGCAGCCCTTGAGAGCGTCTTGGGTCGTGGTGTCGACCTGATCGAATCAGGTGCCGTGAAGAACCCTTTCGTGCTGGCGTCGATCAACGCGCACAAAGAACCCATCTATGCAGCGTGACCCGCGCGCTTTTTTGTGGGATGTGCGTGAGTCAGCATTGGCCATCCAGGCCTTCACTGCGGGAATGGATGCTGGGCAATACACGCAGGATGCGTTGGTCCAGGCGGCTGTAGAGCGTAAATTCGAAATCATTGGCGAAGCACTCAACCAATTGGCGAAGACGGCCCCTCTGTTGGCGGCCAGAATTCCCGAGCTACCGCAGATCGTTGCGTTCAGAAATCAACTGATCCATGGTTACGCCTCGGTGAACGTTTCAACGGTCTGGTCAGTGATTCAAGTTTCCTTACAACCTTTGCTAAGCACAGCAAACCTGCTGTTGGCTGAACTCGGCTCCGCCTGAGTCCAAACCGCCGGCACCTGGGGCAGCACAAGCACCACCAACCCGAACAACCAGGCCCACAACGTTTACCCGAACCCCGCCTCCAGCGGTTTCGACGACATGGACGACGACATCCCTTTCTGACCCTCAGTTTTCAGTCCACTCCCCCAAAAGCCTGCCTCGAGCAGGTTTTTTTGTCGCTGTGACCAGGTTTTGAGCGGTATTTGGCGCGAAAAAGCCAAATATCACGAAATTAACGATTTATTCCATAAAACACCGGCGTCATCTTTCGGGATTGTTAACGTTGGAATACATAAGGATACTCGCGCGGAAATATGACTTTTTGAATACAAATGACCGCCTCGAAAACGCGAACTGTTTCCAGCACACGTCCTCCTTCTGTAAATCTTTCCCTCATCCACCGGCGGCTATCGCATTGGCGACGACGAACCGCCACCGCTCTCATCACCACGCTCGCCATTGCGCTCGGTACAGGCCTGCTGTTCAGTGCTGGTCTGGCACACAGTCAATCAAGCCCAGCACCTTATCCCGCAGTCATTCAAGCCCCTGGCGTGGCGAATGGTGATGCGCGCATCGATGTGCTCGGTGAACGCTTCGCACAACTGCCTGCGGTGGCCGCAAGCCAAAGCCGCATCGTGCTCTACCGCTTGCCTGACAGCCGCCCCGGCGCCACCAGCGTATTTGTGGATGACCGTTACCACGCCTCCCTCGTACCCGGCGCCTGGAGCCAACTGTGCTACCGCACAGGCCCCGTTGAAATCGCTACGCGCCAAATGGAAGCAGCCACCCGCCCTGCCAAAGACCGCTACGACGCCATTTCGGTCCTCACGTTGCAAAGCGGTCAGGTGCATTACCTGCGTTTGAGCGATGCCAGCAACCAACCCGTCCTGCGTCCCGTGCCTGCAGCGCAAGCCCTCCAAGAAATCGGCGCCACCCGACTGCAGTTGCACACCGTATCGCGCGTGGCCCAGAGCTGCGCGGAGGTCATGCCCGCACCGGCCGTGCCGGTCCAGACCTACACCCTGCCTGCCGACACCCTCTTTGCCTTTGATCGATCCGACCGCGCCGGCATGACCGATGCGGGCACGCGGGCGATCGACCTGCTGCTCGCCCGTCTGGGCCAGGATTACAGCCGCATCGACCGCTTGCACCTGATTGGCCACGCCGACCCGCTGGGCCTGCCCGAGCGCAACGAGCGCCTGGCCATCGAACGCGCGCAAACCGTGCGCGACTACATCAACGCCACCCGATCGCTGCAGGCGCCCATCACTGCCGAAGGCCGCAGCAGCCGCGAGCCAGTGGTGCGCCACTGCGGTCGCGTGGCGACACCCCAGGCCATTGCCTGCAACCAGCCCAACCGCCGCGTCGCGGTCGAAGTCACTGGCGTACGGCGTTGATGAACAACGCGCACAAGACATGGATCCTCGGATCAAGTCCGAGGATGACATGGATGTATGTCATGCCCGTCACAAACATTGTCACCCCCGACTTGATCGGGGGTCCATGCCTTCATCGACCTCTGGATCCAGCCCGGGGCTGACGTTTCTCCCATTTCTGTCACACCCAAGGTAAGTCACCATGGCCAAGCAATACAAAGTCCTCGTCAACAGCGGCAAACAAGAAAACAACCAGACCGTTGACGTTCAACAGTTCTCGGGTGACAAAGGCCAGCCCGTGCGTATCAAGGCGCGGGCAGGTGCCAAGTACCAGTTGCAGGAAATCGCCCGCGGCAAGCCGGTGGGGCCGGACTACGTCAAGGTCAAGCGGGTGGGCAAGGACCTGCACATCCTCTTCGAGAATGAAAACGAGGCCAGCCTGATCATCGAGGGCTACTACAGCGAGATGGCGCCGGGCTACAACGGCGTGATCGGTCAGGCAGAAAACGGCAGTTTCTACGAATACATCCCCGAAGACCCGCGTGTGCCGGGCCTCATTCCTGAGCTGGCCGAGGGCGGACGGGCGGTCAACGTGGCCTTGGGTGGTGCTGAAGTCACGCCTGTCGGGGCCGCTCTGGGCGTATTGGCTTTCAACCCCTTGATGGGAATTTTGGGACTGGGAGCGATCGGGGCCGTTGCCGCTGCGGTGGATGGACAAGGGAGCAGCACAGCCACTCAAGGTGTGGCCACAGGTAAGCTCGATAGCGGATCCGACAGTGGCGTCCAGGGCGATAACAAAACCAACAACGCTACACCCACTATGAGCGGTACCGTGCCCACTGGTGCAACCGCCGAGGTCACCATCAATGGCCAAAAGTACCCGGTGACAGTCAAGCCGGACGGCACTTGGTCGTTTACCACTCCTACCAACTTGCCCGACGGCACCTACTACCCCATCTTGCACGTCACTCAAAACGGCGTGACCAAAGACACCAACATCACACCGTTCACCATCGACACCACCGCACCCACCATCGCCATCAGCAGCAACGCGGTAGCCTTGGCGGCCAATCAGACAGCCACCATCACCTTCACGCTGTCCGAGGCGAGCAGCGACTTCACGGCAGCTGACATCACCGTGACGGGCGGCAGCTTGGGCAGTTTGACTCAAAGCGCCAGCGACCCCAAGGTCTACACCGCGCTCTTCACGCCCTCTGGCAGTGGCACCAGCGCTTCCATCAGCGTGGGCAATGGCCGCTTCTCGGACGCCGCAGCCAACTTCAACGCCGACGGGGCAGAGGCCAACAACACCGTCAACATCACCACCAACGCCTCCATCACGGGCGACCTCACCAAAACATCGCCCAACGACAGCGGTGTCACAGGTGACAACATCACCAACAACACCAAGCCCAGCTTGAACGGCAAAGTTCCTGCGGGCTCCACGGCCTCGGTCACCCTCAATGGCCAAAAGTACCCCGTCACGGTCAACCCCGATGGCACCTGGTCCTTTACCAACCCCACCAACTTGCCTGACGGCACTTACACCCCGGTGCTGGACGTGGTCACCAACGGCCAGACCAGCAGCACACCGCTGACCCCGTTCACGATTGACACCACGCCCCCCACCATCGTGGTGACCAGCGCTGCCAGCGTTTTGGCCGCAGGGCAAAACACCAGCGTGACCTTCACGCTCAGCGAGGCTGCCAACGATTTCGCGCAGGAAGACATCACTGTCACTGGCGGCACCTTGTCCAACTTCCAAAAGAGCGCCACCGATCCCAAGATCTACACCGCCACCTTCATCCCGTCGGACACGGGCACCAGCGCCACCATCAGCGTGGTCTCGGCCAAGTTCTCGGACGCCGCAGCCAACCTCAATGCCGACGGGGCAGAGGCCAACAACACCGTCAGCCTGACCACCAACGCCACGTCCAATGGCCAGCTCTCTCCTGTCAGTGACAACAGCACCGGCACGCCCAATGACGGCAAAACCAACGACAAAACCCCTGAACTCTCGGGCAAAGTGCCTGCAGGCTCTACGGCCACGGTCACCATCAACGGCCAGACCTACCCCGTGACCGTCAAACCGGACGGCACTTGGTCTTTCACCCAGCCGACCGATCTGCCTGATGGCACTTACACGCCACAACTGAACGTGATCACCAACGGGCAAAGCAGCAGCACCCCGATCACCCCCTTCACCATTGACACCACGCCCCCGACGGTGGCCATCACTGGCGGCCCCAGCACCTTGGTGGCTGGTCAAAGCACCACGCTGACCTTGACCTTGTCTGAGGCCAGCACCGACCTGACCGATGCCGACCTGGTGGTCGCTGGCGGCAAGCTCGGGCCGCTTCAGCAAAGCGCGACCAACCCGCTGGTCTACACCGCCACTTTCACCGCAGGCTCTGGCAGCACCGCCAGCGTGAGCATTGGTAGCGACAAGTTTGCCGATGCAGCAGGCAACCTCAACAAAGATGGCGCCGAGACCAACAACAGCTGGTCTGCCGCGGTTACGCCCAGCACCCCAGCCAGCTCCAAGACGGCGCTGTCCCTCGACCCCATCGCAGGCGACAACATCGTCAGCACCACCGAAGGCGCATCCACCACCTACACCGTCACCGGCAAGGTCACGGGCACCTTTGCTGCAGGCGATCTGGTGACCCTCAGCCTGAACGGCAAGTCCTACACCGCAGTCGCAGCAGCAGACGGCAGCTTCAGCACCTTGGTCGCCATGGCCGACCTCAAAGCAGACGCTGCCACCAAGATCACAGGCAGCGTGACTGGCACCGGGGGCGACACCGCCACCGCTGGTCAAGACTACGTCATCGAGACCGCCAGCAACGCAGGCACCCAAACTGCGCTGTCCATCGATCCCATCACTGCAGACAACAACATCGGCAGTGCAGAGGCCACGGGCGCCATTACCCTCACCGGCAAAGTAACCGGCAAGTTCTCTGCTGGTGACACCGTCAGTCTGGTCATCAACGGCAAAACCTTCACCGGCCTGGCCGCAGCCAACGGCAGCTACAGCATCGCTGTGCCTGCAGCCGACTTGCTCGCCGACAGCGACTCCAAGATCGAAGGCACTGTCAACGGCACGGGTGGCACCGCCGCCACCGCGTTCCAGGACTACGGCACCAACGCCAGCATCAACCCTGCACCAGCACCCACAGGCGACACCACACCGCCCACCATCTTGGTCGAGCGCACAAATCCTGCCGCCTCACTGGACGCCGTGGGCACCGAGACCATCCTCTTCACGCTGTCCGAAGCCAGCACCACCTTTGACGCCAGCGACATCGCCGTCACCGGCGGCACCCTCGGCAACTTCACGCCTGTCGCCACCAGCGGCACCGCAGCCGGTGGCTACACCAAATACACCGCTGTGTTCACCCCCACCGCTGGGGCTACTGGCACCGCCACCATCGGCGTGGCCTCGGCCAGGTTCGCCGACATGGCCGGCAACCTCAACCAAGACACCTACCTCAGCCCAGCACCGACTGGCGCGGTCACCGAACTTGCCACAGGCAATACCAACCTGGTCAGCGTGGCCTACGACACGCGCAGCACCAACCCGGCAGACAACGACAAGCCCACGGTACAGGTCAGCATCGACAAAACGACCCTTTCCAGCGGCCAGACCGCCACGCTCACCTTCATCCTGAGCGAGAGCAGCACCAACTTTGCCTTGGCCGACATCGACGTCATCAGCGGCGGCGGCACCGTGAGCAACTTGTTGCCCGTGGCTGGCAGCAACGGCGTGCAGTACACCGCCACCTACACGGCGGGCAGCACCGCAGGCACCGTCCTGATCGGTGTGGACAGCGCCAAGTTCACCGACGCGACAGGCAACGCCAACGCTGACACCTACAAAGGCAGCGCAGCAGGCACCACCGCTGTGACCAACACCACCGCCGAGGCCAACAACTGGGTTCAGCTCACCAACACCGGTGCGAGTGACACCACAGCACCTACGGTGGTCGTCACACGCTCGGGCACAGGCACTGTGGGTGCCAGCGGCGAGACCATCGTCTTCACCCTGTCAGAGGCCAGCACCGACTTCGTGGTGGGTGATGTGGCCGTCACAGGCGGGGCTTTGAGCAACTGGGTGCAGATCAGCCCCACCCAGTACAGCGCCACCTTCGTGCCCACCGCGGGCAGCAGCGGCGCCGCCACCATCGGCGTGCTGGCAGGCAAGTTCAGTGACGCGGCCAGCAACCAGAACAAAGACACCTTCACCAATCCGGCCACGGGCACCGATGTCTTTGAAGCGAACAACCAGGTGGTGCTCAGCTATGACGCCCGCACCAACCCAGCGCCAGCGGACACCACAGCGCCCACCATTGCCATCACGGCAGACAAGTCCACGCTGGCCGCAGGACAGACCGCCAGCATCACCTTCACGCTGAGCGAAGCCAGCAGCGACTTCACCAATGCCGACATCGTCGTCACAGGCGGCACCTTGTCCAACATCACTGGCAGTGGTACGACCTACACCGCCACCTTCACGCCCACAGCGGGCAGCCAAGGCACGGGTAGCATCCGTGTGGACAGCAACGCCTTCCGCGACGCGGCCAGCAACTACAACCAGGACGGGGCCGATGCCAACAACACCGTCAACTTCATCACGAACAACGGCGTGGCGCCTGCAGACACCACACCGCCCACCATCGCCATCAGCTCCAACCAAGCCAGCTTGGGCGTGGGTCAGACGGCCCTGATCACCTTCACCATGAGCGAAGTGGTGAATGGCTTTGTGTGGGACCACACCAACCCAAGCGCAGCCACCAACGACATCGTCGTGACCGGCGGTACTTTGGGTGCCTTAACGCAAAGCGGCAGCGACCCCAAGGTCTACACCGCCACCTTCACCCCCACGGCCAACAGCACAACCACCGCGACCATCAGCGTGGCCAACGGCAAGTTCACCGATGCTGCAGGCCTTGCAAACCTGGACACCTACATCAGCAGCCCTGCGGCACCGGCCATCTACGAAGCCAACAACCAGGTCAGCCTGAGCGTCAACACCGTCGTCAATCAAAGCAGCACCAAGACGGCGCTCAGCATCGACCCGATCACCGGCGACAATCTCATCCTCGCCTCCGAGAACACCGGCAACATCACCATCACGGGCCGCGTCACAGGCACCTTTGCGGCAGGCGACACCGTCACGCTGGTCATCAATGGCACCAATTACACGGCTCAAGCTGCCGCCAACGGCAGCTACAGCGTGAGCGTACCCGCCACTGACTTGGCCGCCGACAGCGACAAATTGATCACGGGCAGCGTCAGCGGCACCGGTGGCGACAATGCCATAGCCGCCCAACAATACGCACTGGAAAGCACCAACACACCGACCAAAACGGCGTTGTCCATCAACCCGGTCACAGCCGACAACATCTTCCTGGCCAGCGAAGCCACCAATGGCAACGTCGCCATCACCGGCAAAGTCACTGGCGTATTTGCAACCGGTGATGTGGTCACCCTCAGCCTGAATGGCAACACCTACAGCGGTACAGCCGCCGCCGATGGCAGCTACAGCATCAACGTGCTGGCCACTGATCTGACCAGCGACAGCGACACCCAAGTCGACGGCACCGTCAACGGCACCGGTGGCACGCAGGCCATCGCCATCCAGAACTTCGGCCTGGTGGACCAAAGCCCGCCGACCGTGGCCATCACGCGGGCCAGCACCGGCCCCATGACCGGTGCCGAGACCATCACCTTCACGCTCTCTGAGGCGTCGAGTGACTTCACCAGCGCCACCATCGACGTGACCGGCGGCAGCTTGGGCACCCTCACGCAAAGCAACACCAACCCGCTGGTCTATACCGCCACCTTCACGCCCAACGCCAAC
>JACCDM011514511.1_pt1 | contig 10394 bp, 11 predicted proteins | sample 7445851 | NCBI WGS metagenome assembly JACCDM01 (sample SAMN15323438, study PRJNA562643) | freshwater metagenome | isolation source: river surface water | place: USA:Blue River Watershed | collected 2017-08-16
AATAATTCCTGCCTTTTGGCGCTTTTCTGGCGGTTTAAACTGACAAAAATTCTTCGTTGTTTTTCTGGTCGGGTAGTGTGTGCATTTGGTCGTGTGGTGCTTCGACATGTTGTTCAGCTCCGGTTTCAGTTCCGGTTCGATCTTCGATTGCGTGTGTCTTCGAAAAGTCTTCGAAAAAGCTTGTTACAATGGCATTACAAAAATCAATTTTTTCCTTGATTTTTTCAATGTTCATTGCTTTGGCACACAATTTTTTTAATTCTGGATATTTTGTAATCAGTTCTTCCGCGGAAGATTTTGGCAAAACCAAAACGTTTTTGCCCAAATATAATGCATCAACAAAAACGCTATATGATGCGCAAACAACGACGTCTGCGATTTGCATTAAATTATAGTAATCATCAACATCCTCTCCGAACACGTAATAATTCTTTTTTGAACTATGTGCAATTGGTGCGAATCTATACATCTCATATGGCCCATCAATGCAGAATAATTGCACAATTGTGTTTTCGGCGTCCATATTTTCGACGTCTGATTTATATGTCATAACTTCATCAACAGTAAGCGGACAAAGTATGATTTTGTCCGTTATTTCTGCGTTTTTCTCGCATTTTGGCGCATTTACTGATATTTCGGTAATTCCCAAATATTCAATACATTCGGCGATATTTGGAAGTTGAGATGGTTCTTTAGTTGCAATATAAAATTGTGTGAGCCCCAATTGGGCATTTGCTAAAAACATTGACCAAATGTTGTTGTTTGTGTAAAATACATATCTATAACGGCGGTTAATTACATTTTTTGCAAAATGATTATTGAATTGTGGGTTCAAATATATACAATCGTAAAATGTATTCACATATACACGTGGATCTATTTGGCTGCTACTATGAAATAATGTAAGACGATACCTGCGCTTAAACATTTGTTGAATGTAGATATAAATTTTACGCATATCCTCGCTAAAATTTATAGCATTTTCAACTACAAATGCGACGTCATCGGCGTATGCGTCATTTTCACATGTACCTATATCATCAAGAAATGAATAAATCTTGTCAGGGTATCGTGTGTATTTGGAATATTCTGATACAATTAATGGATTTGTTTCAATGCATTTTGCTAATTCTTTGTCGATTTTCTTGTTATATTCCAGTCTTAAGCACGAAAGTTTTACATACGTTACTAATGGCGAATTAAAATTCTCCAATAAATGGAGATTTCCCAAAAATGGCGACACCATCATTAATTTAGAGAGCACATTTGGAAATTTTGTATAAAACGACATAAGTTTCATATATTCCTCAGTGCCCAAACCCATGATTTCTTCGTGAAAAATAGTATGTATATTGCTCATACTTGAGACCTCAGGAATCTCAAACTCTTTATATTTCGCGAGCATGATTAAAATATTATAAAACATTTTACCACGCATTTCGGCAGGATGCCGGCCGTGCGTAAGACTTTTATGTAAATGCGTAACATTTATGATAAAATTTGCATGTCGTAAATTGCGGATGCCACCAATTATTTTGTTGTAAAAAGAAATGGCTTCGGTGTTATCGGCTTCCATGATATTTTAAATTATTATGCAAAAATTATTTAATATAAAAACGATAAAAAAATTTGTATTAAATAGCGGGAAATTTCATTTGAATAGTATTCGAATATTATTCAAATAATATTCGAATTATATTTGAATATACAACCGACATAAAATATGTCATGGAAAGAAGTAATTGCTAACGAATGGCGCAATCGCACAAACACAGCTGAAAAGCTGTTGCCGCTTGTCGATAAAACCCTTAAAGCTGATGATGTCATTAACGCCGTTGATGTGATGTTATCTGGGCAATTGTCAATGGGTCCAAAAGTAGCGGAATTTGAACGAAAATTTGGAGAATATGTTGGCAGTAATTACGCGGTTATGGTTAATTCGGGCAGCTCTGCGAATTTATTGGCATTTTACACATTAATTGAGGATGGTGTAATTCCAAAGGGCAGTGAAATCTTAGTACCATCTATTTGTTGGTCAACAACAGTCGCGCCAATTATTCAATGCAATTGTAGACCTGTTTTCGTCGATATAGATCCAGTCAATTTAAATGTGGATTTAAATGATCTTGTAGAAAAAATTACTGACCGAACTGCGGCATTATTTTTAGTCCATGTTTTGGGATTATGCTGCGATATGAATAAATTGATGGCGATTCTCCATGAAAAATGTATATTATTAATTGAAGATACCTGCGAGAGTTTGGGATCGAGATATAATTATAAAGGATTGGGTACTTTTGGAATAATGGGCACATATTCGTTCTTTTATTCGCACCACATCACTACCGGCGAAGGAGGTATGATTGTGACGAATGATGAGAATTTATATACTTCACTTTTATGTATGAGAGCACATGGTTGGACACGTAATTTACCAAATAGGGATGCAATAAATGCTCTATATCCTAACATTGACTCGCGATTTTTATTTATAAAACCAGGATTTAATTTCCGGCCGATGGAAATCAGTGGAGCGCTTGGTATTTCACAGCTTTCTAAAATTGAAACATTGAATACAAACAGAAATCGCAATTATGTATTTTTGAGGCATTGTATCGAAAGTAACGTGAATTATAGAAATCAATGGAAATTCACAGACCATGATTTAAACATTCATGCGGCGCGATTTGGATTTGTTGTCATCATGGAAAATGATAGAAATGCGTTCATGCAATATTTGGAAAGTCATGGCATTGAAACTCGCCCAATTGTGAGTGGTGATTTTACAAAACAACCAGTTATGATAGGAATTGATGGAATTGAAGGAATTGATGGCGTTCATGCACATTGTCCAAACGCGTCAAAAATCGGCGATCATGGTTTCTTTATTGGGTTGCATTCAACCATTTGGACATACGATAAAGTAAAGAAAATTGTAGAAATATTCTATAATTTTTATTTATTATGAACGATGCATTATGAACGATGCATTGTGCATGAAATAATACATGAAATAATACATGAAATAATACAATTCAAGAACATAAAAAAACTGATTTTTTTCAAACCACATGTAGTTGTCAATCAATCACGATGACACACAACGATCAAGGAGAGAAGATGGAGGACAAGGATATGAAGGACGAGGAGATGAAGGACGAGACAGACGACGACACCTCATTCGGAACGCCTCAGTCGCAACACGAACTCCCCATCACGTTGCAAAGTGCGATCACTCTCAACGTGCTGACAGCATTCGCCCATAATTTGCTCGACAAATTGCGGGACGGATTTACACATCCAACGACTGCTCGGATTCTTGCCATTCCGGATCACTACCCGGATGCGATTGCTGCATTTCACATCGCCGTTTGGAACATCTTGCTCAAGGTCGTCGAGACATCCGGCATCATTTCAGGCAGTGAGTTCAAAGAAATTCAGCCCAAAGTGATGAAGATCATTCGGAAGTTGATGATCGTGCGCACTCAGCGAAACTCCAAAAACTTGCTTAACTGGAAACGCGAGGTTCTCCAGCGTTTTGACATTTCCGACATGAAAATTTCAGCTTCGGAAGAGAGATGTGTGTTGTCAACCACATGGAACGCAGAAAACATCTGCTTTGTCGTTTTCATTGTCGAAGTCATTGACTTGATTTTCACCACGTTTTACAAGCGCAACATTCGGATCGCGGTGAAATTGACGAAGATTGACCTTGCCATGTGTGTTTGTGTTTACACCTGGCAAGTGTGTCTGCTTCAGTGAAACGAGTCTGCTTCAGTGAAACGAGTCTGCTTCAGTGAAACGAGTCTGCTTCAGTGAAACGAGTTGGTATCACTTGGACGAAAATGGTTTCTTTTTTATCAATCAATTTTTTTTAAAAAGAAATGAATTTTTTAAAAAAAAATGAATTTTTTTTTGGTAGCTGATTGTGGTTAACCATCGTGTGAACAACAGCTGACGACCGTGACAACCGTGACGACCATGACAACCATGCCGACCGTGATGACACATGACCCAAATACGCCTCTTGGTGTTGTGTTTAAGGGCGAACCCTTGACTAAGGTTGAGAAAGTGGACCCGAAAGTGTTCATGAAAAATGCATTAGCCATTAGTGCGTTATTAAACGTGTGTAGGAAATATCCAAACATGGAAGAATTCATTAGTGTATTAATGGATTCGTTGATAGAAGTCCCGTTCAGTTATGTGCAGGAATCACATACATATAAGAAAAAAATACCAGTTCCTGTCATGGTTTCCGTTGTTGATAAGTACATCTCTGAGTTATTGGAATTACCTTCAGGGGTGGAACATGTAACGTATTACCAGCTACGATGGAAAGAGGTAATGAAAGAAAAACGATATGATGATAATGTTATAGCGGACATGAAAAACATTTTAATTGCATTTTATGAATGTTATCGTATCATCAGTGACCCTGCTCACAAAATGTACTATTATATTGTCATTTCCGCATTATTGCATTTACTGATTGGGTTTTTCGATCACGTAGCCGAAGTAACATGCGTGGCAAAAAACTGTTATTTAGCTTATATTCGGGGATATGAAGCAAATTACAAAAAACCATATGATAAGGCCGATAGCATCTCAAAGACTCTCGAGCATATTAGCGAAGCAAATTTCAATGAACGTCGCTGCAACATTGATAAGCCTAGTATGTTGGAGCATGTTGAAGATTATTTGGAGAAATTCATATCCCAATATAGTGAAAGTTTAAAATTCATGAACACAGTTAAACGAAATATGGATGCCTTTGAGTTAATTGCATCTATGTTTGGTTCGAAAGTATCTACAGTTAATATTGATTCGGATCCGATTTATACTATGTTCACAAACGAATTGGTAAACATAATACTTACGTATACAAACTACATTCCGTGGGAAATTACAGATATTGGCGTACGGGAGCCGAATGAATTAAGTGCGGGTGATTTCGGTCTGCCCGGAATAATTAAAATTTCCAGCGATTGATCGACGTTTCATGATCGGTTGATTGCATCATAATCCAACCGATTTTTTTACCCAAAGAAATCGATAAAATTGAATTAATAAATGTAGTGACATGAATGGACCAAACTATAACTCCCAATAAAGATATTTATGAGTTACAATGTGTTAAAATAATGATTAAAATAATAGAACGAATTAATGACAGTGATACTCGTGAAAATTGCCTTACGGCGTTTAAAGATTTCTTAATAACATGCGCTCCCAATAAAGATAATTCTTCTGTTCGTTGTATATCCCCATATATAGCCCATTGGCAAACTAATAGAAAAGTTATTATGTTTCTTTCAATGTTTCCGGCATATGCTGATGCTCGGATAACTCCATGGCATTTGTGAAAAATCATTCTTTCGACAAAATAGTGCACTAAAAAATTGATTTTTTTTAACCAAATTGCACAACCACCAGCACATCAACACCGCGATGACAATCAAAGAGTTCGTGGATTTGTTGGTGGAAATCGGAAGTAGAAAGACGAATAAAGATGTATTGATGGGCCCGAGTGCGCACTCGGGTTCGCACTCGAGGCTGCGCTTGTTCTCGATCTCCATAAATCCAGCTTCGAAAGAGTTTAGAGCATTTATCGTTGATGCATATGAGAACTTCGTCCATCAAATTAAAGATTGCGACTCTAAAACATGTAGTGATATGGTCTCGATATTTGAAAAAAATATTTATTCCAAAACTGGAAAAAACAAGGGAAATATCGGAATATGTCGATTATTGATTGGTAAAATCAAACAATCAATAATTGATGAAGAATATTTTGGTATTTGCATTATGCGCCATGATTCTCCACATGTTGGCGATAGTGATGATGAGCACGATGAGCACGATGAGCACGATGAGCATGATAATAATGACGATTTTGTGCTAATTAATGCATCGCCCCAATAACGTCACTTCCCGATGATGTTTATCAAATCTTCAACACTTATGATTGAAAATTTTGTTTTTTCAACATAACCATGGGCGTGCAAATAGTCAAGCAGATGACATTTCTCAATGGGCTTTGATGCGTCCTGAGTGGCGTCTTTGTACCAGTGAATTGAAGCTGCGACAAATTCATGCGCAATCTTTTCAATGTCAAGATTCGAATTTTCGTACTTAGGGGTAAGAATCAGTCTGATCCTATTTTTTTCAAGATTGAAAATTTCTTTATCAATTTCACTTCTTGCATCCGATAAATAATTTTTGTAGAGATTAATATCAGGCATTAAAAAATGTTCGAATACAACATCAATCACTGGCACGCTATCATTGACAAATGCATTTAAAGCATCAATTATTTTTTGTTCGACGTCGTCCGGTATTTCACGTGCAAACGCGTATTTGCACAATAAACAGATAAGATGTCTCTTCAAATAATCATGCGGATTTTGAATGTCATGCAGCATTAGGTATTCCGCAATGCATTTGTTAGCATCCGATAATGCTTGACCTGTTGCTACGTCTAATGGATCACCACTTGCATACTTGACAACAAACCTAAACGCATCCGTGAGATGAGTGTTGTGAGTGAACGCGTTCATGACTGTGCAATACTGGTTAAAATATTCAATTTTTTATATATTAGATTCGATTTTTTATATATTAGATTCGATTGTTATTGAGCAATATTCCCCAATATTGCCCAATATTGCCCAATATTGTCGAAAAAAATTGATTATTTTTTTCAAATGTGTAGAGATTGCAGAAACGCAACACTCAGCGCACAAATGGGACGGTCATCTCACAACAGCAGGACTCATCGTCGCATGCTCGCACGTAAAAACGCTAGAGCTGTGAAACCAAGAGTTCCGGAACGTAGCGTTGCAAAACGCATCTTTGAGGACGACGGTATTTCTTTTAACTGTAGGGAAGTCTTTTGTGCTTTGAAGGGAAACTGGCAAGGCGGGAATAGCCCTACGTTTGATGAAGCGTATCAAATGATGCGATTCACGTATCCTAGTGTGTCTAAGAAAAGCATGAAAAAGTTGTTTAACATTCTTTTCGGGCCAGATGTCGTTGTGAACGTCAGCATTAACGCATCTACAGGTAGGACAACTATCCGTAGATCAGTTAATCTCGCTAGTATCTTGGCGCAACTTCACATCGAAAAGCTCCCATTCAATACGGATGGCATTGCAGAATACATGGTCTCACCAGATTGTTGTGTTTGGTATGTTTATCATCATATCATGACGTCTTTCATCGAAAGCGGTATTCTTGGAAAGCGATTTAGCAAATGGTGTGTACTGACAGAAAAAACACAGGAACGTATGTACAACATTTGTTGTAGTCTGTTTAGTCGTTCAAACATCGCAAGGTGGGCTGTATACGAGTATGTGAAATTTGCTGAGAATCGCCTCCTTAATGGAGGCACAATCAACGAAATCCCACCCATGGCCAAATGCTTTGGATCACACATGATTGACGGATTGTGGATAATTCCAGCGGTCATGCATGATTGGTGTCCCATAATTGGTGAATGGTTGTTTTCAATCAAACATGTTTTGGAATCTACCGAGATTGTGATGGATGCAAGATCCGCAAAGTTTGTGGAATTCTTGAGAAACATGGTAAGCAACTTTTTGAAGTGTTTTGAAGATTGCTTCAAAAAGTTGTATCGCAAGCCCCCTCAAATACAATGGTCGCTGATTAGCGAGGCTGCTGAATAGCAGTATTCTTTTTTGTTCATAGGTTGGATTTTTACGAAAACAAAAAAAATGAATATTATATTCCAGATGACCACTGTATTACCGCGGTAATACAGTACTGCAAATCAAGTCGATCACACATGATGACTGCTAATCTCGATCCGACAAGTGTTAATGTTGCAGCCGTGCAGCAGCGGTTATCGGAAGTAAGTGAAGAAGTTTGTAGAAAATTTGATGCCAACCATCAGAATTGTGAGTTTGATACTGCGTCTGCAGTTTTAAATATTATTAACGCTCTAGGATGTGTGAGTAAACACCCTACAAATGATACCATCTTATACCATTATAGGCCATGCCTACATAATAGTTCAGTTAATGCAGTTAATATTGTTGAGCTATATGTTGCTAACGTGAATAAGTTATCAACGTCACTCATAACAAATGAAATTGAAGGAGACGCTTTCGTAGAGCGTATGTATGAAATGGTAGCAACATTGATATATGAACTGCTCGAGGATGAATATCAGTCCCATCGTGGAACATAACATGTTCCACGATGGAACATAACATGTCAAATACATCATTAAATTCCAATCAACTTCAATACACCATTTTTTTTTTAAATAATACAATTGTTTTAGAAAAAATTTGATTTATTAAATAACGCAATTGTAGGTGAAGGTTTTCACTCAACAAAATGCCACGAAACACAGCGAGACCAGCGCGAAACATGGTGGAACGCCGCGTGGAATTACCAAATTTTGACAAAAGTGACTTTGCTATAATTAAACGAGTTAATATGTCCGATATTCATCTCCTTTGGAGGATAGTAGAAAATGTTAGTGATGATGATCTGAATGCTCGCGTTGATGTAGCGATGCGTTACTTTGAGGATGTGTACAGTGATATTATTAAGTATTCTGAATATGCCAAACCAACAGACGTTAAAATATTTCTTCTGCAGGCGATCGATAATTTAAAGCATGATGTGGCGACAAATGAGAGAACATTCATAAGGTTCTTTCAGATTAGATATGAGCAACTATACGGTAGAGACTGTCCATATGATTTACCATTTTCACTGAGAAAAATAAATAGAGCATGGGATGATTTACTTAGACACTATCGTGGTCGCACAGATAACAGTCAGTTCAAGGTTATGTGTGTTAAGTTATTCTGGCTTATTATCGGGGGGATGGTTAAGAATGGATTGTTTTAATGGTATGTATTAGACATACCATATTTAGATTGTTTTTTTTCATATTCAGTCTGAAAAAATATTGATTTTTTTCTTCCCAACTGCGGGGCTTACACAACCGAGTAAGACAAAGCAACCAAGCAACCAAGCAACCAAGCAACCAAGCAACCAACCAAGCGAAGCAACAATGAGTGACGTTCAACCCGGATCATTTGAGCTGCCGAACCCTTCCGAATACGGTGTCAAAAAAGTCGATTATCTGACGTCTGATCTCTGGGGACCACTTGAGGAGCCCTTCGAGGAAGTCAAGGCTGAACTGGTCGAGCAGTTGATCAGGAAAGCTGTTTTGGCATTTCTCCAACGGCACCCGGAAGTCGAGCAAAATTCACCCGTTGGATCCGTCGAGAAACTCACGACTATCCTCGCGATGGTTGTGCGTACCTTGCAACCAAACCCTGCTGTCAGAGAATGGCGTAGATACCAAGACCATTCGCTTGCGGGAAATCTCGCGGAAATCTACGAAACGGCGAATCCTGGCAAGCGGACGTCTGAGTACGTTCCGTTCGATGTCTCAGAAGTGAACGGGATTTTGGCCGAAGCGAAGAAGGCGTGTCCCCACATCGAGGGCGACCCTACCGCGGCTGATCCGTTCAACCTTGCGAGAATTTGGGTGCTCGAGGTCATTCTCGAGGGCATGTTCTACCATGGATATCTTGGGGAGAACGTGAAGCCCGAACATCCGAAGCCGGTGAATCCCTACATGGTGCACATGAAGCCGATTCCCTCTTCGCAAACGTCCGGCAACGAACCGAGGACTGCGAGGAAGTTCGAGGACACGCGCGGACCTTCGCAGCCCAACCGGCGATCGCAAGGGCGCAACCATCGCAAGTCCGGCAACGGACAGAGGTCCACGAGAACATTCGTGGACACACGCGGAAGACAACCGCAGCCCAATGGGCAATCGGGTGGACAACACCCCGGTGCGCCCTTTGATGGGCAACAGTGGGGGCGCGGCTCTCACAAGTCTGGCAACAGACAACGGTCTCCGAGGAAGTTCGAGGACACACGCGGAGCACAACCGCAGCCCAATGGGCAACAGTGGGGGCGTGACCCTCACAAGTCTGGCAACAGACAATCCCCGTGAAGTTATCTTCACTGGAGGGGACAGTGATGTCTCCAGTGGGTCGACTTTGGTTGACTCAACATTCAACAACCAGGACAGAACATTCTGTCCTAGGGGTTGAGTGCCGATCGAAAAATAGGCAGAAAATTAAAATAGAGTGATTAGTTGGTTCGTCTGACTAGTTGCTTTATTTTTTCCGTCATACGTTTAATTTTTTAAAAATATTGATTTTTTTTTCCTCAACTGCACGGTCACACAACTCGTGAGCCAACAGCACAAAAGCAACACAAAGGCAACAACACAAAAGCATCAACAACGCGAAACAATGTCGGACGTACCACCAGATTGGAGTGACATTGTTGCGGCGCTTGCGAGCGTCCCAAAAGAGGATGAAAGAACGCTGGTGGGG
>JACCDM010314552.1_pt1 | contig 10386 bp, 6 predicted proteins | sample 7445851 | NCBI WGS metagenome assembly JACCDM01 (sample SAMN15323438, study PRJNA562643) | freshwater metagenome | isolation source: river surface water | place: USA:Blue River Watershed | collected 2017-08-16
ACGCCAACCGCGTGCTTCATTTGGAAACCAATCCGGGCAACGCCCGCGCACTGGTGCAAGCGCATGGTGAAGGCCGCACCGCACGCGATGTCTGGATCAACCCACCACCGATTCCCCTCACCACCGCCGAGATGGACCATGTGTTCGATCTGCCTTATGCCCGCAGCCCGCACCCGGCTTATGCGGATGACCAAGGTGGCCACGATGGCGTGACCAAAATCCCCGCGTGGGAAATGATCCGCTTCAGCGTCAACATCATGCGCGGTTGTTTCGGTGGATGCACGTTTTGCTCGATCACCGAACACGAAGGCCGCATCATTCAAAGCCGCAGCGAAGAGTCCATCCTGCGCGAGATTGAAGACATCCGCGACAAAGTGCCCGGTTTCACGGGCGTGGTCAGCGACCTCGGCGGACCCACCGCCAACATGTACCGCATCGGTTGTCGCACCCCCGAGATCGAAGCCGCTTGTCGCAAACCCAGTTGTGTGTACCCCGGCATTTGCCCGAACCTGAACACCAGCCATGCCGCGCTGATTCAGCTCTACCGCAAAGCCCGGGCTTTGCGTGGCGTGAAAAAAATCTTGATTGGCTCAGGCTTGCGCTACGACTTGGCGGTGGAAAGCCCCGAGTACGTGAAAGAGTTGGTGACCCATCATGTGGGTGGTTATTTGAAAATTGCGCCCGAGCACACCGAGGGCAGCCCGCTGTCCATGATGATGAAACCGGGCATAGGCAGTTACGACCGCTTCAAGCAGATGTTTGACAAGTACAGCGCCGAGGCGGGCAAGAAGCAATACCTGATTCCGTATTTCATCGCGGCGCACCCTGGCACCCGCGACGAGGACATGATGCACTTGGCGGTGTGGTTGAAGAAAAATGGTTTTCGCGCCGACCAGGTGCAGACCTTCTACCCCAGTCCGATGGCCACCGCCACGGCCATGTACCACTCAGGCAAAAACCCGCTGCGACGCGTGGGGCGTGACAGCGAACCGGTGGACATCGTGCGTGGCGACAAGCGCCGTCGTTTGCACAAGGCGTTTTTACGCTACCACGATCCGAACAATTGGCCTTTGCTGCGCGATGCCCTGAAAGCCATGGGTCGTGCCGACCTGATTGGCAATGGCAAACAGCATTTGATCCCGCGTTTTCAGCCCCTCAATACCGAGGGCTACACCAGCAGTCGCCGCAAAAACAGCACCTCAGCTGCAGCGAAAACCTCACCGGTGACGCAGGGTCGTGTGAAAGCAGCACCCGGCAAGGTGTTGACACAGCACACCGGGTTGCCGCCGCGCAAGACCAAGTGAACCAGTCAGGGCATCCTCTATTCAGGGGAGCGTATTAACCCTGATGCCCGGTTTTGGAGGCAAGGTCAGAGGCAAAATCCCTTTCAAGCTTTTTTCCAGCAGGGGATGCTGATGTACTTGTCAGGGATGCAAACCAGGTTGATGGGTCAAATCATGCAGGTGTTGGCTGAACCACACCAAGAGCATGAAATTCGGCAGCAAGTCGGTGAACTCATCATGCAAATGATGAACGCCCAGTTTTACGCTTCATTCGTGTGGAACCCCGACAACAATGCTTTCATGGACACGGTTCAGATCAACATGGACCCGAGCAACATTGCCGATTACGAGGCTCATTACCAATTCAACGATCCAATCACGCCCACCATGCAACGCTACCAAGTGGCCGTCAGGGCCAGCGATGTATTGCCCCAGTCGGCATTGGTTCAAACCGAGTTTTTCAATGATTTTTTAGCCAAAGACGGCCTGCATTGGGGCGTCAATCTGTATGCCTGGCATCGCGGTCAGAACATCGGTGACATGCGCATCTGGCGTGACAAGCGCAGAGACAATTTCAGTGACGATGACATGCGACTGCTGGACATGATTTTGCCGGCGTTCACCGCTTCATTGTCCAGAGCAAGGGCTCAGAACACAGACAACACTTCAAAGGTGTTGATCAGCAACAACCTCAGTCCGCGTGAATTGCAGGTGGCTCAAAGCGCGTCCATGGGCTTGGGGGATAAAGAAATCGCCAAGCAATTGGGTATCTCGCCGGCGACTGTTCGCACCCACTTAGACAATGCCTTTAAAAAACTCGGCATCAACAACCGCAGCGTTCTGGCACGCAAACTGGGTTTGCACTGAGCTTGATCCTCCCCTGTTTGCACGATGGCTTTGTGCTGAAAGGCTCCCTAACATGAAGTTCAATCAACCATCAGGTTGTTTCTTCAACTTCAGGAGCACGACATGGCCCATTCAGGTATTTCCAGAAGACAACTGTTGCAAGCATCAGCATCTGGCTTGCTGTTGAGTCAAACCATACCTGGTGTTGCAGCTGATGCGGCCAGTTCAGCAATGATTCAAATGTCGGCACCCCAAGCAGTCGCCGCCATTCAATCGGGTCGAATCACCGCCACCGCATACCTGCAGGCCTTGTTGAGGCAAGTTCAACAACACGCCGGATTGAATGCGTTGATTTTTTTGAATGAAGCGGCTGCCTTGAAAGAAGCTGCTGCCATCGATGCGGATCGCAAAGCGGGACGTCCGCTCAAACCATTGGCAGGCTTGTTCATCGTCGCCAAGGACAACATCAACACCAATGACATGCCCACCTCGGGGGGTACACCGGCTTTGAAAGGCAAGGTGCCTAAGAACACGGCCCCGTCGATTCAGAAACTCACACAGGCGGGTGCCATCGTGTTGGCCAAGGCCAATTTGCATGAATTGGCTTTTGGCATCACCAGCACCAACTTGTCCGACTTTGGCGTGGTCCGCAACCCATATGACCCATCGCGAATTCCAGGTGGCTCATCGGGTGGAACCGCCGTGGCCATTGCGGTCGGGATGGTGCCTTGCGGTTTGGGCACCGACACTGGGGGATCGACCCGTGTGCCTGCTGCATTGAGCGGCATTGTCGGTTTGCGGCCCTCGGTGGGCAATGGAGGTTCACAGCGCAGATACCACAATGAGCATGCCGTGGTGCCGATCAGCCATACACGTGACACCGTGGGCCCGATGGGCAAAACCGTGGCAGATGTTGCTTTCTTGGATGCTGCCATCACCGGCACCCCCATGGTCAAAGCCGCCCACTTGAAGGGCGTTCGCATGGGTGTACCTGCCAAATTTTGGGCCGGTTTGTCGGCTGATTTGCAAGCCGTGGCATTGGCGGCCAAAGACAAATTGGCCGCGGCAGGTGTGGTGATGGTGGACGTGGATCCCGATGTTTTTGATCTGAACAATCAAATTTCATTCATGGTCGCTTTGCACGAACCATTGCAAGACTTTCCCCCGTATTTGAAAGCCAGTGGCTATGACATCGGCTTGAAAGACATCGTGGATCAGGTGGCCAGTCCCGATGTGAAAGGTGCCATGGGTGCGGTGATGGGGGATGTGTTTGGCAAGGCCTATCCAGAGGCGATGTCGGTGCACCGCCCAGCCTTGCAACAGAAATTTGCCACTTATTTCAAAGACCACCAACTCGATGCCATGTTGTTTCCAACCACGCCCTTGGCGGCATCGGCGATCGACGCCGTGAATGGCTCAAGCAAGGTCAGCATCAATGGGGGTGAACCTGTCGACACCTTTGGCACTTACATTCGCAATGCAGACCCCAGCAGCAATGCAGGCAATCCAGGTTTGTCAATTCCGGCCGGCTTGACCGCAGAAGGCTTGCCTGTCGGCATTGAAATTGATGGCCCCTTGGGTAGTGACCGACGCTTGCTGGCGTTGGGACTCGCCATGGAGCAGGTGTTGGGTCGACTGCCAAATCCCCCTGGTCAGTGAAGAACTGGCCCACCGAGTAGGCCGGGAGACCGATCAACCCTGGTGTATCAAGCGTAAGCCGCAGCGGAGTGGTCGACTGCAGTGGTCGCGGCCAGGTGATCGGCGTAGCAGTTGATCACTTGGTCATAGGCTTCGGTGGCTTCTTCCAAACGATTGGCTTTTTGCAACATCCAGCCGTAGTTGAACCAAGCGGAGTATTTGTTGTGCAAACGGTCGTGCTTCAGCCAGTGGCGAAACAACTCCAGCGCTTCATGTGTGCGACCTTCGGCGTCCAAGCCTTCTGCTTTGGCGATCAGTTCCTGAACGGTCATGCTGTTGAAGCTCAAAAATGAGGTGTCGGTGGACATGTCAATCTCCTTGAAAAGAATGGTTTCAAGGAATACAGCAAATTCGATGCCAAGAAATATTGACACCCTGTCGGCTGACATGTCTTTCTCCCTGCCAGCCAAGGTGGCTCGCCTGCCGCTCACCGCAGCAGAGCTGCGACGTTCGCTACGCAGTCGAGCCATCTTGGCTGGCCGAGCGAAAGATTGTTGGTGACCCACGGACTGGGGGCCATTTTGTGAGCGAAAGAGCAGCAAAATGCGCCCCCAGTTCGGGGGTCTCTCAACAGGTTTCTTCAGAAATACGCCCCAGTTCGGGGGGCTCTCAACAGAGTTCTTCAGACATGCGCGCGCAACGCCGCAGTCACTCAAACCATGGTCAACAGCGGCAAATCATGCGCCAGCGCCAAAGCGTCCAATTGCTGGCGGGTGTGCCGCGCAAAAAAAGCGGCGAGTTGGGTTTTGGTCGCAGTTCGCAACATCGGGTCGCGGCCGCTGGCGGTGCCAGCCCGCAAGCCCGCCACCTCCAACAGTTTGGCGGCAAAGTGGGGTTCGAGCGCAGCCACCGCCACGCGGCCATTGGCACAGGCATAGACCTGGTAACCCGCATGGGCACCGCCCACCGAACCCTTGGGCGCGGTCAGTCCCCAATGGCGGGGCAGGGCCAAGTAGGCCGCGGCGTCTTCCAATGCCACCTCGTGAAAAACGCCTCGGCCCTGGCTGCGGCCGGGTTTGGCACGTTGCCACAAAGCTTTGAGCACCGCCTCGCTGGCTTGCAGCGAACCGGCCATGTCGGCAAACAAGGTGGCGGGCAGGGTGAGGTCGTTGACCAAACCGTTGGCCGCCAAGTAGGTCAGGTCGTGGCCAGGAATGTCGGCACCAGCGCCGGGGGAGCCGACGATGCTGACCAGGTTGAGCGCGGGGAAGCGGGTGTGCAAGTCGGACCAGGACAGCCCCAGCTTTTTCAGGGCCGACGGCCGAAACGAGGTCAGCAACACATCGGTTTGCGCCAACAGCTTGTGCAACCGGGCTTGGCCTTTGGCGGATTTGAGGTCGGCTTGCACCACTCGGACCCCCAGATGGAGCTGGGTGTAAGCCTGGGGCGCGTAAATCCCCATCGGGTCGGATGGCGATCCGGGCGGCGATCCGGCTGGCGGCATCGGTTCCAGCTTGGTGCACTTGGCGCCCATGGCGGCCAGCCGCATCAGGGCGGCGGGGCCGGGGAGGTTGAGCGCCACGCTCAAAATGCGAACCCCGGACAGGGTTTTGTCGGTGGGGCTGGTCGAGGTGCTTCCAAGGGACATGGTGTTGCTCTATATATATAGTGTGTCTGCGTCACATCTTAGAGGAAAGACCATGGCCTGCGGCAAAAGCGGCAACGAAGTGTGTTGGCTTGAATCATGCTTGATTTTGTCCATGAGACTGTTGTCCCGTCGTTTTGCCGTTTCCAGCTTGACCGCCTTGGTGGTCCCGTTGGCCGTGGCCGCTGACAACGCCAATGGACCGAGCGCGGGTTCCCTCATGAACCAAAACGAGCAAAGCATCAAATCGCACCTGCCCAACAACGAGCAGTTGCGGATGTTGCTGTTGCCGCCGCCCATGCCGATTTCCGACCAATTTCGCATGGTGGTGCGTCGGGTGTACTTCCAAGGCAACAAATTGCTGGACAAAACCCAGCTCTACCCGTCGATCCAACCGTTTCTGAACAAACCCCTGGGGGCCGCAGAACTGGGCAAGATCGCGGAAGCCGTCACCAACCGATACAGGCAATCGGGCTGGGTGATCGAGGTTTACATCCCGCAACAGGCCTTGGACCAAAACGAACTCATCCTCCAAGTGGTGGAAGACGTTCGCACCAGCAACAAACCCCAACGCTGACCGCGCCCGAGCGCTTGTCATGACGTCAGCCCGTGTCAGGCTGGCGTGCATCGCCGTGTGTCGAACGCCTGGAAACACAACAGGGCACGAATCTTGCAATTATGTGAATGTATGCAAGCATTTACGCGTCCTTTGTGAAGAAACACCTGCCATTAGCACTCCAAGGCATTGCCTTTGCCGTCCTGCTGGGCTGGGCTTTGGATGCGCACGTCCCGGGTTTGCACGAGCCCATCGTGCCCGAGTTGCCCGAGACGACCACCGAGGTTCAGGTGCAGCCTTTGCCTGCGACAAAGACACCGCCGTCGTCGCAAGTGTTTGAAAACAAAGCAGAAATCAAGAGTTTCAAGGAACAGGTTGAAGCCGCGAAAGCGCGCCAGTGGAAGCAAGCGGCCGATCAGGTGACCCAGGTTGTGGTCGATTTGGCAAGTCTTCCAGAAATACCCACATTGGACAACATCCCCAGGCTCGACAAGATTCCCAGAATCAACGAGCCGCCCGACTCGAACCAAGGGCAAACTTTTTCAGAATTGACAAGCATCGAGGAAAAGCAACAAATCTTGCCGCCTGCTGGCAGTGATTTGCCGCTTGCCGCGTCCCCAGCCCAGGTGATTGCACCGGAGTCTTTGGTCGCGACGCCAGCCTCGACCTCAAAGCCTGTCATGGCCCCAGCGCCAACCTTGACCCCAACGCCAGAGTGGCCCCAGATCGAGGCGACTTCACCATCTGAAGTGCTTGCTACGCCGAAAATGCCCGTCATTGCTGAAAAAGAAGCTGAAAAAAGTCTGTTGGACGAGCTGCTGAACCAAGCGCAAGCCACTCTGGATGCGGTGAAACAAGCCACCACCGAGCTGCTGGAATCCGCCGAAGAAGGTTTGGCATCGGCCCAAGAAGGTTTGCAAGATTGGGCCGACACCGCCAAAAACGTGGTGAATGAAACCGCCGCCGCCGCCACCGAACCCGTCACCCACGTGGCCAACGCGGTCGCGGCCGAATTCACACCCGAAACGGTGGTTGCCAACACGGAACCCGTTGTGGCAGTGCCAGAACCGGTGGTCCCAGCCGCTGAAGTCGCAGCGCCCGAAGCGGTCACTGAAGCCGAAGTGCTCATGCCTGCGCCTGAACTGCCTGCACCTGAAGCCCTTGCCGCGCCGACCGACATCGCCACCGCTCCCGATGCCATCGCAACTGAAGCCATCCTGCCATCTGAAGTGGTCACTGCGCCAATAACACCCGTCAATACTGCATCGCCAGTGGAGCCAGATCTGCGCAGCAAGCTGACCAGCCAGGTGGAAGAGACGCTGAAAGAGGTGTCCAAGGTCGCTTCAGACCTGGTGGAAGTGGCCAAAGAAGGTCTGGAGGCCACCAAAGAAGGTCTGCAAAATTGGGCTGAAACCGCCAAAACCGTGGTGAACGAAACCGCTGCCGCCGCCACCGAGCCTGTCACCCATGTGGCCAACGCGGTTGCGGCCGAAGTCGCGATGCCCACGGTTGCCGCATCGCCTGAAGCGCCTGTCGCAACCGCGGCCACAGCGCCTGCCGCCACTGCCATCCCAGCCGACAGCCCGGCAGCCATTCCGGCTGATAGCCCAGCAATCGCTGAGGTTCAAGCGCCTGCAACACCAGTATCCATCGAGTCTCCAGCCGAAGTCCTTGCTAACGCGCCCGCATCGGTCCCAGCTGAAAGCCAGCCATCCAGCGCCGCCAAACTGGCGCCGTCCAAGGCCAAGGCCGAGGTGGTGGCCGAGGAGCCACCGACCGTGGTGCTCAAAGAAATCCGCTTCAAGGGTGCCAAATATTTCTCCAACGAATCCCTGCAAGCCATGGTGGCCAAGTTCTTGGGCATCCCCTTGCAGTACAACGATTTGCTGGACATAGGCTACGCGGTGGAGAATTTCTATAAGAAAAACAACCACTTGGCGCGTGTCATGCTGACACAGCAGGACGTGACCGAGGGCATTTTGACGCTGGACGTGATCGAGTCCAAGCTGTCCAAGATCACCGTGGACCAGCAGTTGAGTGCCATGCCCGGCACCCAAGACCATGTGTTGGCCTTGATTGAAGAACAGCACCCCAAGGGCAGCACTTTCAACGCCGACCAGATCGACCGCGCGCTGGCCTTGGCCAACGAGGTGCCCGGTGTCAGTGTTTCCGGCGCTTTGAAAGAGGGCGGCGAGTTGGGTGAAACCGAATTGATCTTGAAGCTTTACCAAAACCATGGCCGCCAGGCCGAGTTGGTGGCGGACAACATTGGCTCGCGGGCCACCGGTGCCGATCGCCTGATGGGCAATGTCACCCTGATCAACCCCAGCGACCGTGGCGACGCCTTGTCGCTGTCGACCATCATCACCCGTGGTTCTGAATACTTAAGAGGTGCCTACAGCCTGCCCATCGGTTTGGACGGCTGGCGTCTGGGCCTGAATGGTTCGGCCATGGGCTACAAAGTGATCAAGGGTGACATGGGCGTGGTGGGCGGCACCGGTGAGGCATACACCGAAGGCGTGGAATTGAGCTACCCCTTGGACCGCAGCCCCGAGTCCAGCAGCACCTTCTCTTTGTCGGCAGAAGCCAAGCAGTTCAAGAACGTCATGGCCACCGGCCAGGTGATGACTGATTACGACGCCGAGGTTTTGGTGGCCCAGTTTTCGGGGGTTGACCGGGCATTCACCAAAACCTCGGGCGTGTTCAATTACAACTTTCAGTTGACACATGGCCAGATCAATTTGCACGACAGCGGCATGACCAACGCCCAAACCGACCTGAACAAGATCAACGGCAACTTCAACAAATTGCGCACCAACATCACATTCATCGAACCTTGGACCCCCAAGACCGATGTCTACGTGGGCTTCACCGGCCAGTTGGCCGACAAAAACCTGGACTCGTCCGAGAAGTTCCAGCTGGGCGGTGCCATGGGCGTGCGCGCCTATCCCACGGGTGAAGGCTCCGGCAGCGACGGCAAGATGCTGAACTTGGAGATTCGCCATCGCCTGGACAACGGTGTCACCGTGACCGGGTTTTACGACTGGGGTCATGTAGAAGACTTGCACACCCCCAACCCGGCCAGCAACAACAGCAACAACAGCTACGACCTGAAAGGTTTTGGCTTGAGCGGCGCATACACCTTCCGCAACGGCGTCACCGCCAAAGCCACCTGGGCCACCCGCGAAGGCGACAACCCCAATCCCAAAATCCCCAGCGGCACCGACCAAGACGGCAGCCGCGACCGCAACCGGTTCTGGTTGCAAATGACCGTTCCCTTCTGATCCGTCCTTTCTCAAGAAAACCTCAGTCGGGTCGAATCGTCTGGGTGATTTTGCGCATTGCTTCCGTTCGCCCGTTCAACCTGCTCAGCATGGGGTTGGCTTTGGCGTTGCCGATCGCCGCGCAAACCGTGGTGCCCAGCAACCAGCTGCCCACCGGTGGTCAGGTGGCGGCGGGACAGGCGACGATCAACCAAAGCGGCAACACCCTGACCGTCAACCAAACCAGCCAGCGGGCGGTGGTCGATTGGCAAACCTTCCATGTGGGCAGCCAGGCGCAGGTGCAGTTTCAGCAACCGAACGCCCAGTCGGCCACCCTGAACCGGGTGGCGGACAACAACCCCAGCCAGATTTTGGGTCGGATCACCGCGCCCGGCCAGGTGGTGTTGATCAACCCGCAAGGGGTGTATTTCGGCAAAACCGCCACCGTGGACGTGGGCGGTCTGGTGGCCTCGACCCACAACGCCGCCAACCAGGCCTTCATGGACGGACAAATGAAGTTCGACCGCCAAGGCGCCAGCGGCAAGGTGGTGAACGAGGGCGAGTTGCGCGCGGCCTTGAACGGCTACATCGCCTTGCTGGCGCCCGAGGTGCGCAACAGCGGCGTGATTGTGGCGAACTTAGGTACTGTGGCGCTGGCTGCTGGCGAGGCCTTTGAGCTTCAGTTCGAGACCGGACGTGGCCTGACCGGCCTGCGGGTGACACCGGCCAGCATCAACACCTTGGTCGACAACCAAAAAGCCGTCCGCGCCCCCGGTGGTCTGATCATCTTGTCGGCGCAGTCGGTCGCCCGTTTGCGCAGCGGCGTGGTCAACAACGGTGGCTTGCTGGAAGCCAACGGTTTGTCACGCAAAGGCGGGCGCATCATTCTGGAAGCCAGCACCCGGGTCACCAACAGCGGCACGGTGCAAGCCAACGCCACCCCCACCCAAGCCGGTGTGGTCGGCGGACCCGCTGGCAGCGTCACCATCCAAGCCCCCGAGGTGGTCAACACCGGGGTGATCAGTGCGGCGGTAGTGGTTGCTCCTACGCCAAGCCCCGTCGTTATTGAAGAAGCACCACCGCCAGCGCCACAAATTCAGATCAAGACCGAGCAATTCACCCAAACCAGCACCGGCCTGTTGGACGTGTCGGCGA
>JACCDM010082381.1_pt1 | contig 10384 bp, 9 predicted proteins | sample 7445851 | NCBI WGS metagenome assembly JACCDM01 (sample SAMN15323438, study PRJNA562643) | freshwater metagenome | isolation source: river surface water | place: USA:Blue River Watershed | collected 2017-08-16
CTTCGGCCAAACCACGCAAATGACCCCGAGCATCGGGGTGCGTAAAGAACTTGAGCAAGAGCTTAAGGCGGGTCTTGCTAGTTATTAACGATGCTAGTATGGCAGTTGATTTGTAGCTAGTTACTGGTAACTGGTTGCCTGTTGGGATGGCTTCGCCCCGTCACTTACAGGTGCAGAAGCACGGTTCTGCAAGTGAGTAACAAACTTGAACGCAAAGTACGGCGGCCCACGTTAACCCAACACTATGAATTAGGTTCAAAGCACCTCAATATATCCACATTTTAAGCAGGTGACCCGATTAGCCTGATCTACCCTACTTGCCTTTAGGCAGAAGCCGTAATTTTGACCCTATGAATGAAGCCAACCAGCCCCAAATCGACCCCAGCGACGAAATCAGCCTTGCCGAACTCTGGATCAAGGTTCAGTCGGTTGTTGCCTACCTGTGGCGGTTTAAGTTCTTAATTGCCGCCGTAGGCCTCGCCTTTGCGGTTGGCGGGTACTTCAAGGTTAAGCTGGCCAAGCCCAGCTACACGGCTTCGCTGACCTTTGCGCTGGAGCAAGGTGGCGGCGCAAGTGGCTTGAGCGGGCTGGCCTCGCAGTTTGGGTTTGCTTTGGGTAATTCTGGAGGCGATGGATTAGGGGGAGACAACTTGTTGACCCTGATGAAGAGTCGTAGGATCGTTGAAGAGGTTCTGCTTAGCCCAATTTCGGTGGACGGGGACTCTGTGCTGCTTTTGAACCAATACGTCGCATCTGACAAGAAGCTTAAAGCCAAGTGGGATTCACTGGGCTTGTACCCGATTGATCCGCTGAAGTGCTGCAGTCCGAGTCAAGATTCCGCCATTGGCACGGTGGTGAAGAGCGTGACCGAGAAGTCCCTCGCGGTGGCTAAGGTGGATAAAAAACAAAGTTTTGTGACCGTCACCTACGAAGGCCACGACGAAGTATTTACCGGCGCCTTTGTAGAGCTACTCACGGCCAAGTCCACCGACTTTTATGTGCAGACCAAGATGGCCAACGCTCACGCCAACATTTCGAAGTTGGAGCAGCGGGTAGATTCGGTTTCGGCCGAGCTGCAGGCGGCGATGGTCGGTTATTCCGCGGCCCAAGACCAGAATTCGTTCACGGTACAGACCACGGCCAAGGTGCCCACGATGCAGAAGCAGATGAAGGTGACGATGCTAACCACGCTGTACGGCGAGTTGGTGAAGAACCTCGAGCTCAGCAAGACGATGTCGGCCCGCGAGGAGCCCCTAATCACGATCATTGACCGCCCCCACTACCCGCTGCGCGTGCGGGAGTCCAAGCTGAAGTCAGCCGCGATTGGCGGGGTGCTGGGCGTGTTCTTGACGCTGCTGTTTTTGGGCGGTCGGGCGTTTTTGAGCGATTTGAATAAGCAGGCGGCGGCGCTGAAGCCGAAGGCTTGAGCGGCGGCTACTGGCAGTTGGTAGCTAGTTGCTGGCTTTGTCGGCAAGTTCTCAATTTAGGAATTGAGTGAATTTTTGAAATCCGGTTATAACCGAATGCTTCGTAACGCGCAGCTAATTACAGGTTGAGTCGGCTCATGCGCTCCAGCAAAATGAATTGATACTGGGCTTTAAACGCCTCGTCCATAAAGCTTCGGTCGATCAGGTCGAGCCAAAGAGGCAGAGCGTTGGACATCTTGCTGAAAATGTTGGATTGCTGCTTTTCGTCCAGGCCAGAGGTATTCATTGCCGCGATAAAATCCGTTTTTTGAATTTTATTCTTACGACCATTAAGGGTTAATGCCAGTTCTTCAGCGTCGGTGGGGTTGACCAAAGCAGTATTCACCAAGTCGTACGCTGGTGCCAAGGTCATGCCCAGCCCAGGCTGCTCAAGTAATGAGAAGTTCTTCAGGTGCATGTCGGCATTACCGGTAAGGAACGAGAAGAGGACCAACTCAAAGAAGTTCACGACATCCAATCCGGGCGTCGCCGAGAACTTGAGAATGGCTTTAGCGATTTGCTCGGTGCTGCCGCGGTACTTGTCTTCGGTGGGTCGCTCCGTGAGCTGGCAAAAATCCTCCATGGCCAATTTACCCTTGTTTGTTCGGTCGATTCGCTTGGTTAGGTAGGCAAGACTACCCGATTGCAGCCGGACCAAGCTGTGCGGAGCCGTTTTTATTTTGGCCAGTTGGGCTAAGTGCATGGTCACGTCTTCTACTTCGGGCAATTGCGGGTAGGTTGCGGTTGGTGGTTTCAAAATATAGCCCCCCCATAAGCCCACAACGGTAAACCGTCGGTCACTGCCTTCTTTACTGGTGCCCGTGAGGTGCAGCGACAGTTTGGCCTGCACTCCGGGCACCGCCGTTTGACGCTTTATGACGTCGTGAGCCAACGAAGCCAAATCGTGTTCTGAATACGGCAGCGCGGGTGGAGTGGCTTGTCCAAATATTTTTTTAGAACAGGCCGAGTGAAAGTCCTGCCCGGGCTCGGCCAATGGCTGGTAGCAATAAAGGCAGGCGCTCATATCTGTTCGTCCGTTTGAACTTCTACTACGCTAACGCTTCCGATGCAATCTCTGCAGCACGCAAGCAACAGCCCCATGCGGTCCCTTGGATTCAGCTTCCAGTTCTGGGTGGCGATATCCAGCAACCACCCTTCGGGGATAAGGCCATCAAAAAATGGGAATAGTACCTGTGAGGTATACGGCTCGGCGCGCAGAGGCAACGTCAGGCTAACCGGCCGGGCACCGAGCCGCGCGGCATAGGCTGGGTCGTACCAAAAATGGTAGCCGTCCTGGTCTTGAGTGAGCCATCCGGCTCGTTGATCCTCTAGGTGTATCGCGGCCTTTCGCATGGTGTTTGGGGGCTTTAGAATTCTGAAGCTGGCGCTTGGGGCACCGCGCCCACCTCGTAGCCAAAAAGCTGAAGTACCTGGTTCACCTTGTCGAGTCGCAAGGTTTGCTTGCCCTGCTCTAGCTCCCGAATGAACCGCAGTCCCACTCCGGCTTTTTCGGCCAGTTCGGGCTGGGTAAGCTTCACTGCCTTGCGTTTGTCCTTTACAAATACTGATAGATTCATTGTGTACCCAATTGGGTACAAATCTAGCTATTTTTGTTTAATTAGGACCCGTTCGGGTACATTCTTTAATTTATTTGGAAAAAAGTACCCTTTAGGGTATAAATTACGGCGCTAACATTTGCTAGAAACTCGTTATGCTAATCTGAATTAGCAATTTTTTGTGTTTTTGCTCATTCTATTGAGCAAAATGGTCTATTTCGTGGCACATTCCACGGGCGGCAGGGAATTCCCCTATCGGCTAAATACGGCACTTAAGGCTAGGCATTCCACCAATTTCTTGCCTATGACGTCACGCTTCTCGTCAGATCAGCGCACCCGGGCAGGTTTTCGCCTATTGCCCTGTGGCTAATTCCGTCTTGCTCAAGTCCACACTGACCTTAACCTGCAGGTCTTCGAGGTAGAGTTCGAGTTTGGTTCCGCGCTGTTCGAGGACGGTGGCCTCTCGGCCTTGAAGGGGTCCGCTTTTGACCGTCACCTGAGAACCCGTTGCCAGTGGCTGGATGCTGATTGCCTCGTGGTCAAAGTCGTTGAGCCAGCGCTTGAGGGTGTCAATTTCGGTTTCGCGCACCTGGGCGGGGCGTTTGTTCCAAAAGAGGTAGCGCACGAATCCGGGCGTGAAGTAGACCGCGTCGCGGCGTTCCGGCTCAATGTGGATGAAGAGGTGGCTGCTGAACAGAGGCTGGTCGATCCACTTCGTGCGGTCGCTCCAGCGGCGCTTGACGCGCTGCGTGGGGCAGTAGACGGTGAAGCCCTTGGCGGCGAGCTGGTCGGCCAGCTTCTTTTCCCAGCGGGGCTTAGTGTAAATCACCAGCCAAGCTCGGCCATCGGCCGAGGCTTGGCCAGCGATTGGTTTCTTGCAGCTGGCTTCTAGCGTACCTGAAGGTTCCACTGGAACGAAACTAGTAACTAGCTGCTAGCAACTAGTTAGCGCGTTAGCAAGACGTACACCGTCGCGAAGCTGGTAAGGGCCGCAGTTACGGTGCCGATGGCCTGGTTGACGTCAAACTTGACGTCTTTTTTAACCTTGACTTTCTCGGGTTTGAGGCTCACGGCGATTTCTCCGCCGGCCTTAACCACCGGGTAGACCCTAAAGAGGCCGTAGTTGCGGGTGCGGCTGAACTTGCCGTTGGGGTACTTGACGTAGAGGCCGTCGCGGTCCGCTCGTTGGGCAAAACCCAGAGCAAATTGCTTGACGTAGCGGTTGGCGCGCAGGTCGCCCACAAAGGGCGCGCTCAGCGTGTCGCGGTCGCCGTACTGGGCGGTTCGGTGGCCCTCGCCCGAAATTTGAATGAGGTTCTCGTGCTCGGGAACTACGAGCGAATCGCCTTCGGCCATGATGTAGTTGAACTTGCCTTTGGGCGAGAGAAGGGCCTGGCGCAGCTCCACGACCACATTGGGCGCCCCTTCGCGGTAGAGCTGGGCGTTGCTCAGGTCGGCGAAGCCGGTGGCTCCGCCCGCGCGAATCACGAGTGAACTCAAACGCTCGTCGTAGCTGCTCAGGGCATAGTAGCCCGGGTACTTGACCTCTCCGCCCACGTACACGAGCTTTTGCAGGCTGTAGTTGGGCTTCTGGCGAACCACCACTTGGTCGTAGGGCTGCAGTTTGAAGCTGAGCGCCTCGGCCTGCACCTCCAGGTTTTGGGCAAATTCTGCGGGCACGTCGAGGGTAAAGAGCTCGGCGCGGCGGCGGCGCGAGGCTTCGGTGTTGACGCGGCTGACCTCCACGCGGCTGAGGTCGGCGTCGAGCTTGGCTCCGCCGGCCATGCGCAGCACGTCGCCCAAGGTTAGGCCCTCGGCGTAGGCCACGTTGACGGGCTGGCGAACCGATCCGCTAACCGCGACGGCTAGGCCCTCGCCCAAGTCGGGGTTCTCGAGCACGTACAGATGGTCGCGGTTGCTCAGTTCGGCCTGGGTAGGGTTGACAAACACCTTGGTGCGGCTGCGGTCGACGCGCTCGCGCAGCACGTAGCCCTGGCTGCGCAGGGCTTTGTCGCTGTAGCCTCCGGCCAAGGCGACGAGCTGGGCGGCTTGGAGACCGGGGGTGTAGGCGTACTGCCCGGGGTAGCGCACGGCACCGTAGACTTCGACGTAGTCCACCAACGTGGTATCTAGAGCGCTGACCTTGAGTCGGTCGCCCGGCTGCACTTCGGTACTGGCGGCTTTGGCCACGGGCACGTCGACCAGGCTGCGCTGGCTGCCGGCAGGACGCACCAGCTGCACCGCGACGGTATTGGCGTCTTCGGTGAATCCGCCGGCGTAGGCGATGAGGTTTTGCACGCTCTCGCCCGGAATCACCTCATAGGTCATGGGGCGGCGTACGGCGCCCTCCACTTTAGAGCGTGGGCCTACCGGCTCGACCACCAAGTGGTCCCCGTCTTGGGTGTAGATCAGGGTGGCGGTACCGGGCTGGGTCAGGTAGCTGTAGAGGTCGAGGGTTTGCACCGTTTTGCCTCCGCGCACCACGCGCACGCGGCGCATGGAACCGAATTCGGTGGGTCCGCCGGCGGCCGCAATGAAGTTGAAGGCGCTGTTGGTGGCGGGCAGCGTGTAGGTTCCGGGCTTTTGGACTTCGCCGGCAACGTTGACCGAAATGCTGCGGGCAAAGTTCAGGGCGAGGTGCACCTGGTTGCTGGCCAAGTTAAAGTTGGAGGCCAAGCGCTTGTTGATGGCTTCGTCGGCTTGGGCAAAGGTCATTCCGGCTACGTTGAGGCGCCAGAGTCCCGAGAATTCGATGAATCCACGGGCGTCGACCTTGAGGGTTTTGCTGACCAGGGCGGTTCCGTAGACCGTGACGGTGAGTTCGTCACCGGGGCCTATAAGGTAGCTGGCCGGAGCCTGCACGACTTCGTTGCCTTGGGTGTAGGGTTTGAAGTCGGCGCGCTGAAAGAAGTCCATGCCAAAGATGTCGCTGCTGTCTTTGACTTCTTTGGGTTGGGCCAAGCGCTGGTTTTTGGGCTGCTGGGGCTCTTTGGACTTTTCGCCGTCTTGCTTCACTTCAGCCTTAGGACTCAGTTTAGCCACCCGCTCTTTGAACTTGGCGGCTTCTTCAGGAGGCAGGCCCATGGACGTAGCCATGGCTTCGGCGTCGGCCTCGCTGAGGCCCTGCGCCTTTCCGCGGGCAATGATTTGCTGGATTTGGGCGTCGCTCATCTGGTCGACGCTGACGTTGCTGAGGTTCTGGGCAGATAGGGTTGTGCCGAGCGCAAAGGCCATTACGGCCAAAAAACGGGGGAAACGCATGGTTTGGAGCATTTGGCGCAAAGATACGTCTTTAGCTCGTGGCCGAAGGGTTGGCTATTGGGTCAAGCCCTCCCCCGTTTTAGCCGACCTCAAAATTTTGAAATCCGGTTATAACCGAATGCCTGCAGCTCGAGCAGGAGGGTGGCGCCCGTGAAGACGTTCACGCTCTTGAGGTTGTAGCCGTTTGCGCGCATGGGGCTGCTGGTCCCCGCCGGGTCGTACCAGTGGTTCCAGTTGTAGGTCTGGGTCAGCAGGGCCTTGACCCAAAAGAGCACCGGACCGCGGCGCTCGCTGTAGTTCACGCCAAGGCTCGACTCGACGTACTTCTTGGTGAAGTCAAAACCATACCAGGTCCCAACCCAGGGAACCCGACGTTCATAGAGGATATCATTGTTACGGGCAATGCGCTCATAGGTGAAGCCGATTCGCTTGTTCTCCTTGACCTTGTCTAAATTCAATATCCATTGGTTGCTTCCAGAACCAATACCTGCGCCTAAATACTGTCCTGAATTTGAAGGGGATCCATCATAAAACACAGCATAGCCGAATTGCGTGCGGTTAAGCATTTCCTTGGCCCCTTCAAACTGTGCCATCTCGTAAGTAAAGTCCCAGTATTCCTTCATACCGTCCACCGGCTGCAGCTTGCGCACACCCCACATGTAGCCCCGCGAGTGGTCAGGACTTACAATTAGATCCTCAAGGTCGTAGCGATTGTCGTCAAAGCCATATTCACCGTAAAATTCTGCGTGCGACTCAGGCATCACATAGCGAATGAAGGCGCTAGCCATTTGGTTCACCCCTACCTGAGTTCCACCACCTCCCCCACGAAACGGATTGGAAAAAAATAAGGCAACGTAATCTGAATAGTTAGGATTAGTTACCGGTCCATCGGTGAATACAACCCTTGTAATTCCAAGACTAAACCCTGGCAGGATTTTGGGACTGAACACTCCAACCGCTCCAGTCCATACCCTGAATGTGGTATCTAGGCCTGGTACTGAAAAAACTGGCGAGAGAGAGCTTCCATCTCCATTTGGACCCACAGTGTATTGAAAGCCTGAATGCATCAGTTTACCCGTGAGAAATTGACCCTCGAGCGTGCCCCACTTCGTCTTCAATGGCTTGTTGCTCTCTACACTAAAATGCTTCATTCCGGGTGCATTTTCACTTAACATTACAGTTGAAAATCGCCCTGGCCCCCATGCGACATTGGCATTTGAGAGTCCAATGGAAAGAAAATCGACGTTGAACTTAAGGTAGCTTTGGCCGGCGCTAGAACGTCGATACGGATCTGTTCCAAACCGATCGGGCAAATCACCCCTCCAACGACGCACACCAGGTGCAGGCAAATCCTGGTTCTGCGCATACACCATTTCGGGAGCAAACTGAAATTCCACTAATCCCTTGTAGAGGCGTCCGTAGACCCCCGCACTGGCGTACAGCTGCAGGCCTTTATTGGGAATCATGGGGCCGTCTTGCCAGCCGTAGTCGTGGTGGCTGTTGAACTGCACCCGGGTGACGACCGGCACGGCGCGCAAGTAGGCCAAGTCCTTTACTTTGAGCTGGGGCACCAACGGCTTGAGGGTATCGTCGCCGGCTAACGTGAAGTCGTACTTCGTGTCGAAACCGTAGGGGTCCGTGAAGCCAAGGGCGCGCACGGCGTTCACCGGGCGCACGCAAAAACTGCTCGACGTGGCGGGCACGCTGCCCCAAAGCTGCGCACGCCGCACCGCGTCGTTGAGGCCTTGATTGAGGAGCGAAACCGACTGGGCATTCATTGCCACAAGGCCAAAACCCATAAGTGCTGTATAGAACCGGCGCATAAAGATAATTTGGCCCGAAGATACTCCAGCGCGAGACCTTGGCTCAAACAGCGGGTGTTTGCGGGCGGTTTTGCTTAAGGATTGCATCGATTTTGAAACCTGAGTGGTTAAGATCTAGGCTAGTTTTGTAGGGTGCAAAAAGTTCGATTGCTAGCGGTTCTAGGATGCCTTTGGGGGCAATGGTGGGCCGCACGCGCCGACACCCTGTGGGTACCCAATAAATACCTTGCTCGCGATACAGGTCGGGCATGGGTAATTTGTAATGCTCCGCTCAATATGTGGACGGAGACCCAGCGAAGCAGCGCAACGTACTTGGCAAACGACCTTGAGGTTTGGGCGCTCAGCACGGTAGGAATCCCGCCCATTGGGCAGTCTTTTACCGTGGTTAGTAGTGCAGGAACAACGTGGACCTGGACATTTACCAACCTCCCGCACCTGCAAATCGACGCACCCAACGGCATTGCCGACGAACCCAAAACCGCCACGAGCTTTGCATTCTGCAGCCCTCAGGGCGACAGCGCTTCAGGATGGATGGGGGTTGAATTCCGCGGCGCAACCAGCCAACTCTACCCCAAGAAATCACTAGACGTAGAGCTTTGGACCACCAGCGCGGGCGACGAAACCTGGGACCTAAGTTTTCTCGGCATGCGCAGCGACGACGACTGGCACCTTTTTGCACTTTACAACGAGCCGGCACGTTTCAATAACTACGTGGGTCACAAATTGTGGCGCAGCATAGCCAGGGTACCGTATTCAGACGCCGAGCCTGAGGTGTACTTAGGGATCGATCAAGAATACGTCGAGGTGTTTGTAAATGGTTCCTATCAAGGCAGTTACCTGCTCACGGAGCAACTTGACCGAAAGCAGCTCAAGCTCAAAAAGCACGACGGCACTGTGCGCGGTTATATGGCAAAAGGAGTGGACAACGATTACGCCACGTGGATGTCAAATCCCCTATGGTGCTGCGACAACAGCAGCGAGTACTGGCTTGGATTTGAACGAATGTACCCCGACGAGGTCATCGAATGGCAGCCGATGTACGAACACATAAATTACTTGGTCAATTCCCCGGGTCCAGCCCTGTGGAACGATCGGGGTGCCCATTTCAGTGTGGCGAACAGCATTGATTGGTTTTTGCATGTTAATGCACTGTATGCCCTCGACAACACGAGCAAGAACGTGATTTGGGCGCGCTACGACGCCGGACACCCCTTCTTTTTAGTTGCATGGGACCTTGACGGCATCATGGGTACCAACTGGAACGGGGAGTGGATCAATGAGACCAACGGCATCCTAAGCAATCCGTTTTTTGACAAAATGAAGCAAGATTGCCGGGTGGGCGGTTGGGTAGACCAAATGCTGCAGCGCTACGACCAGCTTAAGAACCAAGGATTCATTAACGACAGCGTCGTGGCATGGATTGAGTCTGCGCATCTGCTTTTAAGCACCAACGGAGCCTACGCAAGAGAGTCCACGGTTTGGGGTTGCGATCCGAGCTACCTCAACGCTCATCGGGAGTGGCTGCAGCGCCGTCTTTCCTACCTAGACCAGCACCTACCGCTTTTATGTCCAAGCCTTATCGCAACCAAAAACACGATGAAGATTGCACCGAATCCTTCCAACTCCGCGGCCGAGTTGCAGTGGTTGGGTCATTATTCCGTCGACATTCGCATTGTCAACAGTCTGGGCCAAACTGTGGGTGGGGTTCGCGTGACAGCCGAAACTACGCCGCTGCCTGAGTTGCCTACGGGGATTTACCACCTCATTACCGAAGAGGAGTATCCGAAGTCGGTCAAATGGGTAGTGCTTCGGGCAAATCCTTAGCCGGAGGCTCGAACTTGGTCACCGCAAGATAGCCCATCGCCAGGGCGATGTAGGGCATGGGGTCTCCGATGGTTCCGATTAAGAAAAAATTGAACAAGAATACGTTGACGGTGGCGCGCCAGTAGGAGTTGGTGAGGTAGGGCAAGGCGATCCAGTGCCGAAACAGCACGGCGATGAAGGCAAGGGTTCCGACGACGCCCACTTCGAGAAAGAGGCCGGCGGCAAAGGCCGTGGGGCGAATGCCCTTGAAGAAGCCCTCGTTGAACTCGAGGAAGTAGTAGATTTCAAACGAGTTAATGCCCATGTCTTCCATGGCCCACACGCTGCTGACGGGCCAGCTGCCCATCCCGGCGCCCAGGGGGTGCAAGATTCCGTACTTATAGGCCGACATGATGCTGAAGAGGCGGTGGCCCGACTCGTTCATCAGGGTCATGTAGATGTCGTCGGTTTCCCA
>JACCDM010329802.1_pt1 | contig 10380 bp, 14 predicted proteins | sample 7445851 | NCBI WGS metagenome assembly JACCDM01 (sample SAMN15323438, study PRJNA562643) | freshwater metagenome | isolation source: river surface water | place: USA:Blue River Watershed | collected 2017-08-16
AAAAAAAAATCATTTTTTTACCACGCGGCACCATGAAATGGTGCATGAATCACAATATGACATCTCTTCAGAGAGTAAGATCTCGACCAGTCGTGATGAAGTCGACGATTTCATCTGTCGTGATGTTGTCCGCAGTGAGGTCGGCTCTGGCGTTACTGGTCTTGGTGATGATGGCGCACAACTCGTGTAAAAACCTCCAGCAGTATTTTTTGAACATCCAGATGATTTCTTCGTCAGAAACCCACACATTGATGAGGCGTGGATCGCAACCTCTCAAGCGACGATGAGCACGCACTCCATCGCAGAATCGCTTTTTGTAAGCACCGTCCAACCTGCGGAACTCCCGCACAGAAATATCTGTCATGAAAAGATGTTTTTTGTGAGTTCCTGTTCTGAGACGTTGAACAACCAACTCAAAGATAACCGCAAACAAATACCGCCGAAACAATTCCTCATGTTCCATCTCGGTGATTTCCCTCTCGACGGTGTCTGTCTTGGTGTCCGTCTCGGTGGTGTCTGTCTCGGCGGTGTCCATCTTGGTGGTGTCCAGACTAGACTTTGCTAAAAAAAAATCAATATTTTTTGTGCATATCATGCGGTTATCACGCGAACATCATGCAGTCATCCTATTATCTCACCGCTCTCAAAGGATCGCCAATATGTTTTTGTGGAATGGTCGTTTGTGAAATAACCGGTAAATAAAGTCTGGTTTGATTCCACTATCTGATAAATAGGCAACATTTTAATATCATCATCGAAAAATTCAAAGTATGTATACATAACTATTAGATCATTATCTCCCACCATTTTTACTTGGTCTGTCTTATTTACTATAAGAAACATGCTAAATATGTATGAATTTTGATTAATGTATCTATGTATTTCACTGGGTGCTTCATGTTTCCCGTGTCCTTCATGGTGTGTTTGACTCTGTGGCTTATATGTAACAGCAACCATGGAGTTTCCATAGCATGATGAAACAATCACAAGTAGGCTGCATAATAATCGGTATTCGAAATTGCTGATTTTATGACCATATGACGAGATAGCTTTAGTAACGGTATGGCAAATATCGTTGTGGTCGAGTAATCCAAGTTCTACCCATGCGGCATGATTGTTGCCTTTTTTTCTAATAATACACAATAATTTGCGTTTAAAATCTTCATACTGCGATTGCATATCCTCCATTAGCGCAAAAATGCTTGTGTGACTTTGCGTTGTGCGACTTTGCGTTGTGAGTAGGATTGCGAAAAAAAAATCATTTTTTTCACAATCCAATGTCATCCTGCGGCACGTGGGGCGCGTCATCTCCGATGCGGAAAATCTCCGATGCGGAAAATTTCCTCCAGAGTCAGAAAGCTGTGGAATTCGATGTAATCGATGATCTCCCAGATCGTGATGTTATCCTTGGTGACTTTGACAGTGAGGGGATGGAACTTGTTGATGTTGGCGCACACCACATCGATAAACATCGGGCTGTACTTGTGGAGCAGCCAAGCGATATCGTGGTTGGTGATCTTCACCTGGGTGACATATGACTTGCATTCTGTCATCTGACGGTAAACCCACACCCCCTCGTAAAACCACTTTTTGGTGCGAGTATCCAACGCGTAGAACTCCCTCAAAGTAATCCCCATCTTGAGGAGATCCTTTTTGGCGATCGATGTCCTGAGACGTGCAGCATATACATCAACGAAGACCGGAAGCAAATAAACCAGAAACCAGGTTTCGAGATCCATCTTGGTGGTGTTCATCTTGGAGTCTAGACCAGAGAGTGTTCAGACTAGACTTCGACAAAAAAAAATCAATATTTTTTGTGCGTATCAATATTCGAACACTGATTCATCAGTATTCGAAAATACATCTATCATGGAATTAGATTCATCGGATGTATCGTCGATATCGAGTTCATTAAACAGTTCGATTAGTTTATCGCAAAAAACGCTCATTTTATCATCATCAGATAAATCGCATATAACATCTTCACATATCAAATCCGTGTATATTACATTATGCGGCATTCGAACACTATATATTTCGTTCATACCCGTGTTTATTTTTATGCTCCGATTATCAACCATACTACAAACTAAATCCGCAAATGGTATTCTACATCTATCATATTCGACCGCAATGAATCGATTTATTTTACTAAAAATAGACACACATGCCTGATATAATGATTGATCCACCAGAACATAGAGTTCTCCGATACCATTTTTATCTAGTCGTTGATTAAACATATTCGTAATCATATCCTTGCCATTTAAAATTACATATACCAATCCTAATGATATTGCATCACATTCTACGCCATTAATACGGCAAATATCGATTGGCTGGTTCATGTTTTGATACGTCAATATAATTCAATATTTATATTGAATTAATCAGATTCATATTCGGATTCCTCCACGGATCCACTTGCTTCACTGGATTCATCCGAGTCATCAGTTTCGTCTGATTCATCCAAATCCTCCGAATCCTCCGATGAATCATTCCGACTTTCAACCTTTTTATAAATATCCATATAAGATTTGTAGTTTCTCTCATCATTAACATCTTCGACATTATAATTGTCACCGAGTCTTTTACGCAGATCACGATGCCGCCGTGTGTGATGTTGTTTAATTTCTATGCGTTTTGGTTCTTCGCAATTTTTGTGTTGTGTGGCGACATTGTCCACATTTCGGCAATATTTTATCCAAAGTAATCTTTGCTCTTCAAAATCAGGAGAAGATTCATCCCCAGACGACATCACAATAAATACATATTTGATTCCAGATTCGTTAATGCATTTTTTAATGATGTCCAGAAACGCATCTTGCGGATGTTTATTCGAAAATCTGAGTTGATTAAATACAACAACATTATAGTTACACTTATATGCAATATGCAAAGCTTTCTGTATAGTTTTTAGTGTTACATCATAATGCATATCCATTTCGTAGAGTTCTTTATTATCCTGTATAATAGTCGATGGACGATTAGGAAGTGTTATTGATAATATATCGAGATTAAATGTTTCGTCAAGTGTTCTATAGTCCGCATCTTTGAAGACTGTAACGTCCTTCGTATAAATTAATGTGCCTGGTTTTAGCGGGTAATTTTCGTTTTCGACGCGTTTAAGTGCTTTTCGGTAATTAGAACGTCTACATATTTCAGCCTCGATTGTATTATTGCCTGTGTCGACGCCGCCGCCTTTGTTTGTATAACACGAATGGTTAATAAGCAATGTTGTTCGGGATTTCGCGATTAGTTGTTTGCATAAATTTAGGGCGTCCATGTCCGTAACATGGCATTTAGCATTATCTGATTTTTCGGCACTTTTATGTTTATGTGAATCAGATTTATGAATGGATATCTTGCCGTTGTAATGTGGGGCTCGTTTAACGGTGTCTTCCCAACATTTTCTGCGAACCTCAATATCTAATAATACATTTTCGGCCATCCGCGTATTTACATAGCCTCCGAACCCGTCCATGTTTTATAAAAAAATGCTAAATTCTTCTTTAATATAAATTATCTTGAATCAATATTTTATCATCAAATCATTCTTGGAACAAATCATATTAAATCATTTTTGAAACCAATCATATTAAATCCGTCTTAGAGACAATTATGCCAATATTTTTGCGACACGATCGTAACTAAATCCTTTTGACACCAACCAATTTGTTAATTCTGTTTTATTTGGATCGCTAGTTTCGATTTTCGGGACAACGATTGCGCGATTAAAAATATCAATTGTTGCAATTTGCTTTTCTGTTAATTCAATATCTTTAAATTTTTTAATAACTGTTTTAATTCCGACTCTGGGCGTTTTGTCACAGAAATCACATCCCAACATTACGGAAATTTTAAGAAGATCATCATGCGTTAATTTATTCGTCAATTTAAGATCATCAATATTATACAAAACCATGATGGTTTTTTTCGACACGATTTCATATCGAATCACATAGTCAGCCCCATACAGAAATGCATCGGCGTCATTAGTCAAAACATAATCGACCTTATTTAATTTAAATAATTCGGAACATACATGTTCCGCGTCAAAGCCATCAGGCGCCACAACCCATGGAATACCCATCAGCGATAATAATTGCTTAGTATCTTTAATTATATTGTTGAAGTCCAATTTAGGACGGTCTGAATTAGCGCGCCTCATCAGTTCATCTTTTTTCTCAGGTACCGCTATGGGTGAATCAAAGACATAAATTTGATTAATATTGTGTTTTTGGAATTTCGTGATCATTAATAGTAAGTAATTAATATGGACGGTTGAATTGCCGTCTGCATCAGTTAAACTATGTGTATTTGGCATCCCCAATAATGATCTATACAATAGTGGCATACAATCGACTGCGATTGTCGAATCTTCGATATCGTTTAAAGAAATTTTATGGCCCTTAAACAACTTGAAGAATTGTTTGATCCCCATCGCTATGATTGGTAAAACATAAATTCAATTTATAAAACATGCGGGATGGATCCATATTGAAGATAAAAATCATTTGATATAAAAATGGAAGAGGACCATTATACATCGAGTGATTATGATACGGACGATGAGGAAAAACAACGTCGTGAAATGGATACACAAAATGAAATGATTGATGAATCGCGAAATGTAATGGCTAGTTTTGTTAGGCAACCTATTATTGAACTTCTCAAAAAAACGAATCGAATTCAAATGGAAAATGACAACATAAATAATGTAGCTGAACAGCGAGCTGAACAGATCGCTGAACGGCGTGTAAATCACATTAATATTGAAATGCCTGACTGCGATAAAGTATACAACATTTATTTAGATGTTGTGGATTGTGATTATGTTTCAAAAATTAGAAATGCGAATATCGCAATTGTTCATAATACCGTTAGAAAACTCATCGATTCAGTTTATTTGTATGCCAGCGAGATTGAGAAAGAATTTAATATTCCGATAAAAATCAATTTGCACAAAGATACCATTTATTTGCATTATAATGATCAATATAGAATCGGTATTATATGTAACGAATATTCTTTTGAAGAGTTTACTAACAAATTCAGAAATGTTAGATATAATTGATATGTTAGATATGATTGATATGTTATATATGATTGATGTACCAGACGAATGTGTTTACGCATATTACGCATATTATGCATATTATGCATATTATGCATATTATGCATATTATGCATAATATGATAAAATTGAATTTTTTTTTATGAATAGCAACCGTCACTTGTTTCAGTGAAAATGCAACGCCAATTGCCAGCTTCATGTGCTAGCCGCCGATCGCCATCCCGTGATTCGTTCATTTCATTCGTGGAATCGACGCGATCACGACCAAGATCGCCATCATTGCATTCACGTAGAAGCTCTAGTTTGAGTAGCAATCGTCCATCCAGAAGTGGACATGATTGCAGGAGACACCGTGATGATTCACGTGAGAAACGCCGTGAGAAACGCCGTGAGAAACGCCTTGAGAAACGCATTAAACGCCTTGAGAAACGCATTAAGAAACGCTTCGAGAAACGCCTTAAGAGACGCTTTGAGAAACACTTTGAGAAACACATTAAACATCTTGAGGAACTCGAAAACAGTCTTGAACGTTGTGTGGACGTAAGCGTTGAATGTAGAGAATCAGAATCTGATGCTCCTGATGTTTCTGTTGAGCATGATGCTCCCGTTGAGCCTGATGTTTCTGTTGAGCATGATGCTCCCGTTGAGCCTGATGTTTCTGTTGAACAGAAAGAACCAGAGTCTAATGTTTCTGTTGAGCATGATGCTCCCGTTGAGCCTGATGTTTCTGTTGAGCTTGATGCTCCTGTTGAACAGAAAGAACCAGAGTCTAATGTTTCTGTTGAGCCTGATGCACCTGCTGAACATGATGCTCCCGTTGAACAGAAAGAACCAGAGCCTGATGTTTCTGTTGAGCCTGATGCACCTGCTGAACAGAAAAAACCAGAGCCTGATGTTTCTGTTGAGCCCGATGCACCTGTTGAACAGAAAGAACCAGAGTCTAATGTTTCGGTTGAGCCCGATGCTCCTGTTGAAAGTAGCCGTGTTATTGAACGTCGTTACGAACGCGGATTCCCCTACGCTCTAAATGCTCAATTCAGGCGAAACGAACGCAGACATTACGATAGACAGCCTAAGAAACGCGAACGAGACAATGATCCAAAGATTGCCGCATCAAGATGTTACGCTAGTCCGAGACCCAAAAGATCTTGGTCTACTGACATTCGCGAAAGACTAGGTACACCAAATCCTTCAGTAACATACGTTACTCATGTTACTGAACCGAATAAGAAGTTTCTGGTCACTATCTGCCAGAATGGCGGCCAATGCTTTCCATGGTACTTCACAATAGTGTTTGTTGAATCAATCACTGTTTTTGCTTTGTATACAAAGCTTAATGGACAGCAGTTATATGTTACGGTGGGTTCCAAGAACAAATGTTCTGGGAATTATTCGATTATCAAGACAACAATATTACAACATGTGCAATCTTGTATGTATGACAGAAATTGCACGTCGCCATTATGTCTTCGCAAACATGACTTTATCGATAACTTGGACAGCAGAAAAAAAAATGCAGTTTTTCAAAAAATGTACAGTAGGATTGAGGAATTTGTTAACTCATATCCGGATGGTGAATTATGTGTTTACTACCAACACCCTGACGACCAAACACCACCAGATGACTATGTCATTGGACAATCAAGCATCACTAACCATCACAATTTTAAATTTTCGATCGATCCAGATGTTTTTGACATGACTGATGGTTCATTCAATCCCAGCATTCCCGACATGTCGAGAATGAACAGAATGCCCTACTATTAGATCACCTCGTGTGATTTTTTTTATATTTGTTTGATTAATAAATTCGAGAATATTGTAAATGGGTGTTTATTTGGAGCAGTGATCCGTTTATCAATTAAAAATGGTTTAAAATGGTTATAAGAAGCATCATCAACAATAATTGTCACTATAATATTATAATGCAGAGAAATTTGGGCGGTGTTGTAGTATATTTGTGAGAGATTAACGCCAGATGCCGTTAGTTGCTCCATAGCATTATGTATTTTATTGGATAATACAACCCGATTTATAGTATGATACGGATGTTTTTTGTATGAATCATCCACTATGGATCCATGTTGTGAGTTATCACCCACTATCGATCCATGCTGTGAGTTATCATCTAGTATGGATCCGTGTTGTGATTCAGGCGTTATACACATGTCTAATTTTTGTCTATATACCAATAACTCATATTCAATTTGATTTTTGTTAAGTGTATTTGCATATTCTATGGATTTTGGGCCATTATATAATATGATATTATCTTTTGTGAATGGAGTTAAATATGGGTTTATTTCGAAGCAATATGTGTAAATAAGTATGATAATCAAAACAATAATAATCTCATACATTTTTTTCGACTTGATTTAAATATTTAGATTGATTTAAATATTTTAAATGAAATTTTATATAAACCTAAATATAAAATATGCCGTCATTAAGTGATTTGTGGCGTGATCATAGCGCATTGGTGGTAGTGACACTATTAGTAGTTGTATTGGCATTAGCAATGTACACAGGTCATTTGGCCAAAATGACGTATAGATTAAAACATATGATGGATAAATCGGTGGCACCTGCGGCACCTCCAACCGTGGCGCCAGTTGTTCCAGCACCGACTCCAGCACCAACTCCGGTTAAAGCGTAAACCAAAGTTCATACAGTATGTCAAATATTATACGTCAAATATTATACATCAAATAAAATTGAATGATATTTTTTTTAAATACATAATTCATAACATATTGAGGCACAACATATATGGAACAACCAGAACTCAATGAAGAACAATATTATGCGTTAGAATCATTTAAAAATGGCCATAATTTATTTATAACTGGTCAAGGTGGTAGTGGCAAATCATTCCTAATTTCGGAAATGATAAAATATAATCAAAATAACCAGTGTAGCGAACACACATATGGAAAAAAAATGGTTATTACTTCGAGCACTGGTATTTCAGCATCACTAATTAATGGAATCACATTTCATTCTTTCGTCGGAGTAGGACTGAGCGAAGAAGCAGATATTAAAAAAGTCAACAAACCTGCGCAAATAAGATGGAATGAAACATCTATATTAATTATTGACGAAGTATCGATGCTAACAGCCAAATTTTTCGACTTGGCAAATAATGTTGGCAAAAGAGTCCGAAACAACAACAAGCCATTTGGTGGTATTCAAGTAGTTTTACTTGGTGATTTCTTACAACTTCCGCCGATCAATGGAAACTTTATATTTCATTCTTCAGCTTGGGACGAATGTAAGCTGAAAATAATTTACTTACGTAAAAATATGCGACAAAGTGACGAGGATTTCTACGAAATTTTGCGAAATATTCGCGTCGGGAAATGCACAGGTGAATTAAGAAATATCATTAGCGATTACGTAAGACTTCCGAATAAGACATTGGAAATTAAACCAACTAAACTATATCCAAAGCGCAAATCGGTTAATGATATCAATATAGCAGAATTGCGCAAATTACCTAATATTTCCATCCACACAGCTCTGTGGGGATATTTTAACCCGATGTTATATAATTTCGACAACTTCGATTTCAATGAATTGGATTTACAAATTTGTCCGCTGACAGACGATGATAAATTACTTTGGGCTAATTTACAGATTATGTATCAATTACCAATTGCGGTTGGCGCGCAAGTGATGCTAACTAAAAATTTAAATTGTTTAAATAATTTGGTAAATGGCAGCCGCGGAGTTGTATTGGCGCAAACAAAAGATTACATCACCGTTAAATTCATGTCTGTAAATGGCAATGAAAACATACATTCCGTTGTCCCCGAATTTTTAGTGGTTAAAGTATCCCCGAAAAAAACCCTCGTTGTTAAACAATTTCCGCTATTATTAGCATACGCAAGCACTATACATAAATGTCAAGGCATGACATTAGATTGTGTGCAAATGGATTTAAGCGAATGTTTTGAATACGGTATGGTTTACGTCGCACTTAGTAGGGTTCGCACGCTTGAAAATTTATATATCGAAAAAATAAATTTTGATAAAATCAAAGCACATCCAGAAGCTGTGAACTTTTACAAACAGTTATCATATCAATCATAAGATTCTTTGTAGTTTGGTATCGTATTACGAATCGCTAAATTAGAAAAATATATTTTTTTCTCCATCCTAATATATTACACAATATCAATCCGCAACAAACTTAAATTATCATTCAGTAACCATCATGGGATTTGTCGAACAATTTTATTGGTCCATTGTTATTGTGTTCGCGATTATATTCATTTATTGGCTTCGTGCAAACGTTAACATAACATCCACGCGGCGACTGGAATATTTAGTTAAAGAACGATTCAAAGCGTTCCGCGACGGTTCCGCAGAATTGCAAAAATATGATTCGAATGATATTATTGTTAAACACGTTAATATTATTAGGATAGATAGAGAACATATAATGGCAAACATAACATATAAGACAAAAGATAGCGAATATACGACAAAGAGTTATACATACAAATTGTCGAAGTTATGTGGGATGGTTGATCCATTTTGTATAAATATTTCATAGGTATAAGACATATGGATGAAACATATGGATAAGGCATACGAAATATAAATAATATATAGGCGTAATATATATTTTTCACGATGCCGTATATAACATTTTCATAATGAAAAAAAATCAGCAAAAACAAACTCTCTACGCACTAATAAAATTACGTGATTTGTACTGTCGATAGAGACTAAGCAATGCAATACGTTGCTCACGACTATAATTAGATAAATTAAATCGGTTTTCTAAAATTGTTAGAACTGTGCCGATATATGTTGTGTAAAATTTAACATGTTTAATATCTCTAAAATTTTTCGGTAATTCACACACAAGTTGTATTTGTATTTCTTCATCTGACATTGATTCATCCATCAACTTACGTTCAATCGCACGTTGTAACATCACGCGCAATTGAATCACTAACTCTAAATTATCTGCAAACTTACATAACCCTTCATGGTTTTTTCCTGGGATCAATACCTGGTCCAGAAACGCCTGCTTACCCGAGTTATATGAAAACGCCAATAGTCTTGTCAGTGGTCCAACGTCGTTGGGATCAAGTTCCACGTCGTGAACGGTCTCAACTGGATGGTTGTTCGATAAATTCTGACCCATTCTTGCAACCAAGTTTGCTTGCATCTTAGAAATAAAAAATCATTTTTTTTTAATTAATCCAAAACAACTACTGATTGATATGTCATGATATAATTAACCTTATATGACATATAAAAAAACAATGGTCCGATTACTCGTTATCACT
>JACCDM010893348.1_pt1 | contig 10380 bp, 8 predicted proteins | sample 7445851 | NCBI WGS metagenome assembly JACCDM01 (sample SAMN15323438, study PRJNA562643) | freshwater metagenome | isolation source: river surface water | place: USA:Blue River Watershed | collected 2017-08-16
CCATCTGACAGTTTACTTGTTTAATGTTAAATTCAAATATTTTAATAGTTTTGCTCCATAAAATATTTAGAAAAAAATAAATAATATGTTAAATTTCATCTAAATTAGTTTGCGTTAAACCGCCAAACGGATGATCCAGTAGTTCGCAAGTTGGCATGTAGTTGGCTGGATGACGATGTGGATTACATGCGACGGCGATAAGTTCTTCGAATATAGCACTGGCTAGTTGGTTGGCCAGATGTTTTTTGTGGTGGTGTGATTTGTAGTATGGCTGATCCATTTTATTATCATATAAAACATACAAATGCCATGGCTTATCTAGATTATCTTTTACTATTTGTGGTGTAATGTTTGGGTTTTCTGAAATCTTGCTCCAATCCCATGGTTTATCTGGATTGTTTTGAATGATATCCCATGTAATATTTGAATTATTTGAAATACCAAACCATCTCCATGGTTTATCTGGATTATTCTGGATGATATCCCATGTGATGTTCGGATTTTGTGAAATACCAAGCCAACTCCATGGTTTATCTGGATTATTCTGAATAATATCCCATGTGATGTTTAGGTTTTGTGAAATGCGCAGCCAGTCCCATGGCTTGTCAGGGTTATTCTTAATAATTTCCCATGTGATATTTGGATGTTCTGAAATTGCGCACCAATCCCATGGTTTATCTAGATTATCCTGAATAATTTCACATGTGATATTTAGTTTTTTTGAAATATAATACCAGTCCCATGGCTTGTCAGGGTTATTCTGGATTATATCCCATGTGATGTTTGGGTTTCGTGAAATACCATCCCAATTCCATGGTTTATCTGGATTATTCTGAATAATATCCCATGTGATATTTGAGTTTTTTGAATTTCTGTACCAATTCCATGGCTTGTCTGGCTCGTTCTGAATGTTATCCCACGTGATGTTTGAGTTATATGAAATATGGTCCCAATTCCATGGTTTATCTGGATTATTCTGAATAATCTCCCATGGGATGTTTGAGTTATATGAAATAAGTCTCCAATCCCATGGTTTATCTGGATTGTTTTGAATGATATCCCATGTGATATTTGGATTATATGATATTCCGTACCAATTCCATGGTATATCTGGATTGGCGTGAATGATGTCCCATGTGATCCTCGGGTTACCTGAAATATAATACCAATGCCATGGTTTATCGAGATTGGCTTGAATGATTTCCCATGTGATGTTGGGGTTACATGAAATTATGTGCCAATTCCATGGTTTATCTGGATTGGCGTGAATGATATCCCATGTGATACATGGTTTTTCTGAAATCCGGTACCAATCCCATGGTATATCTGGATTGTCACTAACTAAATCCCAGAAAGTATACATCATTTGACGGTTTACTTGTTTAATGTTAAATTCAAATATTTTAATAGTTTTATGTTTCATGAAATATACGGAAAAAAATAAACATGTTAAATTTCATTTAAATCAGCTTGACTAAGATCGCCAAACGGATGATCCAGTAGATCGCAAGTTGGCATGTAGTTGGCTGGATGACGACGTGGATTACATGCGACGGCGATAAGTTCTTCGAATATAGCACTGGCTAGTTGGTTGGCCAGATGTTTTTTGTGGTAGGGTGATTTGTAGTATGGTTGATCCATGTTATTCCAAGACAGAATATACCAATCCCATGGTTTATCTGGATTATCTTTAATAATTTGAGGCGTAATATTTGGGTTTTGTGAAATACCACGCCAATACCATGGCTTATCTGGATTATTCTGAATATTATCCCATGTTATGTTTGAATGTAATGAAAGACCCTGCCAATTCCATGGCTTATCTGGATTGTTTTGAATAATATCCCATGTGATGTTTGGATTATATGAAAGACCCCGCCAATTCCATGGCTTATCTGGATTGTTTTGAATAATATCCCATGTAATGTTTGGGTTTAGTGAAATTTCGCGCCAATCCCATGACTTATCTGGATTGTTTTGAATAATATCACATATGGTGTTTGGGTTTCGTGAAAGACCCTGCCAATTCCATGGCTTATCTGGATTGTTTTGAATAATATCACATGTGATATTTGGGTGTCGTGAAATACAAAACCAATTCCATGGTTTATCTAGATTATTTTTGATGATATCCCATGTGATGTTTGGGTTTTGTGAAATTCCGTGCCAATCCCATGGTTTATCTGGGTTATTCTGAATAATTTCCCATGTGATGTTTGGATTTAGTGAAATAGCATGCCATTGCCATTGTTTATCTAAATTATCCTGAATGAAATCCCATGTGATTAGTGGTCCACTTGAAATACGATACGATTTCCATGGGTCATCTGGAATATTTTGATTACTGTTTTGCGCAGCGGCTGATATGGCTGAAATATCATTCCAATTCCATGGATAATTTGGATTATTATGAATGATATCCCACGTGATGTGTGGACTCCCCGCGATAGAATTCCAATTCCATGGTTTATCTGGATTGTCACTAACTAAATCCCAGAAAGTATACATCATTTGACGGTTTACTTGTTTAATATTTAATTCAAATATTTTAATAGTTTTATGTTTCATGAAATATACGGAAAAAAAATTATTACTTAAAATTCATACAAATCAGCTTGACTAAGATCGCCTAATGGATGATCCAGTAAATCGCAAGTCGGCATGTAGTTGGCTGGATGACGACGTGGATTGCATGCCACTGAAATCATTTCAGAATATATGGTTTTGGCTAACTGATTAGCCAGTTGTTTTTTGTGGTGAGGCGAGCGATAATACGGTTGATCCATTTCATTAAACGAAATACTAGACCATTTCCATGGTTCATTCGAATTATCTCTTACTATTTGTGGTGTAATATTTGGATTGAGTGAAATACCATTCCAATCCCATTTTATATCTGGATTGTTTTGAATAATATCCCATGTAATATTTGGGTTTTGTGAAATTTCGCGCCAATCCCATGGTTTGTCTGGATTGGCTTGAATTATATCCCATGTAATATTTGAGCTTGATGATATACCCATCCAATTCCATTTTTCATCTGGATTATTCTGGATGAAATCCCATGTAGCATTTGAATTTTGCGATATAAAATACCAATCTAATGTTATCAATGGATTATCTTTGATATCTTGAATTATATCCCATGGAATATCTGGAGCTTGTGATATATGATGCCAATCCCAGTGTTTATCTATATTGTTTCGGATGATGTCCCATGTGATATTTGGGTTACGTGACATATGCCACCAATCCCATCGATTATTAGGATTATTCTGAATGTCATTCCAAGTGATACTTGGATTAAGTGAAATACCAATCCAATCCCATTTTATATCTGGATTGGCTTGAATAATATCCCATGTGATGTTCGGGTTTTTTGAAACATACCACCAATTCCATGGTTTATCTGGATTGGCTTGAATAATATCCCATGTGATATTTGGATTATATGAAAGACCAGTCCAACTCCATGGTTTATCTGGATTGTCCTGGATCATGTCCCACGTGATATTATTGCTAGCAGAAATATATTTCCAAGCCAATGGCCTATTTGGAATATTTTGAATGATATTCCATGGAATATCATTTCGATTAGCTGAAGCATCCAGCCAATCCCATGGTTTATCTGAATTGGCTTGAATAATATCCCATGGGATATTTGGGTTTTGCGATAAACCTGACCAATTCCAATTCATCGCTGGATGATCGCAAACTAAATCCCAAAGGGTATACATGATTTACCAGCCGCATATTAAATTCAATTATTTTATAGGATCAAAAAAAAAATATATATATATTAAAGTTCATTTAGCTCTTCTTGACGGACATTATTAAGCGGATGATCCAGTAATTCATCGGTTGACATGTAGTTAGTCGGATGGCGTCGTGGATTGCATGCCACTGACATCAGTTCAGTGAATATGGTTTTGGCTAACTGATTAGCCAGTTGTTTTTTGTGGTGGGGAGAGCAGTAATATGGTTGATTCATTGCATTACGGCTAATATCATCCCAATTCCAGGGTTTATCTGAATTATCTCTTACCATCTGTGGTGTAATATTTGGATTTATTGAAATCCACTCCCAATCCCATGGTTTATCTGGATTGGCTTGAATGATTTCAGATGTGATATTTAGGTTACCCGAAATTCCTATCCAATTCCATGGTTTATCTGGATTGTCCTGAATAATATCCCATGTGATATTTGGGTTATGTGAAATACCAGCCCAATTCCATGGTTTATCTGGATTGGCTTGAATAATATCCCATGTGATGTTTGGATTTTGTGAAATATACATCCAATTCCATGATGTATCCGGAACATTCCGGATATTATCCCAAGTAATATTTGGATTTCGTAAAATCGTTTTCCATTTCCACGATTTATCTGGATTATTTTGAATGATGTTCCATGTGATGTTTGGGTTTTCTGAAATATACCACCAATTCCATGGTTTATCTACATTATTCTGAATATCAGCTTCGGTGATGTTTTGATTGAGTGAAAGCTGCCACCAATCCCATGGTTTATCTGGATTGGCTTGAATGATGTCCCATGTAATATTTGGGTTGCGTGAAATAGCATCCCAAATCCATGGTTTATCTGGGTTATTCTCAATGATATCCCATGTAATGATTAGGCTTTCTGAAATAACGGACCAATACCATTCTTTATCTGGATTGGCTTGAATGATATCCCATGTTATATTTGGGTTTTTTGAAATATAGAGCCAATCCCATTCTATATCTGGATTGGCTCGAATAATATCCCATGTGATGTTTGGGTTTTTTGAAACATAACTCCATTTCCATGGTTTATCTGGATTGGCTTGAATTATATCCCATGTGATATCTGATCTTTCTGAAATGTTGTACCAATTCCAAGGTTTATCTGGATTGGCTTGAATTATACCCCATGTGATTTCTAATCTTTCTGAAATGATGTACCAATTCCAATCCATCGCTGGATGATCGCAAACTAAATCCCAAAGGGTGTACATAACTACTAATTTAATTTTAAATTCAATTATTTTATAGAACCAAAAAATATATATTAAAATTCATCCAGCTCTTCTTGACGGACATTATTAAGCGGATGATCCAGTAATTCATTGGTTGACATGTAGTTAGTCGGATGTCGTAGTGGGTTGCATGTCACTGAAATCAGTTCAGCGAATATGGTTTTAGCTAACTGATTAGCCAGTTGTTTTTTGTGATGAGCTGAGTAATAATATGGTTGATTCATTGCATTACTGCTAATATCATCCCAATTCCAGGGTTTATCTAGGTTATCTCTTACCATCTGTGGTGTAATATTTGGGTTTGATGAAATACACTCCCAATCCCATGGCTTATCTAGATTGGCTTGAACAATATCACATGTGGTGTTTAGGTTCCATGAAATACCACGCCAATCCCATGGTTTATCCGGATTGGCTTGAATGATATCCCATGTGATATTTGGATTTTGTGAAACCGATTTCCAATCCCATGGTTTATCTGGATTGGCTTGAATAATATCCCATGTGATATTTGAGTGTGATGAAATAGCTGACCAGCTCCATGGTTGATCTGGATTAGTTTGAATGATATTCCAAGTAATGTCGTAACTTGCTGAGATAAATAACCAATCCCAAGATTTATCAAAATTGTTACGAACAATATCCCATGTGATATTTGGGTTTAGTGAAACAAACATCTTATTCCATTCCTTATCTGGATTATTTTGGATAATATCCCAGGTGATATTTGGGTTCATTGAAATATACATCCATTCCCATGGTTTGTCTAGGTTAGCCTGAATTATATCCCATGTGACGTTTGGGTTCAGTGAAACATATTTCCAGTCCCATTTTATATCTGGATTGGCTTGAATAATATCACACGTGATGTTTTTGTTTTTTGATATATACATCCATTCCCATGGTTTGTCTAGGTTAGCCTGAATTATATCCCATGTGATGTTTGGGTTTTCTGAAATACCATCCCAATCCCATGGTTTATCTGGATTTGCCTGTATGATTTCCCATGTGATATTTGGGTTCCCTGAAATACAATACCAATCCCATGGTTTATCTAAATGTTCGTGAATTAGATCCCAGAAGGTGTACATCGCTCAAAAGTTTAATAATAATTTCAATTATTTTTAATTGAAAAAAATAAAACACTATATCAAAGAATATCTAAAGCATCTTGAATGAAATTATTTAATGAATGCGTAATATTCGAATGAACGCATTTTCGATAGAATTTATAAGTTCTTGAATGATATCCAAAACCATGACCATGGTTTATCCATGTTATCTTTAACTATCTGTGGTGTAATACTTTTTTTCATTGAAATACTATACCATTCCCATGGGTTTTCTGGATTGGCTTGAATTATATCCCATGTGATGTTTGAGTTTGTTGAAATACCATCCCAATCCCATGGTTTATCTGGATTGGCTTGAATAATATCCCATGTGACGTTTGGGTTTCGTGATATACCATACCAATTCCAAGGCTTATCTGGATTGGCTTGAATAATATCCCATGTGACGTTTGGGTTTCGTGATATACCATACCAATCCCAAGGTTTATCTAGATTGGCTTGAATAATATCCCATGTGATATTAGTCTTTATCGGAATAAATCTCCAATCCCATGGTTTATCTAGGTTATTTTGTATATCATCACACGTGATATTATCATGATATGAAAGAATCCACCAAACCCATGGTTTATCTGGATTATTCTGAACAACATCCCATGTGATGATAGGATGTTGTGAGATAAATCCCCAGTCCCAATCTTTATTTAGATTATTTCTGATGAACTCTTGTGTGATGTTTGGGTTTTGTGAAACGCCACTCCAAACCCACGGTTTATCTGGGTTGGCTTGAATGATATCACATGTGATATTGGGGTTTTTTGAAATCCCACACCAATTCCAAGGAATATGCTGATTACTCTGAATGATATCCCATGTGACAGTTGAATTTTCTGAAAAATAAAACCAATTCCATGGTTTATCTAGATTATTCTTAACGATATCCCACGTTATATTTGGATTTTGTGAAATCTTATCCCAATCCCATGGTTTATCTGGGTTATTCTCAATGATATCCCATGTAATGTTACGGTTTTTTGAAATAAATCCCCAACTCCAATCTATATCTGGATAGTTGCATATTAAATCCCATAATGTATATGTCATTTGTGATTCACCAATCGTTGATTACTTAAATAATATTATAAATATCTAAATAAAAAAATATAATCTTAACCTGAAACGCTAATGATCAACAGTGATCCGCTACTTCTTAGTTTACATGAATTCATGACTGATGCATTTTCAATAGAATTTATAAGTTAATGATTGGTATCCAATGACATGCCCATGGTTTATCCATGTTATCTTTAACTATTGGTGGTGTAATATTTTGTTTCATTGAAATACCACACCAATCCCATGGTTTATTCGGAATGTTTCGAATAATATCACATATGATGCTCGAACTTTGTAAGATACCGTACCGATTTCATAGTATATTTGGATAATCGTAATTGAATCCCACAATATGTACATTCTATGGCAGAGTCAGATATTAAATTTATTTTTATTTGTGAGAGGATCAAAAAAAGATGAGTAAGATTATTCTAACTACCAATAGTCAGACGACTTTTATCTACATGTGGACGTGATTTGTTCATCCAGTTGAATGATAACTGTTCCCAATCCCATGGTTTATCTAAATTATCTTTAATAATCTGTGGTGTGATATTTGGATTTCGTGAAATCCCATACCATACCCATGGTAAATCTGGGTTGGCTTGAATATTATCCCATGCGATGCTTGGATTATATGAAATACAATACCAATTCCATGGTTTATCTGGGTTGGCTTGAATAATATCCCATGTGATGTTTGGATTTAGTGAAATCCCACCCCAATTCCATGGTAAATTTGGATTTGCTTGAATAATTTCCCATGTGACGTTTGGATTTTGTGAAATACCCCACCAATTCCATGGTAATTTTGGATTAGCTTGAATAATATCCCATGTGACATATGAGTTTCGCGAGAAGTAATGCCAATTCAATGATGAATTATTGGGATTATTTAGAAAAATATCCAGCGGTGTGTCTGAATTGTATGCTAAATAATCCCAATCCCATGGTTTGTATGGATCATCCTTGGCGTTATTCCAAGTAATATTGGGGTTTCGCGAAACGTAGCGCCACGTCCATGGTAAATCTGGTTTGGCTTGAATAATATCCCATGTGATATTTGGATTTAGTGAAATCCCATGCCAATCCCATGGTTTATCTAGATTGGCTTGAATAATATCCCATGTGATATTTGGATTTTGTGAAATCCCATCCCAATCCCATGGTCTATCTGGGTTAGCTTGAATAATATCCCATGTGATGTTTGGATTTTGTGAAATCCCATCCCAATTCCACGGTTTATCTGGGTTATTTTGAATAATATCCCACGTGATGTTTGGATTTTGTGAAATATACCACCAATCCCATGGTTTGTCTTGGTTACGTTGAATGATATCCCATGTGATATCTTTTCGTGAAACCCAATACCAATCCCATGGTTTATCTAGGTTTCCTAGAATGATTTCTAACGTAATTTCTTGGTTATTCGTAATATGCCCCCAATTAAATGGTTTATCAGCGTGATCGCAAACCAAATCCCAAAGAGTGTACATCCTTCCTCGTTAAATAATTATGGATTCAATTTTTTTTTGTGTGGTTGTGTGGTTTGTGTGGTTTGTGTGGTTTTGCATTGTTCCACAGTTTCCTTTTTTTGCAGAAAAAAGAATCTATTATAATCTATTCAAGTCCGATTGCGATAAATCATAGAGTGGATGATTAACACAATCGCTAATAGATAAATAATTTGAAGGATGGCGTGTTGGATAACATGTGCGTTCTAATAACTCCGTATAAATTGTTTTTGATAAATTATTTGCCATATTTTTTTTATACTGGTTAGAAGTGAAAAACGGTTGGTCCATTGGGTTCTGAGAAATCCCATACCAGTTCCAACGAATTTCATTATCACGCACAACACTCGGAGTCAAGTTCGGATTAAATGATATTCGATTAATATATGCATCTTCGAATGAAACAAGATTTTCAAAATTATTAATGTGAATACTTGGGTTCATATAGATATTGTTCCAATTCCATGGAATCCCAGAATTATTTTGGATATGTTCCAATGTTAAGTTTTCGTTTAATGATACCGCGTCCCAGTTCCATGGATGACCAGATGAGTTCGCAATAATAGTATCAACTGTAATATTTGGATGAGCAGATAAATGATACCAGCTCCACTGTTTATCTAAATTGGATTTCACGATATCCCAAGTAATATTCGGATTTGTTGAAATACCATCCCATTCCCAAGGTAAGTCTAATGAATTCACGATCGTTTTCCACGAAACATATGGACTCGATGATTGATACTTAATTAGTAGATCCTCATCAATGAATTGACTAAAATCGATTGATGTTTCTTTTGCGAGTTTAACCCAGTTAATCGAATGATTTGATGCTAGCGATTCCCAATCCCAATCTTTATATATCCCGATGTCAAGTATATCTTTATATGTGATATTTGGATTTTGTGATACATAGTAGAAATCCCAATCATATTGAGGATTATTTTTTATTATTTCAATACCAATGCTTGGGTTCATTGATATGCCTATTTCGCTCCATGGCAGGTTGTTAAGTTCGCAAACAATATCCCATGTAATATTTGGGTTGCTCGATACCGCAAACCAATCCCATGGTTTATGCGGATCATCTAATATTAGGTCAAGGAATTGGTATGTTGACATCTTTGAGAAATTGTGGGTCTGCTATATTATCAATATGATAATTCATTTTTTCTTGATATGATTTTCCAATCCCATGGAATATTTGGGTTGCTTTCGATTATGCGAACTAATATATTTGGGTTGCTCGAAATCTTGTCAAGGCGCCACGGATAATTTGGGTTTGCTTTAACAATGTCCCATGTGATATTTGGATTTACTGTGATTGACTCCCAGTTCCATGGTGTTTGTTGCCCATCGGGCGAATATAAATTTGTCTTCACTATTTGCCATGTTATATTTGGGTTAATTGATATTCCATTCCAGTCCCATGGGACTGGATGTTTATCCCAGTCCCATGGGATATCAATTCCATGGAATTGGATTGGTTGATCCATCGACCAGAATTTCTTTGTTTGTATTATATCCCATGTTATATTCGGATGTTTAGAAATTTCATACCAATCCCATAGATCAATGATATTAATATTTTTTCCAGAGTGATTAGATTTTAATGCGATTGTGCAGGAACGAAGTTCTATTGTGCGCCAGTTAA
>JACCDM011195849.1_pt1 | contig 10373 bp, 8 predicted proteins | sample 7445851 | NCBI WGS metagenome assembly JACCDM01 (sample SAMN15323438, study PRJNA562643) | freshwater metagenome | isolation source: river surface water | place: USA:Blue River Watershed | collected 2017-08-16
ACAATTTGGTTTTCAATCTGCTTTGGCAACAGTAAGAATGTTGGCTTCCAGGGAGTTGCATCTCCTTGTACAGGATTGGCAGGAATATCAAGTTTGTATCTCATTTGACTTTGGCCTCTTCGTATACTACTCTACGAACTACTTTGCTCTTGTCATCGGTGGGTTCTACAGGTTCTTGGTATTCTGGGTTAGGATCAACATGATAAGCATGCCTTGTGGCTGCCACGCTGCCTGTAAAGACTTCCAGTAAAAACCTAATTGGCCAGCTGATAATTACCAGAACAGTTACTAGAATGATTCCTGTAAAAAAACACAATGCAGAGTAAATTTGAAAAGTAAGTTCCAACAGCATGCGCCAAAAACCTGATGTTTCGGCATAGATCCAGTCTGAATCGTCAGCCTGCTTGTCGAAAGTGCGAACATGTGCAATTATTGCACTGGCCAGACCATCATATTTGGTTCGCAAAATATCTACAATGCCGCGAAACAATCGCGCGGTTACGTAGGATCTTTTTTTGGCATCCTCTTTAGGATTTGTATCATTCGTTCCTGTTCCCATAATTCTTCTCCTGCAAATTTTGGTAAGTCATCGTAAACATCTTCCAACCAACATTTTAACGCATATAGTTCTTGTTTGCAAGTTATTCCGGTAAAACCATCATTGTATGGCGAATTTATTTCAACCAAGCTGGTCCTAATGGCCGCATAAGCGTCCTCGAGATTAGGTTTTCGGAATCCCATTGGGTTATCTGGATTTGCTTGCGGCCTGTACAGCCGAACTGATTGTGTCGTCGTAGTCAGGTTCGTCGTCGCTGACAAACATGATACACTCTGGATCTACCCTACGAAGTGTGAATTTTTCGTCGTTGACTTCAACTTCGATACCTCTGCTCCAGCGTCCGTGCTCTACCAAGATCCATTGTCCTTCGCGCACATCCTTTTGATCTGCACCAACTGCGTATACTTTGGCCCAGCGTGGGCGAATGCCAGCTGTTTTGGCATCGTCGTTAAGCAAAACAATTCCACTGCTGAGAGTGCGTCCACCAAAGTTCATGTCGCGAACAAGAACATTGTTGCCAAGCGGAACCAGCTTGGCAATTTTGTGCGTGAATCTATAACTGCCTTGAGCAGGAAAAAGGCCTTCGCCTAGTGGTAAGTCACTCATTTAGATCCTCGATGGTCCATTGCCTGTTTTTTTAGGCGTTAGAAGTTTCTGATCTACTTTGGCAGTTTTGGCCACAGCATCGGCTAGACTACCACGCAGTTTTGGATGTGAGTCTGCATAGTCCAGCATCTGTTCATCTTGTTCCATGATGTCAGCGGGAAAGTCGGCTTCTGCGGTGTCACGTGAACGAGCCGACTGAGTGTCGTGCCGCTGTTGCTCAACTCTTTCTTTGGTGTAAACTGCATTGGTATCATAGTATTCTTTCATGACTTGGTCACGTGTTCTAACTACCACACCGCCGGGGCCAAGTTCATCGCCGCGAGCATTGGTTTTCATGTTACCAACTGCTATGGAATTTTCGTTTCGAACACGCAAAGTATCCATGTTGATCATCTTGCCCTGCGCTGTTCTGTATGTATTGCTTGCCATGATCTTCTCCTTTAGAAGTATATTTATTTGAGGAATTCTCGGGGATCTAAATCATAGTGTAAGCTGTTGATTTTGTGTACCCCGATTAGATAAAGTACAAAACTGCTTACGCTACTGCCTCGGCCCACGCCCCAAACTATGTTATTTTGCCGTAGCGTATCCACCAGATATTTTAGATATCGCAGCAGGTCAAACAAATCGCGTTCTTGATACAGCAACAATTCTTCGCCTGCACGTTGTAGTTCTGCATCATCTTTACATAAATCTAGCACATGCTGTGCGATGTCCAAAGACTTATACTCTGTTGGCATGTGCCACTGCTGCTGTTGGTCAATATCAAATTGCTCAACTGTTTGATCTGTGGGAGCATGATATTTTTGCAGTATAGGAGTTTCTACATACAAAGATTGAACAGCTCGATTGTACCGCGAGGGATCGTCTAGTAGAAAACGAGACAAGTCGAGATCAGGATTCTGGTACAGCGAACGACACAAATCGCGCTCGGTCACACAACACAATCCGAACTTGTCTATTTTCATTTTATATCAATGATCTTTGAAAAGCTCTTGCTGTTCTTTTCCATGTCTTCTAGTTTTTTGCGATTGCGATTGGCCAGCTCTTCTTGATAATGTGTCAACAGCATTTGCATCTGTGTCACTGCACCATTGCTACCCAACCGCCAAGCTGAATTCATCTTGGTGTGTAGCTCATTGACCTTGGCATAAAGCTCATCGTCTTTGAGGTTGGATAAATCTGGTGCCAGTGGATGGAACATGTCAAGCCTTGGCTTCTTTGCGGGCGTTCTTTTCAGCTGTGATTTCGTTACGTCGTGCTTTCACAGCCTTGGCAAGTTCTGCCAGCGCCTTGCGAGCTCGTGTACCAGCAGCGTTGTTGCCTGCCATGAATTTCTCATCTTCTTTGACCCATGTGTCCATGGCTTCTTTGATTGTTTGGATGCTTGACATTAGATATCTCCTTGTTGTCGATTTTCACTGTAGTGTGCGTTAAACTCGCCGCCGGGGTAGCGAGCTTTAAGTTTATTTACATTCTCTGCTATGACTTCATTTGGATCCAGGTTCAAAGCTGTGCAAGCATTGATCCAATACCACATGATGTCTCCTAGCTCGCGTTTCATATGAAACACATTTTCTTCTGTCAAGGGCTTGCCCTGAAAAAAGACCTTTTTGGGAATTTCGCAAAATTCTCCGGTTTCTGCTGCAAGGCCTAGTGCTCCGGTCAACAGTAACGGAACATTGACATCTGGCCCATGTTGATCCTTTTCAAAATCAAAATTGCCATCCAGATAATCCAACCGGTTCATAAACGTGGTAAGATCGCGGGAAGGCTCGCTGGTTACAGCAGTAACGAATTCTTGATATTTTTTTAGATCTATAGTCATTTGAAACTCCTAGTTGAGCTAGTTTACACTAGCCCAGCCTAGAAGTCAAATTTTTGTTACGGAGTAATGAAATTGCCCACGCCCAATGTGCCAGTTCCGCCCACAGGAGGTATTTTGAAGTAACTGCCATATTCGGTTCGTAATACTTGGCCAGGTAATGTAGCAGGGCTACTGGTGGACGCAACAGCTATCTGAGGTATGATAGTTCCGCCCGCATTGGTTGTAAAATGCCCTTTGATAATAATCAATTTTTCCTGAACTGCACTTTCAGCATGTAGCACGCCTGTGGTACCAGTTGGCAGTGTGGTTGTTCCTCTATAGTAGGTTTGAACCGCACCAGCTGTTGGAGTTCCGCCAGCAGATAGCAACAGCACTGTGGTGTCCCATGCATAGTTACTGTAAGTGGCTGTTCCGCCAAAAGAGAATCTTGTCTCATGCGTATTAGGAACTCCAGCGTAAGTCAGTATCAATCTAATCTCAAAAGCATAATTGGTACTACCTTGAGCTGTAAAGGTTCCGTGTGTGCCTGGGTTGCCTCCGCCAAACGCACTGAAAAGCGCATTTGCGGTGCCAGGAGCTATTCCGCCGGCCAAGGATGCTTGACCGTTGTTGGCATACAAGTGAGTGGCACCCATCAGAGCTCGTGAACTGCCAGCTGGTGTTGCATACCATATACCAGAACTGAATTCGATAGCTCCTTCTTTGGCTGTGGTCAAAAGTGTACCATTTGGGATGCGTAGACTTTCTTGTGAGGCCGTGGATGCGTCTAAACTGATGTTGCCAGCAGTGATGCCTCCGGACACACCCAATCCGCCATTGGTAATAACCAATGCACCTGTGACTTTTGACGTGCTGGCTGATGCAGCACTGATGACCAGGTTACCGCCTACATTCAATCTTGCAGCAATACCTGCACCGCCAAGAGTTACCAAAGATCCTGAGGTAAGAGAAGTTGATTCCGTCTGTGATGCTGCTACCAAGTTGGCAAATGACGAGCTGCTGCCCAATGATCCTAAGATAGCGGCCTGGTTAACAAACAAGTTACCAGCAATACCTGCACCACCTGCATGTGTACCACCGTCGGCTGTGGCTACTTCTTTGATTACCAAAGCACCGGTGTTGAAGGTAGTTGCTCTTGCACCGCTTGTGAGATAAGCGTTACCACTCCATGCACCAACTGGCACACTGGTAGCAGGATTGATAGAGCCTGTCCAAGTTTTGGTTGCATTGTCATAAGCTGTGCCGTTGTGTGGCTGACCTACATAGATATCGCCAAACACGTTGACTCCGCCCAGGGTAGTCATGGCACCGTATAAAGGTACTGTGTCTAGACCCACTACAACTGTGTCTGGTTGGAATGGAGTCAGCAAACCTGCGCCGGTTGGTGTTCCTTTGGCAGCAGTCTTGGACATGTTGTATATGGTACCTGAAGAGTCAGTACCAATATTCATGTCGCCGCTCACGCTTAGGCCCACGCGAGCCACAGAATTACCCAGAACCAGACCACCTGTTTTCAAGTCACCGATAGTGATATCAACGTCGTTGTCGATAAACACACGGCCTGGGCCTATCTGGCTGCTGCTACTTCCAACGCCAAATACCACGTTGCCTTCAAATATGCTGCCACCTTTCACACGCAAAGCTGCTGTGGAGGACCTTACAGTGGCGTTTGAGTCAGTTTGACCAGTACCACTTACGTTTAGAGTACTGGCAATTACCACGCCATTGGCACTGGCAGCATCGGCTAGATAAACGTTACCGCTAACACCTGCGCCACCTTTGACCACAACTGCACCTGTTGCTGTGCTTGTGCTTTCACTGGTAGCCAACACAAACAAGCCTGTTTTGGTAGGACCTTCTGCGCTTTGACCGCCAATATAAAGATTGCCTTTGACCATTGCACCGCCTTGTACCTGGAATGATCCAGACGCAAGGTTAGATGCCACTGCTGTGCCGTTGGCAAACAACGAACCGCCGGCAATGATATTTTTTGCTGTGGCCATACCGCCTGACAAGGCAAACGCCGCAGATGTGGTTGATGTTGCTTCTGTAGTAGACGTCAGACCAAAGGTACCGCCTACGTTTAACGCTCCACCTATACCTACACCGCCAGTTACAACCAGGGCACCTGTTGTAGAACTACTTGATGCAGTTCCGGCACTGACCGTGAATGCTTTGTTAGTGTGCCAGCGATCACGAAGTTCACTGCTAATACCGGCATCGTCAGCAAAATAAAGAATGTTGGCAAACACACTGTCTACAACAATACCAGCTGCATTGGTTTGGGCAGGAATAACTGGATCAGCACCTTGTGCAATAACAATCTGTTTGTCATCTACTGTCAAAATTGTAGAATTAATAATTGTTTGAACACCGTCAATTTGCACGTTGCCTTTGAACACAACATTTTGGTTGTTGTCAATAGTCAGTGCTGCTGCCAATGCGCCGCCGTCACGCTTGGTGCTAATAACAATGTTACCGCCAAGGCCATAACTGGTATTAGAACCAGTGGCATACATGCCTATGCTGGCCAGAGATTGGAACCGTCTTACACCAGTGCCGTCAGACAGAGCAGTCAGTGCAAGGCCGTTGAAGTAACCTAGATAATCGCCAGAGTTTACAGGAGCTTCTGTGGGGTTAGTGGTGTTGCCTAGTGTTCGGCTCTTGGCCACAGAAAAACCTGCTGTGGTCATGGTAACAGGATCGTTGCCGCCGTCTGTGAAATTTTGGAAACTTGTTACTGCGCCGCGCACAGAGAAAGTGTCAGTGCCAGCTTTGGTATTGCTGTCAATGGCCGCACTGGTTGCAAACAAGTTACCCCACCCCAAGCGCAGAGTAGGAACATCATATGAACCAATTCCTGCCATGTAAAAATTAGGATCACGGAATACAGGATTGCCTTTGGTAAGTTCTCTTACAAAAACAGTTGTACCCGAGTCTACACTTGAGAACTCAAATACATAATCACCAGAATCAGTAAATGTAATCAGTTTGCTAGAAGCAATGGCTCGCAATCCAGGAATAGCTGCTAGACTTGTGGTCAGTGTGCTTGGTAGTTCTAGAGTATTCTCCACGCTGTCGATGTTGATATACAAAAGCAATCTTGCATACTGCAACGAAGCTGGCCAATTTTTAATAACAGAATTGATCTTGATGCTGCCTGTGGCATTGATTTTGTGAATATTGCCCAGCGCCAAGTCCAGCTGGATTTCTGTAGCTGTGGCGCCACCAACTTCACCCCAATCATACACAGTTTCACTGAGGTTCTTGGTTTGGATGTTTTTAACTTGCGATCCCAAGAAGTTGTTGTCAAGTGAACTGCCTGCAAGGGCAGATTTCAAGATCACCTTGGCTTGCAGATCTTCAACTTCTTGTTTGATAAAAATGAAGTTGTTTTTGATGTTGGTAAAATTATCGCGAAAGCCCTGACTGTCGTTGTCTTGTCCTGCGATAGGGTAGTTACCATTGATATTAAACGGGTTTACTAAGCTGGCCATTATCTAAATACTCCGGTATTTGTATTATTTAGCTATCTCGTATTTACCTAAAAACGCCCGTCTTAGGAAACTTAAGATACTGGTCCAGTTCTCCTGGCTGAGAGTACTGATCTTTGTTGCTCACAAATCTAGTACCTTCTTCGTCGAAACTGGTGTTTTGAGTGCTGTCCGCTAGACTGTCGCTAACCAAGCTGTATTCTGGAACTGTTTTGCCGGGTTGGATTAACGGATTATATATTAACTTGCTGGTTTCATTGATCACTGTGACCACTTGCCCAGGCAGAATTTGGCGCTGAAATTGTAAAATTACCAGTCCGTTGTCGGTTATGGTTACGCCCCAAATTCCTGCACGTTGATTGCTGATCGAAGGATTGTTAAGTGCTTCTGTCCAGCCTGGAACAATTTGTAGGCTATCAAAAGTACCTGTATCAAATCCGCCAGTTTGATCTGGTTCTAAACCAAAAGTTTCACCATACAGATTCCACCCGTCATTTGTGCCACCAAAACCTTCTTGCTGGGCAAATATCAAAGTATCTCCATCCTTTAATGAGTACCCTTGCACTGCCAAAGAACTTGCGCTGGTAAGATTTACTTGATCAAACGCAACTCCTCGGATAGCAAAGTTCACAGTAAAGTTGGCCGCCTCGGTTAATATAGTTCCTTGGTTGCCTACCACTACTGCTGCAAAGCCATTGCTGGCAATGCTGTTGAGCTGATTTTGTGTAACTCTATCTGCAATCTTCCAATTGGTTCCCTCAAGGCTGATAGCAATGGTTCCCCTTGCGCCCACTACATAGTAAGAATTGTTGATAAACACCACAGATCTCAAACTGTCTGTGCCTCCAATGCTGTAGCGTTGCCATGTTGGCGCACCTGCTGCCTTCAACCAAACATTACCGCCGTCACCCACCATTAGCCACTGTCCTCCTAGATATTTTACATCGTACAAGTTTAGGGTTGTGGTTGAGGTATCCAGGGTCCAAGAAACTCCGCCGTCTAGGCTGCGAATGATTTGACCACCTTCGCCCACCGCGATCCATTCACCGTTGTAATGATGAACTGCTCTAAGTGTTCGGTTGGCCAGTGTGACGATCGGCAAACTCCAGTTGTCTATATCAGTGCTTCTAATTACAACACCTTCGTTGCCCACAGCCACATAAACATAGGAATCGGTGTTTGAGTCATAGGAATAGTAAACGCTTTGCAAATCACCGTAAACCAAACCAAATCTTTGTCCAAATGATCTATCGCCTGGCAATTTGTCAATCACCAGCCCTCTGTCGCCCACCGCTAACCAACGTTCGCCTGTGTATATGATTGTGTTCAATACAACACTAGTCAAACCAAACGAGATCGTGTTATCTGTACCAATCAAAATATCAGCATTCAACGGCTCACTCAAAGTGATGCTGTTGTTGGTTTTACCAATAATAGTTGTACCTGCATTGACCACAGCAGGAGTTTGGAAAGTCAAAGCCACATTTGATCTGGCTTCAACAGTGCTGCTTGTAAATGTCACATGCACGTTGGCATAAGTTGCATTGGCAGTAAATTCTCTAATCACGGCACTGTCTGGCAATCCAGGACCTACAACTTTCATACCAGGGAACACATCACCGTTGATAGCATTGAGCGGCACCTGGATAAAAAGTTGTGTTCCTGCAGGATCCACTGCCGGCCAAGAACTGCGGTCGGTTGTATTTGATTCTGTGGTAACATTGAAAACTTCTGTGCCAATTGCCAGCCGGTTGGTGTTGCTGAATGAAATTGTACTAGAGCCTGTGGCAGCATTGCTGGTAATTCTATGTTGGAACGTCAATTCAGATCCTGCCAATAGTGTGGAGGTTGGACCTGCTGTGATATCAATATATGTGAATTTAGACTGTACCGAGGTATTTTGATCCATGCTTACAATACGCATGAAATGACTATTGCTCAAGAATTCTAGATTGCTTGTGAACACAATCACGTTGGCATTAGCTGTGGTAACATTTGCCGTGCTTGCTATTATCACATTACCTGCTAGATTATCAAATTCAATTTGAGTGTTGCTGGGAATAGATGCAGTTGTAGATCTAAACATTGAGACAGTGTTACCGCTAACTGTAGAAACGTTAGTAGCATTGGTCAGGTCTATACCCGCTTGATATACACCAAAACCTTTTTCAATGGCAGCAACGTTGCTGAAATGCAGTTGATTGGTGCCTGCTGTGGCAGTGGACCCTAAAAGTAATTGGAAGGTACTGCCATCGCGATAGCTGATGAACTCGATAGCAGTTCCAGATGTAATAGTATTGGCAAGATTCGCGCTGAGCCTGATAGCGTAACCAACCGAACTGATATAGCTTCTGGTGTTGCTGTCAAACAGGTTTTCTTGTAAGACTTCGTCGCCTACACTTAATTCTTCGTTATAACTAAATGACAATGCAGTTGCGCCAGCAGTTAAATTTGCTACAAGGCCCAAAGAATAAGTGAGATCTGCTCTTTGTGTTTCCAAGGTCCAGGTTGCGCCACTGCCACTGGTTAGTATCGAGCTGCGTTCACCAACTGCTATGTATTGATTATTACCATATGCCAAACTGTTGATACGAGTACTAACAGAAGAATCTCGAGGTAACCATGCACCTTTGTCTATAAAGCCAGCAGCTGGCACACGGTCAAAAGTTGTGGTTGTGCTGGGAATAAATGTTCCTGAGTCAGGATCGTAGTTGACACTGAGAGTGCGGTCCCATTGATATCTGTCAGCTACAAATCTAAACGTGTTCATGATGTCACTCACACCATAGCCGCTTTGTTCCAGACTGGCCTGATAACGATACAGCAATTTATCGCCTTGGTTTGGTTTTGCATACGCCAGAACCAATGCTCGCACAAACCCCAGCGGAACACCTGTGCCTGGCTGAACACTGAGCATCCACTCTGGCAATGCTCCTTGGAATTCGTATCCTATACCCGTTGCAATTTCATTTTGCATGTTTGCAAAGCTATTGCTGTAGACCTGATTGTCACCGATAATGTTATCGTCATCTACAGTGCCAAAATCTTCAGTTCGTGTTATTCTGTCATCTACACTATAAAGATCTTCTGATGTAAGCACTGCTGAATCGACCAGTCCAAGATCTCTAGGATTGTTGTTTATTTTTGCAATAGTAGTACCAGCTGTGTTTTTGTCATTGTAATCAAAAACCTCAACATACAATACCTCATATTTTATAGTGCCATCAATGTTTCTTGCCACTGCTTTTTTGATGGTGCCAAAATTTACTCTTTTGTCGTAGTGATAATCTGACATAGAATCGATGTAGACCGCTGCTGTTTCGGCCTTGATTCCGACCTGAGCCAACATGGTCAAATCCAAATGTACACCAAAGTAAGGATCGTTACTGCGATAGATCAAGTCCTCGCTACTCAAACGCTCGTCGGTAACAATCGAACGAAACACCTGACGCAAAGGCGCTGGCAGCAACGCTTTTAGGTATAAGTTTTCGTATGGACGTATGTTGACATTTTTTACGACAAGACTGAATTCACGCTCACCAAATACTGTTCCAGATGCATCTTCTGCAATTACAGTAAAAACAAATTTACTGTCGTAGGTGTTTGTTGTTTGATCAAAGGTAATTTGGCTTGTGTTTCTATCCAAGCTGAAAAAGTCAAAACTGGTACGACCACTTATCAACCCATTGTTCAACAATCGTAAACCTTGTGGTATTCTAAGATATTGGCCGCTTTTGACTCTATAGGTCAATGCTGTGCCCTTGGTAGTTTCGGCCTGTACCAACAATGTACTAATTTGTCCATTATCAATTGTACCAAGATCACCGTCGGTAATCCATGTCACCAGGTCTTCAACATCACCTAGCACACGAAGGCTGAAAGCTAC
>JACCDM010209388.1_pt1 | contig 10371 bp, 8 predicted proteins | sample 7445851 | NCBI WGS metagenome assembly JACCDM01 (sample SAMN15323438, study PRJNA562643) | freshwater metagenome | isolation source: river surface water | place: USA:Blue River Watershed | collected 2017-08-16
AACATCAATCAGGAAGTCGCCATGTCTATGCGGTGCACCACCATGGCGCCGGGGTGCGTGGTTTGCAAACGGGTGAGCACGCAATCTTGTTTCTCCTCGCCGCGACCGGGCACGCTCAGCACACCGCCGGGTTTGTTCAACACCACCAAATCTGCATCTTCATAAACCAGTTGCATCAGCGTTTCACAGCACAGACAAACGCTGCAACAAAGCCTGCCATTGCTGTTGCAAATCGGCTTGATCGCATGCGAGCACGTGGCGATGCGGCATGCTGCGCAACCAAGTCAATTGCCGCTTGGCCAATTGGCGGCTGGCGGCCACGCCTGTCTCGCGCATCTTGCGCAAATCGTGCGCGGCGGGAAGTGTGTCTTTGATGGAGTCAAGCATGTCCCAGCACTGGCGGTAACCCACACAACGCATGGAGGGTAAGTCGGCATGCAAGTCGCCGCGTGCACGCAAACCTCGCACCTCGTCTAAGAAACCATGTTGCAGCATGTGGTCAAAGCGCTGCTCGATGCGCTGATGCAACCAAGAGCGTTGCAAGGGCTCAAGCGACACCACGGCGATGTCCGGTCCTGCCACCCGCGTGGCCCCGAAAAAAGACGACAAAGGCTTGCCGCTGACGCGCCAGACTTCCAAAGCGCGCGAGATGCGTTGCGCATCATGTGGTGGCAAACGCTGTGCAGTCACTGGGTCTACTTTGGCGAGTTCCGCGTGCAGTGCAGGCCAGCCCTCAGATGCTGCCTGCGCCTCTATCTCGGCCCGAATGGTGGGGGAAGCCAAAGGCAAATCATCCAAACCTTCAACCAGCGCTTTCAAATACAACATGGTGCCGCCGACCAGCAAGGGCAGTTTGCCGCGTGCGCGTATGTCTGCGATCAAGCGCGTGGCGTCTTTGGCGAAATCTGCCGCGCTGTAACTTTGCGACGGTTCAAGAATATCAATCAAATGGTGGGGAACGGCTTGCAGTTCTTCGCGCGTAGGTTTGGCCGTGCCTATGTCCATGCCCCGATAAACCAAGGCCGAGTCCATGCTGATGATTTCCAGCGGCACTTGCTGAGCGAGTGACAAAGCCAAGGCGGTTTTACCGCTGGCAGTCGGACCGACAAGCGCAACTGCCGCGTGCGCGGCCTTAGTCGGCTTTGACAGGTTCACCATGCCATTGCACCAAAGTCCAAGCGGTCAGCGCCAACACCGTGCCCCAAAAAGCCACACCATGCGCCAGTGGAAACAAAGTGCCGTCTATGCTGTGGCTCAGCCATGCGCCAGTCGCAAACGCGGCCAGCATCATCAAAAAACCGTTCATCGCTGAAGCAGCACCGGCAGACAAGGGAAACGGGCCGACAGCACCGCTTTGTCCTATGGGCTGATGGATGCCGTGCGCGATGATCATTGGGTACATACCCAACACGATTGAGATCGCATTAGCCCAGCCGCCGTAAATCATCCATGCCAACAATATGGCGCTGGTGGCACTCGAGATACCTGCAATGGCGATGGTGCGGTGCATGCCGATTTTGCGAAGCAAGAAACGGCAAATGATGGTGCCGGTGATGTACATGATGGACATGGAAGACAAAATCCATCCGAGTTGCAAACTCGATAAATGCAGCACCTGAATAAATACAAACGACGAGGTGGCAAGGTACACAAACAACACGCCATAGCCTGCCAGCGACAACAACGCAAATGCGCGGAAAGTCGGGTGACACAACACCTGCCACCAGATGCGCAACATGGTGGGCAAATGCAGGGCGCGCGGGTTGGGTGTGTGCAAGGTTTCTTCAAACCGCCAAGCCACCAAAGCCAGCGTGGCAATCGCATAAACAACCACTGACATCAGCGCCACTTGCCAGCCCCAGTGTTGACTCAAAAAGCCACCCAGCGGCGGACTGGTGCAAGCCATCAAACCCAAACCGGTCATGGACTTGGACATCACGCGCGCACCTTGCGCTGGCTCGTACAAATCGCGCACCACGGCGCGCGCACTGGTGATCACCGCGCCCATGGACGCACCTTGCAATATGCGCCAAGCCACCAAGGTTTCAATGCTGGTGCTGAGCACACAACCGATGGCTGCAATCAGGTACAAGCCCAAACCCAATAGCATGATGGGGCGGCGTCCCACCTTGTCGGAAAACGGGCCCCACAACAATTGCGAGGTGCCAAAGGCCAGCAACAAACCTGTGAGTGTGTACTGCACCATGCCGACACTGGCGTGTAAATCTGCGGCCAAGCCGGGCAGGCTGGGTAAATACAAATCGGTAGACACCGGTTGTAAACCGATGGACAAGGCCAGCAGCAAAATCACCAGATTGGCGTGCATCAACGGCCCCGCAAAAACAAAGCGTCGAGTTCACGCATGCTGAGTTGACGCCAGGTCGGGCGGCCGTGGTTGCACTGGTCAGCGCGTTCTGTGGTTTCCATTTGTCTAAGCAATGCGTTCATCTCTTCTATCGTCAATTGACGGTTGGCGCGAACCGCAGCGTGACAAGCCATGGCGGCCAGCACATCGTCGCGCGCGCGTTGCAGCACCTGATGCGCATCGTGTTGCGCCAGTTCCGCCAACACACTGCGTGCCAGCGCGACCGCATCGCCTTGCGCAAGTGAAGCAGGCACTCGCCGCACAGCCAAGGAATTGGCCGACAAAATCGAAACATCCAAACCCAAAGACGACAGCACTTCTGCATGGCTTTCGCTGGTGGCTATTTCTTCGGCCGTTGCGCTGAAAGAGGCGGGGATCAACAGGTTTTGGCTTTGCATGGCGTGTTCTGCCAGTTGCACTTTGAGTCGCTCATACACGATGCGCTCGTGTGCCGCGTGCATGTCTACCAGCACCAGACCTTGTTTGTTTTCAGCCAGTATGTAGACACCTTGCAATTGCGCCAAGGCTTTGCCCAGCGGCCATTCACCCTCAGGCAAAGCAACCGGTGGCATGGGTGTGAATGCCGGGGAGTTTGGTACTTCAAATGTGTTGACGACAGAGGGTTGCCAGAGCTGCCCCAGATCTTTCACTGCTTGACCCGCTTGGTTTTGCCAAGGCAAATGGGTTTGGTTTTCAGGCCGTGCAGCGGGTTCACCGAAGTTTTGCAAACTGGAAATGGCTTGGTTGCGGTCTTGCACAAACGCGGTTCGCGAAGAAGTGTCGCCGTCTGCCATGCCGCTCACAGGCTGGCCTGCCCTAGACACAGACAACGCACCCGACAGCGCGTGTTGCACTGCTTGGTGAACTTCGCGGCTGTCTCTGAAACGCACTTCGATTTTGGTTGGATGCACATTCACATCCACGCGCTGCGGGTCAATCTCTACATACAGCGCGTACACCGGCTGGCGTTGACCATGCAACACATCTTCGTAGGCACTTCGCGCCGCGTGCGACAAAACTTTGTCGCGCACATAACGGCCATTCACATACGCGTATTGCTGGTCGGCACGCGCGCGCGCAGCGTCAGGCACACCGGCGCGTCCACGCACACGCACTGCGCCGTGCTGGTGATCAATCCACAAAGAAGTATTTAAAAAATCCTGACCCAGCACATCAGCCAGTCGCAAATCCAAACCTTGTGCATGCGACTGCGCGCGCCATTGCGCAATGACTTTGCCGTCGTGCCACAAAGCAAAACCCACATCGGGGCGGGCGAGTGCATGGCGTTTGAGCGACTCGAGGCAATGAGCGAGTTCAGTGGCGGTGGACTTTAAAAATTTACGACGTGCCGGTGTGCTGAAAAACAATTCTTTGACTTCAACCGTGGTGCCCTGGCTCCTGGCCACCGGACGCAATTCGCCGCTGCGCGCGTCGAGTTGCATGGCGTGTTCTTGTTCAGCCGTGCGTGAAAGCAAGCTGAGTTCTGAAACGGCAGCAATCGCGGCCAAGGCTTCGCCGCGAAAACCCATGGTGGCCACAGACTCCAGGTCATGCAAACTGGCAATCTTGCTGGTGGCATGGCGCTTGAGTGCCAGCGGCATGTCTGAAGGCAGCAAACCCGTGCCGTCGTCTTCCACGCTGATCAAGCGCACACCGCCTTCGACCAAACGCACCACCACGTGGGTGGCTCCTGCATCCAGCGCGTTGTCTACCAGTTCGCGCACCACAGAGGCCGGACGTTCGACCACCTCGCCAGCAGCAATCTGGCTGATGAGTTCATCGGGGAGTTCGCGTATGCGTTGGGGCGTTGGGGAATTCACCCTCAGATTCTAGGTGACTGCCCGTGGTGAAGACGCTTGATTAACTAGAGCGGCTCAGCGCATATGGGCTGATTTTTACATTCACACAAACCATTGATAATGGCTGCTATGGAAATATTGACTTATTTGTTTGAATTCATTCTGCATATCGACAAACACTTGGCACTCTTGGTGCAAGAACACGGTGTCTGGATTTACCTGATTCTTTTCACCATTGTGTTTGTTGAAACCGGTTTGGTGGTCATGCCTTTGCTGCCGGGCGATTCGCTTTTGTTTGTCGTCGGTGCCATGGGCGGCGCAGGTTTGTTGAATCTGCCCTTGGCTTTAGGCTTGATGCTGATCGCCGCCATCGCCGGTGACCAATGCAATTACCTGATTGGTCGTTACTTTGGGGAGCGCTTGCTGGCGAGTCAATCGCGATGGTTCAATCGCCGGGCGTATGACCAAGCGCATGCTTTTTATGAAAAGTACGGCGGCGTCACCATTATCGCCGCACGCTTTTTGCCATTCATTCGCACTTTCGCGCCTTTTGTGGCCGGCGTGGCGCACATGGACAGGCTGCGCTTCACCCTGTTTAACGTGGCGGGTGCCGTGTTGTGGGTGGTAGGCGTCGGTTTGATAGGTTATGTGTTTGGCAACATTCCCTGGGTGCAACAGCATTTCGAAAAATTCATCTGGGCCTTGATTGTGTTGCCCGGCTTGTTGCCCTTGTGGGCCGCCTTCAAAGCGCGTCAAAAACCCACGGCTTGAAATTCACATAGACCGGTTTCTGGCCATGGGCGGGTTGCGTAAAAAATAATTTTCTATGCCTTTCATCAAGGCATCGGCCAGTTTGTTTTGGTATTGCTCACTCAGCAGCAAGCTCTCTTCCTCGGGGTTGCTGATGAATGCCGTCTCCACCAACAAGCTCGGAATATTCGGTGCTTTCAAAACTGCGAACCCGGCTTGCTCCACCTGAGGTTTATGAAGTTTGCCGACTCTGCGTATTTGCCCCAGCAATTCATTGCCTAATTTCAAACTGTCATTGATTTGCGCGGTCGTGCTCATGTCCAGCATGGCGCGTTGCACATGCTGATCTTGCACTTTGATGTTGAGACCGCCAATCGCGTCTGCACCATTTTCTTTGTTGGCCATCCATCGTGCGGCGGCGCTCGAAGCGGCTCCTTGACTCAGTGCAAACACACTCGCACCGCTGGCTTTGGGCGTGAAAAACGCATCCGCATGCAAGCTGATGAACAAATCGGCTTGCACTTGCTGGGCTTTTTGCACACGCACATGCAGGGGTAAGAAAAAATCTGCATCCCGGGTCATGAATGCACGCAAGGGCAAATCGCCGCGTTTTGTTTTCAATACCGTGGCATTGATGCGTTCGCGCAAGCGGTTGGCTATTTGCAAAACCACATCTTTTTCACGCGTGCCGTTGGGTCCAATGGCGCCGGGGTCTTCACCGCCATGGCCCGGGTCGAGTGCTACCACCGCAAAGCGTTCGACCAAACCGGTTGGTTCATTTTTGGGTGCGACAGGTTTGTTAGGAGCAGGCGTTGGTGCAGGTGAAATAGCCTTGGCAGTCTGCGGTGGTTGATGGATGACCGCCGGTGGGGCAGGCGAAGGCTTGGGTTCTGTAGTGGCAGGTTCTTTTGCGATTGAATGGCTGCTAATCAATTCGTCTAATGAATCTTTGTTCGCAGCAGATTTGTTGTCATCTTTCAATTTGTCTGCGATCAAAGCCTCTAAGGGGTCGAACTCTTTGAGCGGGTACAAGTCCAACACCAGACGGTGTTGAAACTGAGCTTGACCGGACTGCACCGGCTCGAGGCTGAACACCTGGGGCTTGACGGGTTGGCGCAAGTCCAGTACCAATCGCACAGTGGTCGGTGTGAATTGACCCACGCGAACACCGGTGATGAACGGGTCATCGCTGCGAACTTTGCCCACCAACTCGCGCAATGCCGCGTTCAACTCGATGCCTTCAATGTCCACTGCCAGACGCGGTGGCTGAGATACAAAAGTATTTTTCGTCACCAATGCGGTGTCAGATTCGATGGTGACGCGTGTGTAGTCATTGGCCGGCCAAACCCTGACCGCCACAATCGTCGCACCTCTGGCCAATTGAGAGCCGCCCAGCAACAACACCAGCGAACCGGTTTGCAGCAGTGTGCGCCTGTGCATCTTCATTGTTTGCACATCCATGGCTTGGGGGCTGTGGTGAAAGTCATGTCAGTAATTGTCGTCCGGTATTGGTGTGTGCTGTCAATTGCACGCTGCGACTGTCGTCATCATTGACTTGAATTTCCATGTCCAGATCGGCGGACGGTAAAAAGCCTTCGGCTTTGTCCGGCCATTCACAAATTTTCAAACCCTTGGAAGCGAAGATGTCCCTGAACCCCGCGTCTTCCCATTCCTGCGGATCTTTGAAACGGTAAAAATCAAAATGCCATACAAGCCATGGCTGGCCTTCACGCATGAGTTCATATGACTCGACAATCGCATAGGTAGGACTTTTGATGCGCCCGGTCACACCCAGCGCTTGCAGTAAATAACGCGTGAACGTGGTTTTGCCACTGCCTAAATTGCCGTGTAAATACAAAGTAGCGTTTTGCAATGCCGGATGCGCTGACAGACTGACAGCAAAGGCTTGACAGACTTGCTCATCTGCCCAGTGCAGGGTTTTTACAATCGGTGTTTGGTTCAAAGGATTGATGTGTCCATTCAACAGCAGGGGTTACCAGAGCAATTACAGCTTTGGGGGCGGCAACTGGGATTCTCCCAAATTGGCGTGGCCCCTGTGGATTTGTCCTCGGCCGAGCCCGGATTGCTGGCCTGGCTGGCCGATGGTCACCACGGCAACATGGACTATATGCAGCGCCACGGCCTCATGCGCGCGCGTCCTGCTGAGTTGGTGCCGGGCACTTTAAGCGTCATCACGGCGCGCATGGATTACCTGCCGAATGCGCCCTTGAACGACTCACACAGTTTCATTCAACACGAACTTGAGCGTTTACAGCAACCCGGGCAAGCGGTGATTTCTGTCTACGCCAGAGGCCGCGATTACCACAAGGTCATGCGCCAACGCTTGCAACAACTGGCACACCAACTGCAAGAAGCGGTGGGCCCTGTGGGTCACCGTGTGTTCACCGATTCAGCGCCTGTGCTCGAAGCCGAGTTGGCGGTGAAAAGCGGTTTGGGCTGGCGCGGCAAACACACGCTGGTATTGCAGCGCGATGCAGGTTCATTTTTCTTTTTGGGTGAAATTTTTGTGGACATGGCCTTGCCCTTGTCTGAACCGGTGAGTGAGCATTGCGGCAGTTGCAGCGCTTGCATCAGCGCCTGCCCGACACAGGCCATCGTCGCGCCCTACCAATTGGATGCGCGGCGCTGCATTTCCTACCTCACGATTGAACACGCGGGGCCCATCCCCATCGAGCTCAGACCCTTGATGGGCAACCGTATTTACGGCTGTGACGATTGCCAGCTGGTATGTCCTTGGAACAAGTTCGCCAAGCGCAGTGCCTTGCCTGATTTTGACGAACGCCACGGCCTTGGCGCGGCGCAATTGGTGCATTTGATGCAATGGGATGAAACCACTTTTTTGCGCTTGACCGAAGGCAGCGCGATACGCCGCATCGGGCATGTGCGTTGGCTGAGAAATGTGGCGATTGCCATCGGCAATGCATTGCGCGCTTCGCCCGCGCTGCCGCTGGCAGAGCAAGAAAGTTTGCGACAGGCTGCACAGGTTTGGGCTGAGCATCCAGACCCTGTGGTCAGGGAAAGCGTCGCTTGGGCGCTTGCCGCCTGAAAACACACGCTTGAGGCGCAGACATTCGCAGCTACAAGCCTTGAAGTTGACCTAGGTCAACACCTGTAGAGGCATTCAGGCTTAATCTTCAGGGTATGAGCTCAAACTACGCCTTACTTGACGATCCGGCCGGTTGGACGGCGTTCAGTACGCCGTCGCCCGAAAACACATCTTCAGACAAGCAACACGGCGTGTGGCAATCACAAGTCGTGGTGGAGGGCATGCACTGTGGCTCTTGCGCACTCAATGTGGAAAAAGCCTTGCGCTCCGTGCCGGGCGTCAAGCAGGCCACGGTCAACGGTGCCACGCACCGCGCCGAGGTGGTTTGGTCTGCAGACCAAGTCAAACCTTCGCAATGGTTGAACGCTTTGCACAAGGCCGGTTACGAAGCCGTACCCGCCAACGACCATGTGGCGCGCAGCGAAGGCAAGCTAGAAGTTCGCAGGCAACTCTGGCGTTGGGCGGTGGCTGGTTTTTGCATGATGCAAGTCATGATGTACGCCTTACCGCCTTACGTGTCCACCGACATCACAGCTGAAATGTTGTCCCTGTTGCGTTGGGCGGCCTGGGTGTTGACTTTGCCGGTCATGTTTTTCTCTGCGGATGTGTTCACCGCAGCCGCGTGGCGAGACCTGAAGCGCGGCGACATCAGCATGGATTTGCCGGTGGCTATTGGCATTTGGGTGAGCTTTTTGGTCAGCAGTGCGGCCATGTTCAGCCCGGATGGATTTTTCGGCAACGAGGTGTATTTCGATTCGATCACCATGTTTGTCTTTTTCTTGCTGACAGGTCGTTGGCTGGAAGCGCGTTTGCGCGAGCGCACCGCCGGTTCGCTGGAAGCGTTGATCAATCGCTTGCCGCCATCGGTACGCCGTCAACGTGCAGATGGCGAGTTCGACACCGTGGGCTTGGCCATGGTCAAGCCGGGCGATGTGTTGCAAGTGCGGCCAGGTGAAGTCTTTGCGGCAGACGGCAGATTGCTCCGTGGGCACACATGGGTGGAAGAGGCATTGCTTAGCGGCGAGTCCGAGCCCTTGGAGCGCAGGCCAGGTGAAGCTGTGCTTGCAGGCTCACATAACTTGCGCGAAACCGTCACCATGCAAGTGACTGCTTTAGGTGAATCCACGCGTTACGCGGCGATTGTGAGTTTGATGCAAACCGCTTCATTGCACAAACCGCGATTGGCTGCGCTGGCCGATCGCATTGCCAAACCTTTTTTGTTGGCGGTGTTGGTGGTGGCTGCATTGGCGGCTGTGTGGGCTTGGGGCGAGTCGCCCGGCAAGGCCATGATGGTGGCGGTGTCGGTGTTGATCGTCACCTGTCCTTGCGCCTTGTCCTTGGCGACACCGGCGGCCATGTTGGCGGCTGCAGGAAATTTGGCCAGACAAGGCGTGTTGTTGCGCGACGTGCAGTCGCTGGAGACTTTGTCCAAAGTCAACGCCGTGGTGTTTGACAAGACCGGCACCTTGACCAGTGACCGCATGGAATTGCAAGCCTTGTTCACACCTGAGTACCCCATGGGTACCACCGACTTGAACACACCTGAAATGCAAGCGCTGCTCAGTATGACCTCGGCATTAGCCGAGCACTCATGGCACCCGTATGCGCGAGCGGTGTTGCAAATAAAAAAATCTTTGTCGCCACAACCCGTGTTGCAACAAGTGCAAGAGCACGTAGGGCAGGGCGTATCTGCTACTTGGATGAGTCCGCAAGGCGAGCGTGAATTGCGCATGGGGTCCTTGTCGTTTGGCCGTGCTGGCACAGAGTTGCAAGACATACCTTTGGCTGCACAAGCCGCGCAAGTCCATGTGTTTGACAAAAACGGCTGGCTGGCTTCTTATGTGTTTCGTGAAGTCATACGCCCTGATGCATTGGCTGCAATGAACAAACTGCGCCAACTCGGCGTGGATATTTATTTGATGTCCGGCGATAAAAAAGCCGCAGTGGAAACAGTGGCCGCGCGTTTGCAATTTGAACCTACCCATGTGTACAGCGCATGCACACCCGCCGACAAGCTGGGCTATTTGAAAGATTTACAAGCCACAGGCAAACGCGTGGCCATGGTGGGTGACGGTTTCAACGACATGCCGGTGATGGCAGGCGCTCACGTGTCATTCGCTTTTGGACAAGCCGTGCCGTTGGCGCAAGCGCATTCCGACGTGGTGGTGATGGGGCAGCAATTGATGGCGGTGGCCAACACCATGGCATTGGCCAAACGCAGCATGCGTGTGGTCAGTCACAACCTGATTTGGGCGGCTGCATACAACGCTGTGTGTGTGCCCTTGGCCGTCATGGGCTATTTGCCCGCTTGGCTGGCAGGCTTGGGCATGGCCGTCAGTTCACTGGTGGTGGTTATGTATTCGCTGCAACTGGCAGTGCCCGCTCGCCCC
>JACCDM010743331.1_pt1 | contig 10371 bp, 8 predicted proteins | sample 7445851 | NCBI WGS metagenome assembly JACCDM01 (sample SAMN15323438, study PRJNA562643) | freshwater metagenome | isolation source: river surface water | place: USA:Blue River Watershed | collected 2017-08-16
AAGCTCGGCTTCAAACCGCCCTACGATGCCATTCATGCGGTTGAACACGCCGTCCACGAAGCGTCGGGCGCGTTGGGCGGAGTGCTTGGGTGGCTCACCAATTCAACCTTGTCTGGCGTGGTCGGGTTGATCCTCGGGGCGATGGTCACCTTTGCGATCCACAAGGTGCCGGCAATGCTGGGCCGGTCAGCCGACTAAGTTCGACACCTCGCGGGCGAACAGGCTCAGCGTGTCATCGCGCGCACCCATGATCACGATACGGTCACCGGGCCGCGCTGCTGCGGCCAGATAGCGGCCGCAGTCCTCGCGGGTCGGAACATAGTCGGCCTTGCCGCCATGTTCGCGGATCAGGTTGACGATCCGCTCGCTGCCTTCGCTGCGGTCGACCGTGCCGCCGAAATAGACCGGATCGCACAACAGGGTCATGTCATCGGGCCCAAGCAGCCGCGCGAAGACTTCGGCGAGTTCGTGTCCCATCTGGCGCAGCGGGCCATAGCCGTGCGGCTGGAAAAAGGCGATGACGCGGCCTGGGTGCGCCTTCAAGGTTCGCAGGGTGGCGGCGCACTTTTCCGGGTTGTGGCCGAAGTCATCGATCACGGTTACGCCACCTGGGCTGGTGCCAACGATCTCGAACCGGCGGGCAAGGCCGACATATGTCCCGAGCGCAGCAACTGCCTCGGCCACTGGCACGCCGGCTGCGTTGGCCGCGGCAATCGCGGCGAGGGCATTGGCCAGGTTATGCCGCCCCGGCACCTGCAGGTTCAGCGTGTGGGTGGTTCCATCGCGACGATCGAGCACCTTGGCGCTGAGGGACGTCGACCCTTCGGCTATGGTGCCTTGCTCGACGCCGATCTCGGCCGTCTCGCTGTCGATCCCGAACCGGATTGCAGCCTTGGCGCGCGGGGCAAGGGCAAGGCATTCGGGATCGTCGGCATTGAGCGCGGCAATGTCGGCAGCGGCCAGAAAGTCGCCAAACAGGACGCGCAGCTCTTCCATCGACTTGTGATCGAGGCTGACGTTCAGCAGCACTGACACAGACGGGCGATAGAGCGCGATCGAACCGTCGCTTTCATCGACTTCGCTCACGAAGGTGTCCCCCTGGCCGACCCGCGCCGAAGCGAAGGGGGCATCGGGCGCGGCGAAATTCTTCATCACCGCGCCGTTCATGATCGTCGGATCGCGGCCCGCGCTGGTCAGGATCCAGCCAGTCATCCCGGTGACCGTGCTCTTGCCGCTGGTCCCGCCGATTGCAACCCCGCGCGGCGCGGCGTTGAACAGGCGGGCAAGCAGTTCGGCCCGGCTCATCCGCGCGCAGCCCAGCTCGCGGGCGCGGACCATTTCGGGCACGGTGTCCTCAACCGCCGCTGAAGCCACCAGCACTTGGTCAGCCGAAGTGATGCCGCTGCCGTCCTGCGGGAAAAGGGTGAAGCCCTCCTGCTCCAGCCAGGCGAATTTCTCCGGCGTGCGGCCCTGATCGCGGCTGCGGTCAGAGCCGGCGACCTGCGCGCCATGGCCTTTCAGGATCAGTGCCAGCGGCAACATGCCAGAGCCGCCGATGCCACAGAAGAACCACGGGTGTTGGGTAAGCTCGCTCATGCTCCTTCCGGTATGCGCCCTTGCCTCGCCTGACAACCGGGTTAGGAAGCGTCATGCCCAACGTAGCGATTTGTGCCCCCTCCGCCGCCTTTGCCAAGGAAGATGCCGATCGCGTCCTGGCGCTGGCCGCGGCGGAGTTTCCCGGGGTCAGGCTCCACTTCCATCCGCAATGCTTCCAAAGCGAAGGGCACTTCGCCGGGCCGGACGCCGCGCGGCGCGATGCGCTGGTGGAATGCGCCAACGATCCGGCATTCGATGCCGTCTGGTTCGCGCGAGGCGGTTATGGGGCCGCGCGGATTGCTGAGGAGGCGTTGGCGCGCTTTGATCACGCCGCGCAGAACAAACTGTTTCTGGGCTATTCCGATGGCGGCACGCTGTTGGGTGGGCTTTACCGCAACAGGGTTGGCCAGCCAGTCCATGCGCCGATGCCCGCAGATATCCGGCGTAAGGATGGGGAGACTGCGGTCCGTCGCACCCTGGCTTGGTTATCGGGTGACAAATCGGGCGAGGAGCCCGTGCAGGATGACCATCCGCGCGTGGCCTTTAACCTGATGACCCTCGCCATGCTCTGCGGTACGCCGCTGATGCCGGGCCTGGCCGGCCACGTGGTGTTGGTCGAAGAGGTTTGCGAATATCTCTACGCCGTCGACCGGCTGTTTTTCCATCTCACTGCGCACCTCGGTGGGGTTGCCGGTTTGCGGCTCGGCCGGGTGAGCGAAGTACCGGAGAATGACCGGCCCTTCGGCTCAGAACCTGAGCAAATCGCCCGCTATTGGTGTGAACGTCACGCCATTCCCTTCCTCGGTTCAGCCGACATCGGCCACGATATCGCCAACAGGATTGTTCCCTTCGGACTTGCCCGCTGAGCCGCCAGACAATAGGCGCGAGGGCGAAGCCAAGGGAGTGGATCATGCGAGCTTTCGTTTTTCCGGGGCAGGGTAGCCAGAAGGTCGGCATGGGCGCCGATCTCGCCGAAGCCAGCGCCATCGCGCGCGAGGTGTTTGAAGAGGTTGACGATGCCCTCGGCCAGAAACTCTCCGCCATCATGCGCCAAGGGCCGGAAGATGCCCTGACCCTGACCGAGAATGCCCAGCCCGCGATCATGGCCAATGCCATCGCCGTGCTGCGGGTGCTCGAGAAGGAGGGCGGCATTGCCCTGGCCGATAAGGCTGATTTCGTCGCCGGTCACAGCCTGGGTGAATACACCGCGCTCTGCGCCGCAGGTGCCTTTAGCCTGGCCGATACCGCCCGGTTGCTGAAGCTGCGCGGTCAGGCCATGCAGGCAGCAGTGCCGGTTGGCGTGGGGGCGATGTGTGCGCTGCTCGGCGCCGATATCGACAAGGCGCAGAAGCTGGCCGAAGCTGCGGCCGAAGGCGAAGTTTGCACCGTCGCCAATGACAACGATCCCTCGCAGGTCGTCCTCTCGGGCCACAAGGGCGCGATCGAGCGGGCGATTGCCATGGCAAAGGATTTCGAGATCAAGCGCGGTCTGCCCCTGCCGGTCTCTGCCCCATTCCATTGCCCGCTGATGCAGCCGGCCGCCGATGCCATGGCTGAGGCGCTAGGAAAAACGCCTCCGGGCGCGCTGCGGGTGCCGCTCTACGCCAATGTCACTGCCGCCGTGGTCAGTGATCCGGCGGAGGTCCAGCGTCTGCTGGTTGAGCAGGTCTGCGGCCGGGTCCGCTGGCGCGAAAGCGTGATTGCCATGCAGGCCGCTGGGGTCGATAGCTTTGTCGAACTGGGTGGCAAGGTGCTGGGCCCGATGATCGGCCGCAGCGTTAACGATGTAACCGTGACCAGCGTGGTCGGCATGGCCGATATCGAAGCGCTGGCGAAGGAGCTTTGATCATGGACCGCATGTTCGATCTTTCGGGAATGACCGCCCTCGTCACGGGTGCCGCTGGGGGCATCGGTTCGGCGATCAGCCACGCGCTGGCCCGCCAGGGCGCCCGTTTGGCACTGTCCGGCACCAATCCCGGCAAGCTGCGCGCCTTTCGCGAAGAGCTGAACGACACCTATGGCCACGATCATGTTGAGATCACCTGTGATCTGTCGAACGCCGAACAGGTTGAACACCTGGTTCCCGCCACGGTCGATACGCTCGGCAAGATCGATATCCTGGTGAACAATGCCGGGATCACGCGTGACAACCTGGCCATGCGGATGAAGGATGAGGAATGGGAGCAGGTGATCAAGGTCAACCTTGAAGCCGCTTTCCGTCTGATGCGTGCGGCGACCAAGCCGATGATGAAGGCCCGCTTTGGTCGGATCATCACGATCACCAGCGTCGTCGGCGCCACCGGCAATCCGGGACAGATCAACTATGCCGCGGCCAAGGCTGGCCTGGTCGGCATGTCGAAGTCGCTGGGGCAGGAGCTGGCCAGCCGCGGCGTGACGGTCAACTGCGTTGCCCCGGGCTTCATCCGCACCGCGATGACCGACGTGTTGCCCGATGCCCAAAAGGATGCGCTGAATGCCCGCATCCCGATGGGCCGGATGGGCGAGGGTGAGGATATCGGCGCGGCTGTTGCCTACCTTGCCAGCAAGGAAGCGGGCTATGTCACGGGGCAGACCCTGCACGTCAATGGCGGGATGGTGATGCTCTGATCTGACCTGAAAGGTTGGATTTATCCCCAGTTTAGCCGGGAATTCGGCGCGCCAAACTTGCCCGCTGTCCCCCCGGCGCTAAGAACGATTGACCGAATTTCCGGCGCTGCGGCCGATTCCGGCTGTGCGTCTTGTGGGGACGAAAGACCGATCATGAAGGCCACTATCGAACGCGCGACGCTCCTCAAGTGCTTGTCGCACGTGCAGTCCGTCGTCGAACGGCGCAACACGATCCCGATCCTTTCGAACGTGCTGATCGAGGCCGCTTCGGACGGCACGGTCAAAATCATGGCGACCGACCTTGACCTGCAGGTGGTCGAAACGCTTGGCGCCGTCTCGGTCGAAGGCGCGGGTGCGATCACTGTCTCGGCGCACCTGCTGTTCGATATCGCCCGTAAACTGCCCGATGGCAGCCAGGTCAGCCTGGAAACCGCCGACAATCGCATGACGGTAAAGGCCGGCCGCAGCCGCTTCTCGCTGCCCACCCTGCCGCGCGATGATTTCCCGGTGATCGTCGAAGGCGATCTGCCGACCAGCTTTGAACTGCCGGCCGCGACGCTTGCTCAGCTGATCGATCGCACCCGCTTTGCGATCAGCACCGAAGAAACGCGCTATTACCTGAACGGCATCTTCATCCACGTCAGCGACGATGAATTGAAGGCCGCTGCAACCGATGGTCACCGTCTGGCCCGCTTCACGATCAAGCGCCCCGATGGGTCCGAAGGCATGCCGGACGTGATCGTGCCGCGGAAGTGCGTTGCCGAACTGCGCAAGTTGCTGGAAGAGGCGCTCGACGCCAATGTGCTGGTGGACCTTTCGGCCAGCAAGATCCGCTTCACCCTGGGCGGTGAAAACGGCGTGGTGCTGACCAGCAAGCTGATCGACGGCACCTTCCCCGATTACACCCGCGTGATCCCGACCGGCAACGACAAGCTGCTGCGGCTCGATCCCAAGAGCTTCTGGCAGGGTGTCGACCGCGTGGCGACCATCGCCACCGAAAAGACCCGCGCGGTCAAGATGGCGCTGGATACCGATCGCGTCACCCTTTCGGTCACGTCGCCCGATAACGGCACGGCTTCGGAAGAGGTGCCCGCCGATTACAAGGCGAGCGGGTTTGAGATTGGCTTTAACGCCGGTTATCTGAAGGACATCCTCAGCCAGATCGAAGGCGATACGGTCGAACTGCACCTGGCGGATGCCGGTGCACCAACGCTGATCCGTCAGGACGACAAGAGCCCGGCGCTTTATGTGCTGATGCCGATGCGCGTCTAATCGGCTTTACCTGGCCGTAAGAGCCTGTTTGAATGGGGCGTGCCACGATCGGCGCGCCCTTTTCATTTGCCGGGAGAGCAGCATGACCACCACCGTTCAGGTTAAGCGCAATGCACTGGGCGAGACCCGCCTAGTCGATCATGCCGATGCGCCGCTGGGCGATGGCGAAGTCCGGCTGAAGGTAGAGAGCTTCTCGGTCACCGCCAACAACGTGACCTATGCCGTGGCGGGCGATGCCTTTGGCTATTGGAACTTCTTCCCGGGCGAGGGTGACTGGGGCGTGGTGCCGATGTGGGGCCATGCCGTGGTGACGGAGAGCCGCCACCCGGACATCGCGGTCGGTGAACGGGTCTATGGCTATCTGCCCATGGCGGACAGTCTGGATGTGCTTCCAATCGGCGTAAGCGCAGGCGGGTTCACCGATGCTGCTGCGCACCGCCAGCCGATGAGCCCGATCTATAACCAATACAGCCGCCTTGCCGCCGACCCGGAGCATGACCCGGCGCGCGAGGGCGAGCGGATGATCTTTGGCCCGCTGTTCAAGACCGGCTTCCTGATCGAGAGCTTCATGCGGCGCGAAGGCTGGTTTGGGGCAGAGGCGGTGGTGTTGACCTCTGCCTCGTCGAAAACAGCGATGGGGCTGGCCTCGGTCGCGCGGCATCGCTCACCGCAGATCAAGCGGATCGGGCTGACTTCGGCCGGAAACGTCGATTTTGTGAAGCGCAGCGGCTTTTACGATACCGTCATCGCCTATGACGATGTGGGCAACCTCTTGCCGATTTCGTCCGTTCTGGTCGACTTTGCCGGGAATGCGAAGCTGATGCATGCGGCCCATTCGGCGCTGGGTGAGGCGCTGCACTATTCCTGCACCGTTGGCGCGACCCATGTCGGGGCCGGTTTCGGTCAGGACAATGGCCCGCTGCCTGGCCCCGCGCCGGTGCTATTCTTCGCGCCCGATCATGCCGTGGCCGCGATCAAGGAACTGGGCCCCAAGGCCTTCGGTGAAGCTGTCGGTGAAAGCTGGCTGCGCTTTATCGCTGAAGTCGGCGGCGCGCTGACCATAGATGAACGAAATGGGCTGGATGCCGCGCGTCAGGCCTATCTGGCAACCCTGGCGGGCCGGGCCGATCCCTCGGTGGGGATCGTGATCCGGCCCTGATCGGGTAGCGCTTACTCCGCGGCTTCCAGCATGTCCGCCCGCTGCGGGCCGCGGATCAGGCCGCCCGGGGTTGCCCCGGTCCATTCGCCATTCTTGAAGGTGACCACACCGGTCTTGATTGTGCAGACGTACCCTTCGGCCTTCTGCAACAGGCGCTTGCCGCCGGCGGGCAGGTCAAAGGCCAGCCAGGGCTTGCCGAGCTTGACCTTGTCGAGATCGATCACGTTAAGATCGGCAAGGTAGCCTGGTGCGATCAGCCCACGATCATCCAGGCCGTAAAGCCGGGCGGTATCGCGGCACTGGCGCTTGATCGCATTTTCCAGGCTGATCTTACCGCCGCGCTTGCGGTCGCGGACCCAGTGCTGAAGCATGAAGGTCGGGCTGGCGGCGTCACAGATCGTGCCGCAATGCGCCCCGCCATCAGACAGCGAGTTTACCGTGTCATCGCTATGCTGCAGCGCCTCAAGGAAATCGAGGTTGCCATCGGCATAGTTGAGGATCGGCAGATAGATGAAGCCCTTGCCCTGATCGCGGCACAACAGGTCATAGGCATATTCATCGCCCGAAACGCCGGCAGCGGCGGCGCGGGCGGCAATGCTTTCATCAGCCTGCGGTTCGTAATTGAAGTCCGGATCCATCTCGAACTGCATGCCCCAGCCACCACAGACGACCATGATCAGGCCGATGATGTCCTGGTTTACTTCCGAAAAGTCGTTTTCCTCAGCCAGCAACTGGGCCTTGAAGGCGGGATCAAGCAGCTTGGCGCGCTGTTGCTCCCACGGTAGCTCGGCAATCGCCTGCCAGCTGGGACGAAGACGGAAGGGGTGAACCGTGCCTTCCCAGGCCATGATGATGCCGTTGCCGCGCAGCGCGATCTGGGCGACGATATTGGCGCCGTTGTCATTCTCGGCGCGCATGCAGGCGATCTGCTCGTCCAGCGGCATTTCCTTGGCGATCGACTGCAGCGCGGCATAGGTGCAAGGCAGCCCAGTTTCGCGGCTAAGCGCGCCCATCCAGCCGAATTCATCCCATTCGCGCCGCATGTCGCTGGCCATTTCGAACACGCCGTGGCCAACCCGGCCCATCGCGCGGCCGATCTCGATCAGCTCTTCCTTGGTGGCGGTGGTCCCGGGCACCACTTCACCGTCGATCGAGCGGTGCAGCACCGTGCGGCTGGTGGAAAAGCCCAGCGCCCCTGCGCGTACACCGTCCTCGACGATATCGGCCATCTTCTGGATGTCTTCGGCAGTCGGGATCGCACCGGGCTGCTCGCGGTCACCCAGCACATAGGCGCGAACCGCGCCGTGCGGCACATGGGTGCCAACGTCGATCGAACGCGGCAGCCGCTCCAGCGCATCCAGGTATTCAGGGAAGGTTTCCCAATCCCACTTCATCCCCTCAGCCAGTGCGGTTCCGGGGATGTCCTCAACCCCTTCCATCAGCCCGATCAGCCAGTTGTGACGGTCCGGCGCTGCCGGGGCAAAGCCCACGCCGCAGTTGCCCATGACGGCCGTGGTCACCCCGTGCCAGGATGACGGCGCCATTTCCTGGTCCCAGGTGGCCTGGCCATCGTAATGGGTGTGCACATCGACAAACCCCGGCGTAACGATCTTGCCCGTCGCGTCGATCTCATCCTTGGCATCGCCCTGAACCGATCCGACCGCCGCGATCAGGCCATCCTTGATCGCAACGTCCCCGGTAAAGCGCGCTGCGCCGGTGCCATCGACAATCGTGCCGCCGCGAATGATCAGGTCGTAGGTGGGCATAGCCTCTCTCCATTGGTCGCGACTCTCTGGGGCCGCGCCTTTAACCGGGCGATTAAATCACGGCTTGGGGGGAGGGGCAAGCGAAGAAGGCTATTCCCCCAGTGCCCGGATCATATCGGCCACATCGACGAATTTTTCGCGCGGGGCGCCATCCCGCGCGCGCTGTTCCTCGGCGGCTTCGATCTTCTTCCAATCGCGGAAGGTGACGACGTCCAGCCCGCGCGCTTCGGCCAGGGCGTCAAAGCCGGGGCGGCCGGGCTTGCCAGCGCCATTGCCAATGTCCTCGGCAATCAGTTCGACAATCGCGAAACCATCGGGGCGGTTGGTGCCGATCGTGCCCGAAGGCCCGCGTCGCGCCCAGCCGACGCAGTAGAGGCCGGGCAGGATGCGCCCTTCGTCATTGGCGAAGCGGCCAGCGCTCTCTTCAAAAGGCACGCCGGGGATCGGGCTGGTCTTGTAACCGATGCAGGTGACGATCAGGCTGCAGGGGATGGTGTAGGTTTCACCCGTTCCACTGGCGCGACCATCGGGGTCAAGCACGGTCCGCTCCACCTCGATCCCGCTGACCTTGCCGTCTCCAAGGATCGCGCGCGGGCTGGCAAAGAAGTCAAAGTCGATCTCAACTGGTTTGTCGGCGCGGAATTCCTCCGGGATTGCGGCAAAGCTGCGCAGGTGGCCAACCGATTTGCGCTGGCCGGGTTCAAGGAACAGGTCATCGTCATCAGACGGCAGGTCCGCCGGTTCAACCCGCGGGCAGGCGCGCTCCAGATGCGCCAGTTCGCCCAGCTCCTTGGGGGTCATGGCGATTTGATGAGGACCGCGCCGGCCCAGGATAACGATCCGGGAAATGCGCGATTGCTGCAAGGCGTGGAGCGCATGGGCAACAATGTCGCTGCCCGTAAACTCGCCTGCGGTCTTGGCCATGATCCGCGCCACATCCAGCGCCACGTTGCCATTGCCGATCACGATTGCCGTGCCGCCCGACAGATCGGGGTTAAGCTTCGCGAATTGCGGGTGGCCATTGTACCAGCCGACAAAGGCGGCACTGCCGAAGACATTGTCCAGCCCCTCGCCGGGGATACCCGCGGGCTTGTCGTTGGGGGCGCCGGTCGCCAGGACGACGGCATCGTACAGCTCTTGCAGTTCGGCAATCGTCACGTCCTGACCAATCGTGACATTGCCGACAAAGCGGACGTTATCGGACAGCGCCGTGCCTTCGTAGCGGCGTGACACACCCTTGATGGACTGGTGATCGGGAGCAACGCCAGTGCGGATCAGGCCATAGGGAACGGGCAGCATGTCGAAGATGTCGACCCTGACATCATTGCCCCACTGCTTTTGTGCTGCTTCGGCGGTGTAGTAGCCGGCCGGACCCGATCCGATGATGGCGATATGGCGCATGAACCGATCTGCCTCCCCGCTGGTCCGGGGGCCAATCGGGGCCAGGCAGTTGCCGGATCGAAAGCGCGTGATACGCGCCCGAACCTCACTGCGGTTCCCGATTCCAGCCTCTCCGTCCCTATTTGTGAAGGCAGGATGCCTTGCCTGACCAACCATTGCAACCCGTGCTCCGGGTCTTTGCGTAGTCCGGACACCGAGGCCGACAATATCCATACGTTCCATGCGATTAACACTTTGGCAGGGCCGCTCTGCCAATGGTCCATTCGTAATGGTCGCAAAGCACGTCAGTCGGGGACAAAGGCCTGCGCTGTCGGCGCAGGCCGGCCTGCGCCCGCAACAGATGAGCGAAAGCCTTGCCCTGATCGATGCCAACTGGCGGTTGATGGCCCCGATCGCTGCCGGGCCCGGTGACAGTGCCCTGACTTGCTGCTAACGGCGGCGGCGAGCGGGGTGGCCCGGCACTTTTTCAGAAGATTCAGATGACCGATCTTAGTTCTATCCGCAATTTTAGCATTATCGCGCACATTGACCACGGGAAGAGCACCCTGGCGGACCGGTTGATCCAGTTCA
>JACCDM010309417.1_pt1 | contig 10370 bp, 9 predicted proteins | sample 7445851 | NCBI WGS metagenome assembly JACCDM01 (sample SAMN15323438, study PRJNA562643) | freshwater metagenome | isolation source: river surface water | place: USA:Blue River Watershed | collected 2017-08-16
CGTCATCGAGCGGGACGACGAAACCCGGCACGCGGACGAGCTTCCCGTCGAGCTTGCGCAGGGTGTCCGAGGCGCGGCCGTTCTCGTAGTCGAGGCCGGCGAGGATCCGCCAATCGACATTCACCGCGGCGGTGGGCGTCGCGGGGGCCGCCGGGGCGGCGGCGCGGGCCTGCGCGCCGAGGGTCGGGAGCGGGGCGAGCGCCGGGAGCGCGAGCGTCGCGACGAGACGGGCGAGCGGGCGGATTCTCATACCGGAAAAGCTAGCGTTATGACCGGGCGGGCGGAGGGCAGAGCCCCCCTGGCGGGCCGATTGCATCGGGGTGGGACGCGGCCTACCTTCTGGACATCGAGTCCGGCGCCCGGCCCCCACGGCCGGGCGTCGGTTTTTCACTCCCCAGACGCGGCAGGACGGCATGATCGAAGCCCTCAAGCAGAAGCTGACGGACGAGGCGGAGAAGCTCCGCTACGAGCTCAACGTCACGCTCCCCAACGAGATCCGGAAGGCGGTGGAGCTCGGCGACCTGCGGGAGAACTCCGAGTACAAGGCGGCGCTCGAGCGGCAGCAGTTCGTGCAGGCGCGGCTCGGGCACCTGACGCAGCGGCTCTCCAAGCTCTCGTCCATCGACGAATCGCAGATCGCCGTCGACGCCGTGGGGATGGGTTCCAAGGTCGTGGTCGAGGACCAGGGCTCCGGTGAGCGCGAGACCTACCACCTCATCTTCGGGGACGCCGAGGAGTTCGAGGACGGTCAGGTCACGATGTCGTCGCCGATCGGGCGCGCGCTGCTCGGGAAGAAGGTCGGCGAGGTCGCGCTGCTCAAGCTCCCGGCGCGGACGCGGAAGCTGACGATCGTGGAGCTGACGACGATCCACGACGAGGTCGGCTGAGCCAGGCGAGGGCGGCGAGGCTCCCCACGACGGCGAGCGCCATGTCCTTCGGCGCATCGAAGCCGTCACCCTGGGTCCCGAGATAGGCCGTCCCGAGATCCCCGCCGAACGCCTCGGCGGCGAGCCATTCGATCACCTCGTACGCGACCGCGTGCGAGGCGAGGAAGGTCCCCGCGAAGAGCGGGCGCCAGAGACCGCGCGCCGTCGTGCGCGCGTCGATGAGGTCGAGCGCCGCCGGCGTCAGCAGGACGCCGTACAGCAGATGCATCAGCCGGTCGAAGTGATTCCGCTCGAAGCCGAGGAGGCCGGAGAGCGAGGTCCCCGCGACCGCGTGCGCGGCGGCGTCGTAGGGGACGAGCGAGTAGGTGTAGTGCGCGCCGACCTCGTGCAGCATCAGGAAGACGAAGAGCCCCGTGTAGGCGCGCCGCGAGAGCGGGAGCGTACGATGCCCGCGCACGAGGATCGGGATCGCGACGAGGACGAGCACGTTCTCGAGGAACCAGTCTTCGCGGTAGAGCGGATCGATCGCCAGCAGGAGCCACCACCCCGCGAACACCGCGAGCAGCACGGCGGGGTAGCGGCGGTCGCTCACGGGGCGCCGCCGCCCGAGGGGCGTGCACCGTCAGCGGCAGTCTCGGCGGCGGTCGTGGTCGCGGTCGTGGTTGTGGTCGCGCCGAGCGCCTCTCGCAGCGCCGCCGTGAGCGCGGGGTCGTCCGCGGTCACCGGCCCTACGTGTCGCCACCGCAGGGTGCCGTCGCGGTCGATCAGGTAGCTCGCCGGCACGCCGATCGCGAGGAAGGTCGACGAGACCCGATCATCGGGGTCGTGCCAGAGGGTGTACGACGCCCCGAGCTCCTGCGCGAAGGGGGCGATGCGGTCGCGTTCGCCCGGCTCGTCGATGCTCACGCCGACGACGGTGAGGCCAGCCGCCGCGTGGCGGCGCTCCAGCGTGTCGAGCGCCGGCATCTCCTGCCGGCACGGCTTGCACCAGGTGGCCCAGATGTTGAGGAGCACCACGCGGCCGCGCAGGTCCGCGAGTGCGGCGGGCGCGCCCGCGACGGTGGTGGCGGCATAGGCCGGCGCGGGCGCCCCGATGGCGACCGGGGTCGCTGATGACGCATCGGCGCGATCGCCGCGAGTGCAGCCGTGGAGCGCCGCGGCGAGGACCACGAGCGCCACGCCGGCGAAGCGCGTGCGGCGCATACGCGGTCGGCGCGCTGGCGTGAGCGCGGCGGTGCCTGCGTCGACGGCGCCTGCGTCGGCCGTGCCTCTGTGGGCCGCGCTCACTTCGCCTCCGCCCGCAGCATCGCGACCTTCACGGTGCTCGGCGTCCCCGGGAGCGTCCACGCGATCACCGCGCCCCCCGCCACGCGAGTCATCCGCGGGAAGCCACTCGCCCGCGTCCCGGCGGAGGGGCTGACCACGAGCGGCGTCTCCATCGTGCCGTCGCGCCGCACGATCCGCGCGCGCACCTCCGCGCCCTCGCCGCCCACGCGTTCGATCCAGCTCACCAGCGCCCGGTCGCCGTCGAGGAGCTCCACATCGACACGCCCCGTCGGGAGCCCCCCGTCGATCCTTACCGGCGCGCCGAACGTCGCACCCGCGTCCGTCGAGAAGACCACCTGCACGCGCGCGGTGTCCTGCGCCCCGGTGAACCAGACGGCGGCGACGGTGTCGCCGACGGTGCTCACCGCGGGCCCGTTCACCGGGCAGAAGTCGATCGCCCAGCCATCGTCGTGGAGCCGCGCCGGCGCGGTCCACGCGCCGTCGACCTGTCGGATCACCGCGATATCCCGGATCCCCTCGGCAGAGCGGTCGCGATAGACGGCGACGAGGCCGCGTGTCGTCCGCGCGAGCGCCGTCTGGCAACAATCGCAGACGCTCGAGTCCGCGATCGCGCGCGACGCCACCGCGCCCTCCGCCCACCGCGCAACGCCGAACTGCATCGGGACGGAGGCGTGCCCGTCAGGCCCCGGGGGAGAGAGGGCGCCCGCCGAGCCGTCCAGGAGCGTCACGTCCGCACCGCCGGCGGCGTCGGGCAGGACGCTCACGAAGCCGTGCTCGGCCGCGACCCCCTCCGGATGCGGAAGGCTGCTCGGCCCCCAGGTGGCCCCCCCATCGCGCGACGCGGCGAGATGGACGTCGTAGTGCACCCGACCGCCGCCGTTCCGCTGGAGCCAGTGCGCGAGGAGGGTCCCGTCGCTGAGCGTCACGAGCGAGGGGAGATCGGCCCAGTTCACGAAGAGGTCCCGGCGACGCACCACCTCCTGCGGCGCACTCCACGTGCCGGTGGCCGGATCCCACGTCGCAAAGCGGAGCGCCGTGGTGGAGTCCGCCTCCTTCGCGAGCCAGCTGAGCGTGACCCGCCCGTCCGGCGCGGTCGCGACGAACGGCTCGGCCGCGTCCCCTACGACCGGGGAGGGGAGGGCCTCGAGGGCGAGCGGGCGGGGCATCTCCGCCGTGCGGCAGGCGCTGGCGAGAGCGAGGAGCCCAAGGACGAGCGCACGGCGGCGGAGACGCATCGGGCGCAGGTCGGTCAGTGACAGCGGAAGCATCGAGGGGTCGGCTGGAAGGCGGCGTGACGGTGACCGGTTCGTGCTAATCTCGGGGCGGCACGGGGCCCACGGCAACGTGCCCACGCCCTGCACCGCGTCAGGCCCCACCCTACCTTTCGGGATGACCCTTTCCGTCCCCGGGCGCCGCGTCGCGATCATCGACGGCGTCCGCACCCCGTTCGCGAAGGCCGGCACCGCGCTCAAGGGCTTCGGTGCCATCGAGCTCGGCAAACTCGCCGTCGCCGAGCTCATTCACCGCACCGACCTCGATCCAGCGTCAGTCGATCTCCTCGCCTTCGGCACGGTGATCCCCTCGGTGCTCGCGCCGAACATCGCGCGCGAGATCGCCCTGATGCCGCTCCTCCCCAAGGGCGTGCAGGCGTGGAGCGTCTCGCGAGCCTGTGCCTCCGCGAACCAGGCGATCACCGACGCCGCCGACCAGATCGCGCTCGGCCACGCCGAGGTGGCGCTCGCCGGCGGGGCGGAGTCGCTCTCGAACGTGCCGATCCTGCATTCGCGCGGTTTCTCCGATGCGCTCGTCGCCGCGAGCCGCGCGAAGACCACGGGCCAGCGCCTCGCCGCGCTCGCCGCCATCCGGCTGAAGGATCTCGTCCCGGTGACGCCGGCGATCGCCGAGCCCACGACGGGCGAGACGATGGGGCAGTCGGCGGACAAGATGGCGAAGATCAATGGCATCACCCGCGAGGCGCAGGACGCACTCGCGCTCGCCTCGCACCTGCACGCGGCCGCCGGCGTCGCCGATGGACGGATCGGCGCCGAGCTCGTCCCGGTCCTCCCCGCGGACGGGAAGGGCGCGCCGCTGACCGCCGACAACGGCGTCCGTAGCGACACCACCGCGGCGCAGCTGGCGAAGCTCAAGCCGGTCTTCGACCGGCGCTACGGCACGGTGACGGCGGGGAACGCCTCGCCGCTCACCGACGGCGGTGCGGCGGTCCTCCTGATGCGCGAGGATGCGGCGCTCGCGGCGGGGCTCCGTCCCAAGGCGTACATCCGCGGCTATGCGTACGCCGCGCTCGACCCGGGCGAGCAGCTCCTGCAGGCGCCGGTGCTCGCCGCGCCGCTCGCGCTCCGGCGCGCGGGGCTCACCCTCGCCGATATGGACCTCGTCGAGATGCACGAGGCCTTTGCGGCGCAGGTGCTCTCGAACCTCGCGGGCTTCGAGTCGCAGGCGTGGGCCGAGCGCGCGGGGGAGCGGACGCCCCTCGGCGCCGTCGATCGCACGAAGCTCAACGTGCTGGGGGGCTCCATCGCGATCGGCCATCCCTTCGGCGCCACCGGCGCGCGCGTGACGACGACGCTCGTGAACGAGCTCGCGCGCCGCGGCGGACGCTACGGCCTGATGACCGTCTGCGCGGCCGGTGGGCTCGGCTTCTCGATGGTCGTGGAGGCCGCATGACCACGCACCCGTCGAGCGCCGTCTCGCTCGCCGTCGAGGACGGCGTCGCCATCCTCACCTTCGATCTTCCCGGCGAGCCCGTCAACAAGTTCTCACCGGCGGTGATCGAGGAGTTCACCACGCTCCTCGCGCGCATCGACGCCGACGCCGCGGTCAAGGCGGCGGTTCTGATCAGCGGCAAGCCGGGCACCTTCATCGCCGGCGCCGACATCGACCAGTTCCTCGAGTTCCGCAGTGCTGAGGATGCGGCGAAGGCGAGCGCCTTCGGCCACGCGATGTTCGACCGCATCGAGTCGGGGCGCGTCCCCGTCGTGGTGGCGGTGGATGGGGCCTGCCTGGGCGGCGGGCTCGAGTTCTCGCTCGCCTGCGCGTATCGCATCGCGGCGGACTCGCCGAAGACCGTCTTCGCGCTCCCCGAGGTGAAGCTCGGGTTGATCCCGGGTGCGGGCGGCACGCAGCGGCTCCCGCACCGCGTCGGGTTGACCGCCGCGCTCGACATGATCCTCACCGGCAAGAACGTCCGCGCGAAGAAGGCGCTCCAGCTCGGGCTCGTGGACGAGATGGTGCACCCGGGCATCCTGCGCGCGACCGCGATCGCGCGTGCGAAGGCATTCGCCGCCGGCACGATTCCCCGCCGCCGCGACACGCGGAAGCGCACGGTCGCGTCGCGCCTCCTCGAGGATACGCCGGTCGGACGCGGGATCGTGCTCTCGCAGGCGAGGAAGACGGCGCTCGCCAAGTCGGGCGGGCACTACCCGGCGCTCCCCGCCGCGATCGATGCCGTGCGCGCCGCCTACGGCGACCGCGCGGCCGGTTTCGCGACCGAGGCGCGGCTCTTCGGGGGGCTCGCGATGAGCGCCGTCTGCCGCGAGCTGATGTTCCTCTTCTACGCGACGACCTCGCTCAAGAAGGACCCAGGCCTCCCTGCCGGTGCGACGGCGCTCCCCGTCACGCGCCTCGGCGTGCTTGGCACCGGCTTCATGGGTGCGGGGATCGCCGCCATCAGCGCGCAACAGGGGCTCGCGGTCCGCTTCAAGGACACCGCGTGGGACCGCGTGGGGCAGGGCGTCAAGGCGGTGCGCGATGTGCTCATCGAGGGGCTGAAGCGCCGGCACATCACGCGCGTGCAATTCGCCGACCAGATGAGCCTCGTCTCCGGGACGGTGGAGTACACCGGCTTCGGTCGGCTCCCGCTCGTGATCGAGGCGGTCTTCGAGGACCTCACGGTGAAGCACCGCGTGGTCCAGGAGGTCGAGGCGGTGCTCCCGCCGACCGCCGTCCTGGCCACGAACACGAGCACGATTCCCATCGCGCGGATCGCCGAGGCGAGCGCGCGCCCGGAGCGCGTTGTGGGGATGCACTTCTTCTCCCCTGTGCACAAGATGCCGCTCCTCGAGGTCATCGTGACCCCGAAGACCCTCCCGGATGTTGCGGCCACCGCGGTCGAGGTCGGCAAGAAACTCGGCAAGACGGTGATCGTCGTGCAGGACGCACCGGGCTTCTACGTGAACCGGATTCTCGCGCCGTACATCGCCGAGGCGGGGCGGCTCCTCGACGACGGCGTGCCGGTCGAGGCGCTCGACCGGGCGATGCGTGGCTTCGGATTCCCGGTGGGGCCGATCACCCTCATCGACGAGGTCGGCCTCGACGTCGCGACCAAGTCGGGTGGCATCATGTCGGCCGCCTTCCCGGAGCGGATTCGTGCGAGCGCCGCCCTCGAGAAGGTCGCCGCCTCGGGTCGGCTCGGGCGAAAGGGCAAAAAGGGCTTCTACGCCTACGACGCCCGCGGCAAGCGCACCGGCGTGGACGTGTCGGTCTACGCGCTCTTCCGCGCTGGTGCGTCGTCCACGAGCCTCGCGTCCGAGGCGATCGTCGAGCGGCTCGCCCTCGCGATGGTGAACGAGGCGGTCCGCTGCCTCGAGGATGGCATCATCCGGTGCGCCCGTGACGGCGACATCGGCGCGGTCTTCGGCATCGGCTTCCCGCCCTTCCGCGGTGGCCCGTTCCGCCACATCGACGCCGTCGGAGCCGCTGAGGTCGTGCGGCGCCTCGACGCCCTCGCCGCCGCGCACGGCGGTGGCCCGTACACGCCCGCGCCCCTCCTCCGCCGGATGGCGGCCGAGGGGACGACGTTCTATCCCAAGACCGGCAAGCCGGTCTGATTGCCGAGAGCCATGCTTCGCACCTTCCTGCTCTATCTCTCCCGCCAGCCGGGCATCTTCCGTTTCGTGCGGCACAACGGGCTCGCCAAGCGCTTTGCCTCGCGCTTCGTGGCCGGCGAGACGATCGCCAGCGCCTGTGATGCCGTCGCCGAACTGAATGCGAAGGGCATCACCGCGACGCTCGACCTCCTCGGCGAATCGGTCACGAACGAGGCGGAGGCGCGGGAGACGGGGCGGCAGTATCTCGCGCTCCTCGACGAGATGGCGCGGCGGAAGCTCGACGCCAACGTCTCGGTGAAGCTCACCGCGCTCGGCCAGGACATCCGCGACGACCTCTGCGAGTCGGTCACGACCGAGATCCTCGCGAAGGCGAAGACGCTCGACTCCTTCGTCCGCCTCGATATGGAGGGGAGCCCGTACACCCAGCGCACGCTCGATTTCTTCGCCGAGCGCCTCTACCCCACCTACCCGGGGCAGGTGGGCATCGTGCTGCAGAGCGCGCTGCGCCGCACCCTCGACGACATCGAGTGGGCGATCGCCAAGGGATGCCGGGTGCGTCTCTGCAAAGGCGCGTATCTCGAGCCGGCGACCGTCGCCTTCCCGGAGAAGAAGGACGTCGACGCCACCTACGTCGAGGGGATGCGCCGGCTCCTCGCGCGCGGGCACTACCCCGGCATCGCGACGCACGACGAGACGATCATCACCGAGGTGCAGCGCTATGCGCGCGCCGAGGGGATCGGGCCCGAGCGCTTCGAGTTCCAGATGCTGTACGGCGTGCGTCGCGACCTGCAGGAGCGGCTCGTGCGCGACGGCTGGCGCGTCCGCGTCTATGTGCCGTTCGGGACGCAGTGGTATCCGTACCTGATGCGTCGCCTCGCGGAGCGTCCCGCGAACATCGCGTTCATCCTCGGCAACGTCCTCCGCGAGACGTTCGCGTGACCGCCTGATGCGGAAGCGGGACGCCGGGATGCGCCTCCGATGAGTCGCGAATGAGCCGCCACCTTCCTGCGGACCACTCGAAGGGGGACGAGCGCACCATCGGCGGATACGCCGCGGTGCACGCCCGCCCGGCGGCGTTCGATGGACGGGATGGATGCTCGTACAGCGTGGAGCTGATGGCCGATCGCACGGGCGAGGCGACGCGTCCTTGGGGCGCCTTTCTCCTCTTCGTGCAGTGGAAGCGATTCGGCGAGCAGGGAGTGAACGGCCACCTCGAGAGCGAGTTTCTGGCGTGGGGCGATGACCGCGAGGCGGCGCTCGCCGCTCTCGGCGTGATGGACGTCGACGAGGTCCAGCGGCGGCTCGACGCCCTGATTCTCGCCCGGGCCGAGGCGGAGCGCGCCGCGGCCGCTTGGGACGACGACGAGGAGCTCGCGTGACCATCGTGGCGAGTCTTGTGAGGCGTCCGGCCATGGGCACGGCGTGAGCGAGCGCTCCGCGATCGTCGTCGAGGGGGCGGGCGGCGTCTGGCGCGTCCGCGACGCCGTCGGCGAGACGCATGAGGCGGCGCTCGCCGGTCGCCTGAAGCAGGAGGTGCGCGGCGCACTCAAGCTCGCCGTCGGCGATCACGTGACCATCGACCGGGACGAGCGCGAGAGCGGCTGGCGCATCACCGCCATCGCACCGCGCACCGGCGTCCTCGCGCGTCGCGAACCCGGTGGGCGCTATGGGGAGCGCATCCTCGCCGCGAACGTCGATCAGGTCCTGATCGTCTTTGCCTACCGGAAGCCGGAACCGCACCGCCGGATGATCGACCGCTTCCTCGTGATCGCGGAGGCGAACGACCTTCGGGTGCACCTCGTGCTGAACAAGGTCGACCTCTGCGATGACGCGGCGGAGGCGGAGGTGCTCGCGGCGCCATATCGCGCGGCCGGGTATCCCGTGCATTGCGCGAGCGCCAAGCGCGGTGACGGGCTCGACGAGCTCCGTCGTGAACTGCACGGCCGCGTCACGGCGGTCACCGGGCCGTCCGGTGTCGGCAAGTCATCGCTCCTCAACACGCTGCACCCGGCGCTCGGCCTCCGCACCCAGGAGATCTCGGCCTCGGTGAACAAGGGGCGGCATACGACGGTGGGTGCGAAGCTCATCCCCCTTCCCGACGGGGACGAGGGGTACCTCGTCGATACGCCGGGGCTGCGCGAGGTGGGGATGTGGGGGCTCCCCGCGGAGTCGCTCGATCAGTGCTTCCCTGAGTTCCGCCCGTATCTCGGTGAGTGTCGCTTCCAGGACTGCCGACACGACACCGAGCCGGGGTGCGCGGTCCAGCGCGCCCTCACGGCGGGGACGATCGACGCCGAACGGTACGAGAGCTATGTGAAGCTGCTCGGGGAACTCCGCGCCGAGTCGCCGGGTTGGTAGCGCGTCGCGGTCGGACTCCGTCGGCAATGCGGAGGGGAAACCCGCGTCCGGTCCCGTCCGTACCATTCGCTATGCGCCTTGTCCTCACCACCGCCCTGCTTCTGCCAGGCAGCGTCTCCGCCTTCGTCTCCAGGCTCGTGCACCCGGTCGCCCGATGGCACCGCCGGTCCGTGGCCTGCGCCGCCATCCTTCTCGTCACGACCGCAGCGCAGGCGCAACCCGACCGCACGGCCTACGCCGAGGGGATGCGCGCCCTCCGCGCCAATGACGCCCCGACCGCCGTCAGCCGGTTCGAGCGCGCGATCGCCCTTAACGACCGCGTCGGCGAGTACCATCTGCGACTCGGCCTCGCCCTCGGGCAGGAGGCGTTCAGCGCGAACCCGGTGCGGCAGGCGCTGATCGCGCGGCGCGTGAAACAGTCGTTCGAGCGCGCGGTGGAGCTCGACCCCTCGCTCGTCGAGGCGCGGGAGGGGTTGCTCTTCTTCTATGCGTTCGCGCCGAGCGTGATGGGTGGCAACCCAGAGAGGGCGCGCGAGCAACAACGCGAGCTGCTCCGTCGTGATCCGATGCGCGGGCATATGGCGACCGCCACGCTCGCCCTGCGCGACAAGGACACTGTCACCACCGAGCGCGCGCTCCGGCAGGCGATGGCCGCCGCGCCCGACAGTGCAGCGCCGGTGATCGCCCTCGCGCAGCGGCAGCAGGCGTGGGGTCGCACTCCAGCGGCCTTCCAGACACTCGACGCCTTCCTCGCGCGGCGCCCGGACGACGTCGCCGCACGGATCCAATTCGGTCGACTTGCGGGGACGACCGGGCAGCAGCTCGCGCGCGGCGAGCGTCTGTTGCGCGAGGTCCTCACCGTCCCCTCGTGGGAGATGAACCAGTACCGCCCGAGCAAGGCGTTGGTCCACTACCGGCTCGGCGTCGTCCTCGCGAAGGCGGGGAAGACCGCTGACGCCCGGGCCGCCTACGAGGCGGCGTTGCGGTTGGA
>JACCDM011123512.1_pt1 | contig 10369 bp, 10 predicted proteins | sample 7445851 | NCBI WGS metagenome assembly JACCDM01 (sample SAMN15323438, study PRJNA562643) | freshwater metagenome | isolation source: river surface water | place: USA:Blue River Watershed | collected 2017-08-16
CCACCGCCTTTGCTTGCCCCGGGACCGGTGCGGCGAGAACTTTCCACATGAAGTAGAACAAAGCCACCAGCGACAAAGCAGCAAGGCCAAAGGCCACATACTTTGCTTGCTTCATGTTGAGCTTGAACGGACCAAAGCCGATGGTTGAGTTCCAGACGTTAAGCCGGTCATCGGTAACGACCTCAACGCCCGGAGCATCAGACGCAAACCCGCCCACACCGGCTGAATAGCTGTTGTAGAGCTTGAAAAACTCCGGGTCATACTTGCCGAACATCGAGTTAACCGGCTTGCCGCGCTCCGGGGTCTTACGGCAGTCGCCGTAGATGTCAACACGGTAAGAGTCCGGGCGGCCTACGACAATCATTTTCACCATCCAATACATGGACCCGCAGACGTTGCGAAGAGACCGGCAAACGTCGCCGTAGTCCTGAGACGCAAAAACGATGTCAGTAGAGAAGTTGTCCGAACCGCCGGTGTACTTGCGCTGGAAGCGAATGGCCCGGAAGACTTCATGGTCGGACTTGATTTTTTGGTCCGGGCCGTAAAACTCGTGGCACTCGTCGATAACGATGCAGTCACCACCCTTGGTAATAGTCTCGCCAATGCCTTCCGCAGTGAACCAGAAGTTAGGGGCGTTGATTTCGTCGGAACCCACAAGCTTAATCAGCCCATCCAGGTTCTTGCCCAGATGGTCGCAAAGCGCGGCTTCGTTAAGGGGAATGTTGGTCACAACTCGCTGGCCACGGTCGAGCGCCGGGACAATCACATAGCGAGTGATACCAAAAGACTTACCGGCGCCAGGAACGCCGAGGTAGAGGGAAGAAGACATAGGGGCTCCATCAAGTAGATACCCCGTATAGCTCCACAGCGGTGGAATGAAAAAAGCCGGCGCAAGCGCCGGCTAATCCCCTCATCATGTCCTGGTTCTCATACCAGTATAGGCAGCAGAACGGGGCATGGCGTCAACCAACAACCGGAATACGCCTAATCAAAAATCTGATTACGTAAGCGCCCATCACGGTAGGGGCCACTACATCGAGCGCAGACAAGTAGGCGAAGTACTGGGCCAAGGGGCCGAAGGCGGCCGCCAGCTGGTCCCAGCCGTTGCCGAGCCAGTCCGGCAGCAAGCCGGTAGCCCAGCTGAAGAACTTGTCAAACAGTTCAGAAAGCCAATCGAACATACCTTAAGCCCCCAGAACAATGAACGTGGCGACGATGAAGCCGAAGGCGATAGACAACCCGCGGATGAGCTCTTGGTAATCGCCCATCAACTGGCAGAACAGGCCGTGGTCGGTCAGCTGGTAATCACCGCCAGCAATAGCGGGAAGAGGAATAGTGAAGCTGAACATGTTAGGCGGGCAATACGAGCTAACCGGGATAACGCTAGCCTTGGACTTCAAGCCTTCAACTTCAGACGTCAACGAAGATGGAGGGGCATCACCTACAGAGTCAACAGGAGAGCCATCCCCCCCGCCGAGCTTGTCAGCAATGGTGTCCAGATTATTGTTGACAGTGCCAAGCTGATTGTTGAGCCAATCAGCGCGAGTAACCAAGTCGCCCATCATGTCCACCTGAACAGCACATTTATTTTGGCCGGGGCCACCGCAGGGAACAGCAGTGGTGCCGGTGCCCGTAGAGCCCGGAACAGAGGTGCCGCCCGGGTCGCCAGGGTAGAGCGGGGGCGGGTTGGCGGGGTAATTAGTCGTATTAGTGGAGCCAACCGCACCCGTGGCGCCCACGGCAGTATCTTCACGGCGAGTGCCCCCGTCAGAAGACTTGAAAACTTGCGAGATTGTAGAACCCGAAGCAGACTTAGCTTGAGTAACTACAGTGCCGGTCGAGTGAACAACTGAAGTGGCCGGCTGCCCGTCAGCCGATGTCGATGTGGTCAGCTTACCGTCAGCTTGCAAAGTAGCGCAATCCGGGTCGTTGATATTTGGAGTGCCTTCAAGCACAGGGCAAACACCATCACCAACGGAAGTGCGCGCCTGCTCGACATTAACAATGTCACACTGGCCAGACGTCGTGTTATAGCTATAGCCAGGCTGGCAAGCTACATTAGGGACATTGAAATAGAGCCAGCCCGTATAGCCCGGAGAATCAACGCGAAGCCGGTAATAGGCCTTATTGTAAGCAAAGACATCAGTAGCGGTAATGGTAAGCGAGCCCGCAAGACGAAACGCGGCGCTTACAGAGCTATTGTTACTAGAGCCGACATGCGTACCGCCAATCCAGCTAGTATTGCTACAAATATTAGACGGACACTTGAGCATAGACTCTTTAATTTCAGAGAGAGTATACCCAGAAGCCGTATAAGATTGGCCGGTAGATTGGTTGGTATAAGTGAAATTGAAGTTGCCACTATAGATGGGCAACGAAGTGCCAGATGGCAAAACTTGATGGGCCTTAACCATATCGGCCTCAGAAACCCCGGCGTCAGTGCGGAAGGTAACAGTAAGCGTTTTGCCCGCAGTGGTAACAGGGGCGGCAGTGAAATACTGATAGACAAGCCCGAAGTGAACCGCCAGGCTAGCGCCCAGAGCGTAGAAGAGCGGAGTAAGCGCAAAGGCGCTGGCAGACAATAACAGCGCAGCAAGTGCAAGCGAAATCTTCTTGGTCACCGCTTCAACCCTTGAACAACAACAGCCGCGCAAATCGTGGCATGAAAGAAGAAAACGAGATTCCAAGCGGCTTGCTCAAGCAACATGGTTAGTCGTCCTCTTTCTCTTCATCGTCGCCAATCCGGCCGGAAGCAGCATCCCGAGCCTTAGCCAAGACGAAGCCCAAAAAAGAAAGCCCGATAAGCGCAAGGCCAGCAGCAACAACGATGGCGTTCACATCGCCAAAGTTGATAGCCGCTAGTACTTGGTCTTGAAGGCTCATTTGTTTAGACTCAAAAGGAGCCCGGGAGCAAGCCCCCGGGCCAGCCCGTCAATTAACGGGGCACCTTGCCACCAGCGGCGGCGCGGCCCTTGCGCAGCACGAAGCTGAGGAAGGACAGACCAATCAGCGCCAGGCCGGCGGCCGTAACGATGGCGGTCGCCGAAGCGAAGTTGGAGGTGATAGCCGCTTGGACGGCGGTAACGGTCGATTCCATTTGAAGTTCTCCTTGAACGATGGAAGGTTAGCGAATTGCGCGGCGGGCGTGGCTGAAAACCTGGGAGAGACTCCACAAGCTAACAGTCACAAGGAAGGCGATTGCCCAGAAAGACCCAGCTTGCACAAAGTCCACAGGGGCAAACGATGCTTCGAATTGAGCTTGCGCCGACGGCTCAATAAGAAAGGCATTCAAGACAGCCGGCGCCGAACCCGCGGGGCATGGTGCGACGGTCTCAGCCGCCGGCAAACATGCGATTACGGATTGAACGGCGCCAAGCATGATTTAGGCGAGAGCCTGGAAGTTCTCGAAGACCGGGCGAAGGCCAGTCGGCGTGTCGCGGAAGTAGATGTCAACGGTGTACTTGCCCGGGGCCAGCGCCTCAGCTTCAGAGTTGACAAAGTGGCGGGACATCACGTCCGGCCGCTTCGGGGACTGAACAATTTGAATTTGCTGGTAAGCGTAGGGCTTGCCAGCTTTCGACGTTGCAGTTTGCGAAGCAAAAACAAAAACAGTAGCCATTTCAGAAGGTCTCCATCAGGATAGTTGCGGGTGTATTGAACGGATGGAGACATTCAAGCAAACCCGCCCCCGGTCACCCGGTGCAAAATGGTTCTCCATCGTGGGCCCGTTGGGCTTCCGGGCGCATGCGTCCGGGTCCCAACCGAAAACCCTTGATACCTTGTATAGTGCGAAGCTGTAGCAATGAAACGCCGAATAGCAGTCACGAAGCGAAAATTATTCAAGTCACTGAATGGAGGCCCTGCGGGGCTCTTAGTCACTAAGTCCCCGGAGTCATGTACCCCGGAGTCATGTACCCCGGAGTCAAAAAAAAAGCCCCGGGAGGCAAGCTCGCGGGGCGGTGAAGGGGTAGGCGCTGAACTAGGCTCGGCGTGGCGCGGGCAAGGGCAGCGTTCCAGCGCGCGCGGACTCTAAATGAGGCCTAGGGGGGAGGGTCTTAGGCTTAAGCGGCTTGTGCCACTTGGCTAGCGTATTGGCGCGGCTCGGGAGCCGCTTAGGGTCGAGCTCCACCACTTCGACCTTGTCCGAATGCTTGAACTTGACTATTGCCACCTCATAACCCCAGAGCCAAATCGTTTCCACCAGCCGGCCCAGGCGAAGGCGAAGGGCGGCACGAAAGTCGCGGGCGGCAAGGTCGGGGACATACAACTTGCCGATGGCGTCGGCCACAACAACGCCGGTGCGAGACGGCGCCATAAGGTCGTTGGCCAAAGCGACTAGCAGACTTTCACGGGCAAGCGAGTGAATGTCGTGCTCCATTGCTAGCTGCTGGAGCTTGTCCGTCAAAGGGTCGAGCGGCCCGACTTTAGCGATAGTGTCCGTGATGCGCTGAATCTCGGCTTGCTTCTCCTTGATGTCTGCGGCCAGATTCTCAAGCTCGATGGAGTGGTCCTCAGAGACTGCGGCGGCGGGCTGGTTGTTGAAGATGGCTTCCAGCACCGGAGCATCGACAGTGACCGCAGCGCAAGGCGGGCAGCCGGCAGAGGCCCCCGACGTCTTGTCAGCACAACTTAGCGTAGCCTTGCTGTAACCCCTGGTCTCGGTGCGCCGATGGATAGGGGCACCGCATTGCCCGCAGTACATGAGACCGCTAAAAATGTTGTAGTAGTGCGTATCGCGTCGCTTCTCCATGGAGCGCGACTCGATGGAAGCCCGGGCAGCCGCGAAGAGCTCATCGCTGATGATGCGAGGGTAGTAGTCGTGGTGGTGGATACCCGTCGGGACACCTTTCGGATTTTCTTGGTGCGCCTCATGCGTGTGAAGCATGTGTTCATGGTGGCCCAGCACAGCGCGGGAGCGCAGCAGCCGGCCCGGCATGCGTGAATGCCACCGGTCGCCGGTGAGCTGGAGCCGGGTAGGCACCGGCCACCCTTCTTCGTTGGCCCGCTTGGCAATCGCCTTGGAGCCGTAGCCCGCGGCGGACATCTCGAAGCAGCGGACAACAGAAGAGGCCTTAGCTTCGTCAACGGTCCAAGGCGCCTCTTTGGTCTCGCGCGTCAGCCAGCCCGGCGCAGAGCCAAAGGCCGCTTGCCGGCGCTTCTTGCGCGCGTCTTCGAAGGTGGCTTGCAACCGCACCGACTTGCGCTCTGACTCTTCGAAGCCCCGATACAGCGTGATGAGCGAGAGCATGAACGCTTCCAGGCTTTGAAGCGTCTTGCTGTTCCAAACCTTGCAATCAGTGAGCGTCACAATAGTGACACCCCGGTTGATGAGCGATAGCAAAGCCTCGTAAGCCAAGGGAAGCGGAAGCCGGGTGAAGCGGTCGAAAGCTTCGATAAGCAAAATCGTGTTCTTCTCGAGCTTGCCGGCTATACATGCTTCCTGAAGGACACCCAAGGCCCCGCGGGACAAGTTGTCCCCCCGGTACGCAGAGTAGCCGGGGTCATGCATCGAAGACTCAAGGTCCAGTTCATGGCCGTTGTCGAGGCACCAGCGGTAGGCTTGGTCGTCTTGCCGACCTTTAGAGTGGCCTCGCTCTTGCCGCTTGGTAGAGAACCGGGTGTAACTGATAACGTGAGCCATGCAGTGAGTTGTTTCCAGGGGTGGACAGTGACAATCGGCAGAACACCAAAAAACTTGAGGTGTCAAGCCCCCTTTTGCAAAAAAATGCTGTTCCCCGAATGGTGGCCCTTAACCCAGCTTACGGGCCACCATTCGAGGAAGAGCATCCTAGCCCAGACAGGCCGCTAGCGCAACGCAAGGGCCGCGTCAAGGGGTAGTCAGCCCCGGCCCGCTACGGGCCGCCAGACGGGCGCGGAGCCCTTGCCAGCGCCACGCAAACAGCAGGGCAAGGGGTAGGTAGCCCTAGGGCACCAGCGCCGCGCCCTAGGGGCGCCGCGCCCTTGCGCAACGACTTCCTAGAAGCCCCGCAGCGAAGCCGGGGCGAGGGCTGCCGCCGCGTTCGCGGCGGGGCGTGTCGCTTCGCTCCACGCCGCCCACCCCTTGGCTGCCCGCGCCGCAGGCGCAGCTAAGGGGGGGCGCGCTGAAAGGTATCCTTACCAATTTCCTTACAAGATAGTTATAGGCGGCCGGGCACCAAAAAGCCCAAACGAAGTTAGGTAGTTTTTAGAGGGGCCTGGATTCATCTCCACGGGGTTTTGGATTCATCTCCACGTTTTTTTGGCTTCATCTCCACAAAAGCGGCTTCATCTCCACATTGCGCGCTATACCGAGTATCAGCAACGCAACTTGGAGCAATGAAATGTCGAACTGGATTGACCTGACCAAACTTCCTCACGGCCTTGGCGAAAACTTCGTAGCACCCCGCGCAGCAGTGCAAGGTGCCCTGTTTTCTTCCCTGGTTTTCAGGGGCCGGGTAGTGCGCCCGGAATATTCCCCGGAAAACCAGGCAGTTGTTTGCGAGTGGGGCGCAACAACGGTAACCCAAATCGGCGGATACCGGCTTGACCAAGGCGATGCAGACGTCTACTACGCGCTTGTCCGTGAAGCTGCTAAGCAGACCGGCAGCTTCTACACCCTAGAACTGAAAGCCGATGAACTGCTGAAGAGCATTGGCCGGGAGCGCGGGACCCAAAGCCGGGAATGGCTAGCAGGTTCGCTGCTGCGGCTGATGAAAGCAACCTTCGAGTTTGCAATCCCGGGATTGCCGATTAGGCAAACTACGCTATTGCGTGCTGCTGCGCCCCGCAACGAAGAAAAGTCCGCCTTCATGGTAATCATGGGAGACGGCATGAAAGACGTGTTCAAAGCTGGCAAAACGCTTATCAAGTCGGCGCAGCGCCTGGAGCTAGGTACTGACACGCTGGCGAAGGGGCTTCACTCATTTTTCAGCTCACACAGCAAGAGCGGAGAAAGCAAGCTGAGCGTTGACAAACTCATGGTAGTAACCGGGCGGGAGTCGATGCGCAAAGACCGCTTCAAGGCCGGCCTAGCGGAGTCCATCGCAAAGCTTCGCATCGCGACGGGCTGGAGCATCAAGCTCGAGGGGGAGGTTCTGAAGGTGAAGCAATGCGCGGGGGACACCGCCACGGCAGCGCAGAGCAAGAAGCCGGCTTCGCCGGGGGCATCCAGGCCAGCTGGCGCCAGTGCGGGGCCGGCGGGGGGTGCCACGGGCTGGGATGCCGTTGCGGAAGGAGTCCAGCACGTCGAGCAGATTCGCGGGAAGCTGGCAAAGCTGGACTTGGCGGCAATCGTGGGACTCATGAACGCCGAGAGCCGGGCAGCCTACGACGAGGCCAAGGCCGGGATTGACGGCATGGACTTCCCCACGAAGAAGGCGGCGGCGCTGGCGGCAATCGAAGACCAGGCCCACGAAGAGGTAGGCACCAGGGCTTATGCGGCGATGCGTAAGAGCAGCGAAGACGACGACATCTAAGAGGTACGTAGAAACGAAGAAGCCCGCTAACAGCGGGCTTCGAGCGTTGAGTTTTTGAGATTGGAAATGAGTAGGGTAGGCGGGCGGCCCGACGTTAGAGAAGAGTCATGTAGCCCAACCCTTCTCGCCGACTTCTTCAAAAAGGGGAAAAAGTGCGAGGCCCGTCGGGGCCGAGGTGCGTAGCGCAGCGAAGGTAACGGCGGGGGGTTACCCCCGCCGGCGGGCAGCTCAATAGCCGGCGAAGACACCCGGGGAGCGAGCCTCAATGAAGGCCAAGGCCTCAACGACGGCGAGGTGGTGGCGGGAACCCTTGCGGTACGTCGGCGCGGGCTGGCGACCGGAGCCGATGTCCCAGGTAACCCGGCGGAGCTCCTGGCCAGCATGGGAGACAGCGAGGACACCTTGCCGGGTGAAGGAGCTAGTCCAAGCCGAGTCCGTGGCCAGGCTGTAGCCGGCCGCGGTGGCGGCGTTCACCAGGTCACGGGTAAGGGCCGTGTCCTCTTCAGCGGACTTCAACGGAGAGGGCTGGACACCCGCCTTAACCAGGTCGGCAATGGCGCGGGCCAGGGCGCGGGACTGGGCGCAATACTCATCAAAGCGGGCGGCAAGGTCACGGGTCACCGAGTCCGACGACAGGGCGGCGGCAACCTGGGCCGACAGGGCGGCGTTAGCGGCGGCGTGGGCGGCTTGCTCCAAAAGGAGAGCGTCGAGGCGGGCAGTAAGGGCGGTGGTCATTTGGTAGGCTCCGAGTTTGTTGCTGATACTTAGTATAGGAACCTTATGCCTGATGTTATGCCTGTTAGACCAAGTATCTCAAACTAAATTGTAACAAGTTGTATCATAGTCGCAATATGCGATTAAGTACCGCCGAGGTGGTCCAGAAAAACAAGGGGGCAATAGAGGAAGGCTATTAAGCCCAAAACTGGCAGAAATGCCAGTTTCCTAGAAACACGGTTTGAAGGCATGAAAACACGATATTAGGACCTGGTATCACGGTCGGAGGGCCTGAATACGGGGTTTGAAGATTGTTACCACTTTGCACCAAGTTGGTGCAATAGGTAAAAACTATATCGAGCGGGAAAAATGGGGGGCCCCCCGAGAGCCCCCATTTTTCCCGCCGACAGCCTTAGGACTTCTCGACGTACAAGACAATCACGATGTCAGAGGAAGCCTCAGAGGAAGTGTTGCCAAGAGTCAGCCGACGCCAGAAAGGCAACGAGTCCCGAGCAACCGCCGACTTCTCAGCCGACAAGCCGCCAAGGATGACAGACTCACCAGACCGCAAGTTGAAGGAGGTTTGGATGTTGCTCTTCGTGATGGTGGGCGAGCCAGCCACCCCGGTTTGAGTTTGAACAGCATCGGAGATTTCCTGCTCGACGCTGAGGGAGATGGAGTCGTCAAGAATACGGGGGGTCACTCGAAGAATGACACCAGTATCTTGATAGCTCACCGACTGTTGCGAGCGGCCGTTGCCGTCGTACTGGATGGCACCAAGGGTAGGGACCGAAGCACCCACAGACAACGAAGCGGCGGCGCCAGCTTCAGCGAACACACTGGGAGCCGTCAGAACCTTAACCTTGGAGTCCCCTTGAAGGGCTGAGACCACGGCGTCAAAGTTGGAGGAAGAGAAACTAAGCAGATTGCCGGCAGGAGTGCCTGCGACAGTGACACCGAGTTTCCCGGAGAGAAGCTTAGCGACGCCGGAAACGGAATAACCGGATTGCTCGAGGTTGCGTGTCTCCATGATTACGGCGCGAACCAGCACACGGGGAACCGGAACATCGAGCTTGTCAAGAAGGCCCTTGAGGCGTTCAATATCAGCTGGCAGACCGCGGAAGAGAAGCAGGTCAGCGCCGGTGTTGTTGGACATCGAGTAAAGGGACTTGCCAGTGTCCACCGGCCGAGAGCCGTCAGACTTGGCGCCGGTTTGAGCCTTAGCCTGGCCGGGGCCAGCGTCAATGTCTCGCTTGAAGGTGAAAGCCTCTGAGTTGAACAAGGGCTGGACTTGGGTAGAGATATAGGCAAGGTCCCGATGCTTCAAGCGATAGATGAAATCCTTGCGAAGGTCCGGCTTGTCTTCGGGCTTGAGTTTGGACACGCGGTAGTAGCCAGAACGAAACTCCAGGCTATAGCCGTGCTGGCTTAGCACATCCCGAAGAAGTGCCTCACTGCCGTTCTTTTTCAGCGATTGAGCAGAAAAGCCCACCGAGGCACCGTCAGACAGAAAATCAGAGCTGAATACGAACTGGGCCTTTAGGACATCCCGAAGAACCACCTTGGCGAAGTCCTGGATTTTCAAGCCGTCCGCGAACTGGGCGCCGAGAGTTAGCGCAGCAGTTCCAACAGGAGGGGGCGGGGGCGGCAGAACGAGGGGCTCATTTGCTGCATAAGCACGAAAAGAGCACACCAGCAAAAGGGCGAGGAAAAAGCGATTGGGTTGCTTCACTTTGTTTGCTCCATCTTCGAAGTGATTGCGTTACCCTGTATAGCGCCGGGGCCGGTCCATGGGGCAATCACCTGGCCTTTGAACTTGATATGGGTAGCCGGACCGGCGTTGACTAGCTGAAAGTCAGTTTCAGAAAAGGCCCCCGAAAGAAGGTAGCGATACTTGCCCTTCGAATCGGCGACAACAGCGAACGTGTTCCCGCCCAGCTGGTAGAAGCCGACAAGGCGATAGTCCGAGGACTCATCCGGAAGCTTTGCAACGGAAGGGGCGGCGGCCAGGGGAGCGGGCTTACCTGGGGCCGAGGCGGGCAACACCGGAGCAGAAGCGGCCGAAGCAGCGGCCACAGGGGCCACCGCCTTTGCTTGCCCCGGGACCGGTGCGGCGAGAACTTTCCACATGAAGTAGAACAAAGCCACCAGCGACAAAGCAGCAAGGCCAAAGGCCACATACTTTGCTTGCTTCATGTTGA
>JACCDM011125955.1_pt1 | contig 10363 bp, 11 predicted proteins | sample 7445851 | NCBI WGS metagenome assembly JACCDM01 (sample SAMN15323438, study PRJNA562643) | freshwater metagenome | isolation source: river surface water | place: USA:Blue River Watershed | collected 2017-08-16
CCACCGCCTTTGCTTGCCCCGGGACCGGTGCGGCGAGAACTTTCCACATGAAGTAGAACAAAGCCACCAGCGACAAAGCAGCAAGGCCAAAGGCCACATACTTTGCTTGCTTCATGTTGAGCTTGAAAGGACCAAAGCCGATGGTTGAGTTCCAGACGTTAAGCCGGTCATCGGTCACGACCTCAACGCCCGGCGCATCAGAAGCAAACCCGCCCACGCCGGCCGAATAACTGTTGTAGAGCTTGAAAAACTCCGGGTCATACTTGCCGAACATCGAGTTAACCGGCTTGCCGCGCTCAGGGGTCTTGCGGCAATCGCCGTAGATGTCCACGCGGTAAGAGTCCGGGCGGCCTACGACAATCATTTTCACCATCCAGTACATGGACCCACAGACGTTGCGCAAGGAACGGCAAACGTCGCCGTAATCCTGAGACGCAAAAACGATGTCCGTGGAGAAGTTGTCAGAGCCGCCGGTGTACTTACGCTGGAAGCGAATGGCCCGAAAAACCTCATGGTCAGACTTGATTTTTTGGTCAGGGCCGTAAAACTCGTGACACTCGTCGATAACGATACAGTCGCCACCCTTGGTAATCGTCTCGCCGATGCCTTCTGCGGTGAACCAAAAGTTAGGGGCGTTGATTTCGTCAGACCCGACAAGCTTAATCAGCCCATCAAGGTTCTTACCAAGATGGTCGCAAAGGGCGGCCTCGTTCAGCGGGATGTTGGTCACCACTCGCTGGCCGCGGTCGAGCGCCGGGACAATCACATAGCGAGTGATGCCAAAAGACTTGCCGGCGCCAGGTACGCCGAGGTAGAGGGAAGAAGACATAGGGGCTCCATCAAGTAGATACCCCGTATAGCTCCAGAGCGAGGGAATGAAAAAAGCCGGCGCAAGCGCCGGCTAATCCCCTCATCATGTCCTGTCTCCCGTACCAGTATAGGCAGAGAGAAGGGGCATGGTGTCAACCAACCACCGGAATACGCCGAATCAAAAATCTGATTACGTAAGCGCCCATCACGGTAGGGGCCACCACATCCAGCGCCGACAAGTAGGCGAAGTACTGAGCCAGGGGGCCGAAAGCGGCCGCCAGCTGGTCCCAGCCGTTGCCGAGCCAGTCCGGAAGCAAGCCCACCGCCCAGCTGAAAAACTTGTCGAAAAGTTCAGAAAGCCAATCGAACATAGATTAAGCCCCCAGGACAATAAACGTGGCAACGATGAAGCCGAAGGCAATAGACAACCCGCGGATGAGCTCTTGATAGTCGCCCATCAACTGGCAGAAAAGGCCGTGGTCCGTCAGCTGATAATCACCCCCGGCAATGGCAGGAAGGGGAATAGTAAAACTGAACATGTTTGGCGGGCAATAAGAGCTAACCGGGATGACACCAGCTTTGGCCTTAAGGTCGCTAACAGAGTCTTGCAAGTCAGAAGGTAGCCCATCGCCCACCGTATCAACCGGAGAACCGTCGCCGCTAGTGCCTTGCTTGCTCAAGGTCTGGTTAATGGTCTGGAGGGTTTGATTGATAGTGCCAAGTTGACCATTGGTGTTGTCAACACGACTAACCAAGTCCCCCATTTGAGACACGTTCACAGAACAAGCCGGCTGGCCTGAGCCGCCACACGGTGTAACAGTTGAGCCCGTACCAGTTCCACCGGGAACAGCTGTACCGCCTGGGTCACCTGGGTACAACGGCGGAGGACTGGCGGGAAAGTTTGTAGTATTTGTAGTGCCAATTGCGCCGTTGGGAGCAATATAAGTGTCTTCGCGACGGCTTCCACCATCGGCAGTCTGAACCAGCTTAGAAACAGTGGAAGAGTTGTCCGGCTTAACAGTCTGGGTAATGACAGTGCCAATGTTGGAAGACACAGAAACAGCCGGGTCACCGGTGGAGCTGGTGGAAGTTGTCAGCTTATTGTCAGCTTTTGCTAGTTGACAGTCCGGGTCAGAAAGAGCCGGAACCCCTACATAAGTTAGGCAAACGCCGTCACCTTGGGAAAACGCAGCTTCAGAAACGCTAGACAAATCGCACTTACCAGTGACAGCATTAAGCTTATAGCCCCCTGGGCAAGTGACACCAGACGGAAGCGCTTCCATCCACATTGTATAACCGCCAAAATCAAGCCGAAGCTGATAATAGTGGACATTGTTATAAAAATAGTCAACAGGGGCAGAAATAGTGACAGCGGCCAAATTTCGAGCCATCGCGCCTGCGTTAAGCGCAGTTTGCCCAGTTGTTCCCGAAAATGCATACCCCCCGCCTTGGACCGTGGTACTGGTGCAGACATCCGACGGACACAAGGCGATAGCGTTACGAAACTCAGCAAGAGTAGCGCCAGACGCGGTATAAGACTTAGCGCCGCTATAGTCTTTGAAAACAAAACGATAGGGGCCTTCTAGCGAAGTGGGAGCATTGCTCGGCGGAAGCTTGCCTTGTTCGGCCAGCGCCAATCGAATCTCGTCTTCGGTCAAGTCATGCAACGGCAACAAGACATTTACATTCTTGTTGGTACTGGTGGTGACAGGAACCTTGATATAGACTTTATCGACAAGACCGAACAAGTCCAAAAAGTTGGTGGTAATGTCAACCCAACCAGCAAAAGCAGAAGTAGACAGAACAGCCAATGCGAGGGCAGAAAGAAGACGCTTCACCGCTTCAACCCCTGAACAACAACAGCCGCGCAAATCGTGGCATGAAAGAAGAAGACGAGGTTCCAGGCAGCTTGTTCAAGCAACATAGTTAGTCGTCCTCCTTCTCTTCATCTTCGACAATACGGCCGGAAGCAGCATCCCGAGCCTTAGCCAAGACGAAGCCCAAAAAAGAGAGCCCGATAAGCGCAAGGCCAGCAGCAACAACGATGGCGTTGACATCGCCAAAATTGATAGCCGCTAGTACTTGGTCTTGAAGGCTCATTTGTTTAGGCTCCAAAGGGGCCCGGGAGCAAGCCCCCGGGCCAGCCCGTTAATTAACGGGGCACCTTGCCGCCAGCAGCGGCGCGGCCCTTGCGCAGCACGAAGCTGAGGAAGGACAGACCAATCAGCGCCAGGCCGGCGGCCGTGACGATGGCGGTAGCCGAAGCGAAGTTGGAGGTGATAGCCGCTTGAACGGCGGTAACGGTCGATTCCATTTGAAGTTCTCCTTGAACGATGGAAGGTTAGCGAATTGCGCGACGGGCGTGGCTGAAAACCTGGGAGAGGCTCCACAAGCTAACAGTCACAAGGAAGGCGATTGCCCAGAAAGACCCAGCTTGCACAAAGTCCACAGGGGCAAACGATGCTTCAAATTGAGCTTGCGCCGACGGCTCAATAAGAAAGGCATTCAAGACAGCAGGCGCCGTACCCGCGGGGCATGGTGCGGCGGTCTCAGCCGCCGGCAGACATGCGATTACGGATTGAACGGCGCCAAGCATGATTTAGGCGAGAGCCTTGAAGTTCTCGAAGACCGGGCGAAGGCCAGTAGGCGTGTCGCGGAAGTAGATATCAACGTCGTACTTGCCCGGGGCCAGCGCCTCGGCTTCAGAGTTGACAAAGTGGCGGGACATCACGTCGGGCCGCTTCGGGGACTGCACGATTTGGATTTGCTGGTAAGCGTAGGGCTTGCCAGCCTTCGACGTTGCAGTTTGCGAAGCAAAAACAAAAACAGTAGCCATTTCAGAAGTTCTCCATCTAAGGTAGTTGCGGGCGTATTGAACGGATGGAGACATTCAAGCAAGCCCGCCCCCGGTCACCCGGTGCAAAATGGTTCTCCATCGGGCCCGTTGGGCTTCCGGGCGCATGCGTCCGGGTCCCAACCGAAAACCCTTGATACCTTGTATAGTGCGAAGCTATAGCGATGAAGCAGCCAATAGCAGTCACGAAGCGAAAATACTTCAAGTCACTGAATGGAGGCCCTGCGGGGCTCTTAGTCATGTCCCCGGAGTCAGTCCCTCGGAGTCAAAAAAAAAGCCCCGGGAGGGCTACTCGCGGGGCGGTGAAGGGGTAGACGCTGGACTAGGCTCGGCGCGGCGCTGGCAAGGGAAGCGTTCCCGCGCGCGCGGACTCTAAATAGGGGCGCGGGGGCATGGTCTTAGGCTTCAAAGGCTTGTGCCACTTGGCTAGTGTATTGGCGCGGCTTGGGAGTCGCTTCGGGTCGAGCTCCACCACCTCGAGCTTGTCCGAATGCTTGAACTTGACTATTGCCACTTCATAGCCCCATAGCCAAATGGTATCCACAAGACGGCCCAGGCGAAGGCGAAGACCGGCGCGAAAATCGCGGGCGGCAAGGTCGGGAACATACAACTTGCCGATGGCGTCAGCCACAATAACGCCGGTGCGAGACGGCGCCATAAGGTCGTTGGCCAAGGCGACTAGGAGACTCTCCCGGGCGAGCGAGTGAATATCGTATTCCATTGACAGCTGCTGGAGCTTGTCCGTCAACGGGTCGAGCGGCCCAACTTTAGCGATGGTGTCAGTAATGCGCTGAATTTCGGCCTGTTTTTCCTTAATGTCAGCGGCCAGATTTTCAAGCTCGATGGAGTGGTCTTCAGAGATTGTCGCCGCGGGCTGGTTGTTGAAGATTGCTTCAAGCACCGGGGCATCGACAGTAACCGCAGCGCAAGGCGGGCAGCCTGAAGAGGCGCCCGACGTCTTGTCGGCACAAGTCAGCGTAGCCTTGCTATAGCCGCGGGTCTCGGTGCGCCGGTGGATAGGGGCGCCACAGCGGCCGCAGTACATAAGCCCACTGAAAATGTTGTAGTAGTGCGTATCGCGTCGCTTCTCCATCGAACGGGACTCGATAGAGGCCCGGGCAGCTGCGAACAGCTCATCACTCACGATGCGCGGGTAGTAGTCGTGGTGGTGGATACCAGTCGGCACACCTTTCGGGTTCTCTTGGCGCGCCTCATGCGTGTGAAGCATGTGTTCATGGTGGCCCAGCACAGCGCGGGAGCGCAGCAGCCGACCCGGCATGCGTGAATGCCACCGGTCCCCCGTCAGCTGGAGCCGGGTAGGCACCGGCCACCCTTCATCGTTGGCGCGCTTGGCAATCGCCTTAGAGCCGTAGCCCGCGGCGGACATCTCGAAGCAGCGGACAACAGAGGCGGCCTTGGCATCGTCAACGGTCCAAGGGGCCTCTTTGCTCGCGCGCGTCAGCCAGCCCGGCGCGGAGCCGAAGGCCGCTTGCCGGCGCTTCTTGCGAGCGTCTTCGAAGGTAGCTTGCAATCGCACGGACTTGCGCTCGGACTCTTCGAAGCCCCGATACAGCGTGATGAGCGAGAGCATGAACGCTTCCAGGCTTTGAAGCGTCTTGCTGTTCCAAGTCTTGCCGTCAGTCAGGGTGACAATCGTCAGCCCACGGTTAATGAGCGATAGCAAGGCCTCGTAGGCCAGAGGCAGCGGGAGCCGGGTGAAGCGGTCGAAAGCTTCGATAAGCAAAATCGTATTCTTCTCGAGCTTACCGGCTATACATGCTTCCTGAAGGACACCCAGGGCCCCGCGGGACAAGTTGTCCCCCCGGTACGCAGAGTAGCCGGGGTCGTGCATCGAAGAATCCAAGTCCAGTTCGTGGCCGTTGTCGAGACACCATCGGTAGGCTTGGTCGTCTTGGCGTCCTTTAGAGTGGCCCCGCTCTTGCCGCTTCGTAGAGAACCGCGTGTAGCTGATGACATGAGACATGAAGTGACCTGTTTCTTACGGGGGACAATGCCTATCGGCGCCACACCCAAAAACTGTAGGTGTCAAGCCCCCTATTGCAAAAAAAAGCTGTTCCCCAATTGGTGGCCCTTAACCCAGACCACCAGCCACCATTCGGGGAAGAGCATCCTAGCCCAGGAAGCCGCATAGCGCAACGAGGGAGCCGCGTCAAGGGGTAGGCAGCCACCCGGCCCACAACGGGCCGCCAGACGGACGCCACGCCCGCGCCAGAGCCAAGCAAACGCCAGGGTAAGGGGGTAGGTAGCCAGAGGGCACCAGCGCCGCGCCCTAAGGGCGCCGCGCCCTTGAGAGGCGCCTTGCCAGAAGCCCCTAGCGAAGCCGGGGCGAGGGCTGCCGCCGCAGTCGCGGCGGGGCGTGTCGCTTCGCTCCACGCCGCCCCACCCCTTGGCTGCCCGCGCCGCAGGCGCAGCTAAGGGGGGGGCGCGATAGAGGGAATCTTTACATTGTTCTTTATCTTTTAGTTATAGGCGGCCGGGCACCGAAAAGCCTAGATGAAGTTAGGTAGTTTTCCAAAGTGGCATGGATTCATCTCCACGGGGGTTTGGCTTCATCTCCACATATTTTTGGATTCATCTCCACAAAACAGGCTTCATCTCCACGTTGCGCGCTATACCGAGTATCAGCAACGCAACTTGGAGCAATGAAATGACAACCTGGATTGACCTGACCAAGCTACCTCACGGCTTGGGCCAAAACTTCGTAGCACCCCGCGCAGCGGTACAAGGAGCCATGTTCTCCACCCTGGTTTTCAGGGGCCGACTGGTGCGCCCGGAATATTCCCAAGAAAACAAGGCAGTTGTTGCCGAGTGGGGACAGACGAAGGTAACCCAAGTGGGCGGGCAACGGCTTGACCAAGGCGACGCGGATGTCTACTACGCGCTTGTCCGTGAAGCAGCGAAGCAGACGGGGAACTTCTACAGCCTGGAACTGAAAGCCGATGAACTGCTGCGGGACATCGGCCGGGACCGCGGGACCCAAAGCCGGGAATGGCTGGCGGGTTCGCTTGCGCGGCTGCAGAAGGCAACTTTCGAGTTTGCAATCCCGGGATTGCCGGTTAGGCAAACTACGCTCTTGCGTGCTGCGGCGCCGCGCAATGAAGAGAAAAGCGCCTTCATCGTAATCCTGGGCGACGGCATGAAAGACGTGTTCGAAGCCGGCAAAACGCTTATCAAGTCGGCGCAGCGCCTAGAGCTGGGAACTGACACGCTGGCGAAGGGGCTTCATAGCTTCTTCAGCTCACACAGCAAGAGCGGAGAGAGCAAGCTTTCTGTTGACAAGCTGATGGTAGTAACCGGGCGGGAGTCGATGCGCAAAGACCGCTTCAAAGCCGGCTTGGCGGAGTCCATTGCCCGGCTGCGGATGGCCACGGGCTGGAGCATTCGCCTGGATGGCGAGGTGTTGACGGTGAAGCAATGCGCGGGGGAAGTAGCTCAAGCGCAGAGCAAGAAGCCGGCTTCGCCGGGGGCAACCAGGCAGAGCGGCGGCAATGCGGAGCCGGCGGCGGTTGCTACGGGCTGGGATGCCGTTAAGACCGTCGAGCAGCTGGAAAGCATGGAGCTGGCGGCAATCGTAGGACTCATGAACGCCGAGAGCCGGGCAGCGTACGACGAAGCGAAGACGGGCATTGATGCGATGGACTTCCCGGGCAAGAAGACCGCGGCGCTGGCAGCAATCGAAGACCAGGCGTACGAAGAGGTAGGCACCCGGGCTTATGCCGCGATTCGTCAGCGCTGCGAAGACAACGACATCTAAGCGGTAAGCAGCAGCGAAGAAGCCCGCTAACAGCGGGCTTCGAGCGTTGAGATTTTGGACTTGCGGGCGCGTAGGGTAGGCGAGCGGTCCGACGTTAGAGAAGAGTCATGCAGCCCAGACCTCCTCGCCGACTTCTTCAAAAAGGGGAAAAAGTGCGAGGCCCGTCGGGGCCGAGGTGCGGAGCGAAGCGGAGGTAACGGCGGGGAGGACCCCCGCCGGCGGGCAGCTCAATAGCCGGCGAAGACACCCGGGGAGCGAGCCTCAATGAAGGCCAGAGCTTCCACCACAGCGAGGTGGTGGCGGGAGCCTTTGCGGTACGTCGAAGCGGGTTGGCGGCCAGAGCCAATGTCCCACGTAACCCGGCGAAGCTCCAGGCCAGCATGGGAGACAACCAGGACACCCTGGCGAGTGAAAGAGGTAGTCCACGCGGAGTCCGTGACCAGGCTGTAGCCGGCAGCGGTAGCAGCGCCCACCAAGTCACGGGTAAGAGCCGTATCCTCTTCTGCGGTCTTAACGGGAGAAGGCTGGACCCCCGCCTTAACCAGGTCAGCGATGGCGCGGGCAAGGGCGCGAGACTGGGCGCAATACTCATCGAAGCGGGCGGCAAGGTCCCGGGTAACCGAGTCAGACGAGAGAGCGGCGGCAACCTGGGCCGACAGGGCGGCGTTGGCGGCGGTAAGGGTGGCTTGCTCCAAAAGGAGAGCGTCAAGGCGGGCAGTAAGGGTGGTGGTCATTTTGGTAGGCTCCAAATTTGTTGCTGATACTTAGTATAGGAACCTTATGCCTGATGTTATGCCTGTAGACCAAGTATTCTCAAACTAAATTGTAACAAGGTGTATCATAGTCGCAGTATGCGATTAAGTGTCAACCGAGGTGCCCTGGGAAAACGGGGCCATTATAGGAAAAGGCTATTACCCCCTAAACTGGCAAAAATGCCAGTTTTCTAGAAGCATGGTTTGAAGGCCTGAAAACACGATAATAGGGCCCGGTATCGCAGTCAGAGGGCCTAAATACAAGCTTTGAAGATTGTTACCACTTTGCACCAAGTTGGTGCAATAGGTAAAAACTATATCGAGCGCGAAAAATGGGGGGCCCCCCGAGACCCCCATTTCTCCCGCCGAGAGCTTCAGGACTTTTCTACGTACAAGACAATCACAATGTCAGAGGAAGCCTCCGACGAAGTATTGCCGAGCGTCAGACGGCGCCAGAAGGGCAACGAGTCCCGAGCAACTGACGCCTTCTCAGCCGACAAGCCACCAAGGATGACAGACTCACCCGAACGCAAATTGAAGGAGGTTTGAATATTGCTCTTAGTGATGGTAGGCGAGCCCGCAACGCCGGTTTGAGTTTGAACAGCATCGGAGATTTCTTGCTCCACGCTAAGAGAGATGGAATCGTCAAGAATACGGGGGGTCACTCGAAGAATGACACCTGTATCCTGGTAGCTCACCGACTGTTGCGAGCGGCCGTTGCCGTCGTACTGGATGGCGCCAAGCGTAGGAACCGAAGCACCCACCGACAACGAGGCAGCGGCGCCAGCTTCTGCGAACACGCTAGGGGCAGTCAGAACCTTAACCGTAGAGTCCCCGTGAAGGGCTGAAACCACCGCATCAAAGTTCGAGGAAGAGAAGCTAAGCAGATTGCCGGCCGGGGTGCCAGCGACAGTAACACCGAGTTTCCCGGAGAGAAGCTTAGCGACGCCGGAAACGGAATAACCGGATTGCTCGAGGTTGCGTGTCTCCATGATTACAGCACGAACCAGCACACGGGGAACCGGGACATCGAGCTTGTCAAGAAGACCCTTCAGCCGTTCAATATCAGCCGGAAGACCGCGGAAGATAAGAAGGTCAGCGCCGGTGTTGTTGGACATCGAGTACAGAGACTTACCATTATCAACAGGGCGGGCGCCATCAGACTTGGCGCCGGTCTGAGCCTTAGCCTGGCCGGAGCCAGCGTCGATGTCTCGCTTGAAGGTGAAGGCCTCCGAGCTAAACAAGGGTTGAACCTGGGCCGAGATATAGGCAAGGTCCCGGTGCTTCAAGCGGTAAATAAAGTCCTTGCGCAAATCCGGCTTGTCTTCAGGCTTGAGCTTAGAAACGCGGTAGTAGCCCGAGCGAAACTCCAGGCTATAGCCGTGCTGGCTCAGCACGTCACGAAGAAGGGACTCGCTGCCCGACTTCTTCAAAGACTGAGCCGAGAAGCCCACCGAAGCGCCGTCAGACAGAAAGTCAGAGCTGAACACGAACTGGGCTTTTAGGACATCCCGAAGAACCACCTTAGCGAAGTCCTGGATTTTCAAGCCGTCAGCGAACTGCGCGCCAAGCGTCAGCGCAGCAGTTCCAGAGGGAGGGGGCGGGGGCGGAGGGAGAACGAGGGGCTCATTTGCTGCATAAGCACGAAAAGAGCACACCAGCAAAAGGGCAAGGAAAAGGCGGCTAGGTTGCTTCACTTTGTTTGCTCCATCTTCGAAGTGATTGCGTTACCCTGTATAGCGCCAGGTCCGGTCCATGGTGCGATAACCTGGCCCTTGAACTTGATATGAGTTGCCGGGCCGGCGTTGACTAGCTGAAAGTCAGTCTCAGAGAAGGCACCCGAGAGAAGGTAGCGATACTTGCCCTTCGAGTCAGCGACGACAGCGAAAGTGTTCCCGCCGAGATGATAGAAACCAACAAGGCGATAGTCCGCAGACTCATCCGGCAACTTTGCGGCAGCGGGGGCAGCAAGGGCAGCGGGCGAAGCAGCCTTACCAGGAGCCGAGGCGGGCAACGCCGGGGCAGAAGCCGCCGAAGCAGCGGCTACAGGGGCCACCGCCTTTGCTTGCCCCGGGACCGGTGCGGCGAGAACTTTCCACATGAAGTAGAACAAAGCCACCAGCGACAAAGCAGCAAGGCCAAAGGCCACATACTTTGCTTGCTTCATGTTGA
>JACCDM011281702.1_pt1 | contig 10363 bp, 6 predicted proteins | sample 7445851 | NCBI WGS metagenome assembly JACCDM01 (sample SAMN15323438, study PRJNA562643) | freshwater metagenome | isolation source: river surface water | place: USA:Blue River Watershed | collected 2017-08-16
AATAACTTAACACAAGATTTTTATTTAAATAGCTCGGTTTTAGAAGGAGGCAATGTGATTGTCACTAGTTTTTTAAGAGCCACATCTACAAGACGTACGCCCACCCCAGTGACCATTATTAAAAAAGAAGAATTATTCCGTGGGGTATCTAGTAATTTAATAGACGCCTTATCTAAAGTGCCGGGTGTATCGCAGATTTCAACAGGGCCAGCAATCTCAAAACCTGTCATTCGTGGTCTTGGATACAACCGAGTAGTGGTGATGCATGATGGGATAAGACAAGAGGGACAACAATGGGGCGATGAACATGGTATTGAGATAGATGAATACAATGTAAGCAGAACAGAAGTGTTGAAAGTGCCGGCATCATTGATTTATGGCTCGGATGCATTGGCGGGCGTGATCAATATTATTTCTAATGTGCCAGTGAGCGAAGGGGTACTCAAAGGAAATGTTTTTTCCAATTACCAAAGCAATAATCGAATGATGGGCAGCCACTTTGATCTTGCAGGTAATCAAAAAGGTTTTATTTGGGGAATCAATTATAGTGCAAAGAACGCAGGAGATTATAAAAACAAATACGACGGTAATGTTTTTAATTCAAGATTTTTAGAACGTAATGGAGGTGGTTATATTGGTATTGAAAAAAACTGGGGCTATTCACAATTGTCTTTCAGTAATTTTTCACAAAACCTAGGTGTGGTAGAAGGGGATCGTGATTCAGATGGTCGATTTGTAATGATGAAAGATGTGGGAGGCATAGCAGAAGAAGTAATTGTGGATGCTGCAGAGGAAAAAAGATTTACACCTCGAGTACCGATGCAAAAAATTGAACATACCAAATATACATTGGATAACAATATTAAAATTGGGAATGACCGATTGAAAGCCACCTTTGGAATACAAAGAAATCAAAGAATGGAATTTGGTAATGCGTTAGACTTAGATGAGAAAGAATTGTTTTTTGATTTAAAAACATTCAACTACTCTGTACAATACTTACAAGCAGAAAAAAATAATTGGAAAAATACATTTGGTGTGAATGGTATGCGACAAACCAATACCAATAGAGGAGAGGAAGCCTTGGTGCCAGACTATACTAGTTTTGATATTGGCGCATTTTACTACACACAAAAAAGAACGGATAAAACAAGTTGGAGTGGAGGATTGCGCTATGATCAAAAATTTATGAACTACATCAACCCTGCACAGTTTAACTGTCCTCCAGGGATGGCTTGTATTGCATTGTATGATCCTAAAGAATCTAATAGGCAATTCAATAATATTTCGGGGGCGATTGGTGTGGCGCATGATCTAAGTGATAAAGTGACTTTAAAGTTTAATATCGCCCGCGGATTTCGCGCACCGAATATGGCGGAGTTAGCTTCTTATGGTGCACACGAAGGCACTAACCGTTTTGAGTATGGCAATGAATCCTTAAAGTCTGAAAAGAGTTTGCAATTTGATGCTGCTGTTGAATGGAGTAATGAACATATGAGTATCGCTGGAAATGTTTTTTACAATATGGTGAATGATTATATCTTTTATCAAAAGTTAACAGCAGTTGGTGGTGGAGATTCCATTATCATGGACTATGCACATGATGACGCAGGAGAAGAACTATATGCTTTTGCATTTAGACAAAAAGATGCACACTTGTATGGTGCAGAATTCAATATTGATATTCATCCACACCCTTTAGATTGGCTGCATGTAGAAAATAGTGTGAGCTTGATTCGCGGACAATTTAAAGAAGCTATAGATGGCTCTAAAAATTTACCAGGCATTCCAAGTGCAAGATGGTTATCGGAAATTAGAATAGAATTATTCAAAAAATCTAAAGCGATTAAGAACAGTTTTATCAATCTACAATTAGACAATGTGTTTGCACAAAACAATCCATTTACTGGATACAATACAGAAACGCAAACACCTGCTTATACTTTATTGAATCTTGGTTATAGCACTCAGATACAACATCGCAATAAAACATTGTTCAGTGTTTCCTTAGTGGGACAAAATATTACGGATGTAGCCTACCAACATCATTTGAACCGTTTAAAATATGGTCCTGTGAATGAAGCCACCGGTCGTATGGGCGTATTTAATATGGGACGCAATTTTAGTTTCAAAGTGAATATCCCGATTGGGAATTAATGCAAGATTAATTTTATAAATTACCAAAGGCCTAGCACTAGCTGGGCCTTTTTTTATTAAATTGTGAGAGGTAATCAATTAAGTGTAAAAATAATTCCTATGAAAAAATCTACCCTGTTTTTTTTAACTATCCTTCTTGCAATGACAAGTATTGCGCAGCAAGTGAAAACAACTGCAGCTGCTACTTCCAAAGGTTTATCTAAAGAGGAACAACAAGTGATGGCGTGGATTGATGCGCATATGCCGCAGGCAATTGAGATGCTTAAGGAGTCGGTGAATATTAATAGTGGGACTTTGAATATTGAGGGCGTGAAAAAAGTGGGTGCATTATTTGCGAAGGAATTTGAAAAAGCAGGATTCACAACAGAATGGGTTGCGATGCCGGATTCTATTAAACGTGCGGGGCATTTGGTGGCCAGTCGTCGTGCCGCCGCATCAAAAAAAGGAAAACGCCTTTTCCTCATCGGACATTTAGATACGGTTTTTGAACCAGATATGCCAGCCAATCCATTTACGATGTTAAACGATTCAACTGCAACCGGCCAGGGGGTGAACGATATGAAAGGCGGAGATGTGGTGGTGATTATGGCATTGCAAGCATTGGAGCAATCGGGTTTATTAAAAAACACAGATATCACTGCTTATTTTACAGGAGACGAGGAACATGCGGGATATCCAAGGGAAGTGACTCGAGGCGATTTTATCAATAGAGCCAAACAGGCAGATATTGCATTGGCTTTTGAGGGAGCGAATGGATTGAACTCGGTGGCCACCGGAAGAAGGGGCGCAAGTGGATGGAGACTAGATGTGAGCGGAAAAACAGGACATAGTTCGGGTGTATTCACTCCAGGCGCAGGTTATGGTGCCATTTATGAAGCAGCAAGAATCTTGAATCAGTTTAGAGAAACTTTAAGTACTGAGAAATATTTGACTTTTAATCCGGGCATCATTATTGGCGGATCAGACATTGAATACAATGATGCGACATCTAAAGGCGCGGCCATCGCCAAAACAAATATTATCTCGCCTGCGGTGACGGTAACTGGAGACCTAAGGTTTTTGACCGAAGACCAAAAAGACCGCGCTAGGGTCAAAATGAAAGAAATTGTATCTCAAAACCTAGCTCAAACCAGTGCCAAAATCAGTTTTGTAGACGGTATTCCAAGTATGGCGCCGACCGAAGGGAATAACCAAGTTTTAAGCGTAATTAATTCAATATCAATGGATATGGGGGCCGGCGCCACGGTGGCGGGTGACCCAGGATCCCGCGGTGCAGGGGATATTTCCTATGTAGCGGCTTATGTGGATTGTATAGATGGATTGGGTGCTTCGGGACGCGGCGCGCACGCGCCGGGAGAAACCATCCACCTAAATCAACTCCCATTTTTGATCAAAAGAGCAGCCTTGACTATTTATAGATTGAGTAGATAGGAGTAAAAAATTACCGAATTGAATATTGGTTATAGTAATCAGATACCGAAAATAAAAAAGTTTTATTTTTTAAAACTCATTATAAATATCAATTCTTTGCTTAATTCCTAGATTACGAAAAATTGCTTGTTTTAATGGAACCAAAAAATGAAATGGGTCCTTAATTAGATGTATGGAACTCCAATATGCTCTTCGAAAAAGATTTTCTTGCGAAGCCATGAATTTTAATGGTTCTGTATTGAAGGGATCAATTTGTATCATAGCAAAGCCGCCCCACATTTCACGGTAAGTGTTATTATGCCAAAAAGAACCTGTTATATAATCTAGTTCAACATATGAAACAATAGGATAATTCTTATAATTGATTGATTTAATTCCTTTTCTTGACTGTGGGTTAAAGCTATCGTGAAGAATAATTGTAATTGGATGTTTATGTGGATATGCCAATATTGCTTCCAAATCCTGGCGAACAGCCTTACTCGTGTGGTCACCATCTACCAAAATGAAATCAAGTGTTAATCCTGCTTCTTCTATTTCTTTAAAAACCTTTGTAATTGTGATGTGGCTTTCTCCAATTCTAAAATTAACTTTTGGAAATTTATTGGCTAAAAACTTTTTAGGCGCACTACTTATATCAATTGAATAAACATGTTGTGCTAGCTTATTCAATACCTGTAAACTGCCTCCTTTATAGGTGCCAATTTCAATTGCAACATTTGGACGAATATGTTCTAGTAAGTTTATAAAACAATATTTTTCGGCTCTTGACATTTGCCATTCAAGTTCTTCATCAATTTTAAAGTCACTATAAAAGGGGATTCCAACATTTGATTGCATAACTAATTTATTTAAAAACTGATTTTATATTTAACCAAATAAACATAGGTACAATTTCTGCATAACGTTTAAATAATCTTCTAGGTTCTTTACACAAACGATATAACCACTCTAATCCAATATTTTGAATCCATTGAGGGGCCCGTTGTAAATTATTTGTAAAAAAATCAAATACAGCACCAACGGTTATTATATAGTTTACATTTATATATTTTGATAATTCTGCAGCGAATATTTCTTGTTTTGGTGTACTAAGGCCTATCCATACCACGTTTGCACCACTCGCATTAATCAGTGTTCCTAAATCATATAGTTCCTCTTTTGTCATTTCTCTAAATGGAGGACTAAATGTTCCTACTACATTTGAATTTCCTAGCTTTAAAGCAGAAGCATTTTGAAGTTCAATTGCGATCCCTTCCTTCCCTCCGCAAAAAAAATGCTTTATTGTATGCTTGGAACTACTAGACATCACCGATTGAAAAGTGTCTATACCAGTACACCTTGTCATTTGTTTATAGCCCTTTAGGTGGCCAACCCAAGTTAAAGGCATGCCATCTGGTAGATTGCAGTAAAATTTATCCAGTATATTTTTAAATGATAAATTTTGATTAGCATATACAATGCCATGAACACTTGTGGCGCTGACTAAAAAATTGGTTGCTTTTTTGGTATTAATAGTATCAATAAGCGTATTAGCAAATTCATTACAATTGCCAACATACATTTCAATTCCTAAAATATTGACAGTGGTAATATGTTGATTTACTGTATTAATAAAATTTAGATTGGATTTATTAGATTATAGCCCTTTACTCACTTGCTCATAAATCCAGCTATATGTTTTTTGCATTCCTGTAATTAAAGGCTCGCTCACTTCCCATCCAATGGTTGTTCGGTATAATTTATTATCAGACCTTCGTCCTCGAACGCCCAAGGGGCATTTGAATCCATATTTATCTATGAATTCTTGACCATCAATATTATGAATTGAAATATTTTTTCCAGAAATATCAATTGCCATTTGTGCTAATTGATTAATCGTAACCATTTCTTCAGATCCTATATTTAGGGGTCCATTAAAGTCGCTTTTCATAAAACGCTCTATAGCTTCTAAACAATCGTCAATGTATAAAAAGCTTCTTGTTTGTTGTCCGTCACCCCAAACTTCAAAGATTCCATCATTAGGTGTTTCAGCGGCTTTGCGTGCCATCGCTGCAGGTGCTTTTTCTTTCCCACCTTTCCAGGTTCCATAAGGACCAAATACATTATGAAAACGAGCTACACGTACATTTAAATTATAATTATTGCGATAAGCTAAAAACAATCGCTCACTAAATAGTTTTTCCCAACCATATTCTGAATCCGGATTTGCAGGATAAGCGGATGCTTCTTCACAATTAGGATTTGTTGCATCAATTTGATTGTGTTCTGGATAGATACATGCAGATGAAGAATAAAAAACTTTCTGCACTTTTTTCTTAACGGCTTCTTTAGCAACATTTAAATTAATTAAAGCAGAATTACTCATGATATTTGCATCATTAAGTCCTGTAAAAATATAACCAGCACCACCCATGTCGGCGGCTAATTGGTATAATTCAAAGCAATCTTCAAAAATCACTTTTTCTACTGCAACAGGATCTGCAAGGTCACATTCAATAAATTCATGACAGATGTCTTTTTGGTTAAAGTATTCATGTTGTTTAATGTCAGCAATACGCACAAAAAATCCATTATTTTTAAGCTTTTTGGCCAAATGACCACCAATAAAACCGCCACCACCTAATACAATAACCTTTCGCATGAAATAAGATATATTAATTCCTGCAAATTTAATTTAATGCGTTCATAAAAAGGGATTATTAACTACATTTTTTTAACAATGATAACCTTTGTAAATTGCGACAGATGAAGGAAACAATATCAAATTATTTTAGAAAGCGACGATTTGGTTTTTTTACCAATTTCATGAACCAAGCATCCCCTAAAAATGGACCTTTAAGGATATTGGATATCGGAGGAACACAACAGTATTGGCTAAATATGGGTATGGTTTTGAAACCACAGACCGAAATTGTGTTATTAAATTTATATATCAATGATGTAAGTGAGCCAGGTTTTAGCAGTATAGTAGGCGACGCCTGTAATTTATCAGGTATGAATGATCAAAGTTTTGATATCGTATTTTCTAATTCGGTAATTGAACATTTATATACTAAAGAACAACAACAAAAAATGGCCAACGAAGTAGCAAGGGTTGGGAAAAGCTATTTTATACAAACTCCAAATAAGTATTTTCCAATTGAACCACATTGGCTATTTCCTTTCTTTCAATTTTTACCATTCAGTATTCAGGTTTTTTTAACACAACATTTTACTTTAGGGAACATAAAAAAAACAAATAGTAAAGAAGCTGCTATAAACTTAGTGAAAGAAGTAAGGTTATTATCTAAAAAGGAGTTTGAATCTTTATTTAAAGATGCAAAAATTTATAAAGAAAAAATAATAGGGCTAACTAAATCATATACAGCTTATAAAATAGCAAATCAGAAATAAGAAAATCAATTACTATTTTTTCCTTTGATTAAAAAAGTAAGTAACACCAGCATATGCATAAATGTTAGTCCGATTTTGTTTAGACATCCACCCATAATTATTTATATCTACATATTGAGCATGTCCATGAATTAAAAATTGCTTGAGTCTTTTTTGATATTGAGCACCAATAGCAAAATCAATCCAACGTTCATGATTACTTAAATTGGGCTCTCGTAAAGCATCGTGTACAATTCTCTGAAATGTAATTCCTTGCTTACTAAAACCCTTTTTCATTGTAAGTTGGAGTGTTTGCATATTACTTCCGTTTCCGATACCTGCTCCAATAACTCGACTTTGATTGGTGTAACTACCCTGATATTCGTACGTGTTTCCAGTGCCTCTAACTACATAGTCAACCGACATGGCTAGCTGTGTAAATTCCATTTGAATATCAAGCCAATTATTATTAACAAATGGCACCATTTTTTTAAATCCGACTGTTGAAATTGAACCATGGTTCGGACTCATGATATAGTCTCTTAAGTTATAGGTATTGTCATTAGAACCATATTCGGCATATATTTCTGCATGTGCTTCTTTAAAAACGTATCGTCCTGTGACTGAAATAAGTTGTTTTATTCTCGTACTACTTCCAGTTACTGTATAATAATTACTAGTACCTCTAAAAAAACCAGCAAAAACAGGAAAGTAATCATAAATTATATTATTACGATTTCCTGTATAGGTATTGTACACATATCCTACTCTGTTAAAACCTAAATAAAGTCCAGGAATCCATTTAGGTGTATAGCTAACATGAAGACCGTTTAAATAACGCCAATCCCCTGTATCTAATTTTGGGTCTGCTGGATTACCTGCATAATTACCTTGTGCATAATAAAAAGTAGTAAGATCCTTAACTTCTAATAGCACGGAAGTGTCTTCAATAAGTTTACCAGCTATTAAACTAAACTCAAAATTACCGATAGGTGTTTTTAATGGTTTGGTTGTATTTATAACTAAGTGATTAAATCCAGGGGCGTTATTACTCATTATTAGGGCGTTTTGAATTCCAGGACCCCACCATAAGTTTTCACTAGAAACGCCTACTGAAATTCCTCCAGCTGATAAGCGAATGCTTGACTGACCTAAAAAAGCACGGCGATAGTTTGGTTTAGTTTCAGCGCCATAACCATTCCCTTTCTCGAAATTAGGGTTATCGGCAGTTACAAATTCAGGTTTAAATTGCACACTTAGAATTCCCCATCTTGCAAAAACACCACCAGTAAAATACGATTGCAACCCCTTTGCATCCATAAAACCTTGATGGTTTGTTCCAAATGGACTATGTGAATTATACCTAAAATTAACAGACACTGGAAGCGCTTCTACCCAAGTGTTTTTTTTGTTGGAATAAATGGTAGAAGAAAAATTATAAGTAGAATCAATCAAATGCAACAAAGAATCTGTGCGTAATACTTTCGAAGTAAAAAAAGGTCTCGTTGTTAGGGAATGGTCCATACTAATTTTACCCTGTAGTTGCAGGTCACGTAATAATTCGTCAACCGAGGTTATGCCAACAGGTACAGTTTGTGCTTTTACAATAGGTGATATGCCTAATATAAAGAATGCAACTAAAAAAAATAAGAAATAAAATTTATTACTTCCTTTTATTTTCATTATATGTATGAGATAATTATTCAAATCTTTTGTTTTGATAATTCGAATGTTATTTTAATAAATTTCCTGCCATTAAATAATAATCCATATATAATTACCAATGTTTTATTATTGTTAAGTTCCCATGTAAATTAATTGGATCATAACCATTACCAGGTAATACGGGATCCACTAATGGTATTTCCCACCAGTTATAATTCAGTGATCTTGTTATTCCAAATTGCGCTTTTACAAATAGTTGTTTTTTTAATTCAAAATAGGCATGGTACAGTGCGCCCATATCCACCCAGTGTTTTTTCCAGTACCTAATTGGGTAATAAGCATTATAATAAAAATCATTATTTTGGTCAATACGCTCCAGTGTAACACCAATTTTAGTTTTTCGCCTCAAAATATTAAAATCAATAGATTGACTCTTACTTCCAGGACCAATTCCTGCACCCATTACTTTTCCTAACTGTGTATATCCATGTCGTACATTACTATTTATATACCAGCTACGTGCATTATATATTTCTTGCGCATTTGTAGCTTGTAAATTAGTAAATTCAGTTGTCACTTCAAATCTTATATTGTGTCTATTGGCTTTTGTAATTTTTCTAAATCCAACTACGTACCCTCTACTATAATTTTGATCTGTAATTAAATTTATAATACTTGCACTTCTGTCATTACGTCCATATTCTGCATAAACTTCGGCGCGGGCTTCTTTGAGCAAATACCTAAAAGACACGGAACCATAAGTAGCTTTTAATCCCTTTTTTTCGGCGTCAGATACGATTATTCCTGTTAAGGGAAGTAAATCGCCAGGGCCACTTATATTTTTATGATATATGGAAGTACTTACCCCTGCGCCTAGAAATAAACCAGAAACCCATTTTGGTTGGTAACTAAAAGTATAACCTGTAAAATAGCGCCATTGATTTGATTTTGGTACATATAACCTGCTACCATTCATTACCCGATTGGTATCTGGTGGGAATATACCAGAATTGTCTAATTTCCCAAAAATCATTTGAGCTTCTATAGCACCCCATTTGGTTATCACTGGCTTATTTGTTTGCAAGGAAAGATGCAAGAAACCAGCTGCATTGTTGGTCATTAATAAACTATTCTTAATACCTGGGCCCCACCATATATTTTGTGTTGAAATACCTACCGAATATTTTTTTGAAAAATTATATTGAATTTTTGATTGTCCTGGAAAGATCTTTAAAAATGGTTTTGTTCCAAATTGTTGAGGCGCATCAATATTATTTAACCATTTATAATATGACCACCAAATAGGGTTATAATTTTCGTGTTTAAAAGTTTCAAATATTCGATTTGCAGAATAAATAATTTCAGGTTGAAATTGAAACTCCCATCTCTTATGTGTCAGATATAACCCACTAGATAAATAAATCTGCGGGCTGGTGGTGGGCAACATTGCACCAAAATTTTGCCCTACAGGATGATGAGAATTAATGGTACTATTAAAGACAATTGGTAAAAGTAGTAAACCTTTTTTAAATGGCTTATTATTATACAGTTTAGCAATAGCATTGTTTAGTTCTAATGGCCTTATTGTAAATGAATAAACATTTGCTATATTGTTTGAATCTGCATCAGCTCCAATGAGCTGTTGGTTTCGTAAATAATCTGTTAAAAAGTCTTTTTCAAGACTCAAACTTTGTGCTTTAACGTTACTAAAAAATAGTACAATAATTGCAATTTGTAA
>JACCDM010089734.1_pt1 | contig 10358 bp, 14 predicted proteins | sample 7445851 | NCBI WGS metagenome assembly JACCDM01 (sample SAMN15323438, study PRJNA562643) | freshwater metagenome | isolation source: river surface water | place: USA:Blue River Watershed | collected 2017-08-16
ACCATTTTGAATGTTTACAAATATTTCACCATTGTTACTTTGAGCACGAGTAACAACACCAATAAAGACTAAGTGTGCTGGAGCAACTGGTTTATTAGACAATCCGAAGATAAGATTTCCGCTTGTTCCTAGCCATACTGGGTCTCCAGCGGTAGCAGTAGAGGTATCAAGACCAGCAACCAAACCTTCTGTAACAACCTTTACAATATCATTAAGAATACCGCCAGTCTCAAGAATACCTAATGTTTTTGATGATGTTGCCTCTGTAGCATTTGATGCTTTTGAAACAATCATATTTGTTCCATTAGCTGACGAAACATATACAGCCTGTCCAGCAGCAATTGCTTCGCCAAGTTTTACTTCATGCTTTACCTGTGTTGCGTAGTTGTCAATCCAGGTAGTATTGTAGTCTGTTCCATCTACTTTAGATAAAATCTGTCCTGTTGTACCGCCAGCAGCTACGCCAGGTCCAGTTGCACCTGTAGGTCCAGTAGCACCTGTTGCACCTGTTGGTCCTGTTACAGTAGAGGCTGCACCAGTAGGTCCAGTAGGACCAGTTGGTCCAATATCCCCCTGTGGTCCAGTAGCACCAATAGGACCTGTCGGTCCAGTGTCTCCAGTGCTTCCCTGAGTTCCTTGTGGACCAGTTGGACCAACATCTCCTTGAAGACCAGTAGCACCAGTAGGTCCAGTAGGACCCTGTGAGCCTGTTGCACCAGTAGGACCTGTAGCACCCGTTAAGCCTGTCTCTCCTTGAGGTCCAGTTGGTCCAGTATCCCCAGTTGCTCCTGTAGGACCTGTCGGACCTGGCACGGTAGAGTCAGCACCAGTAGGACCAGTAGGACCTTGAGGACCTACAATCTGACCTGCATCAGTCCATGTTGAACCATTCCATACATAAAGATTTCCGTCAGCATCAACAATGTATGCATCATTTACTGACATTCCTGTAATAGCATTTAGTGCTGTTAGGTCTGCTACTGACCCCATAAAGTTAATTGATGTACCCTGCGGTCCTGTAGCACCAGTTGGACCAGTCGCTCCTTGCGGTCCTGTTGGACCTACATCACCTGTTGAGCCTGTGGGTCCTGTTGGACCAATATCTCCAGTTGCTCCAGTAGGTCCTGTTGGACCCTGTAAGCCTGTAGAGCCAGTAGGACCTGTAGGTCCTTGTTCTCCAGTTGCCCCCGTAGGACCCGTTGCACCTTGAACACCCTGTATTCCTTGAATACCCTGAGCACCCTGTGCTCCTGTAGGACCAGTTGGTCCTTGAGCACCTGTTGCACCTGTTGGTCCTGTCGGACCTTGAATACCTGTAGCCCCTGTTGGACCAGTAGGACCAGTAGCACCCTGTGCTCCAGTCGCTCCAGTTGGTCCCGTAGGACCCTGCGAGCCAGCAGGTCCTGTTGCTCCAGTAGGTCCAGTTACTGTGCTTGCTGCACCTGTTGGACCAGTAGCACCTTGAGGTCCAGTTGGACCTGTTGGACCTTGTTCTCCAGAAGAAAAGTCTAGGTCGTCCCAAATGCTAACGCCATCACCAATTTTGATTTTGCCAGCATTGGTGTTATCTGCACCAACTGTTTCGTCGTAGGAAACATAACCAATTTCAGTAATCAGCAATAGTGGTGTACATGTTGCACGGTCAACAGGGTGTGATGAGTGTCCACATGCTGTTTTCTGTGCAGCATCCCATTGAGATGGCGTACCACGCTTGTGCTGAATTACTACATTTGTCATATTATCAGAGGTTTGTCAATGTTTGCAATTCTGCATTATAGACGTTAATGACTTGCTCAAGATTGAGTAGTACATTTTCAGATTCTGTAATTGCAGAAGCATTTAGTTCTGGATTTTTCTCTAGGGCAACCTTGTTTAGATTTACCTGATATGCTTCGGCAGCATAGTTTTTGATTCGGTTAACAAGGATACCGTGTTTTTCTTCCTGTGTAAGAAGAGAGTTGAAATCGATTGACATTTTATTCCTTCCAAAATGTTACGCTTTTGCGTTACTAAAATTATAGCACAATTGCTTGATTTACTTCCAAAAAGTGGTATAATTATAGGACTAACTTCCCCTCAAAGGAAGTTTTTGCATTATAAGACTCTACTTCATAAAGAATACTGTCTGCCAGAATACCGCCTCGGCGGTAGAGTAACAACATAAAAAATAAGGAGGTAGCAAAATGATTAAAAAATTTGCTGCGGTCGGAGTGATGGCTTTATCTCTGACTACATGTTCTTCGCCTTCATCGGCAGAACAACTAGAGCCACTACCCTCACGGGTAACAGTAACAACGACGCTAGAAGACGGTCTTGCTAAGATTATTAGAACAGCGGAACTATCCAACAATAAACTAAAAATTGATAAAGCTATTTCTGGTCTAAAGAAATATGTAGGAAAGACTTGGTATGTCTTTTCAGGCAGTTCACCTAGAGGGTGGGACTGCTCAGGTCTCACTAAGTGGACCTATGAACAAATCGGAATTGATTTGATTCACAGTGCAAGCGTTCAGAAAAATTCAGGCAAACAATACAAGACTCCGAAAGTTGGAGACATTGTTGCGTTTGGTTGGAAAGGCTGGAGCGGTGCAGGTCATGTTGGAATATACATTGGTGATGGGAAGATGATTCATGCCCCTAGTCCTGGACACAAAACAAGAATTGAAAGTGTTAAGGGGTTTGCTAAATATGGATACTCAAAAATCACATATACCCGATTATTAAAAACTAGTTAAAAAGATGCCCCTGGATTATTTTCCAGGGGCTTTCTTTTATGCCCAGCCACCAATATTTACGTCGCTAGTAGTTCCACCAAGAGGTGTTACTTTGATGAAAGAGTTTGCAAGAATTTTTCCTGTTGATGTCATGGCGTTTACTTCTGCTCCGTCATTAAATGCTGTTGCATTTGTTGTTAGTGTTGGAGCAAAGTTTCCAGCAGTAGAAGAGGTTCTAATAATTCCACGAATTCTAAACATTGAATATCCGCTATCTGCAGTAGTGCTTCCAGTACCCCGAATTACAATTGAGCCAGCACCGCTATTATAAATATATGGGATTGGTGCTGCTGCTGGTGCATTTGACAATGCTGTACTCTGGTCAATAATTGTAGACATATCCAAAGCTAGCGTTGTTCCGCTTGGGTAAGCAAAGTTAAAGACTATTCCACCAGCAACAGTCCCTTCTATTGCCGTTCTACTTGTTTGGTGAAATACCATTACGTTTGCTTCAACCATGTATGTAGAGTTTGCAGCTAGATAGATATATTTGCCAAATGCACTTGCTGTATCGCTATCTGTTGTTGAGCCAGTACCGCTTCCAGTTGAATAGGCGGATGATGCAGCTACAGTTGTGTCTGCTGACACAACGTAGATATATGGTGTTTCAACGAGTCCACGACCTGCAGTGGTATTGTTTACCTTTGGCGTTGCATAAATAACGTTACCGTCAAATTCAACAGCACCTGCGGTTACTGTGGATAGATTTGTTCCAGAAACAAGTTTGATTGGTGCATAAGAATTTGTTCCAGCATCAAGAGTTACTGGACCATTGAATGTAGTTGACGAGTTCACTAGAAGTGCGTCAGAGGTTGTGCTGCCTACAGTCAGGTTTCCAGTCAGAGTTCCGTCTAGAGCAAAGTTTCCAACTACTCTAACGTTTGGTTCAAAAATCCATTGTGTTGCCGTGTAATTGTAGTAAATCTGAGAACTATTTTGAGCTGTACCGTTGTGCCATGGGGTAATGATTGAGGAGGATGTGTCGCTTGTTAATCCGCCAAAAGAGATTCCGTAGCCAGCCGAAGTTTTTAGTGTTAGTCCAGCAACGTTTGATGCGGTTGCTGGAATTGTAAAAGTAGTTGCATTAGGGAATGACCATGATGCAGAGTTTGCTGTAACGGTGTCTGCAGAAGCATCTCCAATAGTTGTATTTCCAGTTATAGAAAGTGTTCCAACTGTTGCAGAACCAGCGATGGATACTGTTGAGGACGACGCTCCAAGAGTAACGTTTCCTCCATCAAGATTTAGTCCAATGCCAGAAGCAGAACCATTGTTCCTAGACATAATCTCATTATTGTCAATAATCAGGTTTAGTCCTGAAGATGCTCCGATTTGAAAAGCGTGTCCAGTTGAAGTTAGGCTAGCATCTGTAGTATCCGTAAGTCTGATTACTGGTGAAGTTACTGTTCCTGTAAATGTTGGGCTAGCAATTAGTGCTCTTGCTTTTAGCATACCTGCTACTGAGTCCGAGAGTACGTTAACGTCTTCTGTAGGGACAGACTCGCTTCCATAGTGATACAGCCTGAAAGCTTTTTGAATGTCAGCTGTGTCACCTAGGGCAGGGATTTGGGTTTTATAAAGAGTACCAATATCTATAGACATATGTAAATTATAGCACAATGTCGCCGTAGAACTTTAGATTATTGATTAATCTTTCGTTTCCACTATCTAGCTCTAATGCCTTCTTTGCAAAGTCTATTGCCTCATTTAAATTCCCTAAATGGTATGCAGATATCGACATCAGGTCATATGGTAAAGCACCCCAAGCAAATTCTTCGCACAGGTAGTCAAGTGGTTTGTCTGCAATTTCCAAAGACTTCTTTGCGTAGTCGTAACACTCTTGCCAATCTTTCTTTGTGTAAAAATATAAAGACATATCTACAAGAGGTTCTCGCCTATGTGGGTCCTCGGCTATTGCTTTTTGAATCCAGTCTTTTGCATTCTCTGGTTCACACTGTGCAAGATATCTGTAGGCTCTTGCACGTTCTGCATTCCATAATGCCGTGGGCAAAGCGAGGTATCTCTTGAACTCTTGTGCTGCTTGTTCTAATTCATTGTAGAAAAATAGTTCACGAGCATAGTAGAAAGCATTTCTATCGTCGTATGGGTCTTCTTGAACAGACAACTTTAGGAGTGGAAAATACTGACCTCGTGATTTAGAATTATCTGGATAGTGATGAATTTCTAAGTCTATCCAGCCTTGCGTTTCTACAGAGTTACTCGTTACCAAAACTTCGTGAACTGGATGCTTCCAGCGATACCCTTTGCGAGCGTGAATTTTATCTCCACCATACTGAAGTCCAGGCGTACCGTCTTCTTTCCAAGACCAAGTGTATTTGTAGCGAGGTCTAGTCCAACCTTCTGCGTGTGCCTTTTCCAATTCTTCTCTCCAGCCAGGTAGCAATACTTCGTCCATGTCAAGAGCAATGCAGTAGTCTGCATCAAGCGGTAGTGCTGCTAAGGCTGCATTACGAGCATCATCGAAACGCCAAGGGCTGATTTTGATATCGACTACCTTGATGCCTTTTAGAAACGCCTTGTAGCGTGTAAGGTCAGTTGAGCCTGTATCGGCAATATAAATATAATCTGCTTCTTTTGCAGACTCCCACCATCTGTCAACAAACTGTTGTTCGTTTTTTGCGATGGTATAAACAGCAACCTTCATAAGTCTCCCATTACTAGAAAACCATTATACCACGACACCGCCATCAATTGGACCAACAAAAGATATGGTCTGTGTTTCGGCATCGTATGATAGTGGAAGCAGTGCTGTAAGGCTTATGCCTTCTCCTGCTGGACCTGTTGGTCCTTGTATACCCTGAGCTCCAGTAGGACCTGTAGCCCCTGTTGGTCCAGTTACCGTGCTGGCTGCACCAGTTGCTCCTGTCGGACCTTGAGGTCCTGTTGGACCAGTAACTCCTTGTGGACCTGTAGGTCCTACAGCACCTTCGTCTCCCTGAATTCCTTGTGGTCCTCTAGGACCTGTAGCACCTGTTGGTCCGATAGAACCCTGTGGACCTGTAGCCCCAATGCCAGTTGGACCTTGTGGACCTGTCGGTCCTACACTTCCAGTTGGTCCAGTTGGTCCCTGGATTCCAACACCTGTTGCTCCTGTTGCTCCTGTCGGTCCTGTGGGACCAGTATCTCCCTGTGGACCCTCTGCTCCAGTGTCACCTCTTGGACCTGTAGGACCAGTATCTCCCGTCAGACCCCTTGGTCCTGTTGGACCCTGGATACCCTGAATACCTTGGCTTCCCTGTGGACCTGTCGGACCAGTATCACCTTGAACTCCAGCATCTCCTTGAGGTCCTGTAGCACCTGTAAGACCTCTAGGTCCAGTCGGTCCTGTGTCACCCTGAGTTCCTCTAGGTCCTGTTGAGCCTTGCTCTCCTTGAATTCCTTGAACACCCTGTAGTCCTCGTGGACCAGTTGCTCCCTGTGGACCAACATTTCCTTGCTCTCCCTGAACACCCTGCAAGCCTCTAGGTCCAGTGGGACCTGTTGCTCCAGTTAATCCAGTTGCACCTGTAGGTCCTGTCGGACCAATTGCTCCATCAGCACCATCCTGTCCATCAGAGCCGCTTGCACCTTGCGGTCCAGTTGCACCTGTAGCACCCGTTGGACCCATAGCCCCAGTAGCACCTGTTGGACCAGTAACGTTGCTTGCTGCTCCTGTGGGACCCGTAGGTCCTTGAGGTCCTGTAGGTCCGTATGCTGGTAAGCCAGGGGCAGGGACAATTTTTACAACATCGCTAGGTGTCGATTGAGAAAAGATTTTGATTGTGGGGGTAGTTTCAAGAATAGCCTTAACAATGATTTCGCTATTATTAACAGGAATAACTTTTACGACTTCTGATGGATTAGATGTTGTTATTACCTGAACACCGCTACTTGCTGGCGAGGAAGTGATTTTGATTGTTGTCATTAAGGAGCAACGGGATTAGCAGTGACATCAGAAATAACTACGATGGTTCCGATAATTGGTGTCCAAATGGAATCATCTCCGAGAGTTACTTGAAGGTCAAAAGCTAGTTCGGCTACCACATCTTTGTAGCCAGTTCCCCATGTAGAGGTAATTTCAGGTGATGCTGTAATCTCAACGTATCCAACGCCAGCAGTGACATCAAGCTCATCTAGAGCATCGCCTTTAAAGTCGTAAGCGGTGGAAGCAAATGTCCAATCGCTAGTATCTTGTTCTGTTACTTCATCGTTCTGCCAAAATTCAACACGGAGTTTGGCGGTATCACCACGGACAATTTTCCATTTGATGTTTGCTGGGTCAGCACCATAAGATTGATTGCTTGCAGAAGATAAACTAGTCATGGTATCATTATACACTAAATTAAGAGTCAAGGTTCGGGCGGTGGGTATGAGAGAGAGACTACCCGAACCCTGACATAAATATTATAACATAATCCCTGTGGATAAAATTGTGGATAACTTCATTTGACAAAACCCAAAAAGTGTGATACCCTCTAAATAACAATTTAGGGCTACTATATATATTATATATATCTATATATTATATATATTAAATATATAATAATAATCAAGCAAAAAACTTTTGTGTAAAGTTCGGAATAATTTGGACCGCCCAGTTGTTATTTATTATTTAGTCAATAAATAAAACTAATACTTTATAAGATTTAAAGTTCAGTTTTCTTGATTCTTGAATTTCTAGTCTTGACACCTTCAGTAACTAAAAGCTCTATTAGCTTATCTAGTTTTTCTTCAATCTTGTCAGTTCTTTCTTCTAATCTAGTTACTTGGTCTTTCATTGACTGTCCACTATTAGGTTTCATTTCATGCTTGATTTCATTAAAGTAGTGTTTTGTTAACCATCTAACTCCCAGTGCTACTGATGTGATAATAGTACTAATACTAATAACAATAGCCAGGACAGATTCAATCAAAGTCATACTCTCAATTATACATGATTATTTATTTTGGATTTAAAAACTCGGCGGTAAAGTTCGATTTTAAAAACGGCGTGAAATAGAGAACCCCACATCCAAATTGAGTGTAAACACTCCCAATGGATAGACATATTTTTATAGCCCGATAGCCCCATAACAAACATAGCCCAGGAAGCCCTAGAATGCCCCTAGAAGCGATTTGTATGCTATCCGACGAACTCTAATATGGTCAAGTTTGCGATATAGGATATTACCCTTATGTTTATTGACCAATCAAGACAGGTTGCACCTGTTGTGTACCGTCCGAAGTTATGCTATACTGTATATCTAGCAAATAAGGAGAGCGACGCTATGGAGTTTATCAAATATTACGAATCAAAAGAGTTTCTGCAGGATTGTCTAGCAGAAGGAATGACAGCTAGGGATATCAGCAAACAATGTCATGTGTCATATAAGCTTATTAACCGTTGGTTATTGAATCATGGATTGATTAAGCATACCCCCGATTTGAAGTTACCTTAACTTTATTCCCGAAAATCTGAAAATCTGAAAAAATTTTCATTTTGTACAAAATCTGAATATTTTTTAGTTGTGAATGATACACGTTTAAAAAAAAGAAACGTCAAATATATAGTGAGCACACAGGGTGTGTTAGTGTAATTGTGTATACCTATACCCCGTGTCAATTCTTTGACTATACACCGCCCTAACTTTCTGACAGGTCGCCCCCAATTGTAACGAATTGGTAACGAAATGCCAAATAATGCTTATTTAGATAATAAATGTCTGTGGCTAGGGTTATACTTATAACATAACAAAGAAAGGTAACAACTAATGAATGTAGCAATCACTTGGGCTAACGGAGAAACTCTAAACCCTATCTATGAGCCATCTCACAAGGATAGCATCATCGCTTTCTATACCGCAATGGTAAACGAGCCACAGGCTATCCCTGTATCTGTTCGTATCACAGACGACAATGGTGACCTAGTATGGTTTGGCTCTGCCTCATAATGTCCTAGGGTAATGCTAAACTAGATACATAGACAAGAAAGGCAGTAATGAAATACACACTACTAGCACTAACAATCGCTAAGAAGGCTAAGGCTAAGGCTATGCCACTACTAAACAAGGCTTCGTGTAAGCGTTGCGGTAGCCTTGCTACTCTCTCCCTAGTCAATAACGAAATCAAGGTAAGCCGTTGTGTTTGCTACAAGAAAGGAAACTAATGCTGAATGGTATTGACCTAACTACCCTCGCAGTTATAGCGGTAGCCTACTACCTACACAAGAACCACCAACTAGAAAAGACTAAGCAAGATAAGGAAAAGAATGACTAATAAAAAGCCTTTTATTCTTACATCAGTAGGCATAGGCTTATTGCTTGCTTGGAATGTAGTTAGTGACCTATTAGCCCAAGTCCATTGGGGCAGTGTTGGCGGTTGTGTTGCTGGCTACATGGCTACCGATTGGCTAACTAGCCTGATTGGGGGTTAGCATGGTACTAGTTCCTCTAATCCTAACTACCCTCGTAATAATCGCAATCCTTCAATAATCCGACACGCCCGAGAGGGGCGACCCCAATTGTAACAATTGTGTAACGACACTAAGAAACACGCATAAATGTCCCCATAATGTCTGTGCTATCTGATACTGTATAACTATGAACGAAAACGAAGAGTACTCAGCAGAAACCCCTTGTGATGATGAGATGTGCCTATGGTGCAACTAACATAATGTCCCTAGCCCCTGCTATAATCTAACTAACAACGAAAGAAAGATAAACACTATGTCAAAAGAAATCCGTAACTTCCTACTAATCTACATTGCCCCTATCTGCTTGATTAGCCTATTCTTTGTCTTCTTTGCCCCTGCTCTATTCGCTCAGGTTATCTTGGGTATGGTGGCAGGTGTAGCCCTGCTAGTAATGGGTATGGCATTCCTGATTGACTGGATGGATAAGTAATGGAGCTTCCTCTACTAGGGCTAGCCATAATCGTTGCCCTGTTCATCCTAATTAGCCAATAAACGACACGCCCGAAGGGGGCGACCCGAATTGTAACGATTTGGTAACAACAACGCAAAACACCCTAAAATGTCCCCATAATGTCGTAGGTATCTGCTAACCTATAGGTAGATAGAAAGAAGGACAGAAATGAATGAATGGCGAGTAGCAGGAACCACCACCGAAGGTGAGAAGGTTGTAGTAATCAAGAAGGCTCGTTTGGGTCACGCCGCAATCTCGTTTGTGGCAAAAGACTTGGGTATCAAGTGGCAAGCGGTTTGTGCCGTAAAGGTAACCGACAAAAAATAAATGTCGGTAGTATCCGCTAAAATCAAATCAAGAACAGATAAGGAAATCTAAAATGGCAAAAGGCAAACTAACCGCTGAACAGGCAATCCGTTACCGAGAACTAATGCGTATCGCTGAGTTTGGTGACTATATGTCTATGGCGGAATATAACGAACTCTCAAAACTGATGAAGATAAGGGGTTACCACTAATGCCATTCGTTCTAATCTTTGTTGGCTTAGTCTATTGGCTAAACTTTGTAATCTTGGCTTGGTCTGTTGCCGATGATGTTGATAAGTATTCGGTAGTCAATAGTTACACCTCTTCCGCTATCTTTGGCTTGTGGCTAATGGTTATTGGCGGTCTTTGGTTGCTAT
>JACCDM011841648.1_pt1 | contig 10352 bp, 7 predicted proteins | sample 7445851 | NCBI WGS metagenome assembly JACCDM01 (sample SAMN15323438, study PRJNA562643) | freshwater metagenome | isolation source: river surface water | place: USA:Blue River Watershed | collected 2017-08-16
CACCGCAGGTAACTCATCTGGCATTGTGGACGGTGCAGCTGCGGTGTTGATCGGCAGCGAAGCCAAGGGCAAAGCCTTGGGATTGACGCCGCGCGGACGTATTGTGGCGACCGCGCTTTCAGGTGCCGATCCGACCATCATGTTGACCGGACCCATGCCCGCTTCTCGCAAAGCTTTGGCAAAGGCCGGATTGACAGTCGATGACATCGATTTGTTTGAAGTCAACGAAGCATTTGCAGCCGTTCCCATGCGCTTCATGTTGGAGATGAATGTGCCGCATGAGAAAGTGAATGTGAACGGCGGTGCCATCGCCATGGGCCACCCCTTGGGTGCGACAGGTGCCATGCTGGTCGGTACTTTGCTGGATGAATTGGAGCGACGCCAACTCAAGCGCGGCCTGATCACCTTGTGTGTCGGCGGCGGCATGGGCATTGCCACCATCATTGAGCGGGTATGAACATGACTTTTTCTACTTTGAAATATACCTTGGGTGATGACGGCATTGCTTCCGTGGTGTTTGATGAGTCGGGCTCACCGGTCAACACCATGAAGCCTGAGTGGCAGACTGACATGGTGGCACTGGCTGACCGCTTGCAGGCGGACAGCGACACACTGCAAGGCGTGATTTTGTCTTCTGCCAAAACCACATTTTTTGCAGGCGCTGACCTCAAAGGTGTTCAACATTTAAAGCCGCAAGACGCGCCTGCAGCCTTTCATTCGTTAGAGAAGTTAAAGCATGCGTTCAGGCGCATCGAAACCATGGGTAAACCTGTGGTGGCTATTCTCAATGGCGCAGCGCTAGGTGGTGGTTGGGAATTGGCTTTGGTTGCACATGCGCGCATGGCATTGAACAACCCGAAAATTCGATTCGGTTTGCCTGAAGTCACTTTGGGTTTGATTCCCGGTGCGACCGGCATCACCAAAATGACGCGCATGTTGGGGTTGATGGGCGCCCAACCGTATTTGATGGAAGGCAAACTCTTCAGTCCACACAAAGCACTCGAGCTTGGATTGGTGCAAGCCTTGGGTTCTACGGTGGAAGAGTTGCATGTGTTGGCTTTGGATTTCATTCGCCAGCATCCTCAAGTTGCTCAACCTTGGGATGTCAAAGGTTTCAAAATGCCGGGAGGCAGTGTCAACAGTCCGGCGCTTGCGGCGGGCTTGGCGGTCGCGCCTGCGATGTTGTTCAACAAGGCCCATGGTTTGTACCCGGCAGCCCAAGCTATTTTGGAAGCCATGGTCGAAGGTGCGCAAGTGGATTACGACACAGCCACTCGCATTGAAACTCGCAAACTCGCGCGAATCATGGTGGGTCAAACCACCAAAAACATGGTGAATGCGTTTTTCTTTAATTTGAACGCCATCAAATCAGGCAAGTCACGCCCCGGCACATTTGCACCTTGGAAACCCGTGCGTGTCGGCATTTTGGGTGCAGGCATGATGGGTGCAGGCATTGCTTATGCCAATGCCATCAAAGGTATTCCTTGTGTGTTGAAAGATGTCAGTTTGGACAAAGCAGAACTCGGTCGCGCCTACACCCAAAAGTTGACTGACAAACAAATCGCGTCCAAACGCATGCAAGCGGCTGACCAGTTAAAAACATTGGCTTTGATTCAAGCCACTGACAAGGCCGAGGATTTGAAAGGGTGTGATCTCATCATTGAAGCCGTGTTTGAAAACCGCGCTTTGAAAGCAACGGTCACGCAAGAGGCTGAAGCCATGTTGGCTGCCGATGGTGTGTTTGCCTCGAACACTTCCACTTTGCCCATCACGGGTCTTGCACAGGCGAGTGCACGTCCCGATAAATTTGTAGGCTTACATTTCTTTTCCCCCGTAGACAAGATGCAATTGGTTGAAATCATCAAGGGAAAACTCACCGATGACGAAACCTTGGCGCGCGCCTACGACTACGTGTTGGCGATTGGAAAAACACCTATCGTGGTGAATGACTCTCGCGGGTTTTTCACCAGCCGTGTGTTCGGCACTTATGTGATGGAGGGCGCTGCCTTGCTGGCTGAGGGCGTGCCTGCGCCATTGATCGAGCATGCCGCTGTGATGGCTGGCATGCCGGTAGGTCCGTTGGAAGTTTTGGATGCCACCGCTTTGTCTTTGTCTGTGCATGTGCTGGACCAGACGCGCGCCGACTTTGCGCAAGAAGGCCGCACTTACCAAGCGACAAGCGGTGAATTATTGGTTGAGCGCATGGTCAAAGAGTTTGATCGACATGGCAGGGCGGCACGCGGCGGTTATTACGATTACCCGTCGGACGGCCCTAAACGTTTGTGGCCGGGTTTGAAGACGCATTTTGAAAAGCCGTTTCATGCGGATCCTTTACAAACCCAACAAGTCATCAAGCAACGTTTGTTGTACCGTCAAGCGGTGGAGACAGCGCGTTGTTTACAAGAGCATGTGTTGACCTCAAGCCATGACGCCAATATCGGTTCCATTTTCGGTATCGGGTTTCCGGCGTGGACTGGTGGTGCTTTGCAGTTTGTGTATTCCGAGGGCTTGGAAACGTTCATTGCCAACTGCGCATCACTGGCTGACAAACATGGTCAAGGTTTTGTGTTGACCAATGATGTGATTGATACTTTGCGGCACTACCAGTAATTGAGTAATTGGGGTCAGTGACCGATTATTGAAAGTTAAACCTTCACGCCATGCTGGGTCGGTCGCCGCTCACCGCCTTCGGCAATGTTCGCGTCGGCCCTCCCGCCATGTCGTTAGTGAAACTGGTCAATCACTCGATGGCTTGATACACCAACTGCTTGACCATGCGACGGTAATACTGTCGCTGCGGTCCAGGTGTTTGTGCCATGAGCAAGCCGATGACTTGCTCTTTAGGATCAATCCAGAAAAACGTGCCGCCTGCACCAGCCCAAGCGTAATCACCTTCAGAGCCGGGCACGCTTGCCATGCCCGGGCCTTGGCGCACCATGAAGCCGAGGCCGAAGGTATAGCCTTGAACGCCCATCAGCAACTCGCCCGGTTGCAGCGGTGTCGCGACTTTGGGGCCGAGGTGGTCTGAGGTCATCAATGCCAGTGTGGTTCGGCTCAAATAACGTTTGCCGTCTAAGGTGCCGCCATTGAGCAGCATTTGGCAAAAGCGCAAATAGTCGTCTGCTGTGGTGGCCAAGCCAGCACCGCCTGAGTCATTGCCTTGCGCCTTGGTGATGTCAAGCATCGGAGGAAACGGTTTTTGGGTCAACGGATCAATGGCCAGCGGTTGCGCGATGCGATGCGCTTTGTTGGCAGGCACCACAAACGATGTGTCCTTCATGCCTAAAGGTTTGATCAGGCGTTCTTCCAGCATCACACTCAAAGGTGTTTTGCCAACAGCCTCAAGCACACGACCGAGCATGTCGGTAGACAAACTGTATTCCCAAGTGCTACCAGGTTGCCATTGCAAAGGGGCTTTGGCAAAGGCCTCGATTTGCTGATCTGGTGTCAAAGTGATCCATTTGGCACCGACTTCGTTAGAAAACAAGCCTGTATCTATATAAGCTTGTTTTATCGCGCTTGAACGGCTGAATTCTGCATAGGTCAAGCCTGAGGTGTGACGCAGCAAGTCATGAACAGTGGTGCCGCGCACAGCGGGCACAGTTGCGGTGCTGCCATCCATGGCATTGGCGAGCACCACTTGTTTAGACAACGCAGGTAAAAACTTGGCAACCGGGTCAGCGAGTTGCAATTGACCTTCTTCCACCATCATCATGGCCAGCACGGAGACCATGGGTTTGGTCATGGAGTAAGCGCGAAAAATTGCATCGTGTTTGACGCCGATGTCGTCGCTGAAAACCACAGCTCCTTTGCGAACCACCATCACAATGGCGCCTGGCATTTGCTGGTTGTCAATTTCTTTTTGAATCACGGGACGGATGCGTTTGAGTCGCTCGGCAGACATACCTGCGGATGCAGGTGATGCAGTCGGCAAATCAGCCATGGCCAATGTAGCGAAGGACAGCAAAGCACATGCTACAAGGCTTCGACGTTTCAGAGTGAATTTCATGGCAGACCTTTGTGAATAAATCATTGATGTTGAACAGCTTTGCGTAATACGGCCGCATAACCGGGTGTGAGCTCCATGTGCGGTGCAAGCCCTTGCCCAATCAGCAGTCGATGAGCCGACTTGAGTTTCCAGCAAGGCACAAAGGCGAATAAATGGTGTTCCAAATGGTAATTGACCCAGTAGGGTGCGACAAACCAGCGCTCCAAGTAGTTTGCAAATGTGGTGCGGGTATTGCGTAAGCGGTTGTTTCTGTCGCCGGTCACCGCGTGTTCGGCAATATTGCGAATGCGGCTAAAGAGTTGAAACCAAGTCAACAAAGGCAACCACCACATCCACAGAAAAAGCATGGGCTGATCACAAGCCCACAACACGCCAAACAAAACCATATTGGTCAATACCAAGGCTTTTTCAGTTCGCCATAAACGCAGCAGACGCACCATCGTCGTGCCTTCATCACCCATGCCAGCGCGCAATTGCGCCAAGCGTTGCTTGAAGCCTGTTTGACCGCTCATGTCACGCCAAACCTTGCGCCATAAACTGCCTGAAGACACGGGAAAGGGGTTCGACAACACCAAATCTGGATCCTCGTCTTGTTGCGTGTGCCGGTGGTGGGTGAGGTGATAGGGTCGGTAGCTGTACATGTGTGCACCAACCGCGCCGCCTGCCAGCCAATGACCGGTGAAATCATTCAAGCTTGCCCGGTTCATCAGGACGCGGTGGGCCGCATCATGCATCAATATGCTCAAGCCCAATTGACGCCCGCCGATCACTGCACTGCAAACCACAAAAGTCAACGGATTTGGCCAGAGGACAAACACATACATGGCCATGGCGATGACTAGCCAGGCATGCAGCACCAGCAAGCCGCCGATCAGGTCAGAGCGTTGGCGCAATGAATCATTCTCAGCATCGCTGAGTTTGACGTGCATGTCGGTGAGGGTTGCTTCATTCATGGTTAAGCCAAAGTGTATGAAGTTTGTGTGTGTTTCAGGTACCGGTAAAACGCGGATGGCGTTTTTCTACAAAAGAACGCACACCTTCGGCGGCATCTTGGCTGTTGGAGAGACTTTGCTGGGTGGCTTCAAACGCATCCACTGCAGCCTGCGGGCCTTCTTCTATGCATTGCATGACCGATTGGCGGGTGGCAATAACCGCCAGTGGCGCTTGCGCGGCTATCAATTTGGCGATACGAAGTGCTTCGTTCAGTTCTTCTCCCGCAGGTACGACTTTTTGTACGAAATTCAATCGCAAGGCCTGCGCTGAATCGAATTCATCTCCGGTGAGTAAATGCATCAAAGCGTTGCCCGCGCCTGCGCGTTGCGACATACGCAGTGTGGCGCCCCCTGTGGCCATGATGCCGCGTTTGACTTCCAGTTGCGAAAAGCGGCAGTTGTCAGCCGCGATCACGACATCGGCGGCCAGCATCAACTCGATCCCTAGCGTGAAAGTGATGCCTTTGACCGCCATCACCAGCGGTTTGACACGCCGCCGGTAGCCTTGCATTCCCAAATCAAACGGATCGACTTGACCGTCAGCAATCGCGCGCTCACCGCGTTGCATCAAACCGGCGAAAGTAGGTAAGTCCAGGCCGCCCGTGAAATGATCGCCCTCGGCGCAGACCACGCCGACGCGCAAAGATGGTTCATCATCGAGCAACGTGTAAGCCAAAGACAACTGGTTCATCATGGCGGGCGTGAAGCCGTTGCGCTTGGCTGGACGGTTGATGCGAATAATCAGCAAGCCTTCTTGAATCTCGTGATCAATACTTCCTTGGGTTGAGTCGCTTGTAGACATGATTAAAACCCGTTGGACAAACCAGCCATGCGCTGTGCAATCGCTTGGAATTGAGACACTGTTTCATCAATGATGGCTTGCACGCTTTTCACTTCATGAATCAAACCAGCAGATTGACCGGCGAGCGCCGGGGCCGCGTTCATGTTGCCGCCGAAGTACACATCTTGAATGCCGGTGAACGCATCCGGCCCCATCAAACCGGCTTCGTGAATTTTGGCTGTGAAGTCGGCTTTCAAAGCACGTATGCAAGGTGTTGATTTTGTGTTGAGCATATACGTGCCCGTGGCCGCCGCATCGACAATGGCTTGTTTGTAATTGGCATGCACCGGGCTCTCGGCGCTGGCGACAAACCGCGTGCCCATTTGTATCGCTTCTGCGCCCAGCGCGAACGCCGCAGCCATGCCTCTGCCGTCGACAATGCCACCGGCGGCAATCATGGGGATATCGGTTTTTTCGCGGATGGCTTGCAACAACACCAGCGTGCTCACCTCTTCCGGGTTTTTAAAGCCGCCGCCTTCAGAGCCTTCGACCACCAGACCATCGACACCGGCGTCCACGCATTTCATGGCCGCTTCCAAAGTGGGTACAGCGTGATAGACCACGATACCTGCAGCTTTGAGCGGTGCCATGAATTTGGCCGGGCTGCCGGCCGAGGTGGTGACAAAGCGTATGCCGGATTCACACACATAACGCAGCATGGCCTCGTCTTTCAAAAACCGAATCGGCAGGTTCACGCCGAACGGCAGGCCGCTGTCCAGCATGGTTTGAATTTCCCGCTGACAGTTGGCGGTTTCACCGGATGAGGTTTCAATAATCCCCAAACCACCCGCGCGTGAGACCGCTCCCGCGAGTTGGCTGCGCGCAATCCAGCCCATGGGCGCTTGCACGATGGGATAGCGCGTGCCAGTGTGTGCAAGAAATCGGTTCATGTATGTGCTCCATTGTCTGTATCCGCGTATTCCATGCGGCCATCGGCATGCTTGGCAAAGCGTCCGGCCTCGCGAGGATGCACCGGGTCGCTGCCTTTCCAAGGCCAGCCGCCGAATTCGGTGCGCCGGTAATCAGCAAACGCCTGGTGAATTTCTGCTTGGGTGTTCATGACAAACGGGCCGTATTGCGCCACCGGCTCGCCTATGGGGCGGGCTTGCAACATCAGCAATTCGCTTATCTGATCGCCGTTGGTTATCAGCAAGTCCTGTTGCGTGTTCACTTCGGCCACATGCCGGTTTGCAACTTGTTGCCCACCCATGTCCAAGCCATTGCCTTGGAACACATACAACTGTCTGCGCGTGTCCGCGTGCTTGGTGCGCGGCAGCGTCCAGCGCGCACCGGCTTGCATGCGGATGGTGAAGATGGCCAGATCGGCGTCAGGCTGGCTGGCCCAAGAGTCGGGTGGCGGGGGTAGGCCGCGTGCTTCATCCAAACTACCAGCGACCACCACCACATCGGTGCGCAAGCCTTGTTCATCGGTGTGCTGTACTTTTTGAATCTGTTCGTTCCACAACATGGTGAAGTGCGGTTCTGTCATTTTGAGACGCGCAGGCAGGTTCAGCCAGATTTGAAACAGCTCGCAAGGGTTGGGCTTGTCTTGGTGGCGCAAAGGAAACATTTCGCAATGCACGATGCCTTTACCGGCGGTCAGCCATTGCACATCGCCCGGGCCGAAACGCGCAGTTGCTCCAAGTGAGTCCGAATGGTCAATATGTCCTTGACGCACGATGGTCACCGTCTCAAACCCTCGGTGAGGGTGCGACGGAAAGCCGGGAATGGTTTGACCGTGGTACATGCTCCAACCGTCTTTGTTGCCGAAATCGCTACCGATTTGCCGCCCGGCCAGCGATGCCGCTGGACCCATGTGTTCATTACCTTCGGGGTAATGGTCGACGTGGTGTACGCAAAACAAAAAAGGGTCGATGGTCTGCCAAGGGAATGACAGCGGGGCGATTTGGAGAACAGGCGTGTTTTTCATGGTCTGGCAAGGTTAGCAGACAAAATTGTGATGTATTAAATACACAAAAACTACAAATTCACCATTTAAATTGATTAAAAATGTAAAAAAATATATTCAAAGTAGCTAATTTAGTACCGGTACACAGTATGATTTATTACAAAATAGCTCTTTACGAAAAATGGAGGCGTACCGTGGAATCAACTGAATATGTGAACGAGGACTGGTGGTCACTGGTTATCAGTTTGGCTGAGTTGCATCAGTGGGAGCTGGAAAACCATCCTTTGTTGACAACATTGACTGGGAGGCACTTGTATTACCGCTTGGCCGAGGAGTCGGTGAAATCAGACCCGGCACTCTCACGCGCACTCAAAGATTTGTTCGGTGGCATGTATTTCACTGAAAAAGCCTTGCGTACACGCATGCGACAAATGGAAACAGATGGGCTGATTCAAGCTGTCACCAGCCACGAGGATGCGCGATCTAAGCATTTGGTGCCTACCGAGAAATTCCATGAACTGATGTCTTTGCATGCTGAGCAAGTCAGAAAGATATTTGACAAGCATTTTTTATTGATCGAGAAATAAACCCTCAACCCTCAGCCATCACATCAATTAAACAGGTTATTCCATGGAAGAAAAATATTCATTCAAGGTGATACAAAGCGGGCAGACCAAACTGTCGCGTATTGTTAAAACAGGAGCAGGTGCCAACGGACAAGCGCTTGTGATCTCGGCAGAAGAAGCATCGCGCTATTTGCTGATGAACTTGGTCACGATGAGTTCGCCTGCGAAATTGCAAATGAAAAAAAAGGGTGCAGATTTGCATATCGCTTTGACCGACGGTGATTTGGAGATGCCAGATGTGGTGATTCAAGGGTATTTCGATGTGCCTGGTAATAAGTTGCAAGGCATCAGCCAAGCGGGTGAATGGATGACCTATGACACGGCTGTCTTGCAAGTGAAAAGTACAGCCCCTGGCAGCAACGCAATGTCAGAAACCACGCTCGTCGATAAATCCGGGGCTGTGGCATTGGCTAGCCCGCCACCTGCACTGTTGGCTCAATTTGACAGTCCCATGGGGCTGGCTGGTATTGGTGCCGGTGCTTTGGTGCTAGGTAGCAGTGGAGGTGATGGTGGTTCTGGTGGTAACGCCTCTGCGGAAAATAAAACGCAAAGTGGGCTGTTCGATGTGTTTAAAAACTATGCGCAAGCCAACACTTCCTCAAATCCGGTGGAGCCGACCAAAGCCAATTACATAGCTGCCGGTGTGACTGTTCCAACCGTTGACAATGTGTCCGAGGCCAATGTCATCAAAGCCATGAACCTGGTGGTCAACAGCAAAACGGCTGATGACGTGGGTTCAACCAAACAACTGCAGAACTTGGCAGACAGTCTGCAAACCAGTTTCTCAACTATTCGCGCCAAGGCCAATGGCGCAACAGCAGAGGACGCGTCACTTTCAAATCCAACTTCCACTGATTACGGGAATATCGGCGTCACCATTGGAAGTACACCCCAAAAACTGGAGTTGATAAACAGTGTTTTGGGCGAGTTATCTGTTGACGCGGTAGACAGTGTCAGCAAAATCAGTGATCTTGCAAAGGCTGCAGAAAATATATTGAAACTAGCCGCAGGAACCAGCGGTGCGACTGTCACCAGCAACGATTTACAAGCGCTGGGGTTGAAGATCAACGGCGCAAACAGTGGCTTTACTTCATCGCTGGCCAAGTCATTCACCGACAACCTTAAAAATCTCTACATCAGCTTAGGCAACTCTGAGGCATGCAGCGCGGCGAATGTAGATACTTACAGCGAAATTCAGGCTTTATTCAGTTTGCAATTAATGCGCTCTTACAACGATGACACGGCCACCACAAAAACCCAACCTACCCCCAACCTGGCTGACTTTACCAACGTAGGCATCAAGTCGTATAAGAGCTTGAGCGACACCACAGATGCCAGTAGAGTAGCTTTGAACAGCGCCAATTTTGGTTTGACCAGTGACGCTGCGTTAGCAAGTACTTTGAACTCTGCGTTGGATAAACAGGCCAGCGGAACCGGCTTGACCAAAACCGTGGTGCAGAACATGGTGGATTCTTATTACAAAATTTTGAAAGAGGCAGGTAGCACAACAACAACTGAAGCAGGTCATTTGGGGGAATACTTCAATGTTGACACCAACGATCTCAAAGCCAGTGACTACGCCAATTTAGGAATTACAAAATCCATTGATAAAACAACATTGGCTGATTCGTCCAGCGTATTGAAGTTGATGAATGACGCAGTTGGTCGTTTGTCTGTCGCAGCCATCGACGCAGTCAGTGAAATTCAAGCTATCGAAAAAGCTGCTGAAAATATATTGGCTGTAGGCGCAGGCTCCGGTGATGGCAATACAGCCACAGGTCTTAGCTACACAAGCGATAACGGCAACAGTGATTGGGTCAGCAGTCTCAGCGGCTTCAGTGCACTTGGCATCACAGGTGTCAACAGCAGCAATTTAGCGGGTATAAAAAAAGACATAGACATTAAAGACACCTCAAATGACAGAACAGCGATTGATACGGTACAAGAATTGCAAGCCATTGTCAGCCTGTATCGC
>JACCDM010035503.1_pt1 | contig 10347 bp, 8 predicted proteins | sample 7445851 | NCBI WGS metagenome assembly JACCDM01 (sample SAMN15323438, study PRJNA562643) | freshwater metagenome | isolation source: river surface water | place: USA:Blue River Watershed | collected 2017-08-16
ACGATTATCCCATTGCAATTGATTATTATAGCATTCGACCATGCCGGTGCCTGCTAATTCTTTCATCTTCATTTCTGTACCAGGAGCGGTATACCAAGTAGAAGGATCATTGGGGTCTTTTTCTTCAAATTCCCACAGAAATGCTGCTGTTTTTAATGCTTGTTGGCGTGGCACAGCCTGTTTGATGACTACATACCCATTTTCAATCCAGAAATTCCAATCTTCCTCGCTTAACACACGAAGCGCTTTTCCATTGCTTCGGTCATTTAATTTTAGTGCACTGCTTTTTGCGGTGGATGGGTTGCCCGGAATATCATAATGGGCATTGTTAGGTATCATCGTTTCCATAAGTATTATGTTTTTGTTGAGACAAATTTCAGCTATTTATTGGAAGATGAATTTCTTTGTATTGGCTAATATTTGACTTGTATTGATATTTAATTTAAATATTTATCAAAAAATCGTAAATTAAGGTATGAAATTAACGCTCGAATCAATCCATCCTGATACGGACAGTTCCTTCCGATTTTTACAAACCCCCAATTTGAATGAGGTGTTTTATTGGCATTTTCATCCAGAGATTGAATTGGTTTATGTGGAAGCCGAAAAGGGTATCCGGCATATTGGTGATCATTTGGCAACTTATGAGGGATGTGATTTGGCGTTAATTGGTTCATATATACCTCATTTGAATTTTGATTATGGGGTAAAGGCAACGGTGGAGACGGTGGTGATTCAATTTCCTGCCGATTATTTCGAGTTGGGTTTAGCCCGGATTCCAGAACTTAGCCATGTGCTTAGTCTTATTGAGCGGGCCAAACAAGGCTTGGCTTTTACAGGAGAAACAAAACGAATTGCAGGTGCGCGATTGAAAAAATTACATCACTTGGATCGATTTAGCCAATTTATTGAATTGATGCGGATATTCGAATATTTGGCTTCAAGCTCGGATTTTATTGAGCTAGGTGCGCGTCCGGTCGCGAATGCACTTGTGTTAAAAAAGCAAGAACGGATTCATCAGGTTTACCAATACGTGGAAACTCATTTTCTGGAACCAATTAATACACATTTAATTGCGGAGCATGTGAGTTTGTCAGTCCCTGCTTTTTGTCGATATTTTAAACAAGCTACGCATTTGACGTATACCGATTTTGTTAATCAGTATCGCATTAGATATGCTCAGAAGCTATTGTTACAGGGTAAAAATGTGAGCGAATCTTGTGTTGAATCGGGATTTGAGAATTTGTCTTACTTTACGCGCTTATTTAAGAAGCGCGTTGGAATGTCGCCATCCACTTTCAAGAAACAAACTTGTGCGAATGGATTAATCTTGAAATTATAGGTAAATTCGTTCATATGAGGAATTTTGTAACGTGTTTAATCAGTTTCTTGGTCATTGGATTTTCTGGGTTTGGACAAAAATCCTCTACGTACTTTCAGGAGTTATTGACACTTGATAGTTTGATACATGTGGCTCCGAATTTTGGATTACGCACGAATGATTATCCGCATGGAGCTTTAGATTCGATGATTATAGGGATTAAAGGAGTGGATTCTTTACGAGTGTTATCCATTGCTCAGTCTTATTTTAAGGATCTCCGGGATGGTAATCGAACGCCCAACTTGCGTTATGAGGGCTTAAAAATAGAACGAAATGATCTTCGTTTTAACCATAATTTTAAATTATTAGCTAATCGTCTAAATAACTCATCACCTGAGGTCAAGCAATTATTGGCAATGTTGCGTGATTCCGTGGATTTGCCAACAGGGAAAAGGGAATTATTAGTTAAAGCGGTGAATGAGTATCGATGGCTATCTTCACTTCGTCGGGATAAATCTGTGGTTGTCGTTAATATTCCATCGGCAACTTTGCGTGCATTTGATGGTCAAGTTGAAAAGTTACAAATGAAGGTGGTCGTTGGCAAAGTTTCGAGACCATCAAAAACGTTGATCAGTCCGTTGCGGGATTTAATCATTACGCCTTATTGGAATGTACCTAGAAGTATTTCGGTTGAAGAATTGGTGCCTGAGATTCGTCAAAATATTCGATATTTTTACGCGAGTCATTTAGAGATTTTTGACCTCAAAGGACGTAAGGTGGAGCCTGAAAAAGTACCTTGGAATCGCTTGAATGCTAATTATTTTCCTTATGAGATGCGTCAGCGGACGGGAAAATGGAATACATTGGGTATCATGAAATTTCAATTTAACAATCCATTTCGGATGTATTTGCATGATACCTCAGAGAAAAAATTATTCAAAAAAGACAAACGTTTTTACAGTCACAGTTGCATTCGAGTTGAAAGACCGATTGATTTAGGTCGTTTCTTATTGAAGCCAAATTCAAAAGTGATAGATTCGTTAGATGTCAATGCGGCTTATTCGGATCTTCCTCCGCGCTACATCAAAATCAAACGCAACATACCTCTCGTTGTGTGGTATAGTTTGGTTGATTTTGATGCAAACGGACAGGTAACGTTTTACCCGAATATTTACGGAAGAAACTAGATTTTATAATATTGTTCCCAACCTTTTCTTGGCTCAGGACCCGCTAATAACTTATTTGCTAACGCGTTGTTGGTTATTTGCTTTGCTTTAGGATCAAATTTCAATTTTGCATTTAATCGCTGAGCTAGTACACCTAATGCAAATACTTGACTCAAAGGACCGGCAATTTCAAAACGTGATCGGGTTTGCTCTTGTCCCATACAAGCTTTCAGGTAATTGGCATAATGATTAGAAGGGCTCTTTGGTACTTCTGGTAGTTTAAGATCCTTCGCGGCATCACCTAAAATGGATAGCGTTGAACCATGTGATCCGCCTTTAAATGTTAAGTCTTTGCCGTAAATAATTTTACCTGGATTTAATTTTGAAGGTTGGATTTTTCCATTGCTCGCTGGCGGGATGTTTGGATCTAATTCAGTCGTGCCATAGTTTTCGGGTACAGGAGGAATGTTGTTTAATCCATCATACCAGGTGATATCCATGGCTGGCATATCTTTGCGTTTAGGGAATTTGAATTGGATCGTTGACGACATCGGGTAGAAAAATGCATTATGTCCATCAGCCCGAAGCATATTGATTTCAGTAGGTAAACCTAATTCTAGAAATTCATGCGCAGTATCCATGATATGTGCGCCCCAGTCTCCTAATGCGCCTAAGCCATAATCAAACCAACAACGCCATTGGCCATTTATAAAATCTTTTTGATAATCATGTGTTTGAGCGACACCTTGCCAAATATCCCAGTCTAAGGTAGAAGGTATTGGTTCAGCAGGAGGGAAGCTCTTTATGTTTGGATCCCAGCTGTGCCATCTGCGTGGCGAGTTCATATGTGCAGTCATTGCAGTGACATCTTTGATGATTCCTGCTTCTTTCCATGCTTTAAATTGAAAATAATTGGCCTCCGAATGTCCTTGGTTACCCATTTGGGTAACTAATTTAGGATGCTTTTTGGCAGCTGCCATCATGAGTTCGATTTCCTGAAAAGTTCGTGCCATCGGTTTTTCCACAAATACATGTTTGCCTAAACCTAGGGCCATCATCGTAATAGGGAAATGGGAGTGGTCTGGTACACCAATTGCAACTGCGTCAAATTGATTGCCCATTTGGTCAAACATTTTGCGGAAGTCTTGGAAGCGCGGTACATCTGGGAATTTTTTTAGGACGCTCAGTGTTTGAGGAGCTCCCATATCAACGTCGCAAAGGGCAACGATTTCGGCTAAACCCGTATTATAAAGAGACATCACATCTGACCCTCCTTGATTACCAATTCCAATACATGCGAGTTTTACTTTTTCGCCAGCATGTCTTCCATGAAGGATATTGGGAAATGCTGCTGCGGCGGTGAGTAATGCGGAATTCTTGAGAAAATCCCGGCGGGAGTTTAAGTTGTTTGTCATAGGTTCTTTAGCTAATTAATAGCTAAAGAAATAATTGACATTTATTTACTTAATGAATTGGAAATAACTTGAATTATTATTCCGATATAACGATTACCGGACCAAATTTACCTTCTGATTTAGATTTTTGAAGATTGATCCCTAAACTGCCTTCATAATACATATCTGATATTGCACCATCTAAATAAAGAGCATCTGGGCAATTTAAATAATCTCTGAAAAAAAGGGCAAAATCGTAAAAATTAACAGGGCTTTCGCTAATTGCAAAAATGAGTTTTCCTTCGGGTGTAACCCCGACACCATTACGTATATTTAGATTTTTTGAAAATGGAGAAAAGGCAGGATGGATTTTCGAATCAATCACTAACATGGGACCTGATTGAGTGGCCATTAGAATATCTGACTTAGAGATTTTAGCAGATTTGAATTCTTCCGTCGTTAGTACATTTGCCTTATTTTTTGCATTAAAATAAAATACACCATTTGGATACATATAGAAATTGCCATGCATTTCTTTAGTTGTTGTATCTAACTTTGAGATTAGTTGACCATTGCTAATTAATAGCCCTACTGCATCATAGTTTGAATGGAACATACCCGCATTCATCATGAATGTGGTACGCGGAAACTTTCGTTTAATATCCGTGAAGTTATTATATTCCTTCGTCCTTGGTAAAATTTTAATATTTGAATCTACGTTTGCGACATAGTAGTGTATGATATAATTTGATTTAGCAGAATAAACATGATACCCTTTACGAAATTTAATGGGGAAGTTTTCATCCGCTTGTAGTTGTCTCGCAAAATTGGGGGAAGCTTGGTAGGTTCTTTTTGTGGCACCATTTAATTTCGATTTGGAATCGAAATCGCCGGCTAATGATGGATCAAACTGTTTAGGTAAGATCAACATGAACATATATAAAAAATAAAATGGATTAATCATCTCTTACTTATTCGTAGTAATAAGCGATCAAATTAATCGCATCTTTCAAAGTTTTTGTGCCGCTGAAATTTGGGTTTGGAAGAGGGTCGCCAGATTTTGGGTGGTAAGTTAATAGGGTATTTTGAGCGCCAGTATCTAGGTTAATTAAGAATGAAATATCGCGCACACGCTCTACATTTTTCAAGTATTCAACTGCTTTAGTGCTTCCATCCAAGATGGTAGAGTTAAAAGGTAAGTTGATGATGTAATGCAAGGATTCCCCATTTTCATTTGTACATACGGCAAGAAATCGGCGAAAATCTTTATAAGAATTGGAGTTAGTGCCAACGAGTAATTTATTTTTATGTGCAAATAAATGAGTCTGAAATACAGTTGCTTTTACCTCTTCAGCCCATTTGAAGAAAATATTTTTGTCTAAAGGATCAGCTAGATTTAAATTGACAATTGAACCATTTTTTTGACGTATTGGAATAGACTTGTCTTTTAGGTTTTCAACTACAATTTTACCAGAACTATATACCATGGCAAGGCCATCTAATTTAGATTCAGTGGCCTTATTAATTACCTTTCCATTATCAACACAAATTCCAACAGGTAGTGCAGAGTTTTTGTTGCGATTGTTCTTATTTGGGTAGTAATAATAAGTGCCGCTTGAAACGAGTACTAATTTTTTGCTAAATGCCCATTCATTAAATCTTTCCATAATAGGAATTCCTGATTCATCTTTTGAAGCGAAATATTTTACTTTAATTCGTTCATTTTTCATGTAGAGCTTCACAACTCCATAAGGGTTGTCATTGATTTCTCTAAAATCAAATTTGACTAGTTTTTGATCATATTGACCATTGCAAGTTATGCTGAAAAGCGTTGAGCTTAGCAGGATGATTAGGGTAAAAATTGATTTAAACATTAGGCTTTATTGCGTTTAATGATAATTGATAATGTTGATAATATTCCAAAGCAGAAAAATCCAAAAAATATAAATAGAAATATTTTTTGAACAATACTTGATTTTTGCCAAGTGGTATTTACTAAATGGAAATAGTCATTTTCTAAAAAGGTCTTTAAGAATTTATCCGCAGAAGTTTCTTTTCTGTTGGGGTAATAATTGTATTCTCCAACCCGTTGAACCAAATATTGAAAGTTGAATTGGTTAACCAAGTCAGGTTTTTTTTCTTGAAATTTTGTTAACTGATTACTTACAAGTTGAAAATATTGATCTGCAATTGCGTCAGCGTACAATGAAGCTTTTGGATTGAATATACCTAATGACTTATAACTTGCTCCGGCATTAAGTTGTCTTAATAAGTACTCTGGATTATATGTTTTTAATGTATCGTTGGAAATAATAGGCTCTAATAAATCTTTGACGAAAAATCGGTAGGTTTCTAATGTATCGCCTTTGACTAAAGATAGCGTATGAGAAATTGTTTGCTCAACTTGAACAGCATTTTCGTAATCAATTGAATCTTTGAATTTCTTTTTAGGGAAAATTGTAGCTAGTTCCTGGGTGGTGTGATTAGAAAGTATTGATGTTAATTCTATTTGCCCAGGTTTTTCAATTAAGCTAGCTGAAGGAATGGGGTCTTCAAAAAATGTCTTTGAAAGTCCCCAAGCCATAATCAATACATTAATTATGGCAATTGATAGAAATGCATATTTATACTTCATAGTTTAATTCGAGTACCAGTATCCTATTTCGCTTGAACTTATTTGACGATTGAATATTCGGACATCATCTACGGATCCATTAAAGAATTCTGTGGCACTGCCTGTTGAATTAGTTACTCGAGAACCAATAGATAAATACAAGGGGTTAATATTGATTGCGGTTGCAGTGACCCCTTTAATTGACCAATCTCTTGTCGTTCCATATTCCTTAATGTAAGCTAATTCAGTTGTACCGTCATACGTAATGCAGGCGAAATACCAATAGTTTGGATTAAATGAATAAGAAATATCCCAATCGTAATTCCAGTGATATATGGAGCATCCGCCAGAATTATTCAATTTAAAATAGGTAGATGCGAAATTTTGACCGCCACCTGTTCCATAACCTATAATTGTTCCAGAAGTTGTAATTGTAGGTTTAAAGCAAAAAATAATTGAATAGGGTGACCTACCCTTAGAAAATGTATTTGGAGTACTTCTGTATAGGGTAGAATTTCCACCATTAAAATAATATGCCGACTTAGTAGATCCATTTCTACTATTTGCAGGTTGTAGATAATTTAAAAAGCTAAGCGAATTATTTGTGTTACTATAATCTGTCGCATCATTGTTTAGAGGATAATATGCAATCATACCGTTCGTGTAATTTGATGCATGTGGGGTAGTTGAAAACGACTTTACATTACCGTAATAGGTTTTGCCTGATCTGGTCGTTGCATACGACTTGACAAAATAGGCTTTACCTGGAATTAGATCTCTCAGGGTGATACTGGTAGAACCTAATGCAGTTGAACCGGTTGCAATGTTATCATTTGCGGTAGGCATAGAATTGCCTAAAGCATAATATAATCCACTTCCGCCTAGCGCTTCTCCTCCCTCGTCTTGCACAGACAAACCTACTACAGCTGAAGTTGGGGTTATATTAATAGGATCATTCGTGTTTAATGTATTAATATTTCCTTTTCCAATGGGAGCTAAAGGATCTTTTTCGCATGATAGGCTAATCACGCAAATGAATACTAGTAAATATTTGTTTAGCGTTCTCATAAATTAATTCCAATACTTACAGATACATCAGTAAACGGTTTACTCGATGAACCCAATCCCAAATATCCAATTCCTGTGGTTAAATGAAGTTTTCCAGTGCTTATTGTAATTCCTGATTCAATTTCTACTCCACTTGAACTGTTATTAATATTTTTAGCAAACGACTTACCCGTTTGAGTGCCTGATGAACTTAATGTATATTCATTTATGCCCCAAAACAAACTTCTAGTTCCATAACCTGCTCCAATATTAAAAAATAAGCTCTTTGATAATCCAAGATGGAATCCGCCTATTACAGCCATACGGTCAGTTTTAATTTCCCCGTTGTATTTATAATAATTGACTGAAGAATTATAATTAGTAAGCGCTGTATTATTCGTTGTTAACGTACTTGTTATACCACTTGGAGGTGCATATTTTCCTTTAATAAACCAACCAAAACGATTTGAAATATGACCTATTGAGAATACTAACGTTTTAGCTGATTGCGCCCCACTAATATCCATTGGGCTTAGACCAACACTTAAATAAGTGGCTTTGCGTTGATTGCGGATAGAATCAATTACAATGGCTAAGGTAGTATCACAAGAACCTTCTCCACGAACTAAATAAGTCAATTTAGGATCATATCCTGTTTCAAATGTCGCACTTCCTGAAAAGATTTTGTTTTTGCGTTGTAGGTTGTTTTTATACCAAACCCATTGCGAACTGCCTTTTAATTCCCCTCCTTGTAATTTTATTCGAATATTATTTTCGTCAATAAAACTAATACTAGCATTTTCTGGAGCAGATGATTGTGAGGAAACAATGAGATCCTTTGAAATTATAATTGGGTTTTCGCAAATTCCGTCTAATTGAGCATAAATAGCAGTTGTTGTAAATGGACGATAGGTAATTGATAAGCCTTCTCCTAAATTTTCATTTTGATTGTTTGTCCATTTCCAGGTAGGCTCATTTTCCATCGGGATTCCAGAAATAGTCAAGTTTACAGGTGCACCTGGGCAAATGGCATTATCATTTAAGCTTGTAATTTTTCTTAAATCAGTATTGGGGCTAATGATTGTTACTTGTTTTGAAATACATTCAGTCGTGTTGAATTTTCCAATGGCACGAACATAAAACGTCATGTTCTCTTTAGGTGCATCAATATAAAGTGTATCACCTTCAAAATAGGGGTCTCCACTGCAATTGTTTTTGAACCATTGCCATTTAGCATTTGTACCGAGTAATCCACCCATCGGATACATTTTAACTAATTCACCAGCACAAACTTTACCATTTTTAGTCATAATTAGGTTTCTGGCAGGGTAGCTAACCTCAGAAACGGTATCTACCATAACATGGTAATTTAGGCAGATTTCCTTGTTAGAATTATTTACAATTGGTTTTGCATAAAAAGTTGTTGATTCGTCAGCAAAACCTTCATAAAAGCTTGATGCGCTTTTAATTAATTGTCCATCACAATCGTCTAAATACCAATTCCATTCAGAGTCAGTTATATCACTTAATTCTATTCTGAATTTTTGACCACGAACAATTTGACCACTCGGACCTTTTATTCTTAAATCAGATTTTCTGCTTTTAGGGCTTGTTTTGGGTTTCAGCTCCTGTGTTTTTGCGGCAAGCTCAGACTCCGTATTTTCGGTCGATCGAAAAGCCGGTTCATTCGTTTTTAAATCTGGTTTTGCCTCAGTTTTAGGGGGACTTTTCTTTGTTTTTAATCCACTTGGTATACTTACCACCTTTTGATAGCACTCTGAGTCTTTTGTAGGATCTTTAGCCCAAACTAATCTAACTTCTGAAAATGGAACAATTAACCTAGCACCTCGAAAGAAATTATCTTGATTGGGGTCACTTAAGGGCTGAATTCCATCCCAAACATCATTTTTCCGCTTTATCCCAATATTTAAATTATTGGTTTTACATATATACCTACCAAAACAATCCTGATAGATAATTTTAAAAGTTAAAAAGTGATCTTCTCCTAGTGGTTTTTTCTTTGCTAATATTTTGTATCTGAATAAATGATTTGATGCTCCAAAACCAGAGCTATCACATTGTTTTTTTGACAGTTTGAATTCAATTTCTACCGTCATGTCTTGATTATCGAGCAAAGTACCACCCGGTTCCCATTCTTCAGTTACAGGAATGGCAACTTCTTTTTGCGCCATACTTGTAAAAGACACTAAAAGAAAACAAATGAAAATGCTACGAAATATATTAAGCATGATGAATTATTTACTGTATACTCCAATTAGTTGACTCACAAAAATGTTGTTTGCAGACTTGGCTAATACTTCTGACCCAGGATTATTTGCGATAACATTTTCACAGCTTTCGCAGCCTATACTTTTTGGTCCATAAAATAAACCCATTTTAATAAACCCTGAAGTCTTCTGTACGAAATCGCATGAGAAAGTAAGTGTAGTAAGATTTAGTTTAATATTAATAGGTGTTAAATCACCGTATTGCATATACTCACTACTTTCTTCTCTTATCTTTTTGCTAAAATCGGATAAACTTTTTGCTTTAATTGAAAATCCCTTGATTCGTTTATTGGTATCCTTATTTTCAGAACTAATCAATTCTTCTGCCACCTCTACACGTTTTGTTTCTCTATTTTCAACTTTGTTCGTAGGCTTAACTTCTTCAGCTAATTTTGGCAAAGAAGCTAATTCTTTATTCTCTACAGCAGCATTGATTTTTGGTTTTTCTGATTCGTTTTTGACAACTGTTTCTTTTTTGATTTCAGTAACAACATTGGCCGTAGTTGTATTTGCAACT
>JACCDM010671793.1_pt1 | contig 10347 bp, 8 predicted proteins | sample 7445851 | NCBI WGS metagenome assembly JACCDM01 (sample SAMN15323438, study PRJNA562643) | freshwater metagenome | isolation source: river surface water | place: USA:Blue River Watershed | collected 2017-08-16
CTACACCGAGCAAGAGTAAGAAAGCGAAGCAGTAGTGCGTAAAACTCTTTTTTTCTTACCGATAGCGCTGATTGCCCTTGCGCTACAGAATGCAGTGATTTCGCGGATTGCCTTTCCCTTTGCAGATCCTTCGATATTTCTTATTGTTGTTCTGGCGTGGGCATTTCTGGAGGATCCAGAATTTGCTGCACTGCAAGGGTTCATAGCTGGATTGCTCTTTGACTTTAATCCTTTGTCTGTGGGTTTCATCGGACACTGGGCATTTGTGCTCGCCGCAGTTTGTTACGCCACTTCAGAGATGGGTGTACAACTACGGTCAAGCCGTCGCGCTCCCGTAACGTTGACGGTTACCGAGACCGGCGCCCTCTTATTAACTCTGATTCTTTTTGCCGTAACAAGTTGGGTGATTAGTGCCGAGCAAGGACTCTCATTCTCGCGAACGGCGCCAGGGGTACTGCTCTGGTCTGCACTTTTTACACCACTACTCTCGCCATTAATTATTCGCCTTGCGCGATTTGCCCAAGGAGTTCAAGGCTCACTGGGACCGCGTGGAGTAGGCGGAATCAATGGGTGAGCGTTCGCGTTATGCCACTTTATTTCTCCAAATACTGCTCTTCTCATTGATGGCTGCGCTCTTTGGACGACTTTTCTATTTGCAGATTGCTGCAACTGACAAGTATCAAGATGCCGCTCTAGATATTCAAAGTCGAAATGTTGTTACTCAAGCAACTCGAGGAATGATTCTTGATAGCAGCGGAAAACCGCTCGCAATAAATCGAGTCGGCTTAGTTATTTCTGTTGACCGATCAGTCCTTGATAAAGAAGCCGATCGTGGAGCTGCATCTTTACGGGCAACAGCAAAAGTATTGAAAATGCCTTACGAAGAGGTTTTTGGAAAAACCAGATTATGCGGCGAAAAGGTTGACGCTAAATTGACCGGCGGAGCGCGCTGTTGGAATGGTTCGCGATATCAACCTATTCCTATCTCTGTTGATGCAAGTGAAGAGGTCGCGCTCTCTATCGTCGAACATGCAGAGCGCTATCCAGGCATCTTGGCCTCTCCACAAGGATTCCGTTATTACCCCGGTACTGAGGGAGTCAATGGTGCGCATCTACTTGGATATGTCGGACCAATCAGTGAAAAAGAATTGGCTAGCGATACGACGCGAAAACGTTACCTCAATGAATCTATTGGAAAGGCGGGACTTGAGAAGTCGTATGACTATGCGCTCCGAGGCGAGCCTGGCGTGAAAACTATCGTGGTTGATAGAAAAGAATCTGCAACCAGCGTCATGAAAGATAACAAGGCTATTCCTGGGAATCATTTGGTTACGAGTATCGATGCAAAATTACAAGCGGTTGTCGAACGAGAGTTGCTGGCGGCAATTATGCGAGCACGGTCTGGAACCGTAGATAAAAAGGGGGCTCGCAAGGCAGATGCTGGCGCTGCAGTAGTCATGGATGTGAAGAATGGTCGAGTGCTGGCGATCGCGTCATATCCCACTTATGACCCGAACATCTGGGAGCAGGGAATTACCGCTAAGCAGGCACGTGATTTGTACAGCGCAAAAACTGGAGTGCCGGCACTCTCGCGCGCGCTACAAGGAACTTTTGCTCCTGCTTCTGCATTCAAGGTTGTTTCAGTTGCTGCAGCAGCAAAGGCGGGGTACGACTTATATGGTACGTACGATTGCCCGGCTGAATTTAAAGTCGGAAATCGGATTTTTCGTAATTATGAGAGCAAGGGCGCTGGACGAATCTCTATGGAAGAGGGAATTGCCATCTCGTGTGACACTCTTTGGTACCAAATTGCATATAACGAATGGTTGAAGGATGGCGGCTTACGACCAAAGGGAAACCTCAATGATTACTTCTACAAAGCCGCTGCAGGATTCCAACTGGGTAAGCGAACCGGAATAGACCTTCCTTCGGAATCTGCGGGGCGGCTAGCAGATCGAAAGTGGCGCACTAGCTGGTATGAGCGAAATAAAGATTTTTTCTGCAATTATGAAAAGCGTGCGAAGAAATCTCAGTTAACGCCTTATCTCATTGCAATTGCAAAAGAAAATTGCGTTGATGGCGGGAAAATCCGTGCCGGTGATGCGGTTAACTTCGCAATTGGCCAAGGTGATACCACTATGACACCGCTACAGATGGCACAAATCTATGCAGCGTTAGCAAATGGTGGAACGTTATGGAAACCAATAGTTGGTCGAGCAGTGATTACTCCCTCTGGCGAATTAGTTGAAGAGTTCGCGCCACAGAAAGTAGGAAAGCTTCCGCTTTCCAAGAAGACCCTCAAATTTTTACAGAAATCGCTTCGGTCGGTAGTAACTTCAGGAACAGCGAAATGGCGATTCGACGGGATGCCAATAGCAGTGAGTGGAAAAACTGGTACTGGTGAGGTTTACGGAAAAAACCTCGATGGTTCGAATAAAGACACCACTTCTTGGTTTGCCAGTTACGCGCCATCGAATGCACCCCAGTATGCAGTGGTGATTATGGTGAGTCAGGGGGGAACCGGTTCAGGTACCTCTGGTCCATCTGTGCGACGGATTTACGAAGCTATATTTGGTGTGCAGGGTTCCCAGATAGTAAAAGAGCAGGCGATATTTCCCTCCGCGCCGCCAGCGCAAATTCCAAGACGACCAGTTATGAGTAACTCATGACAACCGTGCGAAATACAACGCGACGATCTCGCTTTGATCGCGTAGGAATCGTCGATCGATTTGATATTCCATTGCTCGTCGCTGTTGCTGCGCTACTTGGAATTGGCATTCTGCTGGTCTACGCAGCGACTCGAGAGTGGTTTGCCTCATTCGGTGGAGATCCTGAGTACTACCTCAAACGACATGCGCTCAATATTGTGATTGGTTTGCTCTTGGCATTTGGCACCACACTCATTGATTATCGATTACTCCGCGCCTACACCCCATTTCTTTGGGGCGCTGCAGTTCTTGGTTTGATTGCGGTGTTAATACCTGGAGTGGGATCAACTGTTAATGGTGCACGCGCCTGGATTGCGCTCCCTGGTGGTTTACAAATTCAGCCTGCCGAGCTTGCAAAGATTGCGATTATCGTGGGCATGGCCATGATCTTGGCCGAGAAGCATGATGCTCACGAAGAGCCTCAAGCAATCGATGTCCTTCAGGCGCTCGCTGTCGCTGCAATTCCAGTTCTGCTAATCGTGCTTCAGCCAGACTTAGGAACTACAGTCATTATTGGTGCATCTGTTGTGACAATGATTGCTGTCTCTGGAGCGCAACTGCGGTGGAGCGTAGGGCTATTAGCTCTGGCAGGAGTTGGCGCTTTTGTCGCAATAAAGCTTGGAATAATTGCGCAGTACCAATTAAACCGACTCCAATCTTTTGTTGATCCGTCAGCCGATCCGCAGAGCACTGGCTATCAACTTCGTCAGGCGCGAATTACTATCGGCTCTGGCGGTCTTTTCGGTAAAGGGCTCTTTAATGGTCCGCAGACAAATGGACGTTTCGTTCCTGAACAACAAACAGATTTTATTTTCACAGTTGCTGGTGAAGAATTGGGATTTGTTGGGTGCGCAATAATTGTTTCGCTCTATGTTGTGATTTTATGGCGCGCGTTCGTGATTGCACGTCGAGCAAACGATCTCTTCGGACGATTGGTCTGCCTTGGCGTAACTGCATGGTTTGGTTTCCAAATTTTTGAGAATATTGGAATGACCTTGGGGCTGGCTCCTATGACTGGCGTTCCACTGCCATTTCTCTCATATGGCGGTTCGAGCATGTTCGCCACCCTGATAGGAGTAGGACTTTTACTCAATATTCGCGCTAGGAGCTAGTTCTCTGCCATAATTGGGGGAGCGCAGCCTCGAGAGCTCGACCAGTTCGATCTCGGTGGCGCGAACGAAGATTTAGGAAGAGAACAGAAAACCAGGATTAGTTCCATTTCGGTGGAACACGAGATTAGTACCGAGTTTAAGAGTTGCCTGCGGACATCTTCGCGTAGGTAATATAAATAACAGGTACGTGAGAGATGACAGCATGGCCGCACCAGCGCGCAAACGAGTATTAAAGAAAGTCTCCGCCAAAAAAGGCAGTGAGAGCGAAGCTCCAACAAAAGCTGAGAAAGCTGAGAAGAGCCCTAAGAGCGAAAAGGCCGAAAAGGCTGAAAAGGTCGCGAAGGCCGCAAAAACTAGTAAGAAGAAAGCGGCAGAAACGTCAGAAGCGCCAGTCGTTGAGAGCGCTCCGACTCCTGTAAAAGCAAAGAAAGGCGTCGTTCCTGTTCCCATCTTTCAGGCGCCCGCTCGAACAAAAGATTTAGCGAAGAAATCTCCATCAGGGAAAGCAGATAAAAAATCAGCAGCTGTAGAGAATTCAGAGCAAGCAACGCCATCAGAGGATGAGAGTAAGAGTGAGACTGGTGAAGGTCGCTCAAGGCATCGCAACCGTCGCCGGGGTGGCAGAGGTCGCGGTCGCAACCGTCAAGGTGATGGCAGCTCCAATGAGTCAGGAGATAGCGGCTCAGATGGCGCCGACGAGAGTTCAGATTCATCCGATGACAGCTCTGCAACCCATCGCCGCCGACGACGTCGGATAGCGGGAGGCGGCAGCGAGGCAGAGGCGCAAACCGTTGTCGAAGATGGAATCGTCACAACGATCAAAGTGCGTGAACCGCGTTCCCGACAAGAAGAATCTGGCTCCACTCGCTTAGATAAACGTGGTCGTCGCAGAGACAGAGATAGAGATCGAGACAGAGACCGGGATCGTGATACTCCGCGCTCCTTCCACAATAATCGCCGCCCTGCAGTAATCACCGAATCAGAATTTCTCGCTCGAAGAGAGAATGTTGATCGGATGATGTTGGTCCGACAAACAGGCGATCGGACGCAGATTGCTGTGCTTGAAGACAAGATTCTTGTTGAGCACTATGTAAATCGCGCTTCGAGCTCTTCCTACGTTGGCAACGTCTATCTCGGACGCGTGCAGAACGTTCTGCCAAGTATGGAAGCTGCGTTCGTTGATATTGGCAAGGGTCGTAATGCTGTTTTGTACGCTGGTGAAGTTAATTGGGATGCAGCGGGGCTAGCTGACGGAACGCCACGGAAAATCGAATTTGCGCTTAAGACTGGCCAACCAGTTCTTGTGCAGGTGACCAAAGATCCAATCGGACAGAAGGGTGCGCGCTTAACAAGCCAAATCTCCCTTCCGGGTCGCTACCTTGTTTATGTTCCAGGTGGCGGTATGAGCGGAATTAGCAGACGCCTTCCCGATGTTGAGCGCAGTCGCCTCAAATCAACTTTGAAAGGTTTGGTTCCTGATGAGGCTGGCGTAATTGTCCGGACCGCCGCAGAAGGTGCGAGTGAAGAGGAATTAACGCGCGATGTTGCTCGTTTGAAAGCGCAATGGGAAGTTATTGAACAGAAAGCTAAAGATCCGAGCGCATCGGCGCCATCACTTCTTTACGCCGAGCCTGACCTCAACATTCGAGTGGTACGCGATATCTTCAATGAGGATTTCCGTTCGATGCACGTTCAAGGCGAGGACGCTTGGGAAGAAATCAATAGCTATCTAAGCTTTGTTGCTCCTGATCTTGTGCAGAAGATTTCAAAGTGGCATAAGCCAAAAGATATTTTTGCTGAACATCGAGTCGAAGAACAATTAGCAAAGGCTCTTGATCGAAAGGTTTATCTACCATCGGGCGGTTCGCTAGTTCTAGATCGGACCGAAGCAATGGTGGTAATCGATGTGAATACGGGCAAGTTCATTGGTAAGGGTGGAAACCTCGAGGAGACTGTTACGAAAAATAACCTCGAAGCTGCTGAAGAGATTGCTCGCCAACTTCGCCTTCGTGACTTAGGTGGCATCATCGTTGTTGACTTCATCGATATGGTTCTTGAATCAAATCGCGATCTAGTTCTTCGACGATTGACTGAATGTCTGGGACGAGATCGCACTAAACATCAAGTTGCGGAAGTAACTTCATTGGGCTTAGTTCAAATGACGCGCAAGCGTGTTGGTCAAGGATTAATCGAAGCATTTTCGACTACCTGCGAAAGTTGCCATGGCCGAGGAATCCATATTCATATGGACCCTGTACCTATGGCGCCAAACTCATACGTAAATGCTGAACACGCTGAACATGCTGAACACGATAATCGTGGTGAACATGAAGAGGAGCGCGACCAGGAGCTCGCAGTGAGCGAGAATCTGCCATCCGACGATGTGCAGACTCCAGCAGGGCTGGCTATTGCCAGCGCTGCCTCCGATGAGCCACCTGCCACCCCGGGCACCCCTTCAGGCGGTCGACGGGGACGTCGCCGGGTCAGTAGCGGTGGCGTGATTACGCCGGCTGGCTGATGGCCGCCTAACCTCCAGTTTGACCGGCAGGGGAGCCAATCTCTACCCTTAGCAGGCTCAGGTAAATGAGAATTTTCTAGCAGCATCTCAAGCAGTAAACGTATGAAGCAAGGAGAATCGTGTACGCAATCGTTAAGGCTGGCGCACGCCAGGAGCGGGTATCCGTTGGCGAGATCCTCGATATCGATCGAGTGGAAGCTAACGTTGGTGCAACCGTTTCCTTGCCATTACTTCTTGTTGTCGAAGGCGGAAAGATTTCCACCCCAGGGTCGGGATCAACTGTCAGCGCTGAAGTTCTCGAAGAGGTTAAAGGTCCAAAGATCGACATCCTCCGTTACAAGAGCAAGACCGGCTACCGCCGTCGTCAAGGTTTCCGTGCGAAGAAGACTCGCATCAAAGTCACAGCAATTAACAGCAAGTAACGATTAGGGAGTTACGAGATGGCAAGTAAAAAAGGTGTCTCCTCGACACGAAATGGTCGCGACTCCAATCCACAATTTCTTGGAGTAAAGCGCTTTGCTGGCCAAGTTGTCCGCACAGGTGAAATTCTTGTTCGTCAACGCGGTACACACTTCCACCCAGGAGCAAATGTCGGTCGTGGCAAAGATGACACCCTCTTCGCGCTCGCCGCAGGTTCAGTTTCCTTTGGTACTGCTCGTGGCCGACGTGTTGTGAATGTCCTCCCTCAATAATCAACGGACTTATTTTTAGCGGGTCCGCATTCGGGCCCGCTTTTTTATTTAGGACTTGAATACTGGGAGATAGTGAGCAATTAGAGAGGGGGATAGAAAATGTCAGCAGTTTCATTTGTTGACCAAGCGCGACTACTCGCTCAAGCTGGAAGCGGCGGTAACGGTTGCGTCTCTGTCCACCGCGAAAAGTTCAAACCATTAGGAGGCCCTGATGGTGGCAATGGCGGTCGGGGTGGCGATGTCATTCTGGTTGTTGATCCCAGCGCGACAACGCTCCTTGATTTCCACTACAGCCCACATCGCACTGCAACTTCAGGTCGCCATGGTCAAGGTGGCCACAAAGATGGTCCACAAGGTGAAGACCTCATTCTTTCCATTCCCGAGGGAACTGTGCTGCGCGATAAGCATGGAAATGTGATTGCAGATCTATTAGGCGTTGGAACTCGATTTGTCGTTGCTCGCGGAGGTGCTGGAGGGCTAGGAAACTCTGCGCTCGCTTCTTCAAAACGGCGCGCGCCTGGATTTGCCCTACTTGGCGAACCTGGTGAGAAAGTTGAGTTAACTCTCGAACTTAAGAGCGTTGCTGATATTGCTTTAGTGGGTTATCCATCTGCAGGAAAGTCATCGCTTATTGCGACTATTTCGGCTGCCCGCCCCAAAATTGCTGAATATCCCTTTACGACGTTGGTGCCAAATCTTGGCGTTGTCGAAGTTGGTGAACATAGATTTACCGTCGCTGATGTTCCAGGTTTGATTCCTGGCGCGAGTGAAGGAAAGGGACTCGGGCTTGAGTTCTTGCGCCACGTTGAACGGTGCTCTGCGCTCGTTCATGTTCTTGATTGCGGAACTCTTGAGAGCGATCGAGATCCGATTCATGATTTTGAAGTTATTGAAAGTGAACTGGAAGCGTATGGCGGTTTGCAAGATCGCCCACGCATCGTTGCTCTAAATAAAATTGATTTACCTGATGGGCGAGCTATGGCTGAAATGGTCACGGAAAATCTCCGTGCTCGAGGACTCGAGGTTTATCCGATTTCTGCAGCGACGCGTGAGGGAATCACTGAGTTGCTCTACGCCATGGCAGCGCTTATCAAGCGAAAGCCGCAAGAGAGCGTAGAAGCGCCTCGCATTGTGCTGCGACCAAAAGCAGTCGACGATGCTGGTTTTGAAGTTACGAAAGATAAGCATGGTCGATTCGTGGTCACTGGCGATAAGCCAGAACGTTGGGTCCGCCAAACAAACTTCAGCAACGAAGAGGCAGTGGGTTATCTGGCTGATCGGTTAGCGCGCCTGGGAGTTGAAAAGGCGCTCTTTAAATTGGGGGCAGAGCCTGGGTGTGAGGTCATGATTGGTTCAGATGACGATGCCACTCGCTTTGAGTGGGAGCCAACTATTGAGGCTGGCGTGGAGCACTTCCACACCAGACGTGGTCATGACACTCGCGTGGAGGCCGTGCAGTTGGGAATCCATAAAATAGTCGGCGAAGATGAAAGTATTGATGGTGAGAGTGCGAAGTGGAGTGAAGATTGGAGTGAGGACGATGCGCAGTGAAGTCACTCGTGCTAAACGTATCGTCGTCAAAGTTGGATCTTCTTCATTAACTGGAAGCGCGGGCTCGGGATTAGATAGCAAGGCTGTTGATTTATTGGTTGATGCAGTAGCAAGCGCGAAAGCTCGGGGGATTGATGTCTTAGTTGTTACCTCTGGCGCGATTGCCGCAGGCTTAGCACCTTTAGGTTTGAAGTCCAGGCCAAAGGAATTGGAATTGCAACAGGCTGCCGCTTCAGTAGGACAAGGGTTGCTGATGCATCGCTACACCGAATCGTTCGCTCGCCATTCGATTACCGCCTCTCAAGTTCTTTTGACTAGCGAAGATATTGTCCGACGCAGCCATTATCGAAATGCGCAACGCACCCTTGATCGCCTACTTTCTCTTGGTGTTGTTCCAGTAGTGAATGAAAATGACACTGTTGGCACATCGGAAATTCGATTTGGTGATAACGATCGTCTAGCCGCGCTTGTCTCACATTTAGTTCAAGCTGACTTACTCATACTGCTCTCTGATATCGACGCGCTCTACGATGCGCCACCTTCTGCGCCGAATGCGAAAAAAATTGTTGAGGTTTCGGATTTCGCTCAACTTGCAAGCGCCGACATCGGCGGTGCGGGCAGTGCGGGCGTTGGTAGTGGTGGGATGGCGACAAAAGTCGAAGCTGCACGAATAGCCACTACCGCCGGAATCGCTGTAGTGCTCACTTCGTTAGCAAATGTTCGTGGCGCTGTAGATGGCGATGAAGTGGGAACAATATTTCACGCAGGCACCCATCGCGCTCCATCTCGGGCACTTTGGATAGCCCATGCATCAAATCCGAAAGGAACTCTCGCGCTGGATGCTGGTGCAACCAAGGCGATACTTGAACGTGGCACATCACTGCTGCCGGCAGGGGTTACTGCAGTCACTGGAGATTTCGCTGCAGGCGATGTCGTGGATTTAGTTGACCCTGAACGAAAAGTTATCGCACGCGGCCTAGTGGCTTTCGATAGCGATGAGATTCCGCAACTACTCGGTAAAGGAACAAAAGAGTTAGCGGCAACTTTCGGAGCGGAGTACGAACGTGAGCTCGTGCACCGTGATGATCTGACTCTTCTTTAAAAACGTTTAGCGATGTAATAGAGCATCTCTGTTACGGGACCCTCATTCTCCGAATTCAGATCGTCGCTAAGTTTTACGATTACCGTCTTCATTTCCGGGACAATCAATACGTGCTGACCGTGTAATCCAAGGAGCATCGAAGTATTGGGATAGGGATGCCACATCTGCGCGCCATATCCCCAATCGCGGTCTAGCGTGACTACGGGGGTCGCAAGGCGAGCGTTCCATAGTGGCGGAATGATCTGCTTACTTTGTGCCACGCCCTTATCAAGAATCATTTGGCCAATTAAGGCGTAATCTCGCGCTGTCGCATTGAAACAGCAGAATGTCTTCTCTTGACCATTTACTTGATCAACGTTCCATGTGGCTCCATATGTAGCGCCCATTGGTTGCCAAACTTCGCGACCGAAATAGTCGGCAACTCGCTCTCCTGTGACCTTCTTAATAATCATGCCGAGCATCATCGAATCAACGCTTCGGTACTCACCTTTGGAGCCTGGCTCAAAGGCCATTTTCCGGTTATTACCCAAGAACCAATGGAGATCTGTGCTTGCATACATTTGGGCTATTGCAACTCCCCATCCGCTGGGGCCAGAGGGAGAGTTATCAGAGTTACCTATGCCACCGCGCATATCGAGCAATTGGTTAATCGTGACATCATCGA
>JACCDM010183178.1_pt1 | contig 10344 bp, 10 predicted proteins | sample 7445851 | NCBI WGS metagenome assembly JACCDM01 (sample SAMN15323438, study PRJNA562643) | freshwater metagenome | isolation source: river surface water | place: USA:Blue River Watershed | collected 2017-08-16
AGCAACTGCCCCCAACTGGTTTGGGACACGGGCTCCAGATCGGTCACGGGGTCAAAGTTCAACTGCGGGTACAAGCTGCGGTTCATCACCAGCGTGTTCACGCTGACCAGCAAGGTCGAGCCATCGGGCGCAGCGCGCACCACGGCTTCGGTGCCAATGTTGCCCGAAGCACCCGCACGGTTCTCCACCACCACTGGGCGGTTCAAGCGTTGCGACAACCTGGGGCCCAGAGTCCGCGCAATCAGGTCAATGCCTGTGCCTGGCGTGAAGGGAACCATCAAGCGCAAAGGTGTTGCGCTGGATTGCGCGTTGGCTTGCACACAAGATGCGCCGGCGATGAATGCGAGAGTTTGTCTTCTGGAGATCATGGTATGGTCGGTGTGGGGTCAGGTCTTGAGTTTTGCCTTTTTTCTGTGGCTAACTATACGCCACGCGCCCTGTTTTAAGTTATCCACAGAAAAAAGGCAAAACTCAAGACCTGACCCCAATTAGATGCCGTGAAGCTCCAGCAAATGTCTCATTCGCTCGGTGGCGAGGTCTGGCTGGCTCAACAGGTTGGCTTGGTCGGCCAATCGGAAGATTTCACACAGGTGCGGCAGGGAGCGTGCGCTTTGTTGTCCGCCCACCATTGTGAAATGTGACTGATGGCCGTTGAGCCAAGCCATGAAGACCACGCCGGTCTTGTAGAAACGGGTGGGCGCCTCGAAAATCAAACGTGACAGGGGCACGGTAGGCGCCAAGGCACTGAGCGCAGAGCTCGCGGCCGGGGCAATGGCATCAAAGATGCCCAGCAAGGCATCGCTGTGGCGATGAACCTCTTCCGTGCCTTGGTTGTCACCCGCGATCAATTCGGCGTAGTTGAAATCATCGCCGGTGTACATGCGCACACCCTTGGGCAATTGGCGGCGCATCGCAATCTCGCGGTCTTTGTCGAGCAGCGAAATTTTGATGCCGCCCACCTTGCTGGCATGTGCGCGAATGACGCCCAATGCCGTCGCCGTGGCCTTGTCCAAATCGCGGTCACCCCAGTAGCCAGACAACTGGGGATCAAACATGTCCCCCAGCCAATGCAGGATCACCGGAGAACGAACTTGCGAGAGGATGTGGTCATAGACCTTTTCATAATCGGCAGGTGAGCGCGCCACCTTCACCAGCGCGCGGCTGGCCATGATGATCAGCGATGGAATCAGTAAAAACGGTTGGGCTGCAGGAAAAAGCCCAGCACCAGCGCGCCGTTGGGCGCATGGGCGGTGTGCCGGCTGCCGGCCGGCCGCCAGACATAGTTGCCTGCGGTCACCTCGCCCTCGTGGTCCACCAGGCTGCCTTGTAGCACCCAGCTTTGCTCGACCTGGGTGTGTTCATGGTCGGTGAGCACCGCACCGGGCGCCATCTCGGTCAAGACGGTTTGCAAGCCCGTTTGCGGGTCCTGCATCAACACCTTGATGCGGATGCCAGGAAACGGGGTGTCTTGCCACGGCAGCGCGTCGACATTCACATAGCGTGAGGACAGCGCCGCCAGGGCGGCGTGCTGACTTTCCATTCCAGGGGTGTGCATGCTCATGAGTTCCTCTGGCGTACCGGATGTTGAAACAATGCCTAAACATAACTACTTGGTTACTTTTGGCAAGAATCATCCCTATCAGGTGGGATGCAGAGTCGTTGAGGGCTTGCTTTACGGATTGATCGATGTGATCAATTGGCTTTGAGCCCCGCTGCCTTGGCTATCACGGCTGCGGCATTCATTTCTGAACGAATGAAGGCATTGAATGCTTCAGAGGACATCGGCATTGGGTCTGCGCCCAGCTTGTTCAGCCGCTCTTTGACGTCTGGCGACGCCAAGGCTTTGAGCGCCTCTTCATGAAGCTGCCGAAGCACAGCCGCAGGCGTGGCGGCAGGCGCAATCATGCCGACCCAAAACACGTAGTCGGAGCCGGCGACGCCTGACTCCACTGTGGTGGGCACTTGCGGCAGTGCAGCATTGCGCTGCGGCGTGCTGACGGCCAAGGCTTGCAATTTGCCATCACGGATCAGGGGCAAGGCAGACGACAGCGGCGCAAAAAACCAATCGTTGCGCCCCCCGATGACATCGGACAAAGCCTCGGGTGTGCCTTTGAAGGGCACATGCACGGCATCAATGCCGGCTTGCAGTTTGAATTTCTCCGCATTCAGGTGCGTGGCACTGCCCATGCCTGCGGAGGCGTAATTGAATTTGCCCGGATTGGCTTTGGCGGCGGCGACCACGTCGCCCACCGTCTTCCAGCCCCGAGAGGGCGAGACAACCATCACATTGGGCAAAGACGCCAGGGGGGTCACGCCGGTCAAATCCTTGGTGGTGTCGTAAGACAAATTGGGGTAGATGGCGGGGTTCAGCGCGTGCCCCGAGGAATGAATCAACAAGGTGTAGCCATCGGGCTCCGACTTGGCGACTTGCGCCGCCGCAATGGTGCCGCCCGCGCCTGGTTTGTTCTCGATCACGATCGGTTGACCCAGCGACTTGGACATGGCGTCGCCCACCGTGCGCGCCACGATGTCCGTGCCACTGCCCGCAGTGAAGGGCACGATGAATTTCAAAGGCTTTTGGGGGAAATTGGATGATTGCGCTTGCACCCAACCGGCAAAGCTCAATGCGATCAAAAATGTCCAACGTCGCATCTTGAAAGAGGTATCTTGTTTCAAAGCGTTCTCCTTAGTAAAAGCTCAATTCAAATTGAGTGCTTGGGTGATTTTTTGGCCAGAAGCGGTCAAGGCCTGCAGCAAAGGCGGCAGGCTCACATTCAGCAATTGCCCATGGCGTTTTTTCCACTGCCCGGCGACCATCACGCTGTCAATGTTGGCCAGGCTGGTTTGCATGACCACACTGCTGACGGGATCATGAATGGGTTGCATGTTGAGATCGGTGGCACGAACCATCACCAGGTCGGCTTGCTTGCCCGCTGCAAGCGTGCCCAAACGGTCTAGCTGCCCCAGCATGCGTGCGCCCTCGACCGTGACCCAGCGCAAGGCTTCCCGGGTGGAGAGGGTGGAAGTGGGAGGAATGCTGCCATGCAGCTCACGGTAAGCCACATTGTCCAGGCTACGCTGAATGCCCAAAGCCACACGGGCCTGCGTCAGCATGTCGCCACTGAGCACGCTTTCAAGGTCAACACCCAGGGAAGGCGCATGACCTCGGTCGCGCAGGCGGCCGGTCAAAGGGTGGCCGTGGCCCTGGGTCATCTCGTTTTCAGCCGCAGCCGAGAAGGACATGTCCAAATCGCAAAAACGCGACAACTGCAGATCACTCAATGCATGGCCATGGACGATGTTCACGTGCGGGCCCAGCAAGCCCTCGGCCTCCAATCGTTCCCAGCCCTCGGGGGTGCGCGCAGGGCCGCCGCCTTGATGCAATGAAGCAATCAGGCCCAGGTCACGGGCCATCCGGAAATCATGCAGGGTGACATCCAGGGTGGCATAGTGCGGCCCCAACACAGCCACACCGATGCTCAGCAGGTCGTGCCCGCCATAAGTTTTCAAAAGCCGCTCGACCTCTTCGCGCGGATGCGGGCGTTCCCAAAATGGGGTTTCACCTGGCTTGGGGTCAGGCTTGGGCGTCCCATGGAAAAAGGCGGCGCGGATGCCACTGGCCTGCAAGCCGGCAATGGCGGCATCGTTGTGTTCGGGCGAGCGATTGTTGTGACACCAATCCACCAAAGTTGTGGTGCCGCAGTTCAATTGGTTGAGCGCCCCCACCAGGGTGGCAATGTGCAAGTCTTGCGGCTCAAACACCGTGGCCAAACCGGCGTGCATCTTCTGAAAATATTCCAGCAACGTCCAATTCGACGCCACCCCCCTCAACGCGGTCTGCCAGGTGTGCATGTGCGCATTGATCAGGCCCGGAATCACAATGAACCCCTCGGCTGGCACCACCTGGGCAGACGCGGCCTGGATTTGTGGCGCAATGTCGATGATCTTGGCGCCCTCAATCAGAATGTCCGCCTGCGGCAAATCACCCTGGTGGTCCAGGGTGATCACGGTGGCGCCGCGAATGAGGGTGCGCACAGCGTCGCTCACGAGCTCAGGCCGTCGGGAACTTTCACGTTCTCAGGCATCAGGTTCAGCCCGGCGTCTGCTGCAATTTCAGTCAGAAGGATGGAGAAGTCGACATGGTCATGACCACGACCGACCATGCGAGCAATCGACTCGCGCGTGGCAGCCGCCGCTGGCATCGCCACGCCCTGTGCTTTGGCAGCAGACATGCCCAGGTCCATGTCTTTCAACAAGAGTTTGGGCGTGAAGGTCACGTTTTCAAAGCTGAGGTTGGTCAGCACATCCGATTTGTAGCGGGTGTACATGGAGCCCAGCACCGAGTCGTTGATGCTTTCCAAAAACACATGACGAGGAATGCCGGCTTTTTCTGCCAGCACCGTGATCTCGCACAGGTTCTGGATGACCACGCCAAACATGGTGTTGTGGGCAATCTTCCAGACACGCGCCAACTCGCCCTCACCGACCCACATGCATTTGCGCGACATGGCCTTGAGGTAGGGTTCCGCCAGGTCATACAGGCTCTTGGGACCCGATGACACGATCAGCAGCTTGCCCGCCTTGGCCACTTTGGCATTGCCTGACACTGGCGCACAAAGGTAAGCCACGCCCAGGGCTTCGAGCCGATGGCGAACCTCGGTAGAGCCTTCTTGCGAAATGGAAGAGCTGTCCACCACCACTTTGGGCAACACTTTTCCGGTGACCAAGCCCCCTTCAGCAAACAAGACCTCTTTCAAGTCATCGGTGGTGGACACCATCGTGAACACGACTTCGCAGGCGGCCAGATCTGTTTTGTGATCCACCAAGGTGGCGCCGTACTGAACCAGGGGCTCGGCTTTGCTGCGGGTGCGGTTCCAGATGTCCACGCCGTGACCTGCCGTGGTCAAAAGTTTGACCATGGCCTCACCCATGCGTCCCAAGCCGATCCATCCAATTTTGTTGGCCATGTTGTCTCCAGTCAGGTCAGCGTGGCTGCGCCGATCTTGCATAAATGATGAACAATGGAGTGTGATGCCAGCGCTTCCTGACTGGCAAGTTCACTTTCGAAAATCAGTTTTTCACAAAGCTTCCCCAGCGTCAACCCGCATGGGCGAAGCGTTGGACAGGAACTCAGGGTTTCTCTGTACCGACATGCGACCCAACTGGGAGTTCAATCCCATCGTTGTCACTGAAAAGGAAGCCCCATGAACGAGTCTCACACCTATGTCAGCGGTTGCGCTTGCCATGGCCAGCTTCAGCGGCGCGGCTTTTTGAAGTCCCTTGGAGGACTCGGCACCCTGGGTGCCTTGGCAAGCACCGGTTGCGCTTCTATTGGTGAAGCCGCCAAGCCGCACCGCATTGATGTGCACCACCACATCTCTCCCCCGCCGTGGGTGGCTGCGCTCAAGAAATCTCGACTCGATTCACCGCCCGTCAATCAATGGACGGTGGAGCAGTCTCTGGCCGACATGGACAAGGCGGGCATTGCCACCTCCATGACATCCCCCACCCTCCCCGCCGTGGGCTTTCTGCCTGCGGCGGAAGCAGCCGCAGTTGCGCGCGCTTCGAATGAATATGCGCGCAAGCTCGCCGACCAATACCCGGGGCGCTTTGGGGTGTTTGCTTTGCTGCCCATGCCCCATGTCGATGAGACCTTGCGGGAAATCGAATACGCCTTCGATGTGCTCAAAGCCGATGGCGTGGCCTTCATGACCAGCTATGGCGACAAGTTTTTGGGTGACAAGGCGTTTGAGCCCGTCATGAATGAGCTGAACCGCCGAAAGGCCGTGGCTTACACCCACCCCAACGAGCCAGCTTGCTGTCGCAACCTCAGCACAGGCGTGCCGTCTGTCATCATTGAATATGGCACCGACACCACACGCACCATTGCGAGCCTGATTTTTTCGGGTGTGGCCGCACGCTGCCCCGATGTGAATTTCATCTTCTCCCACGCGGGAGGGACCGTGAGCGCGCTGACCGAGCGGTTCAACACCCAGGCGGTACGCATACCCAACCTCAAAGAACGGGGCTTCAACTTTGAAACTGTGATGGCCCAGATTCAACGCTTTTACTACGACACAGCGCAGGCCGCCAACCCGATTGCCATGGCTTCTTTGACCAAGATGGTCAAAGTGTCGCAAATTGTGTTAGGCACCGACTACCCGTACCGGACAGGCATAGAACATGTGCAAGGCTTGGCCCCACTGTTCAACGCCAGCGAATTGCGCGCAATCGACCGGGACAATGCCTTGCGGATCTTGCCCGCAAAGTGGCGCAGCTGATCGCTGCGGATCCCGTCACAAGCTTTGTGTCAGGCCAACGCCGCCTGGACATCACTCCGCCTTTGCCATGTGGCATTGAGCGCCTTCCCCTGGGTGCTTGCGTCTCCAAGACTTCCACAACCAACTTCATAAGCTGGATGCCCCGCCTGGCCAAACAGTGGGTTGTATTTGCCATTTTTATCTAATTTGTCAGACATCATTAGGAAAAAGATAAATGCTATATTTAACAAATCTATTGAATATTTGAACTCAACTTCAGCGAGGTTTCTCGCCACCACTGGGGTGTGAAGTTCATTGCTGTCCAGCCCAGAGGCGCCACCCCATGAACCTTCAACAATTGCGGCAAACATTTCTGAATTTGCGCATGCGTTGGCCGCAGACTTGGCCGGGTTTTGAGAAAGTGGTGGACAGTGCTTTGCAGCAATTGGGACACACTTCAGACCAGGCTTTAACGCCCCGCTTTCAGGCCATGCATGCGTGCATTCAAGATGTTGCGCAAAAAGTGGAAGCATTCGGCAATCAGCAGGCACGCTTGGGCAAAGAGCCGGACTACCACAACCGACTTCACATCTCCGACACCGTGGTGGCCTTGACCACCCTGTTGTTGCAGCAACGCGCTGTGGACCACCGAAGCGCCCACGACCCCCTGTCGGGTCCCGAATGGCAAATGCTCTTGGCCATTTGCGGCCACGACCTTCACCACAACGGTGGCTTCAACCGATTCACTTCTGATTTGGAAGCCCAGTCATTGGCGGCCTTGAAGCCGGTGATGAAGCACCATGGCGTGTGGGAACAAGACCAGGCTGCCGTGGGCCACTTCATTCTCCAAACCGACCCCAGCCTGGTCAAAGCCATGCACCTCCAAGTGCGAAGCGCCCCCTTCGACTTGAAGGATTTATCCTGTCAAACCGTTCTGATCCAGGAAGCCGACATATTGGCAAGTGCCTTGCCTCAAATCGGCGAAGACTTGACGCTGAAGCTGTCCCAAGAGTGGGCCAAACTGGACACGCAAAAATCGCAATCCTTGCTCAGCGTCCCGGCGCGGGTTTACTTTTTGCGCGAGATGGCCCTGTTCTCAAGCCCTGCAAGTCAACGCTTGGGCATACAAAAGCTGGTTGATCAGCACATGGCGGCGCTATTGAAATCGGCTTAAAGTGAGGCCAAGCACGCCGCTTTTTTCAGCCATTGGCGCGGCTCGGTCCATTCATGGGTATGACCAAAACGCGGCATCACCACGACCTGTTCGGGACGCGCCTTCGAGGCAAACCGCCCCAAAGTGCTGACCGGCACCACGGCGTCGCGCTCGCCAAATAAATAGGCTGCAGGCGCCGTCAGCAGCCCATCGGGTAACAAAGCGGGGTCTTGGGAAAGATGCAAGGGTGCGACCCGGTGGTGCGCAGTCCATGCTTGCAAATCGAGGGGCGAGCCCAAGGTCACAAGGCATGCCACATCCTTGCGTTCAGCCGCCAGCAGCACGGCCAGCGTTCCGCCGCCCGAATGCCCAATCAGCTCGAGTTGTTGCGCGCCAGTCTGTGCCAACAAGCGATCGAGCAAGCTGTGCATTTGACTTTTGACCGCCTCACCATAGCGCGCCTCGGTCCACCAAGCAACGGGACAAGTCGATCGGGCCGGGTCGCTCAAATACTGGCAAGGTCGGGCCATGTAAGCCACCCAAGGGTACGGATCGGCAACGGCCAATTGACGTGCCGTGGACGTTTTGGGTGTAGGGTCTGCGGGTGGGAGGGTTTTCGCCCACCAGGCCGCGCCATCCCCTTCGATGTACACCCTGAGCCTAGGCAAAGGCTGATGGGGAAAGGTTGGGGCCGTTCGCAACCAGCCATGCAAATGGGGCTGTGTCTGCACGGCGTGAAAGTCATGTTGGCGCAAAGTGGCCGTCAAAGTTGCATGAGGTTCGTGCCCCCAATGCGCACAACCGGCCAGAAAGGCCAAGCCGACAAGGCAAGCAAGTCCGAGCGCCCGCTGCCGCAAAGTCGCCAGCACGCCTGTCACGCCCTCAGCGAATCATCGGAATTCTGGGTGCAGTGAGTTGCTGCAGCAAGGCATCGAAACCGCCGCTGGTCAAGAAGGCCGGTCGATCGCGCAACAGTTGCAGGCGTTGTTCACCGGGCTGCAAATCCTTGGGCGCAAAGCCGCTCAGGTCTTTGCCCACGATGGTTTGCTCCCCCGTGTCCAAGCTCATTTGCGTCTCGCCTGAGTGCACAAAGTTGTAAATACCAGCCCGGTCTTTGGCGCCTTCCGGGACGATGGAGACCTCGATGTCCGTGCCGCGAATACCGATGGTCGCTGCGCCGGCATCGTATTTCACATTGGCAGGCTGCGCCTTGGCAATCTGACCGCTGACAGCGCGCAAGGTGCCGGAAACCAGGCTGGTGTTCACGGTGTCGGTGGATTTTTTCTCAAAACGAAATTGGCTGATCTTCACTTTGCTGTCAGAGCGAACAATCATCGTCGAGTTGTCTTTGAAGCGAACCAGCAATTCCGCGCCTGCCGCGGTGGTGATCACGTCCCCCGTGTTGACACCCTCGTTGGCCTTGGCGTCACGCGTGGTGTTGTCGGCGGCGGTGATGCTGGCCTTGCCGGACAGGCGTGCAATGGTGCCCGCTTCTTGCGCGTTCCCCGATGCATGGCACAGTGCCAGCACCAGCCCGAAGAAACAGCCCAAGATGCGTTGTAGTCGGTTCATGGAAATCTCTCCGAGTTATTTGCTGTCAAACTTTTTCACGCCATCCCAATCGGCGCCGGGCGGATCGAGCCGGTAGTCGGCCACACGCTGCAGGAAGATGTCATAGAGGCGTACCTCTGGCTCGGCATCCCTCAATTTTTTCAACAAAGCTTCAGCCTCATCCCAATGCTGTGCGCGGTACGCTGCAAGCGCTTGCTCCCAGGTCTTGAGTTGCGCCAGCAGGGTGGCATCGGCCTCAGAGGTGAGCGCCAGCGGTTCGTAAATCTGGATCGGGATGTCCTTGCCCTTGACGCGCACAAAATCGATTTCACGGAACACAATGCCTTGGGCCAGGCGCGCCGTTTCTTGCGACACCAACAAGGCGACACCGTACTGGCGCGTGATGCCCTCTAAGCGCGAGCCCAGGTTCACCGTGTCGCCCATCACGGTGTAGGCTTTTCTCACCTTGGAGCCCATGTCCCCCACGGTCATCTCGCCACTGCTCAAGCCCACGCCCACAGCAATGGACGGCCAGCCCTTTTTTTCGAACTCGGTCTTCAGCACCTTGAGGCCTTGCTGCATTTTCAGCGCGGCGGTGACGCCTCGGGTGGCGTGATTTTCATCGGGCACCGGCGCACCCCAAAACGCCATGATGGCGTCGCCGATGTACTTGTCCAAGGTGCCGCCCTCTTCACGGATGATCATGCTCATCGATGTCAGGTATTCGTTGATGAAGGCCGCAAGCTCATGCGGTGACAAACGCTCGGAGATGGAGGTGAAGCCCACCACATCGGCGAACAAGACGGTCAAGACCTCCTTCTTGCCCTCCATGCTGTATTTCTCGGGGTCCTCGGCCATTTTGTCGACCAACTCTGGCGGAACGTACTGGCCAAACAACTCGGTGAATTGCCGCTTGGAGCGCGCCTCGACCAAATAACCGTAAGCCATGTTGATGACATAAATCAGCAAGGTCAGCACCAGCAAGCTCGCCAGGGGCAACACCAGGCCACCTTGCCATGCGGTGTAACTGATGTAAGTGAAGCCGCCCATGCTGCCCGCCGTGATCAGCAAACTGGTCAGGGGCGAGAGGAAGGCCATGCACAAGGCCAACACTGTGCCCACCACCAGAACGGCGATGACTTCCAGCCCCTTGAGGTAACCGGGCATGGCCTTGAGCGCGCCTGGCTCGGGGCTGATCATGCCCGCGATCAGGTTGGCATGGACTTCCACGCCGGGGTAAATCGCGCTGACGGGCGTGGCCCGCAAGTCTGCCAGCCCAAGGGCCGTGGTGCCCACCAAAGCAATCTTGTTTTGCAGTTCTTCTTTCGGGATTTTGCCGGTGTAGACATCGGCCAAGGAGATGTAGCGAAAACTGCCTTG
>JACCDM011405751.1_pt1 | contig 10336 bp, 12 predicted proteins | sample 7445851 | NCBI WGS metagenome assembly JACCDM01 (sample SAMN15323438, study PRJNA562643) | freshwater metagenome | isolation source: river surface water | place: USA:Blue River Watershed | collected 2017-08-16
CTTTTGTTCTTTAGTAAATTTCATTATTTTTGCGACCCATTAAAGGGAACACTCCTCCTTAGCTCAGTTGGTTAGAGCATCTGACTGTTAATCAGAGGGTCTCAGGTTCAAGTCCTGAAGGGGGAGCGAAAATTGAAAGGCCAGTATTTTTACTGGCTTTTTTATTTCCAGAATCTGCTAACTCCTTGTTAATCAGCATAATACCATTAACAATTTCAATCCATTCTGCGGTTCGAACTTTCCCTTTTTCGATTATAAATTTTTCTCTAAACATTGAACCAATAATTTTATTTTTTACTATTCCATCTGCATTAATAAAATACTCATGTAAGTTTGGTAGCAAGTGTATCCCTTTCTTTAAGAGTTTTGAATAAGGAACTTTTTCATCATTATGACAACGCAGTTCATTTTGTAAAATAACTAGATCATCATTTAATTGGTTTGATATTCGATTGAATTGACTTGTTGAAATATCTCCACTTGCATAGTCCATGTCTATTTTGTTAATTTTCTCTTCTAGAAGCCCAATCTTTTTTTCTAGGTCTCTTGTGTCATGTATGAATTCCTTTTGCTTTGTTTTAAATGTGTCCTCTAAAATCTTTTGATATAACTCAATTACTTCGTTAGGGACTTCAAGGGATTTTAGTAATTCTTCAATGTATTTTTCAAGTTTTTCTTTTGGAATTCGGTTTTTACAATTTGAAAAAGAACAATGGTAATAATGATGGATATTTCCGTTTCTACTTTTAGAGCCGCTAGCAGTTATTAAACGATTGTGTTCTGAACACAGAAATAAATTTTTAAGTGGGTATTGGTCAAGATTCACTTTGTTGAATTCCATTTTACGGGCATTACCAACTAAAATGCTTTGTACTTTATTATAAAGCTCATCAGATATTATTGCTTCATGAAGGCCTCTCACTATTACCTTTGGCTCATCATATAATTCAGGTACTTCAATTTTACCGCAGTAAACAGGTTTTCTAAATAGGTTTAAAAAATTGTTTTTAGAAAGACCTTTAACTTTTGTGTATTGCTTTCTTAATTCTTCACGTGTATAGATGCCGGTAGCATACTTTTCATAAATCTCTTTGACAATTTTGCTATTTTCTGGATGTGGCTTCAAAGTTGATCTATTGAGGGAATCTCTGTGGTTTATATAACCGAATGGAGCACAACCTGTCCAACATCCATCAAGCCTGCATCTCCTTGTTGCTTCTGTTGTCCTTTTTGAATTTCTATGACTTTCCATTTCTGCAAAACTCAAGGACATATGGAGTCGAAGACGATCTGTTGGATCATCAAAATTAATCGTCTCTTCAATTGTTATTATTGAAATACCTTTTTTTTTGAATTCATTTATTTCCAACAAAGCTTCTACTACATTTCTTGAAAAACGATCCCATCGTAAACATACTATACCTTGAACACTATTTTTGTTCCTTTTAATATAATTTACGATTTTGTTCCATTTCGGTCGATTAAAATCGTTCTTACCAGAATAATCTTCCTTGTGAACTTCAATTAGATTGTAACCATTATTCTTACAATACTTAATAATCGCATCTTCTTGTAGTTTTAGGCTAAATCCGTTTTCTGCTTGATCTGATGTGCTAACACGTGCGTATCCAATTACATTCATGACTATGCTGCTTTAAACTGTGCTTGTTCCTTTTTAATAAAATATTCTTCTCCGAGATTTGATATTTCTATCTCAGCTAAAAGAGTCAACAAACGAAAAAGTTCTTCTACTTCCATTCTTTTGTAAAATCTTGTCGAGCCCGCTCGATTTAAAATTTTATAGGCGTCATTTGATGTTATCATAATCTGATTAAGTTTATTCTACTGTTTCAATATGAATTAGAGACCAATAGATGTAGTTGTTAAGAAAGTGTAATCCTGGTTTATCACCATATATTGGTGGCTGTTGGTCATAAAGAGGAAAGCCATACTCGTTTATTTCAACTCCTAATATAGTTCTAACACCATTTTTGAAATATGACTCAATTCCTTTCTGGGTAAAATTTATTTGCTCTCCTTTAATTTTTGCTCGGTGAACTAGATACTGAAATAAAAATGTTGTTTTCATGTGTTTATGGTTTAATGTTAAAAATGTTGTACTTTATAAAATTCCATACAAAGAGGGTAAAAAAATTTAGTTGTACTCTTCTCTATAAAGGTCCAAAAGTCTCTTTGTTAAACTTTCTTTGGCCCTTGTTATTTCTATAGAATTAAGATTCTCAAGAGATTTTGTACTGCGAAGAATTTTACTATTTTCTAGCGTTTCCACATTACCTAGACTTACAGAAAATTTTTTTATTTTTCTAAAATCTGAATCTAACCATAGAGCTCTTAAAACAGCATATTCATGATTTGAAACAGAATGTTTTGTTGTATTAATTAAAAATTCTGGCAGTAATACCATTCTAATTTTAGCTATTTGAAGTAGCTTTTGGTCAATGAATGCGTTAGTTTCAATATAATTCAACTTTTTAGTCTCTGGGTACACATGTTCAATATTACCCTCTAAAATATTAATCAAAGTCAAGATTAATTCATCATGTTCTAATGAAAGCTTTTTTTGAATGCTTGAAGCTTTTTGATTATTAAACAATTTCATGTCTTCGTCTGTAAGAATTTTATATATGCGTTTATTGTTGCCATAAAAGTGATTTACTTTTAAGCTTTCAATAAACTGATCATATTTTTTATTCCCCTTTTGAATCATAATGCAAATGTATGTCTTTTTATAATTCCCAACAAACAATTTTCTAATTATTTTAGTTTTACCCCCCTCCCTATGAGGACTCCTGCCACATCCCCCCTCCATAATATATTGATTACTAATATTATAAGGGGGGATAGAGTCGCGAAAAATTTTTTCAGAAATTTTTCAGAAATTTTGGAAGTTGTCAAAACCAAAATTTAATGTGCAATGGAATTTAACTAAAGCACTGTGTTTGTAATTATTTATTGGATTTCTCTTTCTGATTTTTTTTCATTATATTAATAATATCCAATGACTTTAAAAGAAAATTGACAGCTTTTAGAATAGGATATAAGCCTTTTTTAACCCGTTCATGTTTTTTAACTGTCTTTAAAAATATGACGGCTTAGTTTATAGTGTTTACAATTTTTAATGGAGGAATTAAGAATACACAATTCTCTCGTATAATAACATTTGATGACCTTTGTCAAATAATAAAATTTAATAAGGATAGGGACAAAATAATACAAATACGCAAAGAAAGAATTGCGAGGCTCTTAGATAAAAACGGGTATCCATTATTTAAGACAACTAAAAAATCAATGCCCTATATCACTCCCAATGGAGTAATAACGACTAGAAATCTGTCAAATTTTCAGAATTTCCTGCAGTCTAGTGGATACATTTATTTAGATATTGATGTTTGTGACATATCAAATGTTGAAGCATATAAAAAGTGGTTTATAGATAAATTTAATCACTTAGTAGCATTGGTTTGTATTTCGATAAGTGGTGGCGGTCTTTCTGTATTGATTCGAGTTGACAAAGATTTTAAGAATCCTCAAGAATTTGATGATGCGAGAGAATTCATCATCAATAAGTATTTTCCTGAAATAAATTTTGATGCTGATGCTGATGGAATAGGAAGAGCAATGTTTTTGTCTTACGATGCAGATTTATACATTAACAAAGAAAGCTGTATTTCTTTAAATGACTCCAAGATCTTCAAAAACTCACGTAGCAATTCAAAAAGAGAGAAACCGGAAAAACAATATATACACTCTGGTGGGGGAGAATTTAATAGTTTGTTTGTCCATTTTTTAGACATTGGTGAAGTATTCGCAAAGACCAAATGGAAGAAAGAAATTATTGTGAACAATAGTTTATTTGATTTTAGGGAAGAAGATTATGCAGCAATATTTTTTCCTAAAATAATTAATGATGGATCTAAGAGAAAAGTATTTAAAAATATTTTCAGAGTATATCTATACCTTAATCCAAATTTACCGTTTGAATATGTTGTTTCTTTTATCTGGTATTTGAATACTAATTATACGGATGAAAGTAGAATGTCTAGAAAAGACTTCAAAGACTTTATGATAAAGCTAATTACTAGTTATAAAACAGGTAAATTAAATCCATATATACCCCGAGTTAAAAAGTTCCATGCAAATCAAAATTCAAATCTCTCAAAAGAAGAGAAAAGAAGTTTGGCGTCTAAAATCAATGGTATTTTTCGTAGAAAATGTACTATCGATGCTATAAAAAAAGCAAAGCTTGAAATTTTAAAAAATGGGAAAAAACTTAATTACACTAATGTCGCTAAATTAATCGGAAAGTCGCCAAAGACTGTTAAAAGACATTGGGAATCTGAGTCTATTGATTTTGAGGCTGTATTGAAGTATTATAATTCTATTGATAATTTCTTATAAATCTACTCGATTCAATTATCAATATAAATCTTAAAAACATTAACTTTATGATATCTGAATTTGAGATAAATAAATTTGTATTGATAAATGAAAAGAATAAGAGTTGCGGAGCTGTTCGCAGGTGTTGGGGGGTTTAGACTTGGGTTAGAAGGTTGGGATGGATTATCCGCAACAACTGGATATCAAAAGAAGATTAAATCTAGTTATGAAGTTGTTTGGAGCAACCAATGGGAGCCATCAACTAAAACCCAACATGCTTCGAATGTATATGCTCATAGATGGGGAGAGAAAGGACATTCTAATCAAGATATTTCAACAGTTCCTGTAAATGAAATACCCACACATGATTTATTGGTGGGAGGATTTCCGTGTCAGGATTATTCTGTTGCCACCACTTTAAAAAATTCCAAAGGATTAATAGGTAAAAAAGGTGTTTTATGGTGGTCGATTCACAATATATTAAGCTCACATAAAAACCCAGCAAAATATCTTTTTTTAGAGAATGTAGATAGACTACTTAACTCCCCAGCACAACAAAGAGGTAGAGATTTTGCTATCATTCTTCAAAGTCTAAATGAACTGGGGTATGCTGTTGAATGGAGAGTTATAAATGCTGCGGATTATGGTTTTCCTCAGCGTAGAAGACGAGTATTTATTCTGGCTTATCATAAGAGCACGCCATTATACAAATTGTTAAAGAAATCTGATTCAATTGATTGGATTAAAGAAGATGGAATATTTTCTGAGGCCTTTCCGATAAATAAAGTTTTAATCTCTGATTTAAAGTCATTTAACCTAACAGGGGATATAGTAGAAATCTCAAATAATTTCAACAAAAATAAATTACCTAGTCCATTTTTAAATTCTGGATTAATGGTTGAGGGAAAGGTTGTAACAGTTAAGTCGACTCCAAATTATGATGGTGAATTTCTTTTACTTAAACATGTTTTGGAAAGCGGAAAAGTACCTGATGATTTCTATCTAGACCAAGAAATGGTTGACAAGTGGAGCTATTTAAAGGGTCCTAAAAAAGAAATAAGAACTAAATCTGACGGATTTGAGTATCATTATAGTGAAGGAGGGATGATTTTTCCTGATGATATTAATAAGCCATCTAGAACTATTATTACAGGAGAAGGAGGAGGCTCACCTTCAAGGTTTAAACATGTTATCAATACAAAAAAAGGTTTGAGAAGACTAACCCCTAAAGAGCTAGAAAGATTGAATATGTTTCCTGATGACCATACATTACTTGATGGAGTATCAGATACAAAAAGAGCTTTTTTCATGGGTAATGCATTGGTAGTAGGAGTAATCGAAAGAATTGGCCAAACTTTAGCTGAAAAAATTCTTTAAAAATGAGCTATTCTTATTCACGTAGCAATTTAAATTCCATTTTAACCTTTGCTGCATTGTTAAAAGGGAAAACCTTACGTGAAATATGTGATATTGATATTCTTGAAAACACTTATACTGGGAAAGGGAATTTCGGACAGCTTTTAGAGAAATATTATTTTAAATACGAACCTAATTCTTTATCTGAACCCGACTTTCATGAAGTGGGATTAGAATTAAAGACCTCGCCATTAAAAAAGAATAGGAACAATCATTTATCAGCGAAAGAGAGACTTGTTTTGAGCATAATCAATTACTTTGATATAGTCCAACAAGAGTTTATTTCTAGCACTTTTTATCAAAAGAATAATCACATTCTTTTGATTCTTTATCTACATGAAAGTAATGTAGATGTATTGGACTTTATAATCAAACTTGTTGGTGATTGGAAATTACCTCAAGAAGATTTGGCGATTATTAAAAATGATTGGGAATATATAAGAAATAAAATCAAATCTGGAAGGGCTCACGAGCTTTCAGAAGGGGACACATTTTATTTAGGTGCTTGTACAAAGGGCGGTAAGGGTGGAAATCCTAGACCTCAACCATTTAGTGATATACCAGCTAAACAGAGAGCATTTTCGTTAAAACAGGGCTATTTAAATCATATTATTGGCCGGTTAAGTCAAAGGGATGGAGAAAACTATGGCAAAATTATAAATACGCCAATTCAAGCCTTGAATTTTGAAGATATTGTCATTTCTAAGTTTCAGAAATATTATGACAAAACCACTTTAGAAATAGAAGCACAATTAGGAATTACTTTAAATAATAGAGCTAAGAGTTATTACGCTTCTCTATCGAAAAAGATTTTAGGGATTGATATAAATAAAGAAATTGAAGAATTCACAAAAGCTGATATAATTGTAAAATCAGTTCGATTAAAAGAAAATAACTTACCCAAAGAGTCTATTTCTTTTCAAACCTTTAAGTATACTGATTTACTTAATGAAGACTGGGAAGATTCGAATATTAAATCAATACTCGAACATAAATTTTTATTCATTTTTTATCAATTTAAAGAGGGTAATTTAATTTTGAAAAAAGCCCGCTTTTGGAATATGAGTGCCACTAATATTGATTCTGTGAAGCAAGTGTGGGAAAAAACAAAAGAATTAGTTTCAAATGGTAATATAGTTTCTGAAATAGTAAATGGTAAAAGGAAGACAAACTTTCCGAATAAATCTTTTCACAAAATAGCTCACGTTAGACCTCACGCAAAAGATTCAAATGATACATATCCATTACCTGTACCTGATAGACTAACGGGCGAAAGTGCTTATACTAAGCATTGTTTTTGGCTTAATGATACATATATTAAAGATGAAATATACTTAAAATAACAACATCTAAGCAACCATGTCTGTCGTATTTTATTGAACAAATATTATCTAAAAATTTCTCTGTCCCCCCCAATTTTTTCTAGCTAGAACTATGTTAAACTCAGTTTTACAGATTGAAAATTCAAAGTAAATAATCCAGAAAACATATTCCATTCTTCAATAAAGACCCCATTTTTTCAATTATTTGAATTTTATATCTTCTTCAAGTTTTAATCCATTTAGAATTGATAAAGTTGTGAATTAATACCTAAGGTATTGTCGCTTCGTTTTCTAATTGATCTTCAACCAATTGATTATTTACAAATTCCTCTAATATCTTCTCAACATCTGCAGTAAGGTCGTTAAATAAAAAGTTTTTATTGTGTTGACTAGCTAAATATTGATATGCAATTTCCTCTATTCGATGTATTAGATTTATATTATTCATAATATCTTCATTTATCCCATATAAGATGATTTCATAATCATTAATTGCTTTATATATTGACCTCCCACTTTCGTCAATATCAATTTTCAACATATATTTTTCTTTTTCTTTTTCATCTCTATATTCTATTATTTGAACTTTTGGAATGATACCCTTTTTAAAAGCTTGAACAATCTGGCGATTTACAATTTCAAGAGCGTTTTCATAAGTTGACAATTTCTCCATGTCATTATGTAATGTATTTTTGTTAATACTTACTTTTCCTTGGAGTTTGACTATTAGGCTTTGAAGCAAGTATCTTCTATAGTTTAAATTCTCAATTAATTTATCTTTCATTTTATTTCTCTATTTGGTTTATCAATAATTTTACTTGATTGGAATGCCAAAACCCACCACGCTGTGTTTTAATTCCATGCATATTTAAATTTCTGGCTATTTCACTTAGTGTAACATCTTGGTTATTGTCCATCAATTGGATGATATTTTGAGCTTTTTTTACTTCGTTAGATTTCAGCCATTCGGTTCTTTTTAATCTTCTTGAGATTTGAGCTTTTTCTTTATTTTCCGTCCATCCATTAGGGTTACCTAATTTTTTGTACTTTCTAATAATTTGTAATGCAGCAGCTGTTCTATTACTTATTAATTCACGCTCATGCTGTGCAATTGTAGCAAATATTCCAAATGTCAATGTGTTTAATTCTGGCATGTCTAAACAAATTAAATCAAGTCCTGAGTCTCTAATTTGATAAAGATGTGATACTTGACGTGACAGGCGATCAAGCTTGGTAAATGCTAGTGTATAATTATGTTCAATACAATGTTGAATTGCTATAGCAAGTTGAATTCTTGCTTTCTCTTTACCACTATGGTGTTCGTGATATTCTGCTATTAGCTCATATTCATTTTTTTCTATGTATGCATGCATTTGTGATCGCTGAACATCAATTGAATAATGTTGTTCTTTAGTTGATGATCTGTAGTAGGCTATAATCTTTTTCATTTATTATAATGTTTAAAAATTTCTCTAACGGTCGTTTGGTAAATTTTGGGTGGTAGAAACCCCACCAAAAGATGGGATTTCCTTTCTAACCATTACTCACCCAAATGCATGTCTTTTGTTATTTCATGGATTCTCTTCCAATTATCTTCAAACTGTTTTTTAAAGATTTTTACATTTTCATCATTGGCATCAATGTAACCTTTGCTGTGATAAACGTTGATTCCAACTTCTTGTAACGATATAATTGCTTGCAAAGCTTTAATTGTTATTGGTGAAAATATTTCGATGTCATTAACAAAGACGGCATCTATGTTACCGTTCTCAGCATCATAAAGAAGTCTATTAAGCTCTATCCTTTCTGAAATGTCAGTGAATTCATCTTCCACTATCTCGTTATATACTGTGTAGCTATTGAAGTCATTTAGGTACATCCATTTCAATCCACCTATGACTTGTTCATTGATATTGTTCCACGTAACAGGGGTGTTATTGTTACGGGAATAGATTCCAACTCTTTTCATTTTATGTTGATTTTAGCGTTGGATCTGGGAGAAGAAAAACAAATAGATTTATTTAAAACCTGTTTTTTTCATGTCCAGATCTTAAATAGATTTATTTAAAAATATTTTGATTGTAACCCTCTGATAGGTAGTCACTTAGCTCGGAGAGAGATATGAGATTTTTGGTGATTTGGTTCGAAATGAAAAGGGACTTGGGAGCCATAATGATAAAAAGGTTATACTTTTATAGTGTAACCTTTTTTATGTTTTATGGATAAGCTAGTTCAATTCCTTAAGAAGTACCGAAATGAACTTATCGTGGGCGTACTTGTGTTTTTCTTCTTGATTTTCAGAGATGTAATTAAGGCCTTCTTATAAACACGTAGAAACTTCGAGACTTTATTACATATTATTATATAATAAATATTTATTGTTTATCAATAAATATATGTACTATTGCATATCATTTTAAATCAAATGTATATGTCAAAAGGAACCAATTTTGCCTTTAAAAGTTTCAATGTACTAGCTTGGATCATCTTTATAGGATTATGTATCGAAACCGGGGGTTTGATTGTTAATGCAATTATATCGCTATTCATTAACCCAATGGCTAGTTCTAGATTTTGGGGTAACCGAAACTTGTATGAACTATATCAATTCAATCAAAGCCATTTTATAACCATTGTTGTCTTATTGATAATTGTATCAATCTTAAAATCCATTTTGTTTTACTTAATTGTTAATCTATTTCACAAAAAGAAATTAAACCTGAATAATCCATTCAATGAACAACTTGGTCGATCTTTATTTAATATTGGTTATTTAGCATTTGGTATTGGACTGTTTTCTTGGTGGGGAAATAACTTTTCAAAATGGTTAAAGATGAATGGACAAAATGTTTTAACGAATACCGTTGAAAATATCAAATTTGAAGGTGCTGATGTCTGGTTGTTTATGGCCATAATACTTTTAGTATTTGGAATGATTTTCAAAAAGGGAATTGAATTACAATCTGAAAACGATTTAACTGTTTAATTATGCCTATAGTAGTGAATTTAGATGTGATGATGGCAAAACGAAAAATGTCATTGAATGAACTTTCTGAAAAAGTGGGATTAACATTGGCTAATCTTTCCATCTTAAAAACAGGTAAGGCAAAAGCAATTCGTTTTAGTACATTGGAGGCAATTTGTAAGGTTTTAGATTGCCAACCTGCTGATATTTTAGAATTCTCAAACGAATAAGTCAA
>JACCDM011545356.1_pt1 | contig 10335 bp, 6 predicted proteins | sample 7445851 | NCBI WGS metagenome assembly JACCDM01 (sample SAMN15323438, study PRJNA562643) | freshwater metagenome | isolation source: river surface water | place: USA:Blue River Watershed | collected 2017-08-16
GAATGCGATAAACTATAATAATATATATCTGCATTATCATAATGATATTTTTCATCATAATTATTAAAATAATAATTAAATACCCATAATAACCCATTAAAATACAAACTACAAATTTTTTTAATATCTATATTAAAAAAACTAGAATAATATTTTATTGTTTCTTTTTTATGATCTCCATAATTTATGTATAATGTATTTTCATTAATAGAAATATTTCCTAATGTAAGTTTTTCTGCATTAAATTTATTAATATATGAATCTAACATATTTTCTAATTGATATATTTCTTTATCATAATTAAGAATTTTAAAACTTGGATCTATATTATTTAATCTTTTTTCTATATTAATTAAATGATAAGAGTCCTTTGATGTTTTTGTATATTTATTTAATGTAATATATATTTTAGGAAATTTTCCATTTGTAATATAATATTCAGTATATTTTTTTATTAAATCATTATTGTTAGAATTTTTCCAATTTAACAATATCAATAATATTTTTTTAAAATTATCATCTATTAATTTATTATTAATCTCTTTATTTTGTCTAATATTATTATTTAATTCTCTTAAAATACTTAAAAAATTATTTACTTTATTTAAAAAATTTTCATTTTCTGCACTAAATATTTTTTTTAATTTATTAAAATTCATATAATTTTTTTTAAGATAAGTTGTATGTAAATTATTTAATTCATCTTCACTAAATAAAAATAATATTTTTTTAAAAATATCTAAATTAAGTTTTCTAGTATTTTCTTTTGTATCATAATATATTAAATATTTATTTTCTGAAAATAATATTTTAGTATATTTATCAATTATAGGGATAAAATGATGATCAACATTTAATGAAACTATTTTTGGTAAAAAATCATTTCCAAAAAAAGTAAGTAATAGTACAATATCACTAATTATATTATCTTTATTTAATTTGATAGAATTAATGTTTGATTGTTGAACATAATTAAAAATATTAGAACTTAATATATCTATATTAATTGTATTATAAACACCTTTTTGTTGATTTTGTCTTAAAATTATTAAATTTGTTATTTTACTATTTAATAATTTATTTGAAATATTATAATCTAATGAAATTTTAGTATTTAACAATAATCCTAAAATAATTGCATCTGCGTCTGGGCTATAAAAAATAACAGTATCATCAATTAAATAATTATTTAAAAATTTAGAACTTCTTAAATAATTGACTATTTTATATTCACCTTCTCCTGGTGTGTTAGAACCATTATACATATAATCTTTAAGATTTACACATATTTTTTTAATTTTATCTACAAATTCATTTGAAATTACAATATCTGACAATTTTTTCATAAATTTAGTTCCAGGAGTAATATTAGTTGTTTTCCAATCTATTTTATTTTTTTCATAAATATATCTATTATATTCTTTTTTAAGATCTTCAGAATGTTTATTAAATATTTTTTTTTTTAAAGATTCAACTAAACTACCTATAAAACGTCTTTTTCTTTGAGTTAACATTTTAGCTTTTGATGGGACACCATCAAAAGTGATATATATTGTTTTTATTTTATCTTTTAAAAAAAAATTATTTAATGTATCTAATATATATTTACAAAATTTATCTATTATAATATTGTCTAAAACATCATTAGTAAATATATTTATAAAATCATTTGGTTCCATATTAATTAAGTTATCTAAATTAATATTTGAATCAAGAGATTTTACTAAAACAGATAATTTTTCCTGCACACGTTTATTTTTTTCTGTTTTTAATAAATAATAATATATTTTATTTATTTTTGGTATTAGTATACCTTTTGCTGTATATAAAATAGAATTAGAATCATATAATATATGATTTCCAATTATTTTATTATTAATATTACCAAAAAAATTATTTGTACTTACAGCAATATTTCCTGTAATACTATTAGTAAAATTTTCTATTCCCATAATATATTATATATGAATTATTTAAAAATGTTAAATAATTAAAAAAAAAAATATTAGTTTATTTTAAGTTTGTTGAACTGGTTGAGTTTCTTGAACTACTGTTGGAGTTTGTTGAACTGGTTGAGTTGGTTGAACTACTGGAACTTCAGCAGATAAACTAATTCTTCCTGAACCACATTCTACTTTATAACCTTTTGATTTTAATAAAGCGCATAAATCTTTACAATCTTGTTCGCATAATAATGATTCAGGAATGTTTAATACTGGTTTTTTTGGGTTAGGATTATTAAGAAATTCATTAATTAAAGTAACTACGTAATTTCTTTTATATACTTTATCTCTTTCTAATTCTGCTAATTTTTTATCTTTATATTCTTGACTATTTTCATAATCTTCACGTTCTTTTTTTTTTTTATGAAAATCTTCTGATTTTGGTACGTTTAATAATAATTTGTCCATTTATAATATTATTATATTAAATTATAATATATTTAATTATATTTTTTTTCCACATTTATTAGCATATTTTAATACTAAATCAAGAATAACTTCATCAACCGTTTTTTTAATAGAATCTACAAAATATCCTGGATCTGTTTTATATAATTCAATAGCAAACCCAAGAATATATGATTTTTTAGAAATATTAGGAGTATGTCTTAAATGAAAAGCTGTTTGTGTAATTGCTTCTTTAATATTTTTATTAATTGATTTCATTTTATTAGGTGGATTTTTTTTTGTTTCTTTTAATAAAGTTTTTATGAAATAATAATTTGCAGCATAACTTCTAAAATCTTTTATAGTAAATTCTTTCCCCATATATTCTTGTATATAATTATTAATATCTGTTGAAGTTAACCCTATAAAATTATATGAACCTTTGTATTGAAATAATTTACTATCTTTATTATCTTTATCTATTTTTAATAGTTCTTCAATATGTTTTAAAATTTCAGGGTCTTTTAATGTATAAGAAGCTATTTTATTTGATTTTGCTTTAAATTTCATTTTTAAAACTCCATTTTCTAATTTAACATGGTGTTTTCTTAAACTTGAAACACCATAACTATTATTTCTTTTAACATATATTTCTTTTCCAACTCTAATATGTAATTTTTTTACAATATCTAATATAGTAACTATTACTCTATTTTTATCATAATAATCTAATATTCTATCTTTATTCATAGCTTTTTCTAATAATGGAATATTTTTAATAAATTTATACACTCTAAGAAATTTATTTTCAGATGATTCTTTTATATGTTCTGCATTATAGATATATTGCTTTAACCCTTTTTTATCAATTCCAGTTACTTGTATTTTTGATTTTGGATCAGAAGATATCCAAACTTTATTCCATATAGGAGGTATTTTTAATAATTTAATTCTTTCTCTAACTGGACCTTCTACTTGTCTATTGTCTTTTATATAAAAATATTCATATTCAACTTTTTTATTTTTTTTTTCTTTATCTGTATCAATTTTATCAGTATTTGTTATTTCTTTTCTATATATACCTTCTTGGTATTTTTCAACATCAAATGCTAAACCTCCAAATATTAATGTCATAAAAAAATGATCTTTAATATATATAATATAATATTTTTAATTTATTAATCATATATTAACTATGAATAATACAATGATTAAAAATATTATTACAAATCCTAAAAAAACTTCTGAAAGTATGTCTGTAAAAGATTTAATATCTGCTTTAAAATATTTTTCTATTAAATATTATGAAGGAAATGAATTAATTAGTGATGATACATTTGATTATTTATTAAATGTATTAAAAAAAAAAGATCCAAAAAATAAATATTTAAATGAAATAGGATATAAAATTAAAAACAAAAATGAAATAATTAAATTAAAATATCCATTAGCTAGTCTTAATAAAATTAAAAATGACCAAATAAAAGAATTAGATAATTGGTTAAATAAATATAAAGGACCATATATTATTTCAGATAAATTAGATGGTAATTCTGCTTTACTTGTTGTTAATAATAATATTAAAAAAATCAATCTATATACAAGAGGAGATGAAACATCTGGAAAAGATATATCTGATATTGTACCTTTTATATTTCCTAAATCTACAATTAAAAAATTATTAAGTAAAAAAAATAATATAGTATTAAGAGGAGAATTAATAATATCTAAAGAAAACTTTGAAAAAATAAAAAATATTAAAAATTATAAAAATGCAAGAAATGGAATTGCAGGAATATTAAATAATAAAAAAAAAGATTATGATGTTTGTAAATTTATAGACTTTATTGTATATGAAATTATTAATCCTGTTTTTTTAAATAAACAAATACAATTAGAAAAATTAAAAAAAATAGATGTTAAAATAGTTGAATGGGAAAAAATAAATAATTTATCAATTGATATTTTAGAAAAAAAATTATTAGAAAGAAAAAAAAAATCTAAATATGAAATAGATGGTATCGTAATAACAGATAATACAATTGAAAAATATAAAAATACAAAAACAAATCCTAAACATTCTATAGCTTTTAAAATGCAATTAAATGAACAAATTAAAGAATCCACAGTTATTGATGTTATATGGGAATCATCTATGTATGGATATTTAATTCCTGTAATTATAATAGAACCTATTAATATAAATAATGTTACAATTAATAGAGTAACTGGAAATAATGCATATTTTATAGTAAATAACAAAATAGGTCCTGGAGCAATTGTATCAGTATTAAGAAGTGGTGATGTAATACCTAAAATTATAGAAATTGTTAAAGAATCAGATAATATTAAAATGCCAGATATTGAATATATTTGGGATGATTCTAAAGTACATATTATTTCAAAAAATAATAATAAAGAAATAAAAATAAAATCTTTACATTATTTTTTAACAAGTTTAAAAATTAAGTATTTTGGTTCAAGTATGGTTGAAAAATTTATTGATATAGGTTATGATACAAAAATTAAATTATTAACTTTTAAAGTTGAAGATGTATTAAATAAATTTAAACAATTAGAAATAAAAGGAATTGGAGAAAATATAATTTTAAAATTAAGAAATTCAGTAGATAATTCTATTAAAAATGCTACTTTAGCAAATTATATGGATGGAAGTTTAATATTTGGAAGAGGATTTGGATATTTAAGATCTGAATTAATAATAAATAAATATCCAAATATATTTGAAAGTTTTTTTATTAAAAATATTAAAAATGTAGAAAAATATATATATGATAAAGTTATTATAATTGATGGGTTTGGTGAAATAATTACAGAACAATTTTCTAAAAAATATTTAGATTTTGTAAAATTTTATAATTTACTTAAAAAAAATAATATTTTAAAATCTTCAACAGTAAATAAAGTAAATGTAGTAAATAAAAAAGGAAAGTTATCTAATTTAATTATTGTATTTACAGAAGTAAGAAATGATGAACTTAAAAAGAAAATAATAAAAGAAGGAGGATTAGTTAGAACAAAATTAAGTGATAAAACTAATATATTAATATATAAAAAAGGCGATTCAAGTAGTTATACAAAAGCAATTGAAATGAAAAAAAATGGATTTAAAATAAATTTGTATACTATTGAAGAATTTATTAATAAATATTTTAAAGATTAAATATTTTAGTAAGTATTAAAAATATATTTTTTATTTTTTTATTATGAATTCTTATTCATAATATTATAAATTTTTATAGATTAAATATAATAAAATTATAATAAAATAATATGGAAAATATAACAACTGTATTTAATTTAACAGATAGGTCAATTAATAAATCCCAAGAACCATTAAATGAATTAAAAAAAAAAGAAATAAATGATAATATATATTTGTACCGCAATAAAGATAATTATTTTTTATCAATTAATTATGATAATAAAAAAGTAATAAAAAATAATCCTAGCTTAGATTCTATAAAAAATATTTTAAAAATTAGTAGTAAAAAATTTTATTTGAAAAATAATCATAAAAGTTCTATTGATTCAATTCTTAATTCTTTAAATAAAATGAATTTTTTTAAAAATAATAAAAATGTAGATTTTAATTTATTAAAAAAGAATATACATAAAATTTATAAAATATCAAAAAATCCAGAAGAAGCATCTAAAAATATAAATGCTAATTTAAAAAATAATAAACAAAAATATTTAGATGAACTATCTAAAGGTGGGTCAGGTGTATGTAAAAATTTACCTAAATATTCTGATTTACCATCATATAAAGATACTGTAACTAGTATGGAAAAAATATTATTACCTTTAGAATATACAAATTGGTTTTGGAAAAAAATGTCATGTACAATTAAACCATGGATTTGTCCATTAGCTCCTATTTTTTGTATAGAAGAATATTTATATGAAGCTGCTGAAGATTCAGATGGTAAATTTTGGAAAGTATTAAGTTGGATTATATTTATTATAATTGATTTAATAGATCTTGCATTAATTTTTGTAGGAGAAATCTTAGATTTAATTGTTCCTGGAGCAGGTATGCCTTTAAATATAGTTAGTATTGTATATTCATTTTTAAGACTTGATATTTTAGGAGTTTTTGTGGGGTTTGTAGGTTTAATTCCATATATTGGTGCATCATCTATGTTTGTTAAAGCTTTACGTGAAATAACTACTATAACAAACTTTTTCTTAAAACCAGCAGTAAAAGCTGCAAAAAAAACAAAAATTTTATTAAAAGGAAAATATATTGTTGAAAATGTTATTAAGCTTTTAGAATCATTTGATATAAATGATATATATAATTTAGTTAAATTAGGGTCTATTACTGAAAATCAAAAAATAATAAAAGATTTTTTAAAAATGGCAATTAAAGATCCAAAAAAAACAATAAGTATTATTAATGAAGATAATAAAAATAAATTTAATGAATTTAAAAAAACAACTGATAATGATGTTTTAAATTTAATAAATAATATTAAAGAAAAAATAGGAAAAAAAGAATCTATTAATTTAGTAGAATCTTTAAAAAAAGTAAAAAAAAATGAAACATTTGATAAATTATTAACATTATCAGAATTTGGAAAAAATGAAAAATCTCAAGAAATAATTAAATGGATATCTAATAATATTAATTTAGGTAAAAAAACTTCAATAAAAGAATTAGAACAAAAAATATCAACTATTGAAGATAATAAATAATATTATCATTAATAGTAAAAATATTTTTAATTTTTAATTAATTTTTCAAAATTCGGAGCTTTCCAATCTATATTTTTTAATATTTTATTTGTTTTTTCATCATAAACAATATATAATGTAATATTTTTTTTTACTAATTTTCTATATGTTGCATTAGGATAATGTTTACCAAGTTTATTCGTTTTATATGCTTCAACAGTTTCTATAGCTTTATTTTCTGTAGAACATGATTTATTATAATTAGCTTCATTAACTAAAGTCATTCCTTTATTTATATCCATGTTTAACACATCTGCTAAATTTATTGATATTCTAATAATTAAATGTGTTATTGTAGATATTTCTTTCAATTTATTAGTATAATTATCACAATAATATTTGAAATAGCTTAATAAATTATTAATGGTATCAACTTTATTATTAATTTCTTTTATATTTTCAGTTAAATTATCTAATTCAACATTTCCATAATATTTATCTAATAATTCTGAATTATAATAATCATGATTTATATTTAATTCATAACCTAATACTCCTAAAGCTCCATAACATGTTACTAAAATATCACATAAAGAATCCCAAATTTCTATTAAGTTTTTTTCTTTAATAGCTTTTACTAATTCTTTAACTTCTTCATTTATTAAAGAATATCTGAATTCTAATGTTTTTTTATCTAAAGATTTTAATGGAGTATTACTTATTTTAACTCCAAAATCTATATTCCATTGTATAGCTGTTTTATAATTTTTATATACTTCTGAATTTTTAAAATTGTTCATTATTAATTGTTATGTCAATATTTTTTTATATAGTTAATAAAATTAAGATATTAAATATTATTAAATTAATATTTCATTTTTTTTTTTAATTATTTGTATTCCTTTACATTCATTAATATGTTTATTAAAATCTATTAATGAACTTTTATTATCAATATATTTTATATTAAAAACATGATTAAATAAAATATCATTTTTTGATTGATCTATTGTTGAAAATATTTTTATTCCCTCTATTCTTAAATATTGTATAGATAATTTATTTACTATTTTTGTAAATATACATATTCCAGAATCTTTAATATTATTTACAAAAGATATATTTTTTTGTTTTTTTAATTCTTTTATTAATTCATTATCATAATTTAAATCATCTACATATATATTAAATGTATTTTGAATATGCAATTTTATTGGATTAAATAAGTTTGAATACAAAAATTCAGATGTTTTTTTTAAAGAATTAGAATATAATAAATAATATGTTTTATTTTCAATTGTATCGTATTTTTGTAATTTTAAAAAAGAAATAATTTTTGAATTGTTAAATTTATTTTTAAAATTATTTCTTATCGAAGGTATTAAATTATAAAATCCTTTTGGATGTAATAAAAATATATATTCATAATTTTTTTTTTCTAAATTTAAAAAACTAGAATAATCAACAATACTTAAATTCTTATAGGTTTCTTTTATTTTATCAATAATAATTTTATAACAATTATTGATTATTTCTGCATACAATGTTTTTTTATATAATTCTGTATATATTATTAATGAAACCATATATTAATATTGTATTCTTATTTATTAATTACCTGTTTTTATTTAAAAAGAAAATTTAAAATTTATAAATGGAATATTCAAAATATATAAAAAAAAATATTCAGAATTTACAGAACCTAAGGAAAAAAAAACATATGATGAATTATGTTTTCCTAAAAAATTTACATTACGTAATTCACAAAAATTTCCATCAAATTATATTTCTCCAAAAACTAATAATACTGATTTATTATTATTTCATCAAATAGGTTCTGGTAAAACATGTACTTTAATAAGAATAGGTGAAGAATGGAAAAATAAAAGAAAAATAATTGTTGTATGCCCTGCAAGTTTAGTAAATAATTTTTATAATGAATTAAGATCATTATGTGCAAATAATGAATATCTTACTGAAAAAGAAAGAAAATTATTATTAAAATATGATAAATCATCTAATGAATATTCTGATATTATTAAAACATCTAATAAAAGAATCGACAAATATTACGATATTTATTCTCAACATAAATTTGCATCATTATTAAAAGAAAAAAAAATTAATTTTAAAAACAAAGTTTTATTAATTGATGAAATTCAAAATATGGTATCAATAAAAGGTACATTTTATAAAATTTTATCTAAAGCTTTAAATAATGCTCCTAAAGATTTAAGATTAGTTATTGCTTCAGCAACTCCAATGTTTGATAAACCTTATGAAATTGGTTTAACTATGAATTTATTAAGAATACCAGAAAAATTTCCTGAACCAAAATATTTTGAATCAACATTTATAGAATCAAAACAAGAAAATGGCAAAACTGTATATAATATGGTTAATAAAAAATTATTTGGAAAATTAATTAATAAATATGTTAGTTATTTTAGTGGGGGTGATCCTTTATCTATGCCTAAAAAAAATTTAAATATAGTAAAATGTAAAATGAATGATTATCAATACAAATCATATTTGACTACTGTAAAAAATTCAGATACTTATAAAAAAATTAATGATTTAAAAAAATTAAATGAAATATTTAAAAAAGGAGATATATTACAATTACCTAATAATTTTTTTATTGGCCCAAGATTAATTCTTAATATAGCATATCCTAGTAATAAAACAGGAGAAGAAGGTTATAAGTTGTATGATGGAAATCCAGATAATTATTCAACAAAAATTAAAGAATTAATAAATAAAATTAATAATTCAAAAGGTAAAGGTTATATTTATAGTAATTTTAGAAATTATGGTGGTTTATTGCCAGTTGCTAAAACATTAGAAAATATGTTAGGTTATAAAAATTATGAGTTATATGGACCTGGAAAAAAAAGATATTCTTTTTGGTCTGGAAATGAAACAAAAGATTATAGGGATAAAATAGTTAAAGAATTTAATAGAGATGATAATAAAAATGGTGATTTTATTAATTTATTATTAATATCACCTGCTGGAAAAGAAGGATTAAGTTTATACAGTGTAAAACATTGTCATATCTTAGAACCTTATTGGAATATTTCAAGATTAGACCAAATAATAGGAAGAGGTGTTAGATTTTGTTCACATAAATATTTAAATGAAAAAGATAGATTTGTAGATATTTATATATATTTAGCAGTTAGTAATAAAGAACGTATATCAATAGATGAATATATATATAATATTGCAGAAAAAAAAGATA
>JACCDM010654696.1_pt1 | contig 10334 bp, 10 predicted proteins | sample 7445851 | NCBI WGS metagenome assembly JACCDM01 (sample SAMN15323438, study PRJNA562643) | freshwater metagenome | isolation source: river surface water | place: USA:Blue River Watershed | collected 2017-08-16
GGAAAAACAGCATCTGGGAATTCCTCTCTTTGGGCAATAATATCCTCCGGAACGGCCTTGTAATTAATTGTCGTCGGCGAAGAAACTAAGTCTAAAAGCAAAAACATTTTTCCTTTCGTCTTAAATACCAGGTGATTAGGCCCAAAAGGCTGGCATTCTTCCGTATCCGGAAGCCTCAAGGCAAAATCGCGGAGATCTAAAATGTCCATTTTACTCAACAGTGATAAGATAATCCACTAGGTCCATTTTTCTTACCCCCAATTACTTTGGGGAAGTTTGTTTTGAATAATTGTAGAATGAAGAGAGTTTACTCTTATACCACTTACCCCCATTTAGAGGATACAATTTCTCATTATTCAATATTTCAGAAATCTCATTTAAAGATAGTCCTTCTTTCTCCTTTAATTGAGATATTCTATCTAAAATTTTAATCCTCTTTGGGTTTGAAGTAGTTGATTTGGTATTATTTATCCCAATCTCTGTATTGTACTTTGAACTCCCTTCAAGGATTCTATATTCCTTAAATCCGTTTTTGTCAACCTTTCCAGTATAATTCAAACTATCTCCAATAATTGGAAGTTTGAAGTTTATATCTAAAATGTGAGATTGGTTCTTTTTGTTATACTCAATCTCAATCTTGTTAATAGTTTCTTGTAAAAAGATTCTTTTCTTATCAAGTGAGAGTAATTCTTTCTCATCTATTATTTCGTTAACCTTTTTCAACCAATTTACCCAACCCTTTGAATTTGATATAGTATTAAGGTTATGGTTCAGTTCCGATATTCCTTCATTCAATTTTTCAAGATGGGTTACAAACCTCTCTTTTAATTTATCTCCTTGGGTTTTGGTGAGAGTACCAATTCTAACATCAAAATCTATATTTAAATACTCTTCTCCCACTTTTTCCTTTTCAAGATTCTTTTCTCGTAGTTTTCTCTTTAAATCATCTATCAATTTTCGATTCGTTTCTTTATCCTCAAACTTCGGTTTTAGATTGTTAATCTTGTAATTCTCACGTATTGTTTTAGAATCTTTTAGAACATCAACGATTATATCGAATACTTTTTCATCAATATCCTCCATACGAGGACTTTTCTTCAATGGACAATTTTTGTGGTCAATCTTTTCTCCAACCTTTCTCCAATTCACCTCATTACATTTACCATAATAATGATTGGTATTCTTAAATCGATGTCCCAACCTTAATTTACATTTAGAACAAATAAGAAATCCTTTCAATAGGGATTCCCTTGTTCTACCATCTAATGTTGTTGGGAAGTTGTCTGAAATTTTACTTTGAACTTCCTTCCACAATTTATCATCTATTATTCTTGGTACTTGAATATCGATTGTTTCAATAATTCTTGTTTCATCGTTTGGTAACTTCTCTTTCCATACCCATTGTTGTTTACCTATATATATTTCCTTTCTCAACATGGATAATATGGTACCTGAATTCCACCCCTTAACACTTCTACGTGGTTTTATGTCAGATTGTCTGTCCATAAATACTTTAATTTCCATTGGAGTTTTACCAATGTTATACATTTCAAAAATCTTCTTTACGAGTATGGATTCTTTTTTGTTAACGATTAACTCTTTCTTCTTTACTTCGTATCCAAACGGAACTGTCCCACCAATCCAAGTATTACCAACTTTCAGAGAGTTTCGTTTACCAAGGATTGACCTCATTCTTCTCAATTCATTATCGTATTGTGAAATCAGAGAAAGTACACCAACAGAGAGTTTATCGACTGAATTAGATAGGTCATAAGGTTTGGTATCTTGTCCTATATATATTTCCACCTTGTAATCGATAAAAACCTTCAAAATGGAATACCATGAGTTTGAATATCTACCAAGTCTATCCGTATTGAATACCCATACCTTCCTAATCCCATTTGGTTTTTGGATTTCATTCAGTAATTCAACTAAAACTGGTCGTTCATTTACTTCAACATTGAATGAACTTTGAACACCTTCATTGAATTCCAAATAATTAAGTTCAAGTTTCTTGGATACCTCAATCCCCATCTTCTTTTGGATATCTAATCCACCTCCATCGGTTTCTTGTGGTTTTGAAGAAACTCTGTATAACAATCCGATTTTACCCATATTATAAATTGTGAATTTGTGTATGTCGTTTTTCTTACCCCGAATGTATGAAAATCAATTAACCTGTCAACCCGTATAGGTGAAAAAAAATGACCTCGACAAAAAAATGGGTTCGATTGGGTGTGGGGGAGAAAGAAACTTGTCAGTTACAAGAAACTCCATCTGGGGTCAGGTTCAACACGGACTTCCAGTATAACTAATCTAGGAAAAATTCACGACTTTACCAAATTTAACCTCCTCTAATTCAGGGTCTTGTGTTGATTTATATTGTGGTAAAAAGTAACACATTAAACCTGTTAAAGACGTTGGAAATATCACAAAAATGTGTTATTTTAGTATTGAAATATAAATCAATACACTTTGAATATGAAAATCAAATACAATAGAACATCAACCATTAATCAGGATGGAGAGAGATTCAAAATGGATAAAGATATTTACGATTTAATTCTATTTGATAAAGGAGTGAGTGGTAAGATTCCTTTTAAAGAGAGAGAGAATGGTAAAGTACTGGTAGGGTTAGTATCAGAAGGGAAGGTTTCTGAATTGGTAGTGGAGGAGTTATCTCGTTTAGGTAGAAATACCGTGGATACACTGACAACATTGAAATGGTTAGAGGATAACGGAATTAATGTTGTTGTAAAAGGTATGGGTAATCTTCAATCCCACGTTAATGGTAAAAAAAATCCCATTTGGAATCTGATTACCTCCGTGATGAGTTCTCTTTATGAGTTAGAAAGGGAGAACATCCTTGAAAGAACCGAAATGGGTAGAAAGATGTATGTAATCAATGGAGGTAAATTAGGTAGAAAGGTGGGGACGGTTGAAAATCGACAAGAATTCCTTCAAAAGGAAACGAACCAGAAAATTATATCCCTTTTGGATAAAGGTAAATCCGTAAGGGATATATCTGGTAGATTGGGGGTTTCAACAAGTACTATTGTTAAAGTAAGAAAGTATCATTTATGTTAAATCAATCACAGAAACTCTCTAAAAAAGAGAAGAAGAAACTGAAAGAGGAGTATTTAGAATCAAGGATGGAAAGGATTCTTATAGAGGTTGATAAACAACCCTCCGTTTCTTCTTGGGATTATGTGTATTATACGATGAAATATAACATTAATCCACGTCAACAAAATATCTGATATTTATTGGGTTTTCGTCGATTGATTTTACTTTTTCATCACTTAAAGGTATTATCTTGAATCCTTCAACGAACAATCCAAACATATGAAATAATGGTCCATCACAATAAGTAAATGGTTCAAACTCGTCATAGAGTTCTTCCAGTGTTTTACCTTTTTCATTTAAGAAAACAATTTGTGTTAGTTCATCATCTTCACCTGATTCTGTTGAGTTTATATAAATTTTACCATTTTTAATAACCCAACCTTTACCTACTCCTTTCCAACTTTCTTCGTTGTTTTCTTCTTCTGACACACACATTTCATCCCAATCAACTTTAATATTTGTGATTGTAAAGTGTGAAAATTTTTCTTCATTTAAATTGTTCATGTTTTTATATTTAGTTTTTAAAATTTTAGATAAAAAAGAATAGGTGATTAACTAATTCTATTAATTGACTTTGGGATAGTTTTTTCATTTTTTCTGTTTTCAATTCTTCCCATTCTAAATCGATAATCTCATCGAATTTTTTGTTTATTGATTTTAAGACATACTCTCTATTACAACTCATATTATATTGTGTTTGGATTTTCTTCCATTCCGAAGGTTTGTTCTATTTGATTCTGAATAGTAAATAAATTTTGTAGTTTGTTGAATGTATAGTCATCATTACAAAATAATTCTATTACATCCTTCTCTGAAAGTCCAAAGTTGAGAGACAATAGACCTACGTTACAGTTTTTCCTAAACCAATCTGTTTTTTCTAAATTTTTTAATTTTCTTTTCATTGTTTATTTGTGTTTTAATTTTTCCTCTCAAATGTTATTTTTAGATTGACCGTTGGAGAGAGGATTAACCAACTCTCAATCTCTTATGTAAAAATACGAAAATGGTTGTTGTAGGTTTGGTTGTTTAAAACTCCCATCACTACCAAATCCAATATCTTTTCAGTGTTTCTCATCTTCTTTGTAAAAATACGGATGTGGTTGTTGTAGATGTAGTAGGTTGTGACAACCATCACTACCAAATTATTCGTATTTTTAATAATCTCAATCATCTATACAAACATACGAGGTCGGTTGTGGTAGGTGTGGTTATTATACACATCTATCACTACCATTTTAGTTAAAGTTGAATATTTTAATGAATGGGTGTGGAGGACTTGTTTGATTTCAATTGAATCACTACCTTGTACCAATAATTTTTGTAGTAATCTTAAATCGAACTTCTTATGAAAAACAGAGAACCTGTATCACTTTCATTTTGTGAGAAATGTGGAAGTAAAGTATCCAGTCGTGATGAAGTATGTTCTAATTGTGGTGTTTTACCTTATCAAGATGACAGATACTTTTATTTAGAAAATCAAGTTCCAGAAAATACATATCTCGAAGATTGGAGTGAAGAATTACAAAAGAAGTGTTTTGATTGGGTTGAAACAGAACCAATACCTAAATATTGTAAGGACTGTGGAATGGAATTAAGTGAAGTAAGAAAGTATGATGGAGAAGATGTTATTGATATGGAAAGTGGTCACGTTGACACTCCAAATTCACACCCTTGTAATCCTGATTCACCAATATTTGAATAATATCCAATAATGAAGAAAAAGAAAAGATATGTAGGGGAAGGACAGAAGTGGTTCGTTGATTTCCTTCCGAATGATGTTTTTAATTCTCTAACTGATGAAGAACGTGTGAATTATCAGGGATATAGAAACTATCAAAGACATATTGGTGATAGTTCTGTGAAGATTTCAAACTATCAAAAGGAGATTGAAAAACTTACTAATCTTATCAAAGAAGAACAATTCAAGATTAAAGGTGACTTTGAGAATGGAGGTTGGGAGATGAAGGTTAAGATGTATTATGATAATATCACCCACATTGATAAGAACTTTCAGTTGAATTGTTCAATTGAGAGGAGAGATAGAACTTCATTATCAAAACGATATATTGATGGAGAGGTAAAGACTTTCAAAAAAATCCCAATACTTAAAAAACAATATGGTGAGAAGGATATTGAGAGAGTATATAAACTATATGGAAGAGTAGAAAATACTCAACATAGAAAACAGATATACTTTGGTGATGAGAAAGAAGTAAGGAAGGTAATGTCAGACATATATGGAGAAAATTGGACATCAGACCCATATGAGTTTTTGAAAGATGAATTAAGAACTCTTGTATCTCAATACTCTCGTTACAAGATATTCCATCAAAAATGGGAAGGATTCTTAAAAGAGAAACACAATATGAAATCAGTAAAGGACTGGTGTAATTGGTGTGTTGAGAATGGAGTGGATAGGTATGAATGGGGTGGTAAAAAATAACTAAACTGAAAAATTAAAATATAAATGTCAAATCATAACGAAATATCATCTTTCATCTGGAATGTATGTGATGATGTATTGAGGGGGTTATTTAAACAACACGAATATGGAGATGTAATCATCCCATTTCTGGTGTTGAGGAGATTGGATTGTGTACTCGAGGGGAAGAAGGATGATGTTATCAAGGTTCATCATGAGTACAAGGATAAGTTTGATGATACATCTAAAATAATCAATTCAAAATTGAATTTGAAATTTTCAAACTATTCGAGATATGATTTGAATAGATTGAAGGATGAACCCAATAAACTCTCTGAAAATTTCTATGATTACTTAAGTTCATTTTCAACTAATGTTCAGGACATCATTCAGAACTTCGGTATTCAAAAACATATCGATAAACTGGATTCAAATGATAAACTTTATATTCTTATAGAGAAGTTTACTGATATTGATTTACATCCAAATATTGTGGATAATCACGTTATGGGGAACATATTTGAAGAATTACTTCGTAAGTTTTCAGAGATGTCAAACGAAACATCAGGAGAACATTATACCCCTCGTGACATTGTCAGGTTATTAGTATCACTGGTTTTCTTACCTGATAAAGATAAATTATCTCAACCTAATAAGATTATTTCAGTTTATGACCCTTGTTGTGGTACAGGTGGTATGTTATCAATAGGTAAAAATTGGGTACATGAAAATATTAATCCAAATGTTGACATAAATCTATTTGGTCAAGAACTTAATCCTCAAACATATTCAATTTGTAAATCGGATTTCTTGATTACTGATGAAGAACCAGATAATATTAAATTAGGAAGTACTCTTACGAAAGACCAACATACAAGTCGAGGATTCGACTATATGATTACTAACCCTCCATTTGGTGTGAGTTGGAAGTCAGAAGAGAAACAAGTTGTCAATGAATCGAAAGAAATAGGTGGTAGATTTTCAGTTGGAACTCCTCGTGTATCCGATGGTTCTCTTCTCTTTCTTCAACATCTTATATCAAAAATGGAAACACAAGGTTCACGAATCGGTGTTGTTTTCAATGGTTCTCCTTTATTCAGTGGAGATAGTGGAAGTGGGGAGAGTAATATCCGAAAATGGATAATTGAAAATGATTGGTTAGAGTGTATTGTTCAATTACCAGATACATTGTTCTTTAACACCGGTATTACAACTTATATTTGGATTGTTACCAATAATAAGAAATCAAATCGTAAAGGTAAAATACAATTAATTGATGGTTCAAGTCTTTTCAAACCAATGAAGAAATCACTAGGTAGTAAAAGGAAAGAAGTAACTGATGAACAAAGGGAGTTGATTTTAAAAACCTATAATGATTTTCAAGAGTCTGATATATCAAAAATCTTTGAAAATGAATTCTTTGGATATACAAAAGTAACAATCGAACAACCCTTAAAAGAGAGTGGTGTAATTATAAAAGATAAGAAAGGGGTTGTGAAACCTGATAGTTCATTAAGAGACAGTGAGAGAATCCCATTAGGTGTTGACATACAAGAATATTTTGAAAAAGAAGTGAAACCTCATTTACCTGAAAGTTGGATGGATAGTAGTAAGGACAATGTTGGGTATGAAATCAACTTTACGAAATATTTCTACCAATATAAACCTCTTCGTTCGTTAGAAGATTTGACAAAAGAACTATTGGATTTAGAAAAGGAATCAGATGGTTTAATGAATAAATTGATTGAATAATGAAGAAATATCAATCATATAAACCATCGAAAATAGATTGGATTGGTGAAATACCAACAAGTTGGGAAGTAAGGAAATTCCGATTTCTATTTGTTGAAAAAAAATCAACTCAAAATCTGTCTCTAAATTCAGGTTCTATAAGTTTTGGTCAAGTAATTTATAAAGATGATGAGGGGATTCCACAGGAAAGAAAGGAGACCTATCAAGAGGTTTTAAAAGGGGAGTTTTTAATAAATCCATTAAACTTAAATTTTGACTTAAAAAGTTTAAGGATTGGATTATCGGAAATAGATGTTGTTGTTAGTCCAGGTTATATAGTATTAAAACTAAACGAAGGATTAAATAAAGGTTATTTCAAATATCTTCTTCGGACATTTGATACACAACAAATGAAATCATTGGGGAATGGAGTTAGACAGACAATTTCATTTAAACATCTTTCGAGTGAAGAATTAATTCTTCCTCCAGTTAATGAACAACTCCAAATAGTTAACTATTTAGATGAAAAGATAGAATTAGTAGATAAGTTGATTTCAACAAAAGAACGAAAGATTATCCTTTTAAAAGAACAAAGAATATCACTAATCAATCAAATTGTTACAAAGGGATTGAATCCTAATGTAAAAACGAAAGATTGTGGTGTTGAATGGATTGGTGTGATACCTGAAAATTGGAAAATCGGGAAATTAAAACATCATTCAGAACTAAATATAAGTAGTGTTGATAAACATATTTTTGATGATGAGATTAGTGTACAAGTATGTAATTATACAGATGTTTACTACAATGAATTAATTTCAAATAGTTTAGAATTAAGAACTGGTTCTTGTACATCAATTGAATACAATAAATTTTTACTTAAAAAAGGGGATGTCATTATAACAAAGGATAGTGAGTCTCCTAGTGATATAGGTGTTCCTTCACTAGTAATTGATGAATTGGATAACGTTGTTTGTGGGTATCATCTTTCAATCATTAAATCAAATTTAGATTCATTATTGGGAGGTTATTTGTTTAGACAACTTCAAACAACCAGAGTTAGGAGGTATTTTGAAGTGAATTCCAATGGAATTACCAGGTTTGGACTTGGAAAATCTTCTGTTCTTGAATTACCATTAATACTTCCACCTATTAAAGAACAAATTGAAATTGTAAAATACCTTGATTCCAAAACAAAAGAAATCGATGATTTGGTCCAATTAGAACAAAAGAAAATTGATTTATTAAAAGAATACAGACAATCACTCATTTCAGAAGTGGTTACTGGAAAAGTTAAAGTAACACAATAAGGTTATGGTAAAGATTCCTACTGAAAGAAGATACGAAGAATACATAGAGAGTTACTTAACCTCACTAGTAGATGATGGATTACAATTCACATCTCGAATTCATAAAACCACAGATGGTTGGTATGACAAGAATCTTTGTTTAGTTGGGGATGATTTTATCCAATTTTTGAAAGAAACTCAAAAGGATACTTATGATACCTTATTGAAGAAATATGGAGATAATACAGATTCAAACATTCTTAAAAGATTAGACAAAGAGATTGAAAACAAGGGGTTGATTCATGTACTCCGTAAAGGATTCAATGATGTACATGGAGGTAACATTAAAACCGTCTACTTTCAACCATCGAGTACATTAAATGAGAAATACAGAGAAGATAAGTACCTTAAAAATAAATTCCTTTTCGTTCGTCAGTTACATTATTCTCCCAATAACAACAACTCAATTGATATTGTAATCTTTATCAATGGTATTCCGATTCTATCAATTGAATTAAAGAATCAACTGACTGGACAGACAATACTTAATTCAGATAATCAGTATAAGTTTGATAGAAACCCATCGGGTGAACCATTACTTAAATTTCAAAGATGTGTTTGTCATTTTAGTGTAGATAATGATTTGGTTAATATGACAACCGAATTGAAGGGTAAGGATACATTCTTCCTACCATTCAATAAATCATTAAGAAACGAAGAGACAATAAGTGATGGGTATAAAGTAGAATACCTGTGGAAAGAAATACTTACCCCAACATCAGTTTTAGATATTTTAGAAAACTTTGTTCTATTTACAGAAGTATCTGATTTCGAATGGAGTGATGAAAAGAAGAAGGTAGTAGAGAAGAAAAAGAATGTTCTAATTTTCCCTAGATACCATCAATTAGAGGTAATCCGTAAACTTAAAACACAAGTTCTATCAGAAGGGGTTGGAAACAACTATCTAATTCAACATACTACTGGTTCAGGTAAATCATATTCAATCGGTTGGTTATCCTTTATGTTAACTAATCTATTCAAGAATGAAGGACAAGAGAGGGTATTTGATTCAATTATCATCATAACCGATAGAAAGGTTTTAGATAAACAACTTCAAGATACGGTCAAGAGTTTAGAGAAGGTTCAAGGTGTGGTTCAACAAATTGATAAGAACTCTGAACAATTAAAGAAATCTCTTGAAACGGGTAAAAACATCATTATTACCACCATTCAGAAATTCTCCGTTGTAGTTAGTAGAATGAAAGAGTTGAATGGAATGAAGTTTGGTGTTATTGTGGATGAGGTTCACTCATCACAAGGTGGAAAGGGAACAAAGAATCTGAACAAAACACTATCATTCAACTTACGAGATGAAGATGAGGTTGAGGTTGATGATGATTTGGTAAATGAAACCATTTCACAACTTCGTTCAGAAATGAAATCTCGTCAGAAACAAAACCATATCAGTTTCTTTGGATTCACTGGTACACCTAAACCATCTACTATTGAAATCTTTGGTACACCCGTGGAAGGAACAACTGAAAAGAAACCATTCCACACCTATACGATGAAACAATCCATAGGGGAGGGTTTCACGTTGGATGTACTCAAATCTTTCACCCCAGTGAAGAGGTGGTTCAAATTAAAGGGTAAAACCGAAGAGGATGTAGAACTACCTGAAAGTAGAGGTAAGAAAGAGATCATTAAATGGGTTGATTCAAACCCTGAAACCATTTCTCGTAAAGTAAGTGTGATTATTGACCACC
>JACCDM010669621.1_pt1 | contig 10331 bp, 8 predicted proteins | sample 7445851 | NCBI WGS metagenome assembly JACCDM01 (sample SAMN15323438, study PRJNA562643) | freshwater metagenome | isolation source: river surface water | place: USA:Blue River Watershed | collected 2017-08-16
AACGATTGCACCATCATCACCTACGGTTGGGGCGTGCATAAAGCCCTGGAAATTTGCAAAGAACAATCCATCGGTGCCCGAATTGTGGATTTGAGAACCCTGTTACCTTGGGATCAAGAAACCGTTTTGGCCGAAGTGAAAGAAACAGGTAAAGTTTTGGTACTTACCGAAGATACCCTTACTGGCAGCATCGCTTCAGACATTGCCGCTTGGATTTCGGAGCATGCCTTCCAATATCTGGATGCACCGGTAAAACGCGTGGGCAGTTTGGATACCGCTGTTCCATTGGCGAAATCCTTGGAAGACCATTTTCTGCCGTGGAACCGCTTGGCTGTGGCGCTGCAAGAATTAATCGAATTTTAATATCCGATGAAGTCCGCGGAGTCCACCGAAGAAAATCCCGAATATCTGCTGGCGTCGCAGTTTGTTAACGACACCCATCGCTCTGTGTTCCTCACCGGTAAAGCCGGCACAGGTAAAACCACTTTTTTACGCAAACTCCTCAAAGAAACCGGAAAAAAAACCGTGGTGGTAGCCCCCACCGGTGTAGCTGCCATCAACGCCGGCGGCAGCACCATACACAGTCTATTTGGACTCCCAACCCGTGCATTTTTACCCACTACCGCGGCCTGCGACCCCAACGTTGCCAATAATATCGCTATGCTGCGGGAACATTTTCATTATCCCAAGGCCAAACGCGACATCTTTCAGGCTTTAGAACTATTAGTCATCGACGAAATTTCCATGGTTCGGGCCGATATTCTGGATGCCATCGACCATTCTCTTCGTTTCTCCCGAAACAGCAGTCAGCCCTTCGGCGGGGTTCAACTGCTCATGATTGGCGATTTATACCAGTTGCCACCGGTGGTTACCGAATACGAACGGCCCTTGCTGTACGAACATTATTCCTCGGAATTTTTCTTCGCCGCCAAGGTGTATCCGCATATTCAGCCCATCACCATTGAATTAACCAAAGTATATCGGCAGCAAGACAAGAACTTTATCACCCTCCTGAACTTGATTCGAACCAACTCCATGGAAAGTTGGGATTACGAGAATTTGGCCGAAAAGGTGCAACCCGAGTTCCGCCCCGAAGAAAGCGGTTGGATTACCCTCACCACCCACAACAAACAGGCCGAAGCCATCAATGAGCGCGAACTCCAACGACTGGAAGACCCCGAACAAAACTTCGTAGCCAACGTAAGCGGCGAATTCAATGAATCTTCCTTCCCTACGGATGGCATTTTACGACTTAAAACCGGGGCTCAGGTAATGTTTGTAAAGAACGATTCTTCCTGGGAACGGCGGTATTTCAATGGGAAAATTGGCACCGTAATAAAGATCGAAAAAACAAAATTACACATCGATTGCAACGACGGTCAGCCGCCCTTGGAGATTGGCAAAGAAACCTGGAAAAACCTTCGATACAGTTTTAACGGGGAAACGCAATCGGTGGATCAGGAAGAAATTGGGGAATTCCAGCAGTTTCCGGTTCGATTGGCCTGGGCCATTACCATCCATAAAAGCCAGGGCTTAACCTTCGAAAAGGCCATGATTGATGCGGGAAAGAGTTTCGCTCCGGGTCAGGTGTACGTGGCATTGTCTCGTTGTGTGAGCATGGACGGTATGGTGTTAATCACCCCCATTCGCTCCCAGAATATCATCAGTGATTTTCGGATCATCCAATTTTTTGATGCCCAACCCAAGGCGAGGGATTTGGAAGAAATTTTGGAGGAAGAGCGCAAGAAATTCCACCGAAACGAATTGAGTTTGGTGTATGGATTGGGGCATATACTTCGAAATTTCAACGGGCTGATGGTGGCCATTGCCAAGGAGAAAAACCAAACGGTATCGAGCAAGGTAAGCGAATTGGCGTATTTGCGAGAGATTTTAATCAACCTAAACGAAACGGCACAGAAATTTCAGCTGTCGTTGCAGCAGAAATTCCAACAGCACGATGCGGAGGAAAAGCAGATACAGGCAGAATATTCTTCCACGGAAGCCGCTTCGAAGCTCATCATTCAGCAAACGGAGTTAACGCATTGGTTGATGGATCGATGCAGCAAGGCCGGCAATTATTTTATTGGCCGAATAGAAAAGTATGTGGTAAAGGTGGTGTCGGACACGATGAACCTAAAATCTAAAAACGGCAAATCGGTGGGAACGCAAAAAATCAAGGACCGGGTGGTAGAGTTTCAGGCTTTGTGCTTGCATTACTGCGAAAAACTCCGCCGCGTGAAATACGAAGAAACCCTGCTCTTCATCCCGGAGGAGTGATTGGATATTTAAACAATTTCAACTACAAACATAGAAAAACGCAGGTCGATCCATAAATTCGCTTTGCATGAAAACAATCGAAGTAGTTGCCGGAGTGTTGCAATTTGAAAACAAATTTTTGTGTGTGCAACGCGGTCCGAGTAAATACAACTACATACATCACAAGTTTGAATTTCCAGGTGGTAAAATTGAAGAAAACGAATCCCATGAAATTGCTTTGAAACGCGAATTATTTGAGGAATTAAATATAGATTCAATTACAATAATAAATAAAATCATTACGGTAGAGCATCAATATCCTGATTTCAAACTAATCATGCATGCTTATTTGTGTATCCCTAAATCAAACCAACTTACGTTAAAGGAACACATAGATTATAAATGGTTCAATGTATCGGAAATGGACACCCTCGATTGGGCCGCTGCCGATATTCCTATAATCAAAGAATTAAAATGAATTTCAACGACTCGCTGCTATACGGATTTCAAGATTCAGAAAATTATAACCGGGGATTTTCATCTCCCCGGTTAATTACCAACAATATAGAAAGCAACGACTTAATGAAAAACGTTCTTCGTTCTTCATTAAATACTTGCGACGAGTATTTATTCAATGTCGCATTCGTAACTAATCAAGGTTTAGCTCAAATTCGTGGTATTTTAGTAGACTTGGATGAACGCAATATTAAAGGCAAAATAATTGTCTCGAGTTATCAATATTTTACCGAACCACTCGCTCTTAGTCATTTAATGAAACTAAAGAATGCGGAAGTACGACTAATTCGTTCATTTGATTCCCATGCTAAATGTTACATGGTGAGTAAAAATCACTATCATGACATTATAGTAGGAAGTAGTAATTTAACTCTACATGCGCTTACCAAAAGTAACGAATGGAATTTACATGTTGTTTCCAGCTCTAAAGGCGATATTTTTCACCAATTAAACAGGGAATTCAACCATACATGGAGAAATGCAGAACCATTAACCGAGTCCATATTAAATTGGTATACGGGATTGTATATTAATAATCGATCCCAACGTCCTAAATTAAAAGATCCAATAATCCCATATGGTAGTAAGGAACGAATAGTCCCCAACTCAATGCAGGAAAAGGCACTGACAAACCTGGAAAAATTGAGAAAAACTGGCGCTACAAGGGCATTGATAATCTCGGCTACTGGTACCGGAAAAACCTATTTATCAGCATTTGATGTCCAGAAATTTCGTCCGAAAAAATTCCTTTTCATTGTACACCGTAGGACGATCGCCAAAGCAGCCATGGAAACATTTCGATCGCTTTTGTCCGAATCAGTTACTATGGGACTTTATTCGGGTGAACATGTAGAACGTGAGAATGATTATTTATTTGCAACCATTCAAACAATAAGTCGAGAAGATCACCTAAAAAAATTCAAACCAGATGAATTTGATTATATTGTAATTGATGAATCCCATCGAAGTGGTGCTGAAAGCTACCAATTAATCATTGATTATTTTAAACCCAAATTTTTATTGGGGATGACCGCAACCCCGGAAAGAACCGATACTTTTGATATTTTCAAACTATTCCACAATAATGTAGCACATGAAATTCGCTTAAATCAAGCCATGAAAGACGATCTGCTTTGCGATTTTCATTATTATGGAATAACGGATATTGAGATTGATAATAAACAAAGCGATTTAAGAGAATTCACAGAATTAAACTATCAAAGACAAGCGCAACATGTGCTCGAAAAAGTAAAGTACTTTGGTGCAGATTCAAAAACAGTAAGGGGTCTAGTTTTTTGTTCAACCATTAATCACAGTAAGGCACTTGCCAAATACTTTCAAATAAATGGATATCGTGTTGCTGTGTTAGACAATGAAACACATATTGATGACCGTGAAAAACTATTTGATCGTCTAGAATCCGATGATGAAAATACTAAACTCGATTACTTATTTAGTGTAGATGTTTTAAACGAAGGTGTGGATATTCCGAAGGTAAATCAGGTGGTGATGGTTCGACCAACTCAATCGGCAATAGTTTTTGTACAACAACTGGGACGAGGATTAAGGAAAGCAGAAAACAAAGAATTTCTAACAGTCTTAGATTTCATTGGTAATTATAAAGATAAGAATTTCTTGATTCCAGTTGCCTTGTTTGGAGATCGTTCTTTTAATAAAGACAAATTGCGAAGATTAATGGTAAATATGGACCAGTATACACCATTAAGTTCAACCATTAATTTTGACGCAATTGCAAAGGAAAAAATTTTCAAATCAATCGATGAGACTAAGTTAGATCAGAAGCGTTTTCTCGACTCAGATTATGCATATTTAAAAAGAAAAATCGGTCGAATTCCATTAATGTGTGATTTCCTAAAAGAAGAAGAACGCGATCCGTTTACATTTGTTACTTACAGCAAATCCTACGCAAGATATCTAATTAACCAAGAGAAAATCCTGCCCAAACTAGATGAAAACAAGTTGAAAATTTTGGACTATTTGAACATGGAAGTAAATAATGGTAAACGTGTTTTAGAGTCTGCAATTTTACAATACGTTAGTCAAAAAGGCCATTTCAATCGTGAGGATTTAATTGAAATTTCCAACCAATTCGGTGTACATTATTCTGAGATTGATTTTCAATCCGCACTAAATAATTTAGAATTCAAATTCAACAAGAACTACAAACTAGAAAAATCTATTATTCAAACAGATGGTGATGTTATAAGTTGGTCGTCTGAATTTGCTTCCTATATTCTGACAGATGAATTTTTTAAGGAACTATTAATAGATAATATTCAATTTGGTCTTGAATACTTTATAAGGAACCGAAATGAAACTACTACTGATGTTGGTTTTGGACTGTATTCTAAATATTCTCGAAAAGATTTCAGTAGAATTGCAAATTTGGAAGCTAACGAAGAAGCTGTAATATTTGGTTATAAAATTTACCCGCACATAATACCTCTTTTTGTAACATTGAAAAAGGATTTAAATATTTCAAAAGCTACTCAATACGAGGATTACTTCATTGATCCAAAACATTTTCACTGGATGTCTAAACACAGCAGAGATTTAAACAGCAAAGACATTAAAGCATTAATAGAAAATAATTATGACAATCGACCGGTTGTGTTATTTATCCAAAAATCGAAATTGGAAAATGATTTTTACTTTATGGGTAGATTGCGTCCTGCACTAGATTACGAAAATTTCATTGAAGGTAAAATTGACGGGAAAGGAGTGGTACAAATAACCTGGGAACTACAACACGAATGCCCTGCAAATTTGTACCAATATTTTAATGCCTTTTTAGGTTAGTGAAAAATATTATCAGTCGCGATTAAGTCCATAGGTTAAGAATTTTATAAAACTACGAATTAATTAGAGATTAATCGCTTTCACAGCGGTTTTAGCGGATTGGGAGGCGGTGTGGACCGAAACCCAGTCTTCGCCATCAGTGTATTCGCTACCGGCAAAAAACACCTTACCATCAATACTCTCCCCTAAGGTTTTCACCATTCGCCAATCGGCAAAATCGGACAGGTACCCGCCTTTAATAAACGGTTCTTCGTTCCAATTTTGAACCGTATGCTTGATATACCTGGAACTTGCTTTGTTGCTGTAAACACTGTCCATCTCGTTAAGGATATAATTTTTTAAATCACTCCCCGATCGCGATATATATTCTTGGGCCGGCTTGCCTACTACAAATAATCCCAAGATGTTTTTCGACGTATTCTGACCTAAAGCCGCATTGTAATATAACTTTTGGCCGTCGGTTTCGGGCTTAACTGGGAATATGAATTCGTTATCTCCATAAAAGTTAGACGAAAACTCGAAGAACGCTTTGAACCCATCCCAAACCACCGCATCCTTGATAGCATTTGTCTTCGATACCGGTAAAACGGGACTAAATGAAATGCTTCCGTCCTTTAGGATTTTTAAGGGCACCGAAACTACTACCTTGTCGGCCGTGAACGTGCCATTCGACGTACTCACAATCACCTTATCTCCAGAATAATCGATGGAAGTAACGGCGGTATTGAACCGAATGCTGTCCGACACCGATGGGTGAATGAAATCCTCAAAAAAGTTGTACCAGGAATAATTTACAAATTTGCGATCGGGAGAATCTAAGATGGTTTGAATATCGATGGTCACCGAATCGTCATTCACGATTTCCTTGAAAACTCCGGCGTTAGTTTCGATCCATTCGGCACCCAAAGGGATAGGAAAATCGGCAAAATCGGGGTTGATCCGAATTCTACCGCCCCATTGTGGGGATGCTTCCAATACTTCAACCTGGGTTCCTTGTTGTTTTAATAAATAGGCAGTTGATAGCCCCCCGGCGCCCGCTCCAATAACCAACACTTTTCCGGTGAATGGCCTGTTCGTAGGAATGAAACTCTCGCAAGAAGAAATCGAGCTTTGTAACGGAACGCCTATTCCTAAAATTCCGCAAATTCGTATAAACTCGTTTCTGGTCATTAATCAGTTGAAAATAGTTGATGGTATGCGATTATGACTCTTTACCTTCGATTAATGGAAATTTTCGTCGTCAAAAACATCATCGATCAATAATTGATCATCTCCATTTCTATGCATCAATTTGAACGCATCTTCCCAACCCGATCTTGGAACTACTACTGGTCTTAGAATAAATTGTTTCTCTTCTAGGATTAATTCTAGTTTATCAGCAATACTATATCTTTCACATAAAGTATCAGGCAATATTATTGCTTTTGATTTACCAATTTTTCTAATCGAGAGTTCCATAGTTTAGTTTGCTAGGTTTACAATGATATGACAAATTTTAATTACCTATTTGTATTTCAATGGATTAAATCGAATGAATCTGATTAATGTTATCTTGAATTTGATGGCGGAGGCATTTTCAAGATTTTGAATCCAACCTAACATTCTCTTTATTCTTTAAATTTTTAATCACAAAATCGCTAATCTTTGATGATGTTAGTTTCAAATCATGACTCAACTTTTTAACATCCTCTTGTCGCAGCAAACTTATGATTTTGTGCATTTCTAATTCTGAAAGCAATTTTAATTCCAAATCCTCTAAGCCTAAAAAAAGCAAACTGGAAATAGGCCCAATCATCGCTATTTTTTTTGTTGTAGTCGGTAAAAAATTAATGGTATTCTTGCCAATTTTAATTTTTTTCTTCGTTCCATTCGTAAGAAAAACAATATTAGTAGGGACCTGTGTTGAGAGTCCTAATTTATTTAAAGCATATTGGCCTGTAGGTTTAATTATTACACGATCTTTATTAGCCAACACCACAGCGATATCCTCCAAAGAAGGAAGAACTAGGCCAAATATTTTATCATACAGTGGTTTAACATAGATACCCTGCCCCATTCTAACTAAAAGTTCTTTCTCTACCAACCTAGACAATGCTTTTCTTATTGCCGTAGAAGTCCCTAGATCCTTAAAATCAGAAGGAATAAAGATTTGCCCCGGCCTAACCTTTCTTACTTTTGTCTCAATATCGCTGTATACCGACAACATTTTGTCAGAAATATACAAATTTTTGTGACTAGTTTACATATAAATAAGTACGATATTAAATTGTACATTCAGCTATAATTTCTGAGTAAACGGCGGTTTCTACGTAAACGGAATTTCGTTGAAATCAACTACAAAATATTCAAATAGACGGTACCGAAATCTGATTTCAGCATAGGGTGGAGTATTAATAGAGATGGGAACGCGTGGCGTTATACGTTGAAGCGGAAGTGCATGCAATCGCCGTCTTTCACGATGTATTCTTTGCCTTCCACGCGGAGTTTTCCCACTTCGCGGCAAGCCGCCTCCGATCCGTAATGCACGTAATCATCATAGGCGATAACTTCGGCGCGGATAAAGCCCTTTTCAAAATCGGAATGGATCTCACCAGCAGCACCCGGAGCTTTGGTACCGTCAATAACGGTCCAAGCCCTCACCTCTTTCACGCCCACAGTGAAATACGTAATATAATTCAACAGCTTGTACGCTGCATGAATCAACTTCTCTACCCCGCTCTTCTCTAAGCCCAGCTCCGATAAAAATAATTGTCGGTCTTCAAATGTCTCCAACTCGGCAATCTCTGCTTCGATGGCTGCCGATATTAGAATCAATTCGGCTTTCTCCCCTGCGATGGCCTGCTTAACGCGTTCCACAAAGGCATTGCCTGTATTTACACTGCCTGGATCTACGTTACACACGTACAATACCGGCTTGTCGGTTAATAAATTCAACTCCTTGATTAATGCGCGCTTTTCGGGCTCCATTTCCAAGGTTCTGGCGTTGTTGCCTTTTAACAAATGCGCTTGAAATGCTTCTGCCACTTCCAAGGTCTTCGCTGCGTCTTTGTCGCTACCGTTTTTAGCCACTTTCGCAATTTTCGCTACCAACTTCTCCAAGGATTCCAGGTCCTTCAACTGCAATTCGGTATCGATAACTTCTTTGTCGCGCACCGGATCCACCGAACCGTCTACGTGAATAATGTTATCGTCCTCAAAGCAACGCAACACGTGCAAAATCGCATGGGTATTCCGTATATTTCCTAAGAACTGATTGCCTAAACCGTCACCGTTAGACGCACCCTTCACCAAACCCGCAATGTCTACGATTTCGATGGTGGTAGGCACCAAATTTTGGGGATTCACCAACTCGGCTAACTTGTTCATCCGAACATCGGGAACGGTAATAGTTCCTACGTTGGGTTCGATGGTACAAAAAGGGAAGTTGGCCGATTGGGCCTTCGCGCTGGAAACCGCATTAAAAAGAGTAGATTTCCCTACGTTGGGCAAACCTACAATACCGCATTGCATGGACATGTGACTACAAAGTTAATCCAATAAATCTCCGATATCCTGCAAAATTTTGCGGGTTAGGTTTTCCGCAGTGGTTAAGCTGGCGCTTTCGGCATAAATTCGGATAATAGGCTCGGTATTGCTTTTACGCAAGTGCACCCAATCATCATCGAATTCAATTCGAACCCCATCGATGGTATTTACTGGTTGTTTAGAATATTTCTGAGTGATTTTCTCTAAGATTTCATCCACGTTGGTACCTGCCTGCAACTCCGCTTTATTTTTGCTCATGCGGTAGTTGGGATAGGTAGAACGCAAGGCGCTGGACGACAACTTAGACTGGGCTAAGTGCGTCAAAAACAATGCGATACCCACCAATGCGTCTCTGCCGTAGTGCAATTCTGGATAGATAATTCCGCCGTTGCCTTCGCCACCAATCACGGCCCCAATCTCTTTCATTTTTTCTACTACATGCACCTCACCCACTGCACTGGCTTCGTATTGCTGACCCGCTTTTAGGGTTAATTCTTTCAAGGCACGCGTGCTGGAAAGGTTACTCACCGTAGGGCCCGGAGTGTGCTTCAAAATATAATCGGCAATGGAAACCAAGGTGTATTCCTCGCCAAACATCTCCCCATCGTCAGTTATTAAAGCCAATCGATCCACATCGGGATCCACCACGATACCCAAATCGAATTTTTTGGATTTTACCGTTGATGCAATTTGACCCAAATGCTCCGGCAATGGCTCAGGATTATGGGCAAAATGACCCGTAGGTTCGCAATTGATTTCTATGATTTCCTCTACCCCTAATGCATTTAACAAACTGGGAACGGCAATGCCCCCCGAACTGTTAACTGCATCCACGGCGATTTTAAATTTCTGTGACTTGATAAGCGCTGCATCCACCAAAGGAAGGGCCAAAATCTTTTCGATATGCATCGATAAAAATTCTTGGTAGGTTCTACTTCCCAATTGATCCACATTGGCATAGGTAATTTCGTCCGATTCGGCCAAGGCTAACACCTGAGCTCCGTCTTCGGCACTAATAAATTCCCCCTTTTCGTTGAGCAATTTCAGGGCGTTCCACTGCTTGGGATTGTGACTGGCTGTAAGAATGATGCCCCCGGCTGCTTTCGCTTCTACTACGGCCATTTCCACCGTAGGCGTGGTTGACAATCCTGCATCTACAACGTCTATCCCCAATGACATTAACGTATTCACCACCAATTCGTGAACCAGAGGAC
>JACCDM011018325.1_pt1 | contig 10326 bp, 8 predicted proteins | sample 7445851 | NCBI WGS metagenome assembly JACCDM01 (sample SAMN15323438, study PRJNA562643) | freshwater metagenome | isolation source: river surface water | place: USA:Blue River Watershed | collected 2017-08-16
CCGGCAGCCTCATTGGGTTTGCCATTGGCAGCGACTGCAGCCTCATCGGGTTTTGCATTGGGTGTATCTGGCGCACCAGCGGGACCAGCTGGACCACCTGCAGCAGCTTGTCCTTTGTTCATGTCCACAACGCGAACAGGCGTGCCGTCTTTTTGCAGGCGTTGCTGTCCGGCCACCACCACCGAGTCATCCAAAGACAAGCCTTCTAAAATTTCGACTTTGCCGGGCTGGCGAATACCAATCTTGACGACCACACGCTCGGACACCAGTTCATCTTTGTTGGCACCGGGTACGACTCGAACCACAAATGAACGGCCGCCTTGCGGCACGATGGCCTCTTCAGGAACGACCAAGGCTTTTTCTCTTTCGCCAAAAACAGCATTGACTCGAGCAAACATACCAGGGCGCAATTGCATTTGACGATTGTCGATACAGCCACGAACACCGACGGAACGTCCATTGGCATCAATCAAGGGATCAATGGCTTGCACCACCGCTGTGAATTTGCGACCAGGTAATGCATCAAAGGTGACTTGTGCTTTTTGGCCAGGCTTGATTTTGGTTTGAAAACGTTCAGCTAAACGGAAGTCCAACAACACGGCCTCAATGTCTTCCACGTTCACCATGTCGGCGCCATCTTTCAAGTAGTCACCCACGTTGATTTGACGTAGACCGGCCACGCCATCAAAGGGCGCCACAACTTTCAAACGTTGAAGTGTGGCTTGGGCTAAAGCCAGCTTGGCTTGTGCGACTTGAAGCGCGGCTTCACTTTCATCCACAGATCTTTTGCTGATGAAGTTTTGCGCGACCAACTCTTGATTGCGCGTGTGGTTGGCTTGGGCAATCGACAACTCCGCTTTGGCTTGCATCAACTGCGCTGCTGGCAGCTGGTCGTCAAACTGAATCAGGAGTTGGCCCTTTTTCACTTTTTGACCGTCTTTGAACAACACTTGGCTGACGCGACCACCCACTTCAGGTCGCAAAACTACACCCTGGTTGGAACGAAGACTACCCACTGATTGGGTCTCGTCCACCAATTTGATTTGTTCTACCTTGACCACTTCAACCGCGGCAGGTTTGCCTGGACCACCTTGGCCCGCAGGACTACCCGCTGGACCGGCTGCACTGGGACCATTGGCTGCACCCGCGCCAGGGCTTGGATTACTGGCAGCGGCTGAAACTTCTGCAGAGCCGGCTGTTGGTTTATTTTGTAGCCACCATGCTGCGCCAGAAGCTACAGCAACGCCGACCAGCGCGAATGCAAGATATGGTTTTTTGAAAGACATCAAAGTTTCCGAACAGAACCCAAAACAGTTTTGAAATGTAACAGTAGTTGGGGGTTTCCTGTATCGGCAAAAACGTCATATGAAAGGGTGCCACCGCCTGAAAAGGGCGCGATTCCACGCAGTTCCCCCTCATTCAGCCTGCTTTACAGATGCTTTACAGAAATCAAGCTATCGCCTAGGCGACAAGCTCGTGTGTCATCGGCCCAACGCTTGGTCCACGCCTTGATTGGCCAAAGCATCAGCCCTTTCGTTGCCAGGGTCGCCAGCATGCCCCTTCACCCATCGCCATTCAATCTGATGGCCCGATTGGGCCACCAAAGCGTCAAGCTTTTGCCAAAGGTCAGCGTTTTTCACGGGTTGCTTGGCGGCTGTGCGCCAGCCTTTGGCTTTCCATCCATGGATCCACTCCGTGATGCCTTTGCGCACATACTCACTGTCCAAGTACAAGGTAATCTTGCAGGGTCTTTTCAGAGCAACCAAGGCCTCAATGACCGCAGTCAGCTCCATTCGATTGTTGGTGGTTTCCAGTTCCCCGCCAAAAATTTCACGTACGTGTTCACCAGAACGCATCAAAGCGCCCCAGCCACCGGGGCCTGGATTGCCTTTACAAGCACCATCCGTATGTATCTCAACGTGATTCACATTCATTCTTTCTATTGACGTTGGCACTTCCGTGCGAACGCGTTTGTTTTTGCGCTAGGGTCACTGCCGTTTTGGGCTGCACTCTTTTGTTTTTCCAACTGGCGCCCAATATTCGCCCGCCTTGTACCTTTTTGACAGCCACAATGACGTAAGTGCCTCCCAAAATAGGCCACCATTTGGGTCCCAAACGGTCTAGCCAAGACCAACGCTGGAACCATTTTTGTTTTTCCAAAGCGGGGCGCCAGCAACCAAATTGGCTCACTTTGACCTCAAACCCAAGCAATCGAAGCCAATCGCGTAAGCGCCAGTAGGCAATTAACTCGCCACAGGGCGGTGCCTTCAAACCGTCGTAACCCCATCGGCGGTACCAAGCAGCGCGAAGGTGACGCCAACCCCACAGACTGGTGGGGTTGATCCCTGTGATGACCAAATGGCCTTCAGGCACCAATACCCGCTCTGCCTCGCGCAGACTGGCGTGGGCATCTAGACTCAATTCAAGGCTGTGTGGCATCACCAGCAAGTCCAAACTGTCAGCTTGAAATGGCAAGGCGACACTGTGCGCAGCAAAATCAAATTTGATAGAAGTTTCTGGAGACTCCCCTAATGTTTCCAGCTCAGACAATGCCAACCATTGATGCGGCATACGATTGCTTTTCAGGCCTTTGAGCTCAGGCATGCCCAGTTGTAAAGCGTGGTAGCCAAAGATATCCGCCACCACCTCATCTATTTTCTGCTGCTCCCAAGCCAACAAATAGTCACCGGCAGGGGTCTTCAACCATTCACGCCAAGCGAGATTCATTGCTGTGGTTTCTATAATAGGAAGAGTCATGAACCTTATTCCACTGCCCGCATTTTCAGATAACTACATTTGGTTGTTGCACCACCAAGGCCGCGCTTTGGTGGTAGACCCCGGTGAGTCTGAGCCCGTTTCACGTTGGTTAACTGAGAATCAGCACCAATTGGATTGCATTTTAGTCACGCATCACCACGGTGACCACACGGGCGGCGTTGCCACTTTGCAGCGCGAGTGGGGCGTGAAGGTTTATGGCCCCGCACAAGAAAAACTCCCCTTTGAATATCACCCCCTCCAACAAGGGGCTATTTTTCAATGGGCTGGTTTGAATTTCCAAACCATCGATGTGCCTGGGCATACCGCAGGTCACATTGCGTACTGGGCCCATCCTGAGGGACAAGAACCCTTGTTATTTTGTGGTGACACCCTTTTCTCAGGCGGTTGCGGCAGACTTTTTGAGGGCACGCCCGCTCAAATGTTGCAATCACTAGATCAACTGGCTGCCCTGCCCGGCAACACGCGCGTTTGCAGCGCACACGAATACACATTGAGCAATTTGAAGTTTGCCGTGGCTGTCGAGCCCCACAACTTAGACTTGCAACAATACAAAGTGCACTGCGAAAAGCTCAGAGCGAATCTACTGCCTACCCTCCCCGCTCAACTGGCCAAAGAATTGCAAATCAATCCATTTTTGAGAAGTCGACACCCTGACGTGATCGGTGCCGTCAAGCAATTTGCACCCAACACATCCCTCCACGAAGCTGAAATTTTTGGCAATTTACGCTTGTGGAAAAACGAATTCAAATGAAAACAAACCCTGTCTTGGGCCGCCTAAAACTCATCGCAATAGTAGGCCTTGCGCTGTTTCTGACGGCTTGCGCCAATCTCGAAAAGCCAACGGAAGCCAGTAGCCCCGCCACTGACACCCAAGCCGCGACGGCAGCAACACCCACGGCGACGCCCCCCAAAGCGACGCCTAGAGCGCCGATGGCAAAACCCAAGACGAGCGACACCGCCGAGCCACCTGCAGACATCTGGGTGCGCATTCGACAAGGTTTTGCCATGCCAGATCTTGAAAATGACTTGGTTCGCGATCGCGAAGAATGGTATGCGGCACGTCCAGACTATATGGTTCGGATGACAGAACGCTCGCGCAAATACCTGTTTCATATCGTTGAAGAGCTGGAGCGACGCAACATGCCAACAGAATTGGCCTTGTTGCCCTTCATTGAATCGGCGTTTAACCCCGAGGCGGTGTCTTCTGCCAAAGCAGCAGGGATGTGGCAATTCATGCCTGCAACAGGTAAATACTTTGACCTGAAACAAAACGCGTTCAGAGATGAACGACGGGGTGTTGTGGAGTCCACCCGGGCAGCGCTCGATTACCTCCAAAAACTCTACGGCATGTTTGGTGATTGGCATTTGGCCTTAGCAGCCTACAACTGGGGAGAAGGCAGTGTGGGCCGGGCACTGGCCAAAAACAAAGCGGCTGGTTTGGGTCTCACCTATTCAGACCTCAACATGCCCAACGAAACGCGCTATTACGTGCCCAAATTGCAGGCCGTAAAAAACATCATTGCGCAGCCTGAAAACTTCAATGCGCGCTTGCCCTTGATTCAAAACCACCCTTATTTCAAATCAGTCAGCATCACCCGCGACATTGATGTGAAGTTGGCGGCAAGTTTTGCTGGCATTAGTTTGGAAGACTTCAAAGCACTCAATCCCTCGATGAGTCGCCCTGTCATTCTTGCCGCAGGCACGCCAGAAATTTTGCTGCCTTGGGACAATGCCGATCGATTTTTGCGCCGATTAGATGAACACGCCAACAAACCCCTGGCCAGTTGGACCGCTTGGCTCGTGCCCAAAACCATGAAGGTATCCGATGCCAGCAAACAAGTGAACATGGCTGAAGCGGAATTGCGAACGGTGAATCAAATTCCCAAAGGGATGCAAGTCAAACAAGGCTCGACCCTGCTGGTCACCCGTCAAGGGGCATTGGATACAGACGTCACCGAGCATTTAGCCGACAGTGCTCAAATTTCATTTGCGCCCGAAGTGGTTTTACGGCGCATCACAGTCAAAGCGCTCAAAGGCGATACGCTCATCACCTTGGCCAACCGTCACGATGTGTCCCCAGAAAACATTGCGGCCTGGAATAAATTAAAGATACCGGTCGCCTTAAAGCCTGGACAAGTCATTTCTATTTTGGTGCCAACCACGGCCAGCTCCAAAGGGAATAAATCGACGGCCAAAAAGCCGAGCACAGGGACAAGCGTCAAGGCGAAGAACAAATCGCCTCAGGTGAAATCGCAAGCACCCAAGACCCCAGCCACAGCAAAGCCTAAAGTCAAAAACTAAGCTGAGCTGCCCATTAAGTTCGTCGCTTTAAATTGAGAACAAACTCATTGGTATAAGCACGACTCAGGGTGGGACCACTCAAGCGATCTAGGGCTAATCGATGGGCTCTGGCTCGCACGACAGTTTGCAAGGCCTCATTGGCAAAGAGTCCATCTAAGCTGTAACTGTCGCGAACCTTTTCAAGTGCCCCTAGGTAGATGGCTCGGTCGCCCATCCAATGCTGCGAAGGGACCGTTTTGAGAATATCGGTGGGCCCAGCTGTTTTCAGCCAATTCAAAGCTTTGACAACACCTGCAGTGAGCGCTTGAGCGATGTCGGGTCTTTTCTGCAAGAACTCCGACTTGGCAAATAAACAAGCAGAGGCCATGGCCCCTCCATACAGTCTTTGTGAGCTGCTGAGAGTGCGTGTATCTGCAACGATGCGCAGTTCATTTTTTTGCTCTAAGTAATGCAAGATGGGATCGACATGACACAAGGCATCGATCGCACCAGAACGCACGGCCTCCATCACGACGGATGTTGAGCCACCCAGCTCAACATACTGCATCACATCACTTTGAATGCCGGCCTGCTTTTGCCAGTCTTGCGAAACCCAATGCGTTGCCGAGCCTAAGGAGGTGATACCCAAGCGAATAGATTTGAGTTCTTGAACAGACTTCACGCCTTGAAGCCGCCGTTGCGTGAATCCCAAGCTGATTTGAGGTGCTCTGCCTTGCAAGACAAACGCGCGATAAATCAAACCCTTAGCCTGCAACTCAAGTGTGTGCTCGAAGGCTCCCGATACCACATCAGCTTGACTACTCAAAGCGGCTTGAACTGCTTGAGAACCAGACTCGCAATCAAGCCATTCAATCTGGAGGCCATCGTTTTTGACAAAGCCCAATTGTTCGGCCAGAAACAAGGGCAAGTGATACAAGCTGTGACGCGCTGCCAACGCAATGTTGACCTTTTGAGGGTTAGACGCAGCCTGCACCATTTGCGGCACAGCCCACGCACTGGCGACCGCCATGGCTGCGAATTCTCGGCGCCGAACCCCTGCTATTGACACAATTACCCTTGATTAGTTCCCATTGATGAAGGCTTAAGAGTACAAAGGTATCGGTGTTTGCGCATCGGGAAACATCCCAAGCGGGTAATTACGTAATGAAGAACGCTAATGAATTTAGCGCGAAGGCCTAGTGAACGCCTAGTGAAGGCTTAGCGACGGTCGTGCAAAGCGTGGGCAATGGTGCCCAAATCGACATATTCCAACTCACTGCCTGCAGGTACACCGCGCGCCAAGCGGGTTACTCTTAAGCCTTTTTTCTTGAGCATCTCGGCAATGACATGCGCTGTGGCTTCACCCTCGCCTGTAAAGTTGGTGGCCAAGATGACTTCTTGCACCAAGCCATCGCTGCATCGATCGGCCAACTTTTCAAAGCCCAAATCGTGGGGACCCAGGCCATCTAGGGGACTGAGTTTGCCCATCAAAACAAAATACAAACCACGAAATGTGGAGGTGCGCTCAATGGCAGCTTGGTCTGCTGGTGTTTCGACCACACACAACTGTGAACGGTCCCGCTCGGGATCGGCACACATGCTACAAACTTCTGTTTCAGTGAGGGTGTGACAGGCCGTGCAGTGACGCACATGGTCAGAGGCATGGGTCAGAGCCTTGGCCAGTAGCAAGGCACCCGCTCTTTCATGTTGCATCAAATGAAATGCCATGCGCGAGGCCGATTTAGCGCCTACACCCGGCGGCACGCGCAAAGCATGTACGAGCGCATCCGGCGCGCGAGGTGGGGGGTTCCGCCGGGATGTGTGGACAGTAGCGCTGGGGTGAGTCTTCAGTTTAGAAAGGCAACTTCATGCCGGGTGGCAAACCTGCGGTGAGCTTGCCCATCTTTTGTTGAGACACTTCTTCTGCTTGACGGACAGCGTCATTGAATGCTGCTGCCACCAAGTCTTCCAGCATGTCTTTGTCGTCTGCTAACAAACTGGGGTCGATGGTGACGCGTTTCACAGCGTGCTTGCAAGTCATCAAGACCTTGACCAAGCCACTGCCCGAGGAGCCTTCAACTTCGACAAATGCCAATTCGTCTTGGGCTTTTTTGAGGTTGTCTTGCATGGCCTGTGCTTGCTTCATCAGGCCTGCGAGTTGTCCTTTGTTAAACATGTAAATCCTTCAATGAACTAAGAAATAAGTTTGATACTGCCAGGCACAATTTTGGCGCCGAAATCTTGAACCATGGCTTGAACCAAGGGGTCTGAATGAATCAGGTCTTCGGCTGCTTTTTGCTTTTCGGCCAAAGCCGCTGCGTTTCTTTGTGCCGGCGAATCTGTGACTTTACCAATTTCAACCACCAATTTCACCGCATGACCTGCTGCATTCAATGCCGTTTGCAATCGGTCACGCGCTGTGCCTTGATTCAAAGACTCACTTTCAATGCGCAAATGCCATTGATCGGTATCTCGGCCTATCAGTTGCGACTGGAGGGCCAGTTCTCGCACGAGTGCAGTGATCGCTTCGGCACTGACCAAGGCCCTGACGGTTTCGGTCCAAAAATCACCCTCTTCCGTCGGCACTAAAACCTTGGTGGTGGTGCGAGGCGTTGGCTCTGAGGCCTCACGCACTGGCAAAGTTTTAACTTGAATGGGTAAATCGACGAAGGGAGAAGAAGTGTCTTCCTCGTCATCGATCGCTTCATGGTCCCAAGCAGATGGCGCAGGTGGCTCGGCCACATGAACTTGCCGATTGGTTTGTGGCGCTGCAACAGGCGTTGAAATGCCAACCGATGGCACGTCTGACGGTTGAGCAACAACGGGCGAGTTAGGCGCCGAGAGGGCTGGCGTTAGAGTTTTTTTTTCAGCCAAGTTTGCAGAAGCGGTGCTCTCTTGTCCCCGCTTAGGCTTAAATGCCAACAGCCTGAGCAAGACCATGGTCATGGCGGCATATTCATCAGGCGCCAAACCCAGCTCTGTGCGGCCATGCAAACACAGGCTGTACAAAAGTTGGGTTTCATCGGCTGGCATGGCCTGCGACAAACGCAACATTTCCAAGTGATCAGGCTCATCGCTCTCGTTGGCCGATTGAGGCACCGCCTGGAAGACAGCCATGCGCTGCAGCACCATCGACATGTCTTCCAGTGCAGAAGCCGCAGACAAACCATTGATGCGCAAATTTTCTGAAATGGCAACCACCGCCGCACCATCGCTACGGGCCAAGGCATCGATCAAACCCAAGACATGACTTCGGTCCACGCTGCCCAACATCAAGCGCACAGAGGCTTCTTGCAATTGGCCGCTGCCAAAGGCAATGGCTTGATCGGTGAGGCTCAAGGCATCCCGCATCGAGCCACGTGCAGCACGCGCCAGCAATCTGAGGGCCATCGGCTCGGCTGCTAAGTTCTCCTGCGCCAAAACTTGTGTCAGATGTTCAAACACGGTTTCTGGAGCCATGGGTCGCAAATTAAATTGCAGGCATCGCGACAGCACCGTGACGGGCACCTTTTGGGGGTCGGTGGTGGCCAAGACAAACTTGAGATATTCGGGCGGCTCTTCTAGCGTTTTCAACATGGCATTGAAAGCCGTGTTGGTCAACATGTGGACCTCGTCGATCATGAAGACCTTGAATCGCCCCTGGACGGGTTTGTAAACCGCTTGTTCCAGCAGGCTTTGAACTTCGTCAACACCCCGGTTGGACGCAGCATCGAGCTCGGTGTAATCGACAAATCGACCCGAATCGATGTCTTGGCAGGCTTGGCAAACCCCACAAGGTTCTGCCGTAATACCCCCCTGACCATCCAGGCCTTGGCAATTCAAAGATTTGGCCAAAATACGCGAGACCGTGGTCTTGCCCACGCCTCGAGTCCCCGTAAACAAATAGGCGTGGTGCAACCTTTGCTGCACCAAAGCATTGGTTAAAGCTTGCACGACGTGCTCTTGCCCCACCATTTCAGTGAAGTTGCGAGGACGGTATTTTCGTGCCAGAACAAGATAAGACATGTGGTGATTCTATCGGTGTCTTACAATAGCGCTCGACGGGCCTTCCCGCATGGTCAAGCAGCCAACCGAGTCAGGTGGGGAACCAAGCAGCTCTAACTGTGGAGCCAGTGCCGGGGTCAAGGCTCGTCACCTTTCATTTTTTGGTGAACGCCCTGTGCCGCTTTCACCCCTGTAGACAGACTGGCTGTGAGCAAATAGCCGCCAGTGGGCGCCTCCCAGTCCACCATTTCACCTGCACAAAATACCCCCGGTAAATTTTTCAGTTCCAGGTTGGGGGTCATGCCCTGCCAAGCAACACCCCCTGCGGTACTGATGGCTTCATCGATGGGCCGGGTGGACAAGAGCTTGACTTTCAAGGCCTTGATCCCTTGGGCCAGCAAGGTGGGCGATTGCAAGGTTTGGGGCAACAGCAATTCATTCAACAAAGCCATCTTGACCCCCTCCAAACCCAAACGGCTTTTGAGGTGCGAAGACAGGCTGCGCGAACCTTTGGGATGTGATACCTCCGCCAAGACCTTTTCAGGTGAGAGGTGCGGCAACAAGTCCATTTCAATTTCCGCAAAGCCTTGGGCGTTGATCTGCTCTCGCAAATCGGCTGATGCCGCATAGATCAAACTGCCTTCTAGGCCATATGCGCTGGCCACGAATTCACCCGCTTGGCTTCGATGCTCGCCTTGGGTGGTTTGCCATGACAAGGTGACCGACTTCAGCGGATGACCTGCAAATCGGTCTGTAAAAAATGAAGTCCACCCCTGCCCTGAGCGCCCCGCCACATGGAAACCGCAGTTGGCCGGTTGAAGCGGACTGATAGGCACGCCTTTCTGCGCCAGCCAAGGGACCCAAGCGCCATCGGATCCCAGCCTTGACCAACTGGCGCCGCCCAGCGCCAAAATCACTGCATCGGCGATCACTTTTGAAGACTTGACGTTGACTGTGCCCACTTCGTGAATTTCAAAATCTAGTTCAACTTGACCAGGCCTTGCCCCAAGCAATGAGGTCATTCCCATGAGTTTGTGGCGCATGTGAAATTTGACCGGCTTGCCTTGAAGCGGGTGTCGCAAGCGTTGCAGCCATGCACGAAGCAATGGGGCGGCTTTCATCTCCGTTGGGAAAACACGTCCCGAGGTGCCCACAAAGGTTTGAATGCCCAGGCCGTGGGCCCATTGCCGCAGCTCTGCCGCACCCCATTCACTCAGGACAGGTGTGATGTGCGCTTGTTTGTCACCGAATCGCATCATCAATTTGGCCGTGGGCTCTGAGTGC
>JACCDM011610122.1_pt1 | contig 10324 bp, 10 predicted proteins | sample 7445851 | NCBI WGS metagenome assembly JACCDM01 (sample SAMN15323438, study PRJNA562643) | freshwater metagenome | isolation source: river surface water | place: USA:Blue River Watershed | collected 2017-08-16
CGAACACTTTACCTTTTGAATTCGGAAACGATTCATTGATGATCTCAATCTTTCGAGCAATGATCTTCTTCAAGAGGGCCTTGGGAAAGACTTTATCCATTTCAAAGTGGATAGATCCTTTTGTTGTTTCATATTTCGAGAGCGCAGCCTTGAGTTCTGCCCCAAGATTTCCGCCATATGGAAAGACGCTGTTATGTTTCTTAAAGCCATCGATACCTATGACTCCGATGCCCTCAATAGTCCACGTCGGAATTCCATATTTAATCTCTTCATGAGCACCTGGCAGAAGATCGCAAATCTCTTGGCGAACAGCCTGTAAAACTTTGGCCTGCTCCTGCGGAAAAGTTTTAAAGTGCGTGGAGATCTCTTTCGAACTCATAGCAACCTATCCAAGCAGCGCTTTCATTGACTCGATTTCAGCGCTCTGAGATGTGAGGATATTTGTGTACAGCTTCTTGACTTCAGAGTTACTTGAATTCTGAATCATCGAAATCATTTCGAGCGCACCTTCATGATGAGCGATCATGCCCTCCAAAAAGAGGCGATCGAAGGTTGAACCCTTGGCAGATGAAAGCTCTGCAAGCTCTTCATCGCTGAGCATTCCACCCATATCCATGTGGCCAGCATGTGTTCCTGAATAGTCACTGCCATCCAACCAACTCTGCATCTGCGCTATCTCAGGTGCTTGTGCATCGCGGATCGCTGTTGCAAGTGCACGAATATCCTCATTTGTTGAGTTATTTAAAGCTAGCTCTGACATTGTGACCGCTTGGCTATGGTGAGGAATCATCATCGATGCGAACATCAATTCGTCATCCGTGTAGGTAGTGGACGCATCTTCATCATTCATCATTGATCCGTGGCCAGCATGATTTCCTGGCATACCCGAGTTACCGGCCAGCAAGAAGACAACCGCTAAAACCAGAACGAGGATTACTCCGAGGAAGGTTCCTGTCTTCTTATCAATATTGATCTGCATGGATTACAGGGTACTTCAGTGAAGCGGAAGAAGCTGATCCAACGCCTTGACCTCAATGGCGTGACCACATGCTCCGGATTCGACGAATTTTCCATTAATTGACGCAACTACAGATCCGTCATCTGTTGTGTGAGCATCTGAAACCAATGAAACCTTAAATCCACGCTCAAGTGCATCCACGGTCGTGGCATTGACGCAATTCTCGGATTGAGCACCTGTGATGTAGAGATGTGTTGTGCCATGGGATTTCAAGACCTCTGCCAAATTTGTATCTTGGAAAGAGCTGCCATGAATCTTGTCGATCCGACCATCGTAAGCCTGTGGCACTAATTCAGGGATGATCTGCCAGAAGTCAGAACCGATTGGCATCTCTTCTTCGGAGTGCTGAACCCAGATCACCGGAAGCTCGTTGGCACGGGCTGAATCAATAGCGCTATTAATTCTTGCGACTATCGTCTCCTTATCGTAGGCGTTCATAACAACACCCTTTTGAACGTCGATAACGAGAAGTGCACTGTTGCTCTTATTTGAAGTCATGCACAAATATTAACAGTTACTACTTCTTGCCTCCGAATAGTCGGCTAAGGATTCCTGGCTCTTTAGGGTCATTTGCATGGCCCTGACAGCGATCCTTCTTAGCAACACCCTTAAGCGCTATCTCTACGTGATTTCCACAACCTGACCAGGTTGGTTTATTGCACTTCCGACAAGTGGTTCTACTGCACATAATTTCTCCTTAGTTTGTTTATGACGTTACAAGTTCTTTTACTGCTGCAGGTGACTTACTCCACGTGAGGTATCCACCATCAAGATTTACTGCATTAAAACCCAACTCTTTGAAGAGAAGAGTTGCAGTATGACCACGTTGTCCAACCTGACAGTTGACCAACAAGTTCTTTTTGCTTAGTTCAGAGATCCGATCTCTAATTTCATCAACTGGCATGCTCAAAGCGCCAGGAATGAAGCCTCGTGCATATTCGCCAGCGCTTCTGACGTCGATGAGCTGGTATCCATCGGAAACAAATTGATCAATCTCATTCCACTGGGCAGTCTTCAAGAGGCCCGAAATCATGTTTTCAGCAATGTATCCCAACATATTGACTGGATCTTTTGCAGATCCAAATGGTGGGGCATATGCCAACTCAAGATCTGCAAGCTCTGGCGCAGTGATAGATCCGCGAATTGCTGTCGCGATAACATCAATTCGCTTATCTACGCCATCAATTCCAACGCCTTGCGCCCCAAGGATTTCACCTGTGGTTGGATTGAAAATTAGCTTCAAAGTCATCTGCTTTGCATCTGGATAGTAACCAGCATGATTATTCGGATGAGTATGAATAGACATAGATGGACGATTGGCAGCTTTGAGTCGCTTTTCATTCCAACCGGTTGCTGCAATTGTCAGGTCAAAGACTTTAACGATTGCAGTGCCGATTGTTGCAACTGGGCGAATGGTACGACCGTTGATGTGATCGGCAACAATTCGTCCATGACGATTTGCAAGATTTGCAAGTGGCACGAGCGTTGCAGAACCATCTAGCGCATCTGTCTTCTCGGCTGCATCACCGATTGCGTAAATGTCTGAATCATTTGTGCGATTAAATTCATCAACCTGAATTCCCTTGCGTGAGCCAACTGTCAGGCCGGCTGCTTGAGCCAAACCAATTTCTGGTCGGACTCCTATCGCCAAAATAACTAACTCAGCATCCAGTACGGAGCCATCGGAAAGCGCGACAGCTTCCTTAGTGATCTCTGAAGCGCTGACACCTAGATGTAGATCAACGCCCTTAGAACGCATTTCCGTTGCAACAAGAAATGCCATTTCAGGATCTAGTGGTGCCAAAACCTGATCAGAAGCCTCAACAACACTTGTCTTAATTCCTCTATGGACGAGATTTTCTGCAATTTCAACACCGATAAACCCTCCACCAATGACGACAGCACTTCGTGGCTTCTCATTGACATGGGCAACGATGCGTTCAACATCTTCGACGGTGCGAAGTGTCATTGCGCGATCGACGCCTGGAAGCGGAGGCACGATAGGTGATGCGCCAGGGCTCAACACGAGCTTGTCGTAGTCAATCGAGCTCTCTTGGCCAGTAAGAATATTCTTAATTCTTAGCTGTTTGGCGCTACGGTCAATTGCCAAAGCCTCTGTATTGATTCGAACATCTAATCGAAAACGGGCGTGAAGACTTTCGGGTGTCTGCAGAAGGAGATTGTTCTCTTCCTCGATTACTCCTCCCACAAAATACGGAAGTCCGCAGTTTGCGTAAGAGACATATCCGCTCTTTTCGATAACAATAATCTCTGCCTCGTTGTCAAGTCTACGCAAACGAGTAGCTGCAGACATTCCGCCTGCGACTCCACCGATAATGAGTACTTTGGTCATGCTGGAATTGCTCCTGCTCCTAGTAGATCGATAAATCCAACTTGTGCATTGAGGATTCTTGTGAAACCAGCATCAGACATCTTTCCCGCTGCAATACTCGAGCGATTTCCACTTCTGCAATACAGGGCGTAAGTCACATCCTTATCAAGTGCAGCAATTTCTGCATCAAATTGCATTGACTCGACATCGATATTTATTGCATTGGTAATGTGACCTTCATTGAATTCACCGGCAGTGCGCACATCGATGATGACAACTCCTGCTGCTTGAGACTGTGCCACAAAGTCGGCAGCCCCTAAATCTGTGGCGGCTGAATTAGATGAACAGCCGCTAAGTAGCAGGGCTGATGCGAATACTGCTGCGATTATTTTTTTCATGATTCTCCTTATGCCAAGCTCAAGAAGAGCTTCTGTAATTTTTCAGTTGTTTCAACTCTGTTTCGGCCATCTTCTAAGAGGCACTCTTTGAGGCTTGCTGAGATCAATGTGAAGGCGGCTGTATTCACAGCCTTTCCAACTGCTGCCATTTGATGGACCACTTCTTCACAGTTGCGCCCCTCTTCAAGCATGCGAACGACTGCAGCTATCTGTCCCTGTGCGCGCTTCATGCGTTTAATGACTGCATCTAGCTGCTCTTGATCTTCTAGAACGTGAGAGTTATTTACTGTGGCCATTATTTTGTCTTCTCCATTGGGTGGTGACCCTTTCGGATCATCTTGATCATCTTGATATTGATTGCAGCAAATCGCCACATCTGCATAAAAAGATTCTTGCGAAACTTCAAAGTCTTCACAGTTGGCATTGGTGCTCTAGCGATAACCTCATTTGGATTTTCCATGGTGATCTCCTATTCCGGAATTAGCGACCAGCCTGGAAGGGCCTTTGCCTTGTAGATGAACATGTAATGGAGAAGCAATTTGATCCAGTGTCCGCTGAGACCGATTTCGCCGAAGGTATCTGGTGCACTTCGACCTGAATCTGGATACTTCACATAATCTGGAACGATTGGATACATTGTCATGGAGGCAGCTGATCCATCCCGCAAACCTGATCCGGCAGAAGCTACGCAGGCAGCTCCCATGTCAGCCATAGATGCCGTTGGTAGCTGTGTATCTACTCCGTGTTTGATAATCTCTTGAATGCTTAGAATCGCAAGCTTTCCCATAATTCCCGATGGCATTCCTGTACGTGGTGGTGCAGGTGCAATGACTGTTCCATTCGGGGATTTGCGAGGCTTTGAAATTTGATGTGGTGGAGCGAATGCAATTCCTACAGCAAAAATATTTGGGTACTCAGGATTGCGATATGTCTTTGGCCAGTCATCTGCGCTCCATTCTTCATAAGGTTTGCCGGAATAATCAGCATCAACCTTCATGAATCCATTAGGGGCAAATAATGCTGAAGAAATATCATTGCCAGCCTTATCGAATGCCTGAAGATCTACCCCTCTAAATGGTGGGAGAAGCATGGCAAAATCAAAATTTAATACATCTTTGCTTCCGTCAACGAGCTCATAGTAGATAGCGCCTTTCTCAACCTTCTCTACATGCGCACCAAGAATCGCGCGAATCTTGCGCTCACGAAAGAGAGATTCAGTCCAAAGTTTCGATGTTGTTTGGAATCCGCGTTGGCTAAATGTCATACCGCCAACTCCGAAATCTCCGAGTTCGTATTCGTTGGTGATGTAGCAAATATCTGCCATATCGCGAACACCCGCTGCAGTAATTTCGTGCTCCACGTTGAAGGTGTATTCAAAAGCCGCACCCTCACAGGTGCATGTTCCATGGCCAACCCCGATAGCAAGAGTCTGCTTCTGACCGGCCTTCATCTTTGCAATTGTTTCTTGTAGAGATGCGGCTGCCTCGACAGCATGATTAGCGGTACAGACTGAGACGGTGTGTCCATCAGGTCCTAGACCAGGCGTTGCTTGGAAGTTGAGCTTTGGACCGGTTGCATTGACGAGAAAGTCATATTCAATACGGCCTACTTCATCCTTTCGAGAAGGATCTGTGTAGAGAACTTCAACAAAACCGCGGCTTGTATTCGCATCTCCTTCAGGAAAAATGCTCTTTGCAAGTGCTTGATGAAATTCAATTCCTTTTCGCTTGTAGATGGGCGCTAATGGAAAGATCACCTGATCTTTCTTCATCTTTCCAACGCCCACCCAGATATTTGAAGGGATCCAGTTCCAGTTGGAATTTGGTGAGATGACGACCACTTCGGCCTTCTTCCCGAGAACTTTTGATGCATGAAGGGCAGCCGTGTGACCGGCGATTCCAGCTCCAAGAATTACTACTCGTGTCATCTCTTCCTCTCCGAAAATCTATAAACGAATCAATACTTCAATTAGCAGGTGCAGCGATCTTGCTCGGGAACGCCAGCGAGGGCTTCTTCAATGTGGCCTCCACAGCCTGCCCAAGTAGCCTTCTTGCAACGATCACATGTAACGCGTGAACACATGTTTTTAACTCACTTTCTGTGCCCTGGAGCACCTTTGATTCACAGGATTCTTTATACCCCGGGGGGTATGCTGAAAATATACCAGATCCTCTGGTTATGACAAGCGAGGTGGCACCATGAGAAGAAAATCAATGAAAATCGCAGCTCTCTCCCTATCTACTACTTTGCTGGCATCACTGTGGCTAGCGCCTATTTCGCAGGCAGCAACTCCTAAGGTGACTGCGACTCAAAAGGCTCAGTTGATCTACATCATCCAAGAAGAGAAGCTGGCACGTGATGTCTATGCAGCTTTGGCTGCCAAGGGTTACTCCCAAAAGTTTGGAAATATCACACCTTCAGAGCAGACCCATATGGATCTCCTCGCAGGAATTCTCAAGACCTATGGGATCGCTAATCCAACAACGGGATTGAAGGCAGGTGTCTATAAAGATAAGACCCTTACAGCCCTCTATGCCAAAATCATGTCCACTGCAACAAAATCGAGTGCAGATGCCATTGCAGCAGGCGTATTGATTGAGAAGACAGATATTGCAGATATTGAGAAGATGCTCAAGGGTTTTACTCAAGCTGACATCAAATCAGTATTGAATTCTCTACTCTCTGGATCAGAGAAGCACCTAGCGGCGTTCTCGCGTTAATTTCGTAATCTCTGCAATAGACTCTGAAATATGAGTACATTGCAAGATAACCATCGACACCAATCCCGAGTTGTTAAAACCTTAATCACAACTCAAGTTCTTAACGGGGTTGGTGTCGCTGGTACGGTGGCAGCCGGTTCACTGCTTGTTGCTTCAATTACCGATTCAGAGACTCTTGCAGGATTAGCGCAGACGTTTTCGGTTCTTGGCGCTGCTGCGATGGCGTTGCCATTGGCCCGCTTAACAAATCGTGGTGGGCGCAGACTTGCTCTCTCTGTTGGCTTAATTACAGGTCTGATTGGTTCAATCTTTGCAATCACCGGTGGTTCCACAGAAAACATTTATCTCATGCTGATCGGAACCTTTCTGGTGGGTGCCGCATCAGCATCTGGCTATCAATCCAGATTTGCAGCTATTGATCTAGCAACTCCTGATAACAGAGCCAAACAGCTCTCTTTAGTCGTCTGGGGTTCAACGATTGGCGCTGTCACCGGACCTAATCTGATGGAACCATCCGGACGCATTGCTGAGAGCTTTGGATTGCCTCGCCTTGTTGGCCCTTACATCGTGAGCGCTACAACGCTCGGATTAGCTGTGATTGTCATCTATCTATTTCTTCGACCAGATCCTTATCTGACTGCACATAAAGATGCGCATACGTCTGGCACGGTTATCAAGAAATCTTTCAAGGTTACCTTTGCGCATATCAAGAGTCATCCTGCGGCCCTCTTTGCAATCTCTTCAATCGCGATAGGGCACTTAGTGATGGTTGCAGTCATGGTGATGACGCCAGTACATATGAAACATGTCGACGTCACTCTGCAAGTAATCGGATTTGTTATCAGTATTCACGTTCTTGGAATGTATGCCTTCTCGCCAGTCGTCGGCTCTCTCACAGACCGACTTGGAGCGATTCGAGTTATTCAGCTTGGCGTACTGCTTCTTCTTATCTCTGCAGTGGTTTCCGGAACTGCAGCTGCCGATAATGCCATTCAGCTTGGAATCGGTCTCTTCTTCCTCGGACTGGGCTGGTCATTTACCTTGATCGCAGGCTCAACCCTTTTGTCGGCATCCGTCGACGATGAGATGCGACCATCATCGCAAGGAACAAGTGATCTAATCATGAACCTCATGGGTGCTGTTGGTGGTGCGCTGGCCGGTGTGATTATCGGTTTACTTAATTACGGCTGGCTCTGTTACTTCGCATCTCTACCTGTGATTGTTTTGGGAGTCTGGTCTTTCAGAGTAAAGAGAATTTCGGCATAACACCATGGCGGAGATTTCATTTAGCGGTGCCATCTTCGAATGGCGGGGGCCGTCACCGTACTACTTCATCGAAATCCCTGTCGCCCAAAGTGCGCAGATCAAAGAGCGTGCGGCACAACTTACATATGGCTGGGGCGTGATTCCCGTGACAGGTGTTATTGGAGAAACAGAATTCACAACGTCGCTCATTCCAAAAGAGGGTCTCTACTTGCTGCCAATCAAGAACGTTGTTCGATTTGGTGAAAATCTGGAAGTGGGGCAGGTAGTTCAAGCAACTATCGAATTGGGTAAGAAAAAACTATAAAAGCCCAGCAGCCGTTGCTCGGTGCACGATTTCAGTGCGAGAGTGAACATCAAGTTTTCGACAAGCATTCTGTAGGTGGAATTTGATGGTGCTTTCAGAGACAAAGAGCTCATGAGCAATTTGTTTATTGCTCAATCCGTTAGCAACGAGCTTAATTACTTCCAATTCTCGATCAGATAGGTGCTTGCCATGACCTCTGGTGGATCCAAGTCCACGTGCCACCATCGAGCCAACGCCTTTTCCAAGAACAGTTTCACCTTCTTGAACAGATTTAACTCCTTTGCTGAGTTCATCTGCCTTTACTTCATCCTTGCAGAGATAGCCAGTCACTCCACGGCGCAGGGCTTCTACAACAATTAACTCTGACAGAGTCTGTGCAAGCACCAAGATTTTTGTATTGGGATACCTATCTGTGATTTCTTCGCAGACTTTCAGGCCGCGCGTTGTGTCATCTCCTAAATCAAGATCGATAATTAATACGTCGGGGCCATGTTCATCGACGGCATCAATTACTCCGTCATACGTTGTCGTTTCAGCAACGACAGCAACACCAAGATTTCGTTCCAGGATGGAACGGACTCCCACACGGGAGATCACATTGCGATCTGCCACCACCACGCGGGTCTTAGCCATAGGCGAACGTCGCCCGAGTGGAACGTCAGTCCGTGCCTCAGTCTCCATTTTTTTATCGTACTCGCCCACCTAGCCATTTGGCTAGGTACCTCCTAGCCAATGGATGCGTTTACGGCTAGATCCCCGTGTAGGCCATATCTATTCGGATAGTTCGAGAGTACGTTGAATCAAAAGTTGAGCAAAGTTGCTCACCATTAGAGGAGATCACTATGGCCGTATACGCACAACCAGGTCAGGCCGGGGCTGTTGCAGAATTCAAGTCTCGCTATGACCACTGGATTGGTGGCAAGTACGTTGCTCCAGATTCGGGGCAGTACTTTGAGAATGTAACACCAGTTACAGGAAAAGTATTTTGCGAAGTAGCGCGTGGAAACGCTGCGGATATTGAGAAGGCGTTAGATGCCGCGCACCTTGCAGCAAAGACGTGGACAAAGACTTCACCGACAGAGCGCGCAATTATTCTCAACAAAATTGCAGATCGCATGGAAGCAAATCTAGAAAAGATCGCGGTCGCAGAAACTTGGGAGAATGGAAAGCCAGTTCGCGAAACGATGGCTGCCGATATTCCACTTGCTATCGATCACTTCCGTTACTTTGCTGGCGCAATTCGTGCCCAGGAAGGTTCAATCGGAGAGCTCGACCATGACACCGTGGCATATCACTTCCATGAGCCACTCGGCGTTGTCGGTCAAATCATTCCTTGGAACTTCCCAATTCTTATGGCGGTGTGGAAACTCGCTCCAGCACTTGCTGCAGGTAACTGTGTAGTCCTCAAACCAGCAGAGCAGACACCTGTATCAATCCTCTTCCTGATGGATTTAATCGCAGATCTATTGCCAGCTGGAGTGGTCAACATTGTTAATGGCTTCGGAGTTGAAGCTGGAAAACCACTTGCCTCATCTCGCCGTATTGCCAAGATCGCATTTACAGGTGAGACCACTACAGGTCGTTTAATCATGCAATATGCATCAGAGAACATCATCCCCGTGACACTCGAACTCGGTGGAAAGTCACCAAATATCTTCTTCCGCGACATCGCAGATGAGAATGATGCCTTCTACGATAAGTGCATCGAAGGATTTAACATGTTTGCTCTCAACCAGGGCGAGGTATGTACATGTCCTTCACGAGCACTCATTGATGCACCTATCTACGACAAGTTCCTTGCCGATGCCATGGTTCGTACCAAGGCAATCACTCAGGGCAATCCACTCGATACAAACACGATGATTGGTGCTCAGGCATCAAATGATCAGCTTGAGAAGATCTTGAGCTACATCGAGATTGGTAAGCAGGAAGGTGCAAAGCTACTAATGGGTGGAAACCGCGCAGATCTAGGCGGAGACCTTTCAGGTGGCTTCTATATTGAGCCAACAATCTTCGAAGGTACAAATAACATGCGTATCTTCCAGGAAGAGATCTTCGGGCCAGTACTTTCTGTAGCTAAGTTCGATGGTTTTGAACAAGCGATGGAGATTGCAAACGATACTCTCTACGGTCTTGGTTCAGGAGTCTGGACTCGAAAGATGAACACCGCATACCGGGCTGGTCGTGAAATCCAGGCTGGTCGCGTATGGACCAACTGCTATCACGCATATCCAGCTCATGCTGCATTCGGTGGTTATAAGTCATCTGGAATTGGTCGCGAGAATC
>JACCDM010712373.1_pt1 | contig 10322 bp, 13 predicted proteins | sample 7445851 | NCBI WGS metagenome assembly JACCDM01 (sample SAMN15323438, study PRJNA562643) | freshwater metagenome | isolation source: river surface water | place: USA:Blue River Watershed | collected 2017-08-16
AATCGGCCCGTATGGTTGCGATGAAGTCTGCAACCGACAACGCTGGGAACGTGATCAACGAACTCAAACTGGTTTACAACAAGACGCGTCAAGCGGCGATCACGAAAGAACTTTCGGAAATCGTTGCCGGTGCGGCTGCTGTCTGATTTTAATTTTTGGAGCAAAAAATGGCTCATGCCCAAGGCAAGATTGTTCAATGTATTGGCGCCGTGGTGGACGTCGAGTTCCCACGCGACCAAATGCCCAAGGTCTACGACGCGCTCAAGCTCGAGGGTTCTGCCCTGACGCTGGAAGTGCAACAGCAGTTGGGTGACGGCATCGTCCGTACCATCGCGCTGGGAACCTCTGATGGTTTGCGTCGCGGTTTGATGGTCACCAACACCGGTGCTGCGATCACTGTTCCAGTGGGCAAAGCCACACTGGGCCGCATCATGGACGTGTTGGGTAACCCCATCGACGAGCGTGGTCCTGTTGACCAAGCGCAAACCGCTTCTATCCACCGTAAGGCACCCGCCTATGACGAACTCAGCCCTTCGCAAGAATTGCTCGAGACCGGCATCAAGGTGATTGACTTGGTGTGTCCTTTCGCCAAAGGCGGTAAGGTCGGCTTGTTCGGTGGTGCCGGTGTGGGCAAGACCGTGAACATGATGGAACTCATCAACAACATCGCGAAAGCGCACAGCGGTCTGTCTGTGTTCGCAGGTGTGGGTGAACGTACCCGTGAAGGTAACGACTTCTATCACGAGATGGCCGATTCTGGCGTTGTGAACTTGGAAAACTTGAGCGAGTCAAAAGTGTCCATGGTTTACGGTCAGATGAACGAGCCACCTGGCAACCGTCTGCGTGTCGCGTTGACTGGTTTGACCATCGCTGAATCCTTCCGTGACGAAGGCCGTGACGTGTTGTTCTTCGTGGACAACATCTACCGCTACACACTGGCCGGTACCGAAGTGTCCGCTTTGTTGGGTCGTATGCCTTCTGCTGTGGGCTACCAACCAACATTGGCAGAAGAAATGGGTCGTTTGCAAGAACGTATCACTTCTACCAAAGTGGGTTCAATCACATCGATCCAAGCCGTTTACGTGCCTGCCGATGACTTGACCGATCCATCACCAGCGACCACCTTTGCTCACTTGGATTCGACAGTTGTGTTGAGCCGTGACATTGCTGCGTTGGGTATCTACCCCGCTGTGGATCCATTGGACTCCACCAGCCGTCAATTGGACCCCTTGGTTGTGGGCGAAGAGCACTACTCCACAGCACGCGCTGTGCAAGGTACGCTGCAGCGCTACAAAGAGTTGCGTGACATCATCGCGATTTTGGGCATGGACGAATTGGCACCTGAAGACAAGCTGGCTGTGGCCCGCGCTCGTAAGATCCAACGTTTCTTGTCACAACCATTCCACGTGGCTGAAGTGTTCACTGGTTCGCCCGGTAAATACGTGACATTGGCTGAAACCATTCGTGGTTTCAAGATGATCACCAACGGCGAATGTGACCACTTGCCCGAGCAAGCTTTCTACATGGTCGGTACCATCGACGAAGCGTTCGAAAAAGCTAAAAAGATCTGAGAGATCCTATGAGTACCATCCACGTAGATGTCGTCAGCGCAGAAGAGTCCATCTTCTCCGGCGAAGCCACTTTTGTGGCTTTGCCAGGCGAGGCGGGCGAGCTCGGTATTTATCCGCGCCACACGCCGCTGATTTCACGCATCCGTCCAGGTTCGGTGCGCATTCAAACGGCTGATGGTGGCGAAGAGTTTGTGTTCGTGGCAGGTGGCATTCTGGAAGTGCAACCCGATTGCGTCACCGTCATGTCTGACACCGCAGTTCGCGGCAAAGACATGGACGAAGAAAAGGCGAACGCAGCCAAACTCGCCGCTGAAGAAGCCGTGAAGAACGCAAAAACAGAGGTCGATTTGGCCCGCGCTCGTTCTGAGCTCACCATTTTGGCTGCTGAATTGTCGGCCTTGCGTCGTTACCGTGGCCAAAAATAATTGCCTTCACGCGTAGCGTCAAAAAGCCCCTGTCGAACAGACTGGGGCTTTTTTCATGGTTGTCGTGCCCGCCTAAATCAGTAGACAATTTAGCAATGCCAAAAGCCAAACTCCAAGCTGCCACTGTGGGTGGTACCGCTGACGCGATTGAAGCGCAATTTTACGAAGCGCTTCAAACCGGTGATCTCGAAAAATTGATGGCCTGCTGGGCTGATGAAGACGACATCGTCTGTGTGCATCCAGGCGGTCCGCGCTTGATTGGAAGTGCCAGCATTCGGGCAGCGTTTGAAGTTTTGTTTGAACATGGGACCATCGCAATCCAACCGGTGCATGTGTGCAAGGTCGAGTCATTGACCAGTGCCATGCACAACGTGATTGAGCGCGTGGCCTTGTTGGCTACGGATGATGGGGCGCAGGAAGCCGTCGTTGTGGCCACCAATGTATATCAACGAACTGCACAGGGATGGCGTATGGTCGCGCACCATGCCAGCCCCGGAACGTCAGCGGCGGGCGCTACCGATACGCATACAACGGGTTCACAGGTCTTGCATTGATTTGGGATTATCAAGCGCCCTGGTGGTTGCCGGGAGGCAATCTACAAACCATTTACGCGGCCAAAGTGGCTCAGCAACATGTCGGACCAAAGGCGCAGTGGCGACGTCAGCGGTGGACAACCCCCGATTCTGATTTCATCGATGTGGACTGGCAGATAGCTTCAGCGACGAATGCTGAGGCGCCTTTGCTTGTGTTGTTCCATGGGTTAGAAGGCTCATCTGAGAGCCACTACGCAGCAGCCTTTGCAGCTGAAACACAACGGCGTGGTTGGTACATGGCCGTACCTCATTTTCGAGGGTGTAGTGGTGAAATCAACCTCGCACCGCGTGCCTACCATTCAGGTGACTACAACGACATCGGATGGATGCTGCAACAATTTCGGAAACAGCACCATGGATCGATCTATGCGGTTGGCATTTCTTTAGGCGGAAATGCGCTGATGTGTTGGGCTGGCGAAGCTCGACAAGCGGCGAGCCTAACCGTCGCAGGCGTGGTCTCGATTTGCTCTCCGCTGGATTTGACAGCCAGTGGTCATGCGATTGACACTGGTTTCAATAAGTGGGTGTATGCGCGCATGTTCTTGCAAACCATGAAGCCCAGAGCCCTCGCGAAACTAGACCAATATCCGGGTCTGTTTGATGCGCAACAGTTATTACAAGCAACAACACTGTACGAGTTCGACAACATCTTCACGGCGCCTCTTCACGGCTACAGAAATACAGACGATTACTGGTCACGTGCCAGTGCCAAGCCCAGACTCCAACACATTGAAGTACCCGCCTTGGTGCTCAATGCGCGCAATGATCCGTTTATCCCTGCAGAAAGTTTGCCAATGCCCGATCAGGTGAGCCGCCATGTCACTTTGTGGCAACCTGAAGGGGGTGGTCACGTTGGATTTGTTTCAGGCGCATTTCCAGGCGATTTGAAGGAAATGCCTCATGCTGTGATGGAGTGGATGACGCATGGATGATTTGGTGCTTCAAGCCATGGCCAAATGGCCGAATGTCCCCGATTGCTATGGCTGGCTGGGTCTCGATGCGCGTGGGGATTGGTACATGCGGGATGAGGGCACTCAAGCCGCTGGGACATTTGCAAAGAACAAAGGTTCTCGGTTGCAACATGAAAAACTCATTGCATTCATTCAACGAAATTACGCCTCAGACTCGGCTGGGCAATGGTTTTTTCAGAATGGGCCACAGCGTGTGTACGTAGAGCTAGAAGTTGCACCGTGGGTATGGCGCATCCAACCGGATGGGAGCATTCAAGCTCACAGTGGAGAGACTGCCAGACTTCAACGCACTTGGGTGGATGAGTTAGGGCGACTATTTTTAGAAACTGAAAAAGGGTTTGGCTTGGTGCATACCCAAGATGTGCAGCTTGCAATAGAGCCGATTGAACAAGGCTTGTGGGTACCCAAAGAAATTCTGGCCTCAGAGCTAGAAGCCAGATTCAGTTATGTTTTGAGTCCACAGCGCGCACAAACACTGCAGAAATAAAAAACCGGCACAAGGCCGGTTTGATGAACAGACAGAGGTCTGCTTATTTGGCGTTTGGATCCTTGGGCTCGGCAAATTTGCCACCCGCCGCATTCACCATATAGGCCACACCGCGACCGACTTCAAAGTCAGCAAAGTTGCCACCACCTTGTGGGCCCATGGCGCCCTTACCTTTAATCGCGGAAGTGAACAAGGCCTCATATCCTTTGGCGATGCGTGGACCCCAGGCCCCGGCATCTCCAAACTTAGGCGCACCCACCAAGCCTGCAGCATGACAGTTGGTGCATTGCGCTTTGTAAACTTCTTCGCCGCTGCGAGCTGCGCGATTTGCATCGCGAATTTCAACAGCACCTACCTTTTGGATGCGTCCGGCCACAGCTTCGGGGGAAAACGAGGCAGTGCTGGCAGGCTGAGAGTTCATCACCACGGCGAGCACTAGGACAACCAGTGCGCCTAAAGCAGCGAGCAAAGCATGTTTGGGATGTTGTTTGATGAGACCCAGAAGGTCGTTGGCTTGTTGGTGGTCGCTCATGATGCAGGGATCCTGTAGTTATACGTAAAAACGGCAGAAATTATAGCCAGCCGCCTACAATAGGGGCTTGAAAACAGTGCGGCTGTAGCTCAGTGGATAGAGTATTGGCCTCCGAAGCCAAGGGTCGTGGGTTCGATCCCCGCCAGCCGCACCACATCAATCAGGTCACTGTGATTTCAGCTGCAATGCGCGCTCATAAAGTGCGTTTTTTGCCTCGCCGGAGTATTCGGCAGCCACTTTGACGGCGGTTTTCAAAGGCAGTTCTTGCATCAGAATGCTGAGCAATCGGTCATTGTCTGTGACATCTGAATGCGTTGGGTGATGGGCATGTACAACCAACGCAAATTCACCACGTAGACGTTGTGCATTGGCTTGAAGCCATGTGCCCAGATCTTGTGCTGGCATGGTAGCGATCTCTTCAAATTGTTTGGTTAACTCTCGTCCAATGGTGACGGGGCGGTCACGCAAAGTCGCCAATGCACCCGCGAGTGCCTCTATGCGATGAGGGGCTTCCAAAAGTACTTGGGTGCGTGGCTCATGTGACAAAAGTTCGATCGACTGTGCTCGTTCAGTTGATTTGGAGGGCAAGAAGCCCACAAACACAAAACCATCGGAATGGTGCGTCGGCGTGCCACATGCGCTGAGCAAGGCGGTCACACTGCTGGCGCCTGGCAGGGGAACCACCCGCAGTCCTGCTTGTTGCACTTGCCAAGCCAGTCGAGCACCCGGATCGCTCACAGCGGGCGTGCCGGCGTCACTCACATAGGCCACGCGTTGCCCCGCATGCAAACGACGCAACACTTCTTCAGCTGCTTCCGCTTCGTTGTGCTGATGTACCGCCAACCAGTGGGCTGACGGTTTGTCAATCCCATAGGCCCTCAACAAAGTTTGTGAGTGACGCGTGTCCTCGCAAGCCAGTGTGTCGCAAAGACTTAGCACATGCAATGCACGCAAGCTGATATCGGCCAAATTGCCAATCGGCGTTGCAACGACATAAAGCGACCCGGGCGGGTGATTTTGGGCAGCTGCAGCAGCATGTGCGGCAGTCAAAGCGGTGTCAAAGTTGGCGTTCATCAAGGAGAACCAATGAGCAAACCCAATGGTCAGACGCAAGTGCGGTCAACCACCAAGCAAAGAGGGGATGCGGCTGAAAACCGCGCCTTGCACTATTTACAAACACAGGGTTTGCAATTGTTGCAACGCAATTATCGGACGCCCGGGCGCGGTGGGGGCGAAATAGATCTGGTGATGCGGGACATCGATGGCACTTGGGTATTTGTAGAGGTGCGTCAACGTGGTCAACATCAGCATGGCGGTGCTTTGGGAAGCATCACGCATGCGAAGCAACGCCGACTCGTATTTGCAGCACGCCACTGTTTGATGAAAATGGCCGCACCACCGCCATGTCGCTTTGATGTCATTGCCATTGAAGGGGAAGATTTGCAGTGGTACAAAGCTGCATTTGACGCGGGTTAAATCCCTCTGATTCAGCCGACACAAAAGGTATCATTGGCCTATGCTTGAGCAAAGAATTGAACAACACTTTATCGATTCTGCCGACTTGAAATACCAAGCCGCGCAGGTCTTGTCTAAGCCCATTGCAGCAGCTGTGTCTGCTGTGCTCGCCAGTGTGACCAGTGGCGGCAAAGTTTTGGCCTGTGGCAACGGGGGATCGGCGGCCGATGCGCAGCACTTTGCGGCAGAATTTGTAGGCCGCTTTGAGCGTGAGCGCCCAGAGCTAGGGGCCATTGCATTGACGACAGACAGCTCCATCATGACGGCGATTGCCAACGACTACAGCTACGAGCAAATTTTTGCTAAGCAAGTACGTGCGCTGGGTCAGTCAGGTGATGTGCTGTTGGCCATCACCACCAGTGGTAGCTCGCCTAACGTGCTGGCTGCGATTCAAGCCGCCCATGAGCGTGATATGACGGTGGTCGCCCTGACAGGCAAAGGGGGTGGAAAAATGAATCAAGTTCTGCGCGAAACTGACGTGCACATTTGCGTGCCACACGATCGTACGGCACGGATTCAAGAAGTCCATCTACTTGCGATTCATTGCATTTGTGATGGCGTTGATACGCAATTATTGGGTGATCAAGAGGGTAAAGAATGAAACGATTGAATAAATCTGCGGCGTCCTTGTTGTCAACACTGGTCATGTGCTTGGGCCTGGCCTCCTGTGCTGCACCTTTGATGTTTGGTGGTGTGCTGGGAGGTGCCATGGTGGCGAGCGATCGTCGTACTTCGGGCATTCAACTCGAGGATGAAGGCATCGAACAACGCGGCTCTTCTGTCGTCCGTGAAAATTTTGGTACCAAAGAACACATCAGTCTTACCAGCTACAACCGTCAAGTTCTCATCACTGGTCAGGTATCAAGCGACCTAGTCCGGACGCACGCCGAGCAGTTGATCGGACGCGTGCAAAACGTGCGCAGTGTCGTGAACGAGTTGGTGGTGGGATCTGCGCCAAGCTTGGGTGATCGGTCCAGCGACGTTTTACTGGTGGCTAAAGTTAAGGCTGCGATGGTGGATACGGAAGATGTCTTCGCCAACGTCTACAAAGTCGTGGGGGAGCGTGGCACCATCTATTTGATGGGGCGTGTGACTCAGCGAGAAGCCAAGCGCGCAACAGACGTGGTTCGTGGCGTCAGTGGGGTGAAACGAGTGGTCCGTGTCTTTGAATACATCACGGAAGAGGAGCTTCGTGCCATGCAACCCAAACGCAATGATGATCCTGTGAAACCGGCATCGCCGACGGGTGCGAGTTCCCCTGCAAATAATCCTCAGCCGGTAGTCACCCCAATTAAATAAAAAAAGCCCCGCATGCGGGGCTTTTTATTTAAACCATGGATCAGCGCAAGCGCTTGATCAAACTCGACGTGTCCCAGCGGTTACCGCCAAGTTTTTGCACATCACCGTAAAACTGATCGACCATTTGCGTCACGGGCAGCACAGCCCCGTTGCGCTTGGCTTCGTCAAAGACCAAACCCAAGTCTTTGCGCATCCAGTCCACAGCAAAGCCGAAATCGAACTTGTCGGCCACCATGGTTTTGCCACGGTTGTCCATTTGCCAACTTTGTGCGGCGCCTTTGCCAATCACGTCGAGCACGAGATTCATATCGAGCCCCGCTTTTTGGCCGAAGGCAATTGCTTCGCTCAAGCCTTGGACCAACCCGGCGATACAGATTTGGTTGACCATCTTGGTCAGTTGACCTGCACCAGGTTCACCCATCAAAGTGAAGGCACGAGAGAAGGCCATGGCCACGGGCTTGACGCTTTCAAACACGGCTGCATCACCGCCGCACATGACAGTCAGCAAACCGTTCTGTGCGCCGCCTTGGCCGCCTGACACCGGAGCGTCGATGAAGTGGATACCTAAGTTCTTTGCCGCGGTATAGATTTCGCGGGCTACATCGGCAGAAGCGGTGGTGTGATCAACCAACACCGTGCCGGGCTCCATCCCTGCGAGCGCGCCATCGGCGCCAAAGATCACCGAGCGCAGATCGTCGTCATTACCAACGCAGCAAAACACAATGCGCGCGCCTTTGGCGGCTTCGCGCGGCGTCGGGGCGCTCTTGGGGGCTTTGCTACTGGCAAACTCTTTCACCCAAGCTTCAGCTTTGGCGGGGGATCGGTTGTAGACCGTCACGGCGTGGCCTGCACTGGCCAAGTGGCCGGCCATGGGGTAGCCCATCACGCCCATGCCGATGAAGGCGACTGGCGTCGAGGGGGCAGATTCGTAGGTTTTGGCGTTGATGCTGGACATGATGTTTGGAGTGGAAGGGTTAACGTGCGTTGCATCATAGGGGCAGCGCTAAAACCCCAGTGTCACCCAGGCAACGCCGACCGAGGCCGTTTGAGACGTCAAGCGATTCGCCCTTGCGCACGCGCCTGCGAAAGGGCTTGCTCCAGAGTTTGCATGCCGACAGCAGCGCCCGTTTGCAGCACGCTGTGCACTTGGGCTGTTTTGCCCTCGCGAATCAGATGACGAATGGCTGGGGTCGCCACCATGGTCTCAAACACGGCCACCCGACCCTTGCCAGATGGCGTCGTGCAAAGGGTTTGCGACAGCACACCCACCAGAGCCTCGCTGAGCTGCGTGCGCATCAGCGCCTTTTCGTGTGCATCAAACACATCCACGATTCGGTCAACGGTGGCGGGCGCATTACGCGTATGCAAACTTGCAAGCACGAGGTGTCCTGTTTCTGCGGCGGTCAGAGCGAGCCGAACGGTTTCTAAATCTCGCAGTTCGCCCACCAAAATGACATCGGGGTCCTCCCGCAAAGCTGCGCGTAATGCGTGGGCAAATCCTCGGGTGTGCGTCCCCATTTCGCGTTGGCTGATGAGGCATTGATCACTGACGTGGATAAATTCAATCGGATCCTCCAGCGTCACGATGTGCTGTTGGGTATGGGTGTTCAAGTGCTGCACCATGGCCGCGAGGGTGGTGGATTTGCCCGATCCCGTGGGGCCAGTGACCAACAGCAAGCCCACTTGCTGCAAGAGCTCCAGTAGCACCGCAGGGGTGTGAAGCGCTGCCAGAGAGGGGGTGCTGCTGGGGATATGTCGCAGCACTGCACTGCATCCATGTTGCTGCAAAAAGGCATTCACCCGGAAACGTCCCAAGTCGGGGACGGCAAATGCAAAGTCCACCTCGTGGCCTTGTTTGAGCTGAGCTTGTTGCTCACTGCTCATCCTTTCGGCCAGCAGTTCCGGTAACCCGGGGCGTGTCAATGCGTCTGCACAGCGCGTCGTCAATGGGGCCAAACGGCCTCCAATCCGCACCCAAGGCGTCAGTCCTGTCGATAAGTGCAAATCAGACGCTTCTAGCGCGACGATGTGGGTCAGTAAATCGTTCAACGAGTGCGGGAGCAGGGGCATGCGCGTCTCCTTGTTAAAGTGTTGCCCAAGATGAATACCTCAGGCCCTTCTTTGCAAGACAAACTGCATACCGTGCAGGCGCGCATTGCGGCGGCTTGCGCAGCCAGCGCGCGCGCTCCTGAAACAGTGCAACTGCTGGCAGTTTCCAAAACTTTCAGCGCCGGCGATGTGCAAGATGTAGCGGCCTGTGGTCAGCGTGATTTTGGAGAGAACTACATCCAAGAAGGGGTAGACAAAATCACCGCTTTACAGGGCGGCGCTCACCCCTTGGTGTGGCATTGCATTGGTCCGATTCAAAGCAATAAAACCAAACTGGTGGCGGAACATTTCGATTGGGCGCACACCATCGATCGACTCAAAATTGCGCAACGTTTGAATGATCAACGCCCCGCACAGTTGCCGCCGCTTCAGGTGTGTTTGCAAGTCAACATCGATGGCGGTGAGACCAAATCGGGCGTCGCGCCTGCCGACGTTCTGGCGCTGGCGCAAGCCGTGGCCCAGTTGCCGCGCCTCGCGCTGCGCGGCTTGATGACCATCCCTGATCCGGTGGAGGGGTTTGAGGCGCAAGTGAGGGTGCATGCCCAAGCGCGCGTATTGTTTGAAGAGGTGAAAGCCGCATTGAACATGCCCCAGTTCGACACCTTGTCGATGGGCATGACCAGCGATTTAGAAGCCGCCATTCACGCTGGCACCACGATGGTGCGGGTGGGCACAGCCATCTTTGGTGGCCGCACCTACGCCACTTGAACGCGGCTTAGAAGCGCGGCAGATCGGGGTGCTTGATTTGCCCCGCGCGCACCAGCATCTTGCCGTATTCGGCGCAGCGGTGCAGGGTGGGAATCACCTTGCCGGGGTTGAG
>JACCDM010642018.1_pt1 | contig 10321 bp, 9 predicted proteins | sample 7445851 | NCBI WGS metagenome assembly JACCDM01 (sample SAMN15323438, study PRJNA562643) | freshwater metagenome | isolation source: river surface water | place: USA:Blue River Watershed | collected 2017-08-16
GCTGTCCTAGGAGCACCCACCTCCATTTTTTCCTGAATCCATTTACGCTCCTCTGGATTAGCTATATACATATATTCAACGCCAATTGTGCGGCAGTATGAGTCTCTTAGAATTCCTAGAATTCTGCGTAACTTCATAAATGGTTTGCCGCCAAATCCACCAGTGGCAAAATCTCTATCAAGATCCCATAGTGATAAACCATGGTTTACAACATCTAAATCAGGATGTGATCTTTGCACATAAGCCAAAGGCTCGACGTCGGCCATTAGATGCCCGGTAGTTCTGTAGGCATCGATTAACTTTTGTACCCGTGCTGTTTTGCTTACATCATCATCTTTCTCAATCTGCATATCAACAACCCAGCGAATTGGTACGTAAGGAATTCGTAGTGCTTCAAAAATTTCATCATAGAAGTTTTCTTCGCCTAATAAAATCTCATGAATTCTTCTTAGGAAATCACCAGATTGAGCCCCTTGAATAATTCTGTGGTCATATGTACTGGTTAAAGTAACTACCTTACTTATCGCTAGATCAGAAAGTGTTTGCTCGTTTGCGCCATGAAATTCAGCGGGATAATCCAATGCCCCAACACCAAGAATCATTCCTTGACCTTGTACCAATCTTGGCACCGAATGCACAGTTCCAATGGTTCCTGGATTTGTTAGAGATAAAGTAGTGCCAGCGAAATCTTCTACAGTTAAAGCACCATTTCTAGCTTTACGCACCACATCTTCATAGGCTGACCAGAATTGAGCAAAATCTAACTCTTCACAACCTTTGATCGAGGGCACTAATAATTGTCTTGACCCATCTGCTTTAGCTAAGTCGATAGCAATCCCTAGGTTTATATGTTCAGGATGACCAATTGCAGGTTTACCATCTAATTCGGTAAAGAATGAGTTCATCTCTGGCATGGCTCTAATTGCTTTAATCATTGCGTAACCAATTAAGTGAGTGAATGAAACTTTTCCACCACGACCACGCTTTAGGTGATTATTAATTACAGTTCTATTGTCAATCATTAATTTAGCTGGAACTACACGAACACTTGTTGCAGTTGGAACTGCAAGAGAGCCTTCCATTGACTGTACAACACGGGCTCCAACTCCTCGTATTGGTTCCACTGTTGATGCGCCAGGTGTTATGAGCGTTGGAATTGGTTTTACAACTGGGTCTGCTGGTTTGAAAGAAGTTTTAGATATTTTCTCTGGTAGATCTATTTTTTTAATTTCTGGTTTGCTTGCTTTAACTGGAGTTTCAACAATTGCTGCGGGCGCAGTTACCGCCTCTGTTACTACTTGTGCTTGCTGCGACTTAGGAATCGGAGGAGTCCCTGGCTTTGGAGAATTAGATGTAGGTGCATTATTAATGGATTGTGTTCCTTTAAAATCTGAAAAAAAGTCCCACCAAGCTTTATCAACTGAGGATGGATCACTTTGATAGCGTTCATACATCTCTTGGACAAGCCACTCATTTGGACCAAATGAACCACCAAAGTGGTTAGCGGGCGTATTAGCTCCTGCTTGGCTCACCTATTTAACTCCTCATTTAGCTATCTTGAGTTTTATTGTTACAGGTTAATCTTAACTGCCAGAGCGAGGTGATGTAGCCCGTCTTAGGCATAAGGGTTTAGTAAAAGTGGGCATTCGCACAGGTAAAGGGCTAGCAGTAGACCTTAAAAAGTGGCAAAGATAGCCCCATGAATCCAAATATGAAGTGGGCGATAGTTACTGGTGGATCTCGGGGGCTTGGATATGAAACTGCCAAAGCTCTCATCTTGGCTGGATTTTTTGTTTACATAATTGGTAAAGATGAAGAGCGTGCCCAACAAAGTGCCAATGTACTTGGTTGTAAGTATCGAGCAGTTGATGTGGCAGATAGTGAAAAATTTCGACAAGTTTTAAAAGAGATAAATCTAGATGCAGCAACTAATGGATTAGGCATACTCGATGTTTTGGTTTTAGCTCATGGAGTTATGAGCGAAAAAATGTCTAAAACTTTAAGGACAGATGATGCCGAATGGCGCCGTACGTTATCTATAAATTTAGATGCTGTCTTTACCGCAGTTAATGAGTTAGCTCCTGCTATGACTGAGGCTAGAACGGGTAGAGTTGTGATTTATTCTGCTTGTTTAGGAAGAATGTCAGGACCTGGAACTCATGGGGGACTTGCACCATATCGAATTAGCAAAGCAGGAGTTAATGCTTTTGTTAAAAATCTATCCTACGAAACTGGTTTAGGAGCAAGAGGATTTTTAGTTGATGCTATTTGTCCAGGCCATTGTCGAACCGATATGGGTGGACCAGATGCGCCTAGGAGTGCACAAGAGGGCGCTGAAACTGCAATCTGGTTAGCCACAAGAGCATTTGATCCCACAAAAGATAAAACTGGTTTACTTTGGGAAGACCGTCAAATAGTTGATTGGTAATTACTCTTTATAGCCAAGGGCGGCAGAGATAATTGTTATTAAAGATAGAAACAGCAATGGCACTCCAACAATTAAAAAGTTTCCAGTGATCATGTAATAAGAAACACCAAGTGCAATTAAGTTAGCTAAAACTGCTGGTGCTCGACCGAAAGAGCGAGCTTTTTGAAAACCAATTGCACACCCCCAGAGCCCTGCAGCACCAAGAGCTCCAAACACTATTTCGGCCGATAAGGCCGCAGGTACGCTCACGGTTGAAATGAGTGGTGCCACTAAAAGATAAATTACTATTCCTAACAGGAGCAAGGATTCAAATTTCAACAGCACAATCGCTCTTTTTCTACTACTTTCTAAAGAAAAAAATCTTTTCATATTCACACTTAAATACTACCCTTTCTTGTCATAATGAATAATTATTTAGATCAAGTCCGAGAAGTATTTTTCATCAATAATGGGGAGATAGACCTATTAACTGGCTCAAGTGCACCTAATTTATTTAATCAATTAGTTAAAAGAGATATTCAACTTGCCGGCAGAAATAACGCTCAACTAAGTATCATTTCATTGAGTGTTTGTTTAGATAGATTTGTACTAGCTCTTGGACAAGAAAGCCTTAGATTAGATTTAGAAGAGGCATTAATTAAAACATTTTTTGAACTAAAGCAAATTTTTCGAGATTCTGATTGTATTAGTCGAGTATCCCAGCTGGGATTTTGGGTATTAGTAACTGGCTTAAATGAAGATTCATGTGAAAAAATGCTATCTAGAATCTCGCAATCAATACCTACCTACTTTGATTTGAGCATTTGCCATCGGCAAATTAATCAGAATCAGTTGGATTGGTATTCAAAAATTGATGAGTTGCACTTTAAAAGTAACCTTAAGTAAGACTGAGCTATCACAAAGTAATAAGTAAATACACAGCCCAATAAAACTAAGCGATTAGCCTAAATAATAGGCAAATGGATAAAAAATCTAATCAGTTAAATACTTTTGGACCACTGCAGGAGTTAATCGAGGATCCAGAGGTAGAGGAGATATGGATAAATTCTCCGAGTCGAGTATTTGTTGCTCGAGGTGGGCAGAGTCAGTTAACAAATCTGATTTTATCTAAAGATGTTGTACATAATTTAATTGAACGATTACTAATTTGGGGTGGCCGCAGACTTGATGTCAGTACACCATTTGTCGATGCCCGCTTGCCAGATGGCAGTAGGTTACATGTTGCAATACCTGAAGTTACTGCCTCTGAATGGGCGATCAATATAAGAAAACATTTAGGGAAAGCAAATAATTTCGAAGAGTTGGTAAATCTTGGATCAATTAATCAGGAAATGGCTGAGCTAATTAGTAAAGCAGTTGATCTTGGATTGAATATCTTAGTTAGTGGTGGAACCCAGGCTGGCAAAACCACATTTCTAAATGCTCTTTTAGGTCAAATCTCAACTAATGAAAGAGTTATAACTATTGAAGAAGTCTTTGAATTAAAACCAAACTTGCCAGACTGGATTGCACTGCAAACAAGAACTGCAAATTTGGAGGGTGAAGGCGAGATTTCTCTTCGCCGATTAATTAAGGAATCACTACGCATGCGACCAAACAGAATTATCGTAGGTGAGGTGAGGGAAGCAGAAGCATTAGATTTATTAGTTGCTCTAAATTCAGGGCTTCCAGGCATGGCAACACTGCACGCTAATTCAGTCCGAGGTGCAATAAATAAGCTGCAATTGTTGCCCTTGTTAGCCGGAGAAAATATCTCACAAAAATTTATTACGCCAACTATTGCAAGCAGTGTAGATCTAGTAATTCAGTGCTCTTTAGATAATAACGGGGTAAGAAGGGTGTCTGAAGTTGCAGCTATCAGCGGAAGATGTGAAGACTCAATAATTGAAATTGACTCCATATTTAAATGGAATGGTGAAAGCATTATCAAAGGTTTAGGTAATCTAGAAACTTTAATTTCAAAGCGAAATTATATTAACTGATGAGTTTTTTCACATTAATTACCATCACTCTGATTATTTCACTTGCTTCTGTTATGGCCTTTAAGAAGTATGAATCAAATAAAATTGCACTAAATCGTTCAAATGCTTGGCCAGAGGTTTTAGATCTAATCATTGCATCGCTGCAATCAGGAGCTTCAATCTCAGAGAGTTTATCTGCTATCGGAAAGGTTGGACCTGCCTTTGTTAGAGAGCCATTTTTAGTTTTCTCTACAAAAATCGAGTCTGGCGAAAGATTTGAGGCGGCACTGAATTATTTAAAAAATGAGTTTGCAGATCCAATCACAGACCAACTCTTTGAGGCACTCTATTTTGCATCTATGTTTGGCAGTAGAAATAGCATAAAAGTATTAAGAGAATTGTCAGAATATGTTTCGTCAGATCTGGCATTAAGAGGTGAGATTCAAATTAGATTTGGCTGGATTAGAAACTCAGCAAATTTAGCTGCAGTTGCTCCATGGTTACTCTTTTTAATTTTAAGAACACAAGAAAATGCCAGAAATGCATATGCGCAACCAGCAGGCCAAACCATAATCATTCTAGGTGTGCTAACGACCTTCCTGGCTTATCTTTGGATGCAGAAAATCGCCAAGCTGCCCAAGTCTAAAAGATTATTCACATTAGAAATGTCACCAAATGAGTAAGATTAATTTGTATAGTTTTATTCTTGTTGCCCCTGCGATAATTTTTTCTGTCAGACTAATCTTAGAAGAAGTAGCTAATATGCTTGCAATATCTGATTATGCAAAACAATTAAATTGGATTAATCAACTAATAAGAAAAATCACCCGGACTGAGGTAAAGCAGAGTGAAATAAATGCAGAATTAGTAAGTATCCTTCAAATGCTATCGATAATGGTTTCAGCTGGTGAAAGCCCAATGTCTGCCATGAAGTATGTTTCAAAAAGATCTGAAGGGATTTTACCTAGTTTAATTAAGCAAAGTTTTAGGAAGTATGAAGATGGCAGAACTCTTACTCAGACACTTGATTTTATTGCAACCGCTACTGGTTCTTCGCAAGTAAGGAGATTAACTAACTCGATTCAAATAGCAATTCATCGAGGAACTCCAATCCTAGAAGTTCTTAATAACCAAGTACTTGCCCTAAATAAGCAGATCAACTTCAATTTAATGAAGCTCTCGGGAAAGAGCGAGATAACCTTATTAATTCCAGTAGTGTTTTTGATCCTGCCAGTTTCAATAAGTTTTGCAATTTGGCCCTCAATCTATGGCTTAAACCAAGCGGGGTTTTAGTGTAAAAGGTTAGACTGTTCCCATGTCTAAAGTTCTTTCATCCCTTCCGGTGGGACAAAAAGTGGGTATCGCATTTAGTGGTGGCCTTGATACATCAGTGGCGGTAGCCTGGATGAAAAGTAAAGGTGCTAAACCTTGCACATACACAGCAGATCTTGGTCAATATGATGAGCCAAATATCGAAACAATTCCCGATAGAGCAAAAGAATACGGCGCAGAAATAGCAAGACTTATAGATTGCAAAAGTACTTTAGTTGAAGAAGGTTTAACAGCGTTAGCTTGCGGAGCATTCCATATTAGAACTGCTGGCAGATCATATTTTAATACCACTCCATTAGGCAGAGCAGTAACTGGCACCTTACTAGTAAGGGCCATGTTGGCCGATGATGTTTTAATCTGGGGAGATGGCTCAACATATAAAGGTAATGATATTGAGAGATTTTATCGCTACGGTTTATTAGCAAATCCAAAGCTTAAAATTTATAAGCCATGGCTTGATACTGCTTTTGTTGGTGAACTAGGCGGTAGAAAAGAAATGTCGCAATGGCTAACTGAGCACAAACTGCCTTATCGAGATTCAGTTGAAAAGGCTTACAGCACAGATGCAAATATTCTAGGTGCAACCCATGAAGCAAAATCTTTAGAGGATTTAGATTCTAATATTGAAATAGTTCAACCAATAATGGGCGTTAAGTTTTGGGAACCATCGTTAAAAATTCAAACCGAAGATGTAACAATTGAATTCGCTAAAGGCCGTCCAGTTTCAATAAACGGAAAGAATTTCAGTGATTCTGTCTCCTTAATAAGAGAGGCAAATTTAATTGGTGGTCGACATGGGCTAGGGATGAGCGATCAGATTGAAAATCGTATTATTGAAGCAAAAAGTCGTGGAATTTATGAAGCACCAGGGCTTGCCTTGTTATTCATCGCTTATGAAAGATTAGTAAGTGCCATTCATAATGAAGACACAATTGCCACATATCATGAACAGGGTAGACGACTTGGCAGATTACTTTACGAAGGCAGATGGTTTGATCCGCAAGCATTAATGCTTAGGCAATCGATTACTGGCTGGGTGGCATCAGCGGTCTCTGGAACAGTTAAAATTAGATTGCGTCGTGGAGAAGATTACTCAATCATAAATACCCAAGGGCCAAATTTTTCTTATTCACCAGAGAAACTTTCAATGGAAAAAACTGAAGAAGTAGCGTTTGGCCCAGCAGACAGAATTGGTCAGTTGACTATGCGAAATTTAGATATTGCAGATACCAGGTCAAAATTAGAGTTGTATGCATCACAAGGCCAATTAGGTAGCGCTGATTTTGATCTAATAAAAGAGATTGGCACTGATCAAAAGTAGCTGAATCTAAAGTAGTATTGGGATCAATGTTTCCGGGGGTCGGTGCAATTCCGAACCGGCGGTAAAAGTCCGCGACCCAAATGAAATTCATTTGGTTGACTTGGTGAAACTCCGAGACCGACAGTTAAAGTCTGGATAAAGGAACATTTAGGAGATGACTCATGTCCATTTTAGAATGGCTATTTGAAGCACAGATTGAATTTGGAAGTAAATCAATTTCTTATCGGGAGATAATTGGTGGGTTACTTGGATTATCCAGTGCTGTACTGGGATTAAAACGCAAAGTTTGGGCTTGGCCAGTTGGAATAACTGGAGATGCACTTTTATTTACAGTATTTCTAGGTGCTGTATTTTCATTTGGTGCCGATGATCAAGAAAAGAATTTCTATGGCCAAGCTGGCAGAAACTTATTATTAATTTTTGTGAGCATTTACGGCTGGATTCGTTGGCGCCAACATAAAAAATCAGGTGCTCCTGGAACACCTGCAGTAGTACCAAGGTGGACTACGACTAAAGAAAAAATGATATTAGTTCCAGGAATTGTTATTTTTTACACACTTGCATATCAATTGTTTAAATCCTTAGGTCAAACCGGAACCTGGTTAGCGGTGGATACTTGGATATTTACCGGTACGGCTCTGGCTACCTTTGGTATGAGCAGAGGATACGTTGAATTTTGGTTGGTATGGGTAGCGGTGGATTTAGTTGGAGTGCCTTTTGCGTTTAGTAATGGTTACTATCCAACTGGAACACTTTATGCAATTTATCTTCCATTTGTAATCTGGGGTTTTATATCCTGGCTAAAAATTTCAAAAAAAGAGAAAGCCAATTATTAGTTAATACTTAAAATGGGCCAATCTTTCAATTGGCCCATTTTTTAACTTTCTTGTAGATCTACTGGCGTACCATGCACGCCAGCTATATCCCCGCCCAACTTATATCCAATGCCGTCTCTTTGATTTGGGCGCTTAGATTTACTCCAATCAGGTGGCACTGTTCCAAGAACTCCTTTTTGAAAATCATCAAAAGCTTTTAAAACTTCTGATTTAGTATTCATCACAAATGGGCCCATCCAGGCAACCGGCTCTTTAATCGGTAGTCCACCTAAAATTAAAACATCCAATGTTGGAGATCTAGATTCTTGATTTTTATCGGCTGCGATGACAATTAAATCACCATCTCGATAGGTGACTAATTGACCAGTAGCAATTGGATGTTTTTCATCTCCAACTGAACCAAAACCATTTAGTACATACGCTAATGCGTTGTAATTTTGATTCCAAGGTAATCTTAGTTCTGCTCCTGGTTGTAAGGTTGCATGCACTAATGAAATTGGAGTTTGAGTTGCACCAGGTCCGTTATGTCCGCCAACCTCTCCTGCAATAACTCTAAGTAACGCCCCACCATCTTCAGAGGATAAAAGTGCCACATCTGAAGCAACTAAATGTTGATAGGCAGGAGGGGACCATTTTTTTGCAGCCGGCAAATTTACCCACAATTGAAAACCATGAAATAACCCACCACTAACTACTAAGTGTTCAGGTGGAGTTTCAATGTGCAAAATTCCACTTCCAGCGGTCATCCACTGGGTATCACCATCAGAAATAGTTCCACCACCACCATGGTTGTCATAGTGATCAAAGATTCCATCAATTATGTATGTGACTGTTTCAAATCCTCGATGCGGGTGCCAAGGCGTACCTTTAGGTTCACCGGGGGCGTACTCAACCTCACCCATTTGATCTAAGTGAATAAATGGATCTAAATCTGCTAAATCAACACCAGCAAATGCTCTTCTAACCGGAAAACCTTCACCCTCGTGCCCTTGAGGAGCTGTTGTAATACTTTTGACTCTACGTGCTCGAGCTAATGGATCTGAAACTACGCGAGGTAGGACAGTTATATCTTTAACAGTTACTGCTGGCAAAGTTTCTCCTATACATAGAAAAGTGTATAAATCTTATAACAAAATTGAGTTATTACTTATTCCCTATAGAGCTTTAAGCGCGCTTACAACTTTTGTAAGCGAATCCTTTGCATCTCCGAATAATAAAGTTGTTTTTGCTTCGTAAAGCAGTTCATTTTCAATTCCTGCAAATCCTGGGCGCATAGATCTTTTTAGAAATATGACATTTGCCGCTAGTGATACATCTAAAATTGGCATTCCATAAATAGGGCATCCTGGTGTGGTTTTTGCGGCTGGATTTACAACATCATTTGCACCAACGACTAAAACAACATCGGTTTGCGGAAATGTTGGATTTATTTCTTCCATCTCAACTAGCTGTTCATATGGAACATTTGCCTCAGCCAGTAAAACATTCATATGACCTGGCATACGACCTGCAACCGGATGAATTCCATAAGCAACATCAACACCTTTTGCTGAGAGCAAATCAGCTAATTCTCGAACTGTGTGTTGTGCTTGTGCAACCGCTAAACCAAATCCTGGCACAATCACAACTCTTTGTGCATAGTTAAGTAAAATTGCAACATCATCAGCTGATCCTGATTTAACTGGTCTGGTATCAGCTTCACCAGAACTTTGTTGAGTTTTTGCGGTAAAGGCCCCAAATAGAGTTCCAAATATAGATCTACCCATTGCCTCTGCCATTAATTTAGTAAGAATTGTGCCTGATGCTCCTACTAGGGTTCCTGCAATAATTAATAATGTAGTTTGAAGAACATAACCAGAGGCTGCAACAGTTAAACCAGTAAATGCATTTAATAGCGAGATAACAATTGGAACATCTGCTCCACCTACTGGTAAAACAAAAAGTACACCGAATATTAAAGATAACAAGCCATTAATCAATAATGGCGTTGTGCCACCACTTGCAATTACCCAACCGCCACTGATCAAAACACCAATCAGGGTTAGCGCAATGATTTGTCTACCAAAAGGAAAGACAACTGGTCTAGTTGTCATTAGCTCTTGAAGTTTAAGGAATGTGATTATCGATCCCGAGAAGGAAACGCAGCCCACAATTACAGTGAATACAGTGGCTATAACAACAGCTACTGTTGCTTCATCTCCTAATTTTAGATACTCAACTATTGCCACAAGCGCTGCTGCACCACCACCAACACCGTTGAAGAGTGCAACTAATTGCGGCATCTGAGTCATTTGTACTTTTCTTGCTGCAGGGACCCCGACAAGCACTCCAAAACCAATAGCCGCCAAAATTAAAGTCTGATTATTCAATGCCTTGCCATCATTTGCATAAAAGAAGACGATAACTGTCGCAATTGTTGCACCGAGAGCACCAATTAAATTAC